>Ga0307426_1000047_pt1 | contig 64468 bp, 59 predicted proteins | sample SalMarWE160340MG_FD_202165 | JGI IMG/M metagenome (GOLD analysis project Ga0307426, IMG submission 202165) | Salt marsh sediment microbial communities from the Plum Island Ecosystem LTER, Massachusetts, United States - WE1603-40 | ecosystem: Environmental > Aquatic > Marine > Intertidal zone >... | reverse complement strand
CAGTTTTCAACCGGTAATCGCCCTCGATCCTGTAAACGGTCGTACAAGCACCACAGAATCCTGCTCGACAACCGCACGATCTAATAAATCGATAGCCTGCAAATTCCATCGCTTGCATGATCGTAAGGCCTGCAGGAACCTTGTATTCTCTTCCCAGGATGGATATGGTGATCCAATGTTCGATGTCCTTTTCATCGATCCCAGTAACGACCGATTTATTGGATTCAGCAATTGTATCCATTATATTATCTTTTTCAGGCATTTTCTAAAAACCTCCTCTTATTCCAATGACTTTTGAATATTGAATAAAAGCAAAACGACCTTTATTATATTTTAATTGAACTAAAAAAAATCTGTCTATTATAGTCATATTATTATCGATGTCAACCATCCTCTGGCCGAACGCCACAAACGCGATTTTTTTCATTTTTCATAAGTTTTTCAATATATTTTACTATCAAATCCTTGGTATATGCTATATCCTTAAGACAGACAACTTCCACTGGTGTATGCATATAGCGCAGAGGTATCCCGATGACACAGGTAGCTATCCCTTCACGTGAAAAGGCAATGCCGTCAGCATCAGTACCAGTACGGGTAGGCAGAGGCTCAATTTGATACGGTATATCGAATTCTTTCGCTGTTTCGATAAGCAGATCGCTCAATTTTTCAGGTATGGTCGCACCCCGCCCGATCACTGGCCCGCTGCCAAGTGTCGTATATTCATGCTCCTTAAGATCCGGGTGCTCGCCGAACGATACATCTACAACAATTGCATAATCAACCGGAAGTCGATAGGCGTGTGTACGTGCTCCGAGACCACTGAACTCCTCTTGACTGGTAGCGACAAAATAGATGTTCAAGTTTCGCTTGCGCTGAGACAATTCATGCATCGCCATTATCCCGCAAGCAACACTCGCACGGTTATCAAGGGATTTAACAGTGCGCAAATCACTTTGCAGGCTCCGATATTTACCAAGAAACGAAACACTATCACCGATCTTAAATACTTTTTTTACCTCATTTATCGGCAAGCCGGTATCCACAAAGAGTTTATCAATAGCTAATATCGTCTCGCGATCCTCCTTGGGTACCAAATGTGGCGGTTTAGCGCCGATATATCCCCGAACCGATCTCGACCCATGGACCATAACCTCTTGACCGGGCAATATACTCACATCACTGCCGCCGACTTCACTCAATCCAAGTCGGCCAGCATCATCAATAGAATTTATTAAGAAACCTACTTCATCAATATGACATGCGATCATAACACCACAATCCGTCGTGCCTTTGAGATAACCACAGACACTGCCATCTTTCTCGATCTTTGCATCGATATTGAGATTCTTCAGCTGATCCTGTACTATATTTTTAATATCGCCCGAATATCCGACCCCGGTCGCCAGAGTAAGTTTCTTGAGGATTTCATCGATGTGATGATCCATCGACCCGACCTCCTCTGTTTCTTACTTTGTTTACCGGCGTAGAATTCTCCCCCTCTTCCCCAGCAAGAACGCAAAATACAAGGTTACCCGTTTCGAATGCGAGCATGGTTGTCACCCGGGCACTAACCGTTTGATTCACATACTTGGCACCATTCTCAACGACTATCTTCACACCTTCAATATAACCGACGCCCTCGGTGTGATTCAATCCTCGCTTCAGGATCCTCACTGATATGAGCTTATTAGGCACAAAAATCGGCGTAAGCAAGCGGTAAAGGTCCCTGATGTCGAGGATCTTTACCTGTGGAAAAAGTTGTGCGTGCCGTCGAACTTCATCTGATGTCGTAATCACTTTTGCGCGTTTACTGCGGGCAACCTTAAGCACACACTCCTCTTCAACTAAGCCATTACCCTTCACATCGACGAACTCGACAGTTGCATTTCGCTTGAGAACATTTACCGCTGTTTCGCCACGCGGTCCAATAAATCTCTTAACAATAAACAGCACCAGATCGGGTATTATGATCCTGCCTTCTAATATTTTTTTATCGAAAAGATGGATAACTCGTCCATCAATGATGCTTGATGAATCCAGAATAAACTTATTTTCGCGTCTAAACCATTTCATGCTTCCTCCTGTGAACAAATAGCCGATCGACTTCCGTATAGACTACTTATTCAACGTCAATTTTACCGCTTCTTTAACATCGGTAACACCGAAAATCTTCATTTTAATGCCATCTTGCTGGGCATTATTTTTTGGCACGATCGCCTGTTTAAAACCCATCTTCTCAGCTTCTTTTAATCTTGGCAATATGCCAAATACAGACCTTATTTCTCCGCCCAGACCGACTTCGCCTATGACGACTGTATGTTTGTCGATCGCCACGTCCTTTACCGAAGATGCGATAGCGAGGATGATCCCCAGGTCATTAGAGGTCTCAAGGACCTTAATACCCCCGACTGCATTGACAAAACAATCGTAATTATAGACTCCTATCCCAGCACGCCTTTCCAGTACTGCAAGTAACATTGAGAGTCTCTTGTAATCGATCCCCGTGGCTACGCGCTGTGGGAAATTATAAAAGGTGGGACTCGTCAGAGCTTGTACCTCAACGAGCAATGGTCTTGATCCTTCGATAACCGCAACTGTAACCGATCCTGAATAGGTCGCGTCTGATATGAAGAGACAGGATGGGTTGGTCACTTCTTTTAAGCCGGATGCGGTCATTTCAAAAACACCTATTTCATTCGTTGAACCAAAACGGTTCTTGATAGCACGGACAATGCGGTATTGCTGGTTGCTATCTCCCTCAAAATACAAAACAGCATCGACCATATGCTCAAGAGTTTTTGGCCCAGCAATAGCGCCGAATTTTGTTACATGACCGATGAGAACGGTCGTTACGCCTTTAGCTTTTGCATATCTCATCAATTCACTGCCGCATTCTCTAACTTGTGCCACACTACCCGGAGCTGAAGATAAACGAAGTCCGTAAATCGTCTGGATTGAATCGATAACCATCAGATCCGGCCGATAAGTATCAGCGCATTCGATTATCGACTCGAGCTGGGTAGCGGTCACAACACTAATACCATTACCTTTTATACCCAATCGTTCAGATCTCATGCGAACTTGGTATGGAGACTCTTCGCCATCAACATAGAGTATTTTTTTCCCTGAGCGGGCCATCATATCCGAGATCTGAAGCATCAATGTTGACTTACCGATCCCTGGATCACCGCCCAGGAGAACAAGCGAACCTTTAACAAAACCGCCGCCCAATACACGATCCAATTCACCAATTCCAAGTCCGCTTCTTATTTCTTTGTTATATGGTATTCTCGACAAGTCAAGCGGTCTGGCTTTTTCAATCCTTTTCGATACATGTTTGCTTACTATTTCAACGGCTTCCTCAACCATTGTATTGTATTCATTACAGCCTGGACAACGCCCGAGCCACTTTGGCGCAGATGCACCACAATTCTGACATACGAATTTCGTTTTCATTGATGATTACTGCGGTGTTATTATTAAAATACCTTTATGTTTATGTATTTCTGTGGATTTTGTTCGATATCCTCGATAAGGCTTCTCAGGGCTTGGTTTGTCTGCCTGATTTCTTCATACAGCTCGTCTGATTTTATCAGCTTGCCCATCGTCCCGTCACCGGTCAACAAGACAGTTAGGGAATCCAGACGTTCGGCCAAATTTTCGATCTTTTCAGAAGGACCTTTTACGCTTTTTGTAAGTTCTTCAAGACTTCGATTCATATCGCGTGTTAATCTTGTAGCGATCTTGTTGAGATCAAAATCTCCAAAATTAAAATTCTTTATCGCCGTCATCACACTGTCGATTTGCGATGCCAGACCATCCAGATCAAAACCACCGCTTTTCCCGTAATAAACACTGTCGATCTTATCAGATGAACCCGGTACGATTTTTACGTATCTGTCATCACCGAGATAGCTGATCGACTTAATAGAAATCTTTGAATCCTCCGGTATGATGATTTCACGATCTACCGCAAGCAGTGTCCTTATTTTGCCGTGGTCGATTTGCAGGTCCTTGACCTTACCTTTTTCCAGTCCGTAAACCATTACTGGATCACCAACCCTTAGACCTATTACATCATCGAAGAAAACGACAACATCATAGGTATTGCGTAAGCCTATTCTACCGGAAAACCAAATGTACAAGAAAATAAATAGGATTAGGCCTATGATGATGAAGATACCTACAAAAGTCGCTCTCAATTGTTTACCCATTATACATTTCCTTTCTGATCTTCTTCAGTTTGCTGATCTTGCCTTTCTTTAATAAATAAATATCATCGCCTACTTTTTCTGCGATATCAAGGTCATGGGTGACAACGATACCGCTCTTACGATAATTTTTTTTCAGATCTATGATGAGTTCTATTACACGGTCTCTCATTATTGGATCGAGACCCGTGGTCGGTTCATCATAGAACAAATATTGCGGGTCCAAAGCAAGCGCACGACCGACCGCAATGAGCCGTTTCATCCCTCCAGAAAGCGAACCCGGATACAACCTCTCTTTACCGGTCATGCCGATTATCTTCAATATTTCCTCGACCTTATCCCTGATCTGTTTATTTGATAGCCTTGTGTGTTCTTTGATCGGCAAGGCGATATTATCGCAGACGTTCATCGAATCGAACAGCGCAGTACCCTGAAATACAAAACCTATTCTTTTCCTGATATTATATATTTCGTTCTCTTTTGCAGACTGGACTACCGTATTATCAAAGAGCACCTCGCCGCTATCAACCGGGACAATACCAAGAATGGCCTTAAGAAGCACGGTTTTACCAGTGCCTGAAGGCCCCAGGATGACCACGAGTTGTGCTTCACCTACTGTAAAACTGACATCATCCAGGACAATGAGGTCATCAAAACGCTTTGATAATTTCTTTACTTCTATCATCCAAAAATAACCAGAGCAACCAAAAAATCAAGTATAAGGATGAGGATCGATGCTGTCACAACAGCATAAGTTGCTGCCCGACCAACCTCTTTTGCTCCACCCTTAACGATAAAACCGAAATAACAGCCCGAAGCGCCGATCACGAGTGAGAAAAAAAGCGACTTGACAAGCCCGCCGAGAAAATCACGCATAGAGAAAAAATGGATCATGCCATAGTTAAAAACACTGAACGGAATATTCAGAAAATAATTCGCATACAAGGCACCACAACCCAATGCAATAAACTCGGATATAACAGTGAGAACTGGCAAAGCAATGAAAGTTCCAACTATGCGCGGCAGATTGAGAAAACGGTATGGGTCGATAGCCATAATCTCCAGCGCATCGATCTGCTCAGTAACCCTCATAGAACCGATCTCTGCAGCCATCGATGAAGCACAACGACCGCTAATCATAAGCGCGGTCAAGATCGGACCGAGCTCGATCAATACCATTCTACCGACCGTCGTCCCGACAATATAACGAGGTACAGTTCCGATCAGTTGGTAGGTTGTCTGAACTGTAGAGACTAAACCAGTGAATGCGGCAATGATCATAATGATCGGCAAAGAACCAATTCCGATATTAAAAACTTGTTCTAATATCCTGCCCCGAGTCGTCCTTATTTTCCAGGGAATGAACAAACTCCGAAAGAAAAATGACGAAAAATCACCGATAAGGCTAAAAAGGTTCATCTTCCTCTTCTTCCATCGCCATCTCTTCACGAAAAGTTACATTATCGAATAATGTATACTCACCCTTGAACCCGAGCTCCAGCATACCGGTCGGGCCATTGCGTTGTTTGGCAAGAAGTATTTCAGCGATATCTTTCTTGTCAGTCTCCTTATTGTAAACCTCCTCACGGTAAATGAAGATAACCACATCAGCATCCTGTTCGATAGCTCCGCTTTCTCTGAGATCTGCTAATAAAGGCCTCTTGTCATTGCGATGTTCTGGCATGCGCGATAACTGAGACACAACAAGCAATGGAATATTCAATTCTTTTGCCAACCCTTTAAGGGCTCGGGAAATCTCTGATATCTCTTGTGTCCTTGAAGACGAACGGAATGTCTTAGGACCCTCTAAGAGCTGCAGGTAATCGATTATCAGAACGCCGATATCATTTTCAGCTTTCAACCTGCGTGCTTTTGCTTTAAGCTCATATATCGATAAGGTCGCAGAATCATCGATATAGACAGGAGCCTTATCAAGATTCCCGGCTGCAGTAGCAAGATTGACCCAGTCTTCATTACGCAACATACCGCGCCTTAAATTTCTGAGACTGACCCTGGCTTCGCTACAAAGAAGCCTCTGGACAAGTGCTTCACCAGACATCTCAAGCGAAAATATGCCGACCGGTACACTATGTTCGATCGATGCATAACCGGCAACATTCAAAGCGAAAGCTGTTTTACCCATTGAAGGTCGGCCTGCGATGACGATAAAATCGCCTTTTTGAAAACCCGAGGTCATTTCATCGAGTTTATAATAACCGGTTTCAACACCGGTTATCATACGTTCACCGCGCATCGCTTCAGCCGCTTCGAGAATCCCGGTGATATAGGTACGAATATGGACTGGTTCTTTTCTCAAACCGCTTTCTTTTATCTGAAACACAGAATTCTGCGCGAAGTCAACGAGCTCGGCTGCAGCTTGATTATCCTCAAAGCTGCTCTTTAGCATTTCCATCGAGGTGTGAATGATATTCCGCTTGATCGCTTTATCCAGAACGACCCGTGCATGATGTTCAACATTTGCCGTGGTCAGGACATTTGCCACGAGGTTTGAAAGGTATTCAGGCCCGCCGATATCATCGAGCATTTTGTTCTGTTTAAGCCAGTTTGTCACGGTAACGAGATCCGAAGCAACGTTCTCACCAAAAAGGTAAAGGATCGCGCGGTATATCTTCTGATTAGCAGGAGAGTAAAAATTGCTCTCGTTAAGGATCTCCATTACCTTTGGCAGTGCTTGCGCATCAAGCAGCATAGCACCGATGACTGCTTCTTCAGCCTCCAGTGAGTGTGGTGGAATGCGTTTTTCTTCCATGAATTTTACTGCTAATTAATTTTGCCCGTTATGGCTTATATTATACTCCCCGAGACACGCATCAAGAATGCTGTTGGCAAGTTGCCACTTAGTGACTTCGCCTAATTTCATGATCGAGCCGTCTTTTTTCAGTATAACCGCCTTGCTGTGGTCGCTCGCAATCGCTGATGAATTATTAAGCACGATCATATCACAGTTTTTCGAGGTCATTTTAGCTTTTCCTCTTGTTTGATCGTCACTATCTTCAAGTGAGAACCCGACGACTAATGGCAAAGGCTTTTTTCTGGTCAGCTCCTTGAGTATATCTTGATTTCTTTCGAACTGAAGAGTGAGTGATCGATCATGTAACTTCTCCGAAATCCTTTTACAAGGACGGTAATCACCGACAGCAGCAGCCATAATAAGACAATCACACCATGCCATATGATCTTCCAGTTCTTTCAACATCTCAGAAGAAGTCCTTGTATTTACGGTGTCCATATCATCTGGAAAATCGACGGTCACCTCACCTATTACAGCTTTTGCAATTCCACCACGGCAGATAATAGCGTACAGCAGCTCTCTTGCCATTCGGCCTGATGAACGGTTCGTTATCACTCGCACCAGATCGATATCTTCCTCGGTGCGACCGCCTGATACAAGAAATTTCATCCCCCTAAGATCCTTATAACCATGAGTAAGGGAGAGTATCTTCCTATATATGATCGTAACTGCAGGAAAACGTCCCCGACCTACCTTACCTGATGCCAGTGAACCAGAACTCGGATCCATTACATGGTAGCCGATACGGCGCAGTGTCTTCACATTTTCCTGTAAAATTTTATTATCCCACATGCCCGTGTCCATTGCCGGTACAAATAAGACTGATTTACCGAAAGAAAGAAAGGTAGTTGAAAGCAGATCATCAGCAATACCGTTCGCAGCTTTACCAATAATGTTTGCAGTTGCTGGAGCTATTACCAATATGTCCGCCCACTCGGACAATGAAAGGTGTTTTATGGTCTTGCTCAACACGAACTGATCCAAATATACTTCATTTCCGGAGAGTGTTTGACAGCTAAGTGGTGTAACAAAGTTACGGCCTGATTCAGTGAGAACGACTTTTACATCAGCACCGTCCTTTTTAAGTAAACGTATCAATTCCAATGACTTATATGCAGCAATAGAACCTGTTATGCCAAGAACAATATTCAATCTTGATACCTTATTTTCCCGGCAAGCATTTTCTTGATAGCTTCAAAGATCGGATTGACGTGTTCTTCTAAGAGACCTTTTACCTGATCGTCCTTGAATTTTCTCGCTTGCAAAGCTGTTACGTTGACCGCCTTGTATTTGTTCTCAAATCTCTCATATATTTTTTCAGTTGGTATGATCATCTAACCTCCTATTCCATTCTATGTAATTTAGTGAAAAAGTCAACTGCTTCTCAGTATTCAATACCTTTCCGGGCAGATGTGCCTTTTTGGAAATGATGTTTGATCTCCTTTACTTCACTTATTAGATCGGCATACTCGATAAACTCTTCAGGCATATATCGTCCAGTGAGAACAAGCTCTTTTTGTCGGGGTGTTCTCTTTAAAAGTTCGATCACTTTTTGTACGGCGATAAGCCCATAGGCGACCGCGACATTTATTTCATCCAGAATGATTATGTCAAACTTTCTTTTCTTAATAACCTCCTGGGCACGCGCCAGAGCATCCCGGGCAAACTGTATGTCTTCCTCAGAAGGATTTTCTGGATTAACGAACTCTGGTCGTCCGTATTGTTCAATGACCAGACCAGGCAGGTGTTTTGCCGCTTCCAGTTCGCCATAGTCGATCTTCCCTTTCATGAACTGGATCATGATTACTTTCAAACCATGACCCACCGCTCTCAAAGCTAAACCCAAAGCAGCGGTTGTCTTCCCCTTGCCATTACCAGTATATATTTGTATCATGAAAAATGCCAAGCGCAAAGTGCTAAGTGCACGGTGCGGAGAATTACTGGCTTTATCATCGTTTCCATCCGCTTTACCCTATGCTCTTTGCTCCATGCAATCATTATCTTTTCTTTAGGTGACATATCCCGGCGACTACCCTCTGGATTTTACCATCTTGATTCATTATCACCAACGAACCATCATTGCTAATATCGAGAACCTTCCCGTCTAATTTTTTGTCCGGCATTTCGATTACTACTTCTTGTCCAAGGAGGATCGTATAGTGACGCCATTCAGTCAGCAAATCTCTGATCTGCTTATCCTTTAATAATTTGTAGCAATCATCCAGTCGCCTGCAGAGCATGTCAAACACCATCTTCTTCTCAAGATGTTTCTTTGTTTCAAGAAATACAGAACTCGCTGTATCTTTTAGTTCATCAGGGAATTTTCGTATGTTAAGATTGATCCCGATACCCAAAACCACAGCATCGTCGCTCACTTCTGTCAGTATACCACCGATCTTTTTACCATTGAGCATTATATCGTTAGGCCATTTAATACCTGTGAGAATGCCGTTCATGTGCAGTGTCTTGCATACTGCAATCCCCGCAATAATCGCGATAAGTGAATGGTCAGGTGGATGAAGGATTACCGACATCCAGAGGCCACCTTCAGGTGAAAACCACTTCTTTCCAAATCGTGCACGACCGGCAGTCTGCTGATCGACAAGTATTACCGCTCCTTCAGGAGCATCTTTTAAAAATGTCTTTGCATACTCGTTGGTCGAGTCTATCTCATCAAAATAATAGAGTTTGTTTCCAATTAGCATATTTTATATTTCAGTCAGTTTTCCTGAAAATCATTGCGACTACAGTCTTATCATTTCCGCCCATACTCGACAGCATACCGTATGGACGATCAGCGCCGATATTTACCTGACAGTCTCCTGACTTTCCGAGCAATTGATCAACCACGTCAACGGCTTGCCGAACACCAGTCGCCCCAGTAGGATGACCATACCCGATAAGACCGCCAGTGGTATTTGTCGGTATAACTCCGCTTTTAGCTGTCTGACCATCCTTGACAAAATCAGCACCTTCGCCGTATCCGGCAAAACCAACGGCCTCTATCGCTAAAAGACCAGCGATAGTGAAACAATCATGTACCTCAAGCACGCTGAGATCAGTCGATTTGATCGCCGCTCGCTCGAAAGCCCGTTCGGCTGCTACTGCACATGTCGATAATTTTGTCAAATCTTTTGGCGGGGTCGTTAAGTTATCTTGAACCTGTGCATAGGCAACGACCTCGGCCGCATCTTTCTTGTTGACACCCAATTTTTCTAAGCCTTGTTCAGAAGCAAAAATTATCGAGGAACCACCATCCGATACTTTTGAACAATCAAAAACATTTATGTGTTCACAAAATGCTTTGGGGTTAGGTGACATCATGCCAGTAGCGTATAATTCAGGATTCCTATTATGAAACTCTTGAGCTTTTGGGTATTTGCGAGCATTTTCAATCGCATTAACATACCACTGCGCCATTCCAGCACGCGTTCTTTCCTTGCCGAACTTTTCAAAACAAGCACCAGCACGCTGTGAAAATTGATCGGGGAAGAAATATGCGTGCCCCTGTTTTCTTTCTCCAGAGTACCAGCCGGCTGCGGCGAGATAATCAGCACCATAAACCGCCTTAACCGAATTTTGAACCTCAACACCGATACATAAAACAGCCTCAGCCAGGTCAGCGAGTATCGTCTTTACTGCAACAACGAGAGCGAGTCCGCCTGAGTCACAAGCACCCTCGACCCGGGTGCATGGTTTATATTGAAAGGTTGGATGAACCATGGGCAAAAAGCCGCCAAGGTTACCTTGTTTACAAAACCTTTCAGCAATAAAGTTTCCAATAACGCCTTCATCTATTGCATCGGGATGCTGTATTTGATTTAGCGATCCAAGACCTGCTTCTTTAATGTAGTATTCAATACCCGGTCGCGGCTTTTTGGGGTGGAATTCCTTTCTACCGGTACCTAAAGCAACGGTATTGAAACCCGCACAAGCATATATTTTTTTTCTCAGAAACGGCATAAAAACTCCTTTGCAAGATTATTATTGGGTTTTAGTAAAGAAACGGGAAAAAATCCAACGTCCAAACCCAATCCTATCATCCATATCCTTATTATCTTTTCCTATACATAATTATTTATCGGACCGTAAAGCCAATAAAATCCATTAGTTAAAACCGCGTTTACATTTTCAGCTGAGGCTGCAACTCCGCTGCTAATCAGCTGTTCACCAATCGATTTAGTTTCCTTGAGGAAAGCCAATGCAAGTCTGGCTCCTAACGTGTCCATTTTTTTCAGCGCATCGAAATGATTTTTTAAAACACCTTCCTTTTTAGGGTTCATAAGAAGCGCTTTCCAGGGCACGAAACCATCAGGCAATGAGCCGATCCGCGCATCTGTTTTCTTTTTCCAATTATCACTGAACACAAAATAGTCTTTTTTACTGAAATTATAGACACCGACCGGTCGATTTTTGTCGTACTTCAGAAAACCATCTTTTTGCGAACCATCTGCATACTGTCCACCCAGAACACCTTGTTTGACCATTTTATCAATCAGTTTGTTTTTGAGGGTCTTATCCCCGAGATGTGTCCGCATGACCTTTAATATACATTGAAAAACATCGATCCCGACATAATCGATAAGTTGGAAAATACCCATCGGTCTTAAAAGAAAATCCTGAGTCACTTTATTGACAACATAGATCGCTCCCGGATAGCGAAGAGTACCTTTCAACTGGTCCACTTCATTGAGCGCAAATAAACCATCACGTATGAAATGACCATTTCCAATAAATCCGGATATATCAAATGCTGGTACTAATTTTTTGCGCAGCCTCTTGCCCAGTTCATCGGCGATTTTCTTGAGTTCATCGATCGTGGTTTCGGCCGAGATGACTTCAACGAGACGTTGCACAACAGGCGGGTTATAAAAGTGGTAGCCGATCAAACGACCACCCAGACCCGCCTGTCTATCAAGGTAGGATATAGGAATACTCGAAGTATTCGTCAAGAACATCGTATCCGGGGAACATATTCTTTTCAATTTCTTATAGATCTTCGTCTTGACCCTTTCATTTTCAACGATCGCCTCGAAGACCAGATATGCATCCTTCGCCGTATTGAGATCTGTCGTATAGTTCAATACAGCTGACGCGTTATCTACGAAGGCCCTGATGATATCAGCGTTCTCAACAAGATCCTTACGCCCCTCGTATAATTTTCTTAAATGTACTGTCGATTTTTCAGCGACCTTGGTCAGTTGAGTTTTCATGTATCCACGTAGTCCATCGAGCGCTCGTTCACTTATGTCGATAAGATTAACACTGAACACCTTATCATTATTTTCTGGCTTTAACTTTAATTTTGCTATTTCCTGAGCGACCATGACACCGATACCACTCCCCATCTTCCCTGCAGCGCCGATAATCGCGACATTTTGAAGTCTATCATCCAAAATCATCTATCCTCCTATCGCAGAAAACTCTAAATTACAATATCTACAGCCTAAGGCTGACCCGCCTCGGGCGGAAAATTCATACCTGAACAAATACGAAATTCAAGACTGAGTTTAGAGAATTTGAATTTTGGTCCCTCATTATTGTCCAGAGTTTCGCATTTAGTACTTAGTATTTTGTCTATTTGTTCCATTTAGGTTTTCTTTTCTCCAAAAAAGCCTTCATGCCTTCTTTGGCCTCATCAGTCGAAAATAATATGCTGAAGGCTTCCATTTCATATGAATTTGCTGTTTCGAGATTCGTATTAATACCGCGGTTGATGACTGTTTTGGCAATGTGAACTGCAATTTTACCCGCGCTGGCTATTTTATTAGCGATGTTTTTCACCACTTCCAAAAGAGCATCAGAGGCAACAACCTGATTAACTAAACCAATTCTCAGCGCTTCCTGTCCGTCAATAATGTCGCCCGTATAGATTAGTTCTTTTGCTTTACCGACCCCGACCAATCTGGCAAGACGCTGCGTCCCAGCATGACCAGGGATCAGACCAAGTTTTACCTCGGGTTGACCAAACTTTGCCTTATCCGATGCAATCCTCATATCACAAGCCATAGCAAGCTCACACCCTGAACCTAGGGCATATCCATTTACTGCAGCGATCACTGGTTTTTCCATATTTTCGATGTATGACAGCACGCGCTGGCCGATCCTGCTGTATTCTCTAGCCTCCAAGGAATCCATTTCAGCCAAACGAGCGATATCTGAACCGGAAACAAAAGACTTGCCTTGACCCGTTATTATCACGACAGCGACAGTATCATCTTCCTGGAATTCAACCATCGCTCGTTCAATTTCGACTATCGTCTCAAGGTTCACCGCATTTAAAACGTCAGGTCGATTGATTTTTAAAATCCCTAAATTACCATCAGTCTCGACAATAATATTTTTAAACGCCATTTTACCTCCTTTGCAGACCATAACTAAAAAATCACTGCACCAAATGCTGGTCTCTCTGAACCACCTCGATACAGGCTTCATCGCAAGTGCGAACATAATATATAGCAGTATTTTTCTCCACGAACAAACCCTCCTCTACCGGCGCATCATTATGATACCGGCCGCCAAATCCACGGACTTATAATAAAACAGCGATCAATGTACAGATCTTACCCAGCAGGGCATTATCCTTGTCAGTGAAAGGAGAGAGGGTATGCGAATCAATATCGAGTTCTCCAACAACCTCACCTTGCTTCATTATGGGATATACTATTTCGGACATCACCTTAACACTACAGGAGAGATAATTCGTTTCTTTCCTTATGTCCTGAACTACAAATGGCTTTTTTATTGCCGCGGCTTGTCCACAAATCCCTTCACCAAAGGCGATGCGGGTATGTTCAGTCGGTTCTCCGACAAAAGGTCCAAGAATAAGTTCCTTCTTTGCCTGGTCAGCAATATAAAATCCCACCCAGTCATAATATGGGATCTTGTCTTTTAAAAGATGGGACACCGCGGCAAGTTTTTCGTCCCGGTCATATTTACTATCGATAATTTTCTTAACCTCATTTACTATTTGTATTATTTCGTCTCTATCACTCAGCATTACACACCCCTTCTCTGCAGTTCAATGTTCTGCAGCCTATTCATCGATATCTTTCTTTGTCTTTCTCACATAATTTTCAATCGCCTTATGCAAAGCATCAGCACCAAGGTTAGAGCAATGCAGTTTCTGATTGGGTAAACCGCCGAGTTCATCAACCACCGACCTGTTCGTGATCTCCATTGCTTCCTTAATCGTTTTTCCCTTGGCCATTTCGCTGACCATACTCGACACAGCGATCGCCGCACCACAACCAAATGTCTTGAATTTAACATCCTTAATAATACCATTCTTTACTTTTATATAAAAGGTCATAACATCACCACATACAGGGTTACCGACTTCTCCGACACCATCGGCATCTTTGATTTCACCTACATTACGCGGGTTCATAAAATGGTCCATCACTTTCTTACTATACATATATCACACCTTCTGTTATAGTTAAAGGTTATGCTGCATCGCCACTCGTGTCGATCTCAGAAATTGTCTTCCGCCTCTTTTTCTTGAATTTATCCGGGGCCTTGGTTCATGCGAAAAGTCGATGTGCAAACTTAACGACGAGTTTCTCCTTATGTCAGCTCAACGATCGGTTTCAAAGCATCAACCTGATCACCTTCGCGGTTATTTATCTGCCGTATAATCCCGTCACGCGGCGCGCGCAATTCATTTTGCATCTTCATTGCTTCCACTATGGCAAGAGTCGTCCCTTGTTTAACATTATCGCCGACTGCGACCATAATCTTTACCAATAAACCAGGCATAGGTGAGCTTACACTATTACCCATCTGACCGTGTGTTCTTCTGCCTTTCATTGAACCACCCCGGTCAGAAACAAACGCGTAGTACTCACCGCCTGTTGCCAGATATATCATATCCTTATCCTGTGCATAGTATATATTGTAAGACTCTTTGTTAAATGTAAAAGATATTATATTTTCATGTTTCGAATAGTTGACGATGTCATAGTCCTTCCCATCAACAGTGAACTGATAGCCCTTATCAGATTTCTTGATCTTCACTGTATGGATCTCGTTTCGGTGTATGAATTTATATTCCATGGCTTATGTAAGATTATCAGAATACACGGGTATCAGGCCGACAGGATATCAGGGGATATGACCATCGTGATCCTCTGATAACCCGATCAATCATATATCCCTTCACTATCTGCATATCTCCCAATGACCTAATTCTTGCCAGGGAGTCGTTGTTTTTGCCTGTTCTGATGAGCTGGAAATAGCCGGGACCCTGACCCCTGTCCGCCGTGTCTTTTTTATCAGCGAAGCGGCGATCAAGACCTGGTCTATTCTATCATATTCAGGTATCAAGTCTCTTTCATTATCATCAATAAAATGTGTATGATACTTGCCGGTTATGAATTTTTCGGAGTCCATGATACACTTCAGAAATCTTATATTAGTTTTTATCCCAAGAATAATATATTCCTCCAGAACACGGGACATACGTCTCAGGGATGCTTCTCTTGTCTCAGCCCAGGTTATAAGTTTTGAAAGTATCGGGTCATAATGGGGCGGTACATCCCAACCCTGGTATATACCTGAATCGACTCGGACACCTGGACCACTTGGTTCAAGCAAATAGAGTATTCTGCCGGGTGAAGGCATAAAGTTATTATCTGGATCTTCAGCATAAATACGGGATTCCACTGCGTGACCGCGCTGGCATATATCTGTCTGGGTGAAGTTAAGTTTTTCACCGGTCGCAACCAGTATCTGTTCACGTACTAAGTCAACACCGGTAACCATTTCCGTAATCGGGTGTTCCACCTGGACACGTGCATTCACTTCGAGAAAATAAAATTTCCCATTTTCATCAACGAGGAATTCAACTGTCCCAGCGTTTGTGTAATCTGCTGCTTCAATAACCCTCTTTGCAGCTTCACCCATTTCCTCTCGCAGAGAATTATCAAGAGCTGGTGAGGGAGTCTCTTCGATGATCTTCTGGTGCCGTCGCTGGATAGAGCACTCACGTTCGTACAAATGAACGACATTACCATGCGTGTCACGAATAACCTGGAATTCAATATGCCTTGGTTTCTCAATATACTTTTCAAGATACACTGTAGCATCACCAAATGCACTTTGAGCTTCTCTTTGTCCAGCAGCGATGTTTGATTCAAGTTCCCGGTCGCTACGCACTATCCTCATCCCCTTGCCACCCCCGCCCATAGACGCTTTGACGATCACCGGATAGCCAACCTGGGAGGCCATATTTCGGAAGGCGATCAGATCAGTGCTACTTGCTTCCATACCCGGGATAATAGGTACATCGGCATGTTTAACTGTATTGCGCGATGCAACCTTGTCGCCAACCAAAGCCATAGCTCTGGAATTCGGACCAATAAATACGATACCTGCTTCTTCGCATGCTTTAACAAACCGGGCATTCTCGGCTAGAAAACCATATCCTGGATGTATTGCCTGGACGCCATACTGCTGAGCTACTTCGATTATTTTGAGGATATTTAGATAACTCGACTGAGGCGCAGGATCACCTATAAAAACAGCGTCATCCATATGCCAAAGATGGCGTGAAGCAGCATCAGCTTTTGAATAAACCCCGACCGTTGATATCCCCAGCTCGTGACAAGCTCGGGCGATGCGAATAGCAATCTCACCGCGGTTGGCAATCAATATTTTTTTAAACATTTTTTGCTCCGCACAAATCGATGCAAACAGACTGGTGCAGATTTATACAGATAAAATATCCCTCTGTATTGCCATCATTTATCTGAATCCTTGAACCACTTCGGTTTGATATCTGGATCTTGTCCCGATTTATCCCGCTTCGTATTATAATTCTACAAATAGGATTGCGGGATTTATCATTTTTGATTATATAGTACATGTAAATCGTGGTTCCCGCATAGTTGGAGAATTCGTTTGTCATTTGGTATTTGTAATTTGAAATTCACTATTTGTTCCACTTCGGCTTTCTTTTATCAAAAAACGCTGCCATCCCCTCCTGTCCTTCATCAGAGATGCGCAATCGTGCAATCACCTCAGCTGTATATGCCTTGCCCTTTTCAAAGGGCATTTCAGCAACATTACGCAATAATTCTTTGCACTTTGCGATCGCCTCGGGACCACTCGACAACAACTTCTGCACCAATTCACCGACAGTATTACCAAGTTCATCAGGTGACGTGACTATGTTGATCAAACCCGCAGCACAAGCTCTCTGTGCAGTCAACCGTTCACCGGTTAAAAAGAACTCGCGGCATTTGCCTTCACCGCATTTTTTTATCACATACGGTGAAATACACGCAGGGATAAGACCAAGCTTCACTTCGCTGAAACTGAACTTTGCCCTGTCTGCTGCAATTGCGATATCGCAAACTGCAACCAGACCGGTGCCACCACCTATTGCCGCTCCATTGACCTGAGCGATTGTTGGCTTAGGTGATGAATATATCTTATACAGCATGTCCGCAAGTTCCAAAGATTCTTTTAGATTGTCTTCATAATCATAGTCCTTAACACGACGCATCCAGTTCAGATCGGCACCAGCACAAAAGGACTTACCCTTACCAGTCATAACCACAACACGGGCATCCTGCCGCTGCCCGATATCATCGAAAACATCGCCGAGCTCGCGTATCATGCTATCATTGAACGCGTTGTGAACATCCGGTCGGTTGAACGTCACCTTCGCCACACCTTTTTCAATATCATATAAAAGCGTCTGCAGATTTTCTCTTTGCATACGATATATCCTTTTAATTCATAATTACAAATTTCAAATCAGAAATGCCAAATGATAACCAAATCTCCAATGTCAAATATACCTATTGAGATTTTTACATTCCTTTGATCTTTGGTTTTTGGTATTTGTCATTGATTATCTTCTCCAAGAGTCTTTGTTTTCACCGGTTCGACAAGCAATATCCAGGCAGCTTTTTTTGCCCTCGAACGATGTCGCTTGCCGCGTTTTACCAAAAATCCCTGATTTTCCTTGATTTCTACTTCGCCCTCTTCAGTATCAATGGAAATTTTACCTTTGAGAACGAAAAAAAACTCATCTTCATCACGGTGTGTGTGCCAGTTGTATACACCTTCGATCTTGGCAACGCGTAAAGCTGTATCATTAATAAAAGCAACATCCTTGGGCTGCCATGGTTTTTTAACCCCAGCAACGATATCCTTGAACTTGATTTTTTTCATTGCACCACCTTTCAATCCCATGTTCCCTCTGTAAATTACATTCTAAAAACACCAAATCTGTGATCAGGAATCGGTGCATTTAGTGACATACCGATACCTAAACCGAGAAGCTGCCGTGTATCAAGAGGATCGATAATCCCGTCATCCCAAAGCCGACCGGTCGAATAGTAAGCACTCGATTCTTGTTCGTATTTAGCTAAAATAGGCTTTTTTATCTCATCAATTTCCTGCTGGGTCGGTTTCTTCCCCTGTTTTATTAAAGCTCTTACCTTGATATCGGTCAGAACACCAGCAGCCTGTTCACCACCCATGACACAAATCCGGGCAGTAGGCCACATCCAGAGTAGTCGTGGGTCATAAGCTCGTCCGCACATGCCGTAATTCCCTGCACCGTACGAACCACCTATCATAACCGTAAATTTCGGAACCTGTGCATTAGCCACAGCATGCACCAATTTAGCACCGTCTTTGGCTATACCCTGATGTTCATACCTTTTGCCAACGATAAAACCAGTAATATTCTGTAGAAAAAGTAAAGGGATCTTCCTCACCGAGCACATCGTGACAAAATGCGCACCTTTTTGCGAAGATTCAGAAAACAAGACGCCGTTATTTGCCAGAATACCAACCGGGTAACCCATAATGCGCGCAAAACCGCAGACAATAGTAGGACCATAAAGCTCTTTGAATTCTTGAAAATCACTACGGTCCACGATACGTGCAATTATCTCCCTCATATCAAAGGTCTTCTTAGGATCGGCAGGGATGATACCGTAAAGTTCTTTTGGATCATATGCTGGTTCTTCTGGTTGACTTCTCAACAGCGGGTATCCCGGTTGTTGACCAAGATTTTCGACGATACTGCGGGTAATTTCAAGAGCGTGTTCATCATCGCTGGCATAATGATCAGCAACACCTGAAATCCGGCAATGGACATCAGCACCTCCTAAGTCCTCTTCACTGACAACTTCACCAGTCGCCGCTTTGACTAACGGAGGCCCCCCGATGTAGATAGTGCCCACACCTTTGACAATAACAACCTCGTCACTCATCGCTGGTTGATATGCGCCGCCTGCCGTACAGAATCCGAGGACGACGGATATCTGAGGGATGTTCGCAGCGGACATTCTTGCCTGGTTGAAAAATATGCGACCAAAATGGAATCGATCAGGGAATGTCCCGACCTGCAAAGGCAGAAAAATCCCACCTGAATCAACCAGATATATACAAGGTAATCGATTCTCCATCGCAATTTCTTGCGCACGGATATGTTTTTTTATCGTTTCAGGGACATAGGTACCACCCTTTACCGTTGCATCATGGGCAATGACCATAACTTCTCGTTCATGTATTAAACCGATACCCGTTATGATCGCAGCCGACGGGTGGCCGTTATCATACATATCCCAGGCCGCAAGAGGACTCAATTCGAGAAACGGCGTATCTGGATCGAGCAGTAATTTAAGGCGATCACGAACAAAGAGCTTACCTCGCTCAACATGTTTTTTATGCATATAATCAGGACCGCCTTTTTTGACCTCGGCAAGACGCTCCTTCAAGACACCAACAGCCTTCTTCATAGCTAATTCATTAGCCTTATACTCTGGATCGTTTACACTTATTTTCGATTCAATTCTATACATCATTACCTCAAACAAGCACAGTCTTATAGCCGTAGCAAATAATCCCGGTATGTCCTTCTTCGTACATTTTTCTGAACACAAACTTTACTTTCTTGCCGATTTTCAGATCCTCGGGTCGGCAATCAACGACCTGAGTCGTCACTCTAATACCATTATCCGATTCCACAATAGCAATCGAATAAGGTACCTGCCTAGAGAAATTTGCAGGCGCAACTCGGATCGTTGTATATGAAAGAATTGTCCCGGTATCTGACATCTTTGAACTGTCGAATTCACGAGCGCCGCAACCTGAACAGATCAAGCGTGGAGGAAATGACAGCTTACCGCAGCTCCTGCATTTTGCTGCCTCAAGACGGTAGCGCTGCGGCATCTCACGGCGATATCTTGGTGATGGCATGTGACCTCCTTATCAAATGGTTATTGGGTCATGGTTAGGAAGCTGGACTTCAAACATCTATATTAAAACCTCGATTTTGCTTTTTCCAGCATCCAAATCAAACCCTTCTTTTATATTTTAAAAATATGAACGACTGATGAAGCACCTGAACCACCCATATTCTGAGTTAAGCCGATTTGAGGATTCTTCACCTGACGTTTACCAGCTTTTCCCTGCAGCTGTTCAACGACTTCAACGACCTGCGCGATACCCGTTGCTCCAACCGGATGTCCTTTGGATTTCAGACCACCCGATGTATTGACCGGAATCTTTCCATTCAATGCTGTATTTCCCTGTTCAGTAAATGGTCCGCCTTTGCCTTTTTCCGTGAATCCTAATTCTTCAATAATACATATTTCTGCGATCGAAAAACAATCATGAACCTCGGCTAAATCAATATCTGATGGTTTTACGCCAGCCATTTTATAAGCTGCTTCACCAGATAATTCAACCGCCTTGAGGGTCGTGATATCTTCACGGTCGTGCAGAGCGAAAGTATCTGTAGCTGCCCCTGAACCGATTATCTTGACCGGTCTTACTCCCATTTTCTTGGCAAGGTCAGCCGATGCGAGTATAACACAAGCTGCACCATCAGATACTGGTGAACTATCAAGCACAGTAAGCGGATCAGCGACGAGCGTTGCATTGATCACCTGTTCAATGGTCACCTCCTGTGGAAATTGTGCATTAGGATTCATGGCACCGTTTCGATGATTCTTAACTGAAACCGCAGCCAGCTGTTTTCGTGTTGTCCCGTAGCGATGCATATGAGCCCGTGCGATCAGTGCATACAGTCCGGGAAAGGTTACGCCCTGATAAACCTCATACTCCTGATCTGCTGCCGTAGCAAGTGCATAAGTGGCGTCAGCACCATCGTTCATTTTCTCAACCCCGCCGACCAAAACAATATCACTATATCCTGAAGAGATTTCAAAAAATCCAAGTCTCAGTGCCATACCACCTGAGCAACAGGCTGACTCGACACGCACTGCGGGAACCGGCGCGACGCCGAGATAATCAGCCATTAAGGCACCGATATGTTCTTGGCCGACAAAAAGTCCTGGGGTCATCGCACCGACATACATTGAATCTATATGATCAACACCCGCATCCTTGATAGCCTTCAGTGCCGCATCGACAAAAATATCCCTCAATGACATGGTCCAGAGTTCACCGAATTTTGTCATTCCACAACCAATAGCAACTACTTCTCTCACACCAGCCTCCTTATTCGTTCATTATGATCTTACCCCGATATTTTGCATATTGACCATAATCAAGGTAAATACGGTTATTATCAAGCATCTCTCTAAGTTTCTCGGCCTTATCACGTACCTCATCGATCAGGTCAGTGGTTTTGAATACGAAGGCATCACTTCCAGCTCCAGACCCGAATGACACGAGCAATATCAGATCACCGGGTTTAGCAATGTCCAGGGTCGCAGAAAAACCCGTGGGTGACGAACCTGAATATGTATTACCCATCAAAGGCACTATCCAACCGGGCTCCATTTGCTCTTTTGTAAAACCCAACTTTTTACCTGCAGTCAGAGGAAATTTCCCATTTGGCATGTGAAATATCGCATAGGCGAAGTCCTCAGGTTTATACCCGCTCTTTTCCAGGATCGCATGTCCAGCACCTAGAACATGTTTGAAATATGCGGGTTCACCTGTAAAACGACCGCCATGCAATGGATAAAAAGCACCTTCTCGACGCCAGAAGTCAGGCGTGTCGGTCGTATAGGAAAATGTGTCCAAAACCTCAGCGACTACCCGCTCTTTGCCAAATATGAATGCCGAACCGCCAGCCGATGCAGAGAACTCCAATGCGTCACCAGGTGCACCCTGTGATGTATCAGCACCAATAGCAAGTGCATATTTTACAAGACCGGCTTTTACTAGACCGTAACCTACGAACATCGCCTCAGTTCCCGCTTTACAGGCAAACTCATAATCTGCTATGTGCACATTCGGTACAGCACCCAGAGCTTCAGCAACGACTGTACCAGATGGTTTTACAGCATATGGATGCGACTCAGAACCGATATAAAGAGCACCAATATCAGTCGGGTCAATACCAGCTCTTTTCAATGCATTACGTGCAGCTTCGACCGAAATCGTGATTGTATCTTCATCGAGTCCAGGTACAGTCTTTTCCTTAAGCATTAAACCACGTTTCACTGTTTCAGGGTCTCGACCCCATTGATGAGCGATCTCTTCTACCTTGATCCTATATCTCGGTAAATATGAACCGTAGCCAACAATTCCAATCATCAAACCTCCTTGACAAAATCGTTATTTGGTCAGGGTTAGGATGCGGGATTTCTAGTTTCCAAACCCCAACCCATCTTCTATAACTTACTAAGAGCCTGGTCAAGATCAGCGATTATATCATCAGCGTGTTCAAGACCCACTGATAATCTTACATAGCCAGGATTGATCCCGCAATCACGTAATTCTCCGTCAGAATAAGTCGAATGCGTCATTGAGGCAGGGTGCTCGATGAGGGTATCAGCATCACCAAGACTTACCGCAAGGATACATAATCTAACAGAATTCATTATTACCTTACCTGCTTCTTTGCCACCTTTCACATCAAATCCGACCATGCCGCCAAAGCCACTCATCTGTTTCTTGGCGAGTTCATGCCCCGGGTGCGATAAAAGCCCTGGATAATATACTTTCTCAACTCTGTCATGTTTATTAAGATATTCTGCGATTTTCATCGCATTCATGCAGTGGCGGTCCATCCTTACTGCCAGAGTTTTAAGACCGCGTAATACGAGCCACGCATTGAATGGCGAATTGCATGCTCCTATCTCTTTGGCATTCTCCCAGAGTCCATGGATAAAATCCTTTTTTCCAACGACAATGCCGCCGATAATATCACCATGACCACCAAAGTACTTTGTCGCTGAGTGAACAACAATATCAGCGCCGAGTTCTACTGGTCTCTGAAGATAGGGTGTTGCAAAAGTATTGTCAACACACAGAGGAATTTTCTTAGCGTGTGTCACTTCTGCGCATTTGGCGATATCAATGATTTTCAGTGTCGGGTTTGCTGGTGTTTCTGTGAATACTAATCTTGTGTTATCGCGTATCGCAGATCTCAGCTGATCAGCATCCGCAGTATCGCAGAACGTTACTTCAATACCTAAGTTGGGAAGAATATTCTTGCACAGTGCGTAAGTTCCGCCATAGATAGTATCGTCAGAAACGATATGTTCACCTGCTTTTGAGAGCGTCACTACTAAATTGAAAATCGCCGCAAGGCCCGATGCAAATACGACCCCGGCCTCAGTAGATTCCAGTAAAGCGACCTTTTTGGCAAGCAGATCGATGGTCGGATTACTAAGCCTTGTATAGATATAACCTGTTTCTTCCTGCTTAAAAAGCCGTGCGCCATGATCAGCATCACGGAATGCAAAAGTCGATGTCTGATAGATCGGTGGTGCGAGGGCACCAGTCTCCTTATCAGGATGCTGACCACCATGCACTATTTTTGACTCGATATGCATCATTCCTCCTTAGAAAAATCATTATTAATCGTTAAATCTTTTTTTGGGTTAATTCGATCAATACACCACCCATATCCTTTGGATGGATAAAAGCTATCTTGTTCCCTCCTGCGCCAGTTCTCGGGATCTCATCGATCAATTTTATGCCTTGACCTTTTATCTCGGTCAGGGCCCTTTCAATATCATCCACCTGAAAACACAGATGATGAATACCCTCCCCTCTTTTTTCTATGAAATTAGAAATAGGACTGTCATTATCTGTCGGTTCTAATAATTCGATCTCTGTACCACCGACATCCAACCTTGCCACCTTGACCTTCTGATCCTGGATCTCTTCTATTTTGACAAAGGTCAAACCCAATGCATTTTTCCAGATAGCTAATCTCTTTTCTATTGATTTGACGGCGATACCTATATGATCCAAAGTCATGATAAAGAATTGTTAAATGTTAGACTACACTCCTAGAGCAATTTCCTTTTCTTTGCTTCTTCTTCGAGGATATTATGAAAATCCGGATGAGCTATAGAGATAAGGGCTTCGGCACGCTGGCGCAGATTCTTGCCGTGTAAATTTGCAACACCGTGCTCAGTAACAACATAATGGACATCAGCGCGTGTTGTTACCACACCAGCGCCTACCTGCATAGTAGGTACGATCTTGCTTAGCTTACCCCCTTTGGCAGTCGATGACAAAGCGATAATGGGTTTACCGCCTTTGGATTGAGCAGCACCCCTTATAAAATCAAGTTGGCCACCAAAACCCGAATAGATCCTCGTACCGATGGAATCTGAGCATACCTGCCCGGTAAGGTCGACTTCAATCGCGGAATTTATCGCAACCATCTTTTCGTTTTGTCCTATAATATAAGGATGGTTTGTATAGTTGCATGGGTGGGTCTCAAATACTGGATTATTATCGATAAATTCATAGATCTTTTTTGTTCCCAAATAAAATGTCGCGATGATCTTACTGTTATGCAGCGTTTTTTTCGAACCGGTAATAACGCCTGCTTCAATAGCTTCAATTATGCTATCTGAAACCATTTCTGTATGAACACCGAGATCCCTCCTGTCGAACATAGCTTTAAGCGCGGCGTTAGGGATCCCGCCGATACCCAACTGAACAGTAGAACCATCTTCGACCAGACTGGCAACATTTGCGCCGATTTTCTTCTCAACATCAGTGAACGGGATGGGCTGTAACTCAGGTAAATCTTCTGAGATCTCAACGATCTTGGACACTCTTGATGCATGTATGAACGAATCACCAAGAGCGCGCGGCATCTTCTCATTTACCTGGGCGACTACGATCTTGGCTGACTCTGCAGCAGCTTTTGAAGCCAAACATTCGACCCCATAGCTCATGAAACCATGTTCATCAGGAGGTGATAGATGCATAAAAGCTACATCAACTGGTAACAAACCCGTATAGAAAAGACTCGGTATCTCGTAAAGAAAAACCGGGATATAATCCGCTTTACCCGCATTCACGGCTGCACGGTCAGCTGGACCCACGAAAAGCGAGTTGTGTCGAAAATGACCTTCCATTCCGGGCTTTGACAAAGGTTCATCACCAAATAAAAGCACATGCGCAAGTTCAACATTATGCAGTTCATCCTTTCGCTGCTCAAGCGCATCCATCAACCCAAAAGGAGTCGCCGCATTACCGCTGACATAGATCCGGTCATTGTCCTTAACGACCGAAACAGCATCCTCAATAGAACATTTTTTTTCTTTATAACTGTCGAACCAACTCATACCCTGTACTCCTCCCTGATAATACCACGCTCAACATAGATACCGTGTTTTAAAGCATAATTTTCCTTCAATGTTATCTCTATCCCTTTTTCAGTTAATATTCTGAGAAATGGAAAGATCCCTGAACTAATCGTGTGTGTCGCAGTCCGGGCAACGAGCGTCGTCGCGTTAGGCATGCAGAAATGAATAACCCCGCCAACCTTATAAATAAACTGACCGCTTGGTGATATCTTTGACGTCTCAGAACAGCCACCCTGATCAATAGAAAAATCGATCAGCACCGCGCCAGGACGCATTGCACCAACCATCTCTTTTGTAATAAGGATCGGGGAACGTTTGCCAGGTTCCAACACCGCACAAATCACAACGTCGGCAAACTTGAGGAGTTTTTCAATATTATGTTTTGTTGAAAACATAGTTGTGATCCGACTGCCGCTGGTTTGACATACAAGACTATCGAGTTTATCACGAACGACGTCGAGAACATAAACATTGGCACCAGAAAAGGCAAAGGATTTTGCAGCATTACAACCAAGAGTACCAGCACCCAGGATCACGACTTCAGCGGGCGGGATACCAGCTATACCACCCAATAGAATACCCCTTCCACCACCTGGTGATTCTAATAAGCGACCAGCGATCTGTACTGAAAGTTTACCTGCCATTTCACTCATCGGTATAACGACCGGCAGCCGGCCATCCTCATTTTGCATTATTTCGTAGCCGATGATGGTCATTTTTTTATCCTGAACAGTTTTAATAAAAGCTTTACGAGCAGTAACCATATGGATAAAACCCATCAGGATCTGTCCCTCATTCATATATTGAAATTCTTCCTGCTGAGGGCGCCTGACCTTAATAACAATATCTGCTCGTCGATATGCTTCTTCTTTCGAGTAAACAATAGTCGCGCCAGCCCTTTCATAATCCTCGTCTGAGAATCCTGCACCTTCTCCAGCTTTTGTCTCGACATAAAATTTTGCACCGTATAACATAAGTTCTTTTGCGGCCATGGGAGAAAATCCAACTCTATATTCCGGTGTGTTCTTAAAAGGCGGAACTTCCCGAGGGATACCAAAAATCATCTGAAACCTCCTTTAGTTACTCTTGCTTCCCCGACCTCGTACTGCAAAGCGGGGCGCCAAACCCATACCAAGTTTCCATTTGTATGTTCAAAATATACTCTTCTCTTTATATTCGCCATACACGTCCCTTAATGTATCTGAAATTTCACCGATAGTCGCATAAGCTTTAACACACGACAGTATCGGTTCCACTAGATCCTCACCCGCGGTCGCTGCTCGCTCTAATTTCTTCAAAAGCGCCCTTGTCTCGACGTTATTGCGCTTTGTTTTAATTCTCCTTGTTCTTTGCACCTGGTTTTTCACGGCTATGGGTGAAACCTTGACCGCGGTGAAAATTTTTCTAGTTTCCTCAGCAGCGAAACGATTTACCCCAATCACACTAATATCGCCACTTTCAACAGCTTTTTGGAATTCGTAAGCGCTGCGGTGTATCTCTTCCTGAAAATATCCCTTTTCAATAGCTAGTAAAACACCACCCATTGATTCGATCGTTTCCAAGTATTCATTTACCTGTTTTTCAATATTGCCAGTCAATGATTCGATATAATACGATCCCCCCAGTGGATCGATCGTTTCTGGAATCTTGCTTTCGTATGCAATGAGCTGTTGAGTACGTAGCGCGAGCTTTACCGAATCTTCGCTCGGCAAAGACAAAGCCTCGTCGCGCGAGTTCGTATGTAAACTTTGTGTCCCGCCCAGGACTGCAGCCAGTGCTTGATAGGCAACCCGGATCGCATTATTGTCGGATTCCTGAGCGGTCAGTGTCGACCCTGCTGTTTGCGTGTGAAAACGCAGCATCCAGGATTTCGGATCCCTTGCCTTAAAACGAATCTTCATGATACGTGCCCAGATCCTGCGCGCGGCCCTGAATTTCGCTATCTCTTCAAAGAAATTATTGTGAGCATTAAAGAAAAACGATATACGGGGAGCAAAAGAATCAACATCGAGCCCCCCGTGTTCGATCGCATGTTGAACGTATGTTATACCATTAGCGAGCGTAAAAGCAAGCTCCTGCACCGCAGTAGCCCCGGCTTCCCTTATATGATATCCAGAAACTGAAATGGTATTCCATTTAGGTAAATGCTTACTGCAGTATTTCATGATATTGACCGAGAGACTGATCGATGCTTTGGGTGGATATATATATGTACCACGCGCAACATATTCCTTAAGAATATCATTCTGAACAGTACCGGCCAACTTTTCTCTGCTAACACCTTGTTTTTCTGCAACCGCAATATACATGGCCAGAAGTACCGCTGCAGTAGCATTGATCGTCATTGATGTGCTAACACGTTCAAGAGGTATACCCCTGAATAATATCTCCATATCCTCTAGAGTATCGATCGCAACACCGGTCTTGCCGACCTCACCATGAGCAAGAGCATGGTCAGAATCATAACCCATCTGAGTCGGTAGATCAAAAGCAACTGACAAACCAGTCTGCCCGTGCTTCAGAAGATATCGATAGCGGCGGTTTGACTCCTCAGCGGTTGCATAACCAGCATACTGTCGCATGGTCCATAGTCGTCCGGTATACATAGTCGGGTAAACACCCCTGGTAAAGGGGAACTCTCCAGGATCGCCCAAATCGTCTCTGTATCTCAGATTTTTTATATCATCAGGAGAGAAAAACATGCCTTCCTCAATTGCTAAATTCCCATATCTCTTGCTTCAAAAAGTGCACATCAGAGTATCAGCATGCCAGAAGACCAGATTTTTAACCTGATATTCTGAGTTTCTGGTCTGCTTCTCACTGATATTCTGGTATCCTGATATGCATGAATTCTGTGATTTGATATTGCCTATGATCTCGGATCTCGTGTTTGGCATTTCATCTTATTACGATCAATTTGTCACCACGATTTACAGTCTGTCCTTTTTCAACATTGATTTTTGCTATTACGCCATCTCTGGAACTGCACATTTCATTTTGCATCTTCATCGCCTCGATAATGAGTAACCCCTGACCATCGCTGACAGTTTCACCTTCTTTAACACACACCTCAATTATCAAACCAGGCATCGCTGCTTTTACCACGAGTTCCTGTTTCTGGGATTTACCAGCGCTTGTTTTCATCAATTTTGCCACTTGTTCATCAAAAATATCGATAGTGTATTCCTGGTTGTTGACAATTATCGTGTTATTATCAGCAAAAACAACGTCGAAAGGTCTGCCATCTATTATCAATGTCATGTGCGAGCCGCGCTCATCGATCACCTCTACCTGTTTTGCTTCACCGTTGAGAAAAACACAGAATTTCTCATCCTGCTTTTTGACATCTACCCTGATCGTCTGATCGTCAACCTTGACAATATCAGCCACGCTAACTACCCCTCATAATCGATTTGCGTGCAGATAACTTCCATGAATTTAATGCCCTGCGGCTGTTTGGTTTTCCTGCCACTGTCTGTTTTTCTTTCATGATTTTTCCTATGGTTGCAGCTATTGCAGCGACTTCATGATATTCTTTCTTATAGACTACCTTACCTAAGACCTTGTCGATAAACGTAGTGTCATAATCACCTTTGATAAACTCGGTATTATTCATTACAAGAATATGAAATGGTATTGATGTTTTGATCCCTCTAATCGTATATTCTTTCAGGGCACGCCTCGCTCTGGAAATGGCCTCTTCTCGGGAAGGAGCCCAGACAAGGAGTTTGGCGATCAAAGGATCGTAGTATATCGGCACTTCAAATCCTTCATAGACCCCGCTATCTAACCTAATACCTGGACCACCTGGTTCTCTGATCTCGATTATCCTCCCGGTTGAAGGGGCGAAATTGTTCTCCGGGTCCTCGGCCGAGATCCGACATTCAATAGAAGCACCATTCATCTTTATGTCATCTTGTTTCAAGGACAGAGTCTGACCCGCTGCGATCTTCAATTGTTCCTTAACAATATCGATACCGGTTATCAATTCAGTAACAGGATGCTCAACCTGAAGCCTCGTATTCATTTCCAGAAAATAGAACTTCCTGTTCTTATCGACCATGAATTCAACGGTTCCTGCATTTGTATATGCAGATGCCTTTACTGCTTTCACGGCTGCCTGTCCCATGGTCGAACGTAGTTCCGGGGTCATGATCGAGGAAGGTGACTCTTCGATCAGTTTTTGATGCCGTCGCTGGACTGAGCATTCCCTTTCAAACAAATGAATGGAATTGCCGTGATTGTCAGCGAGGATCTGAAATTCGATATGACGTGGTGCTTCAAGAAATTTTTCAATAAAAACGACCGGGTTACTGAAAGCAGCCTGTGCTTCATTAATAGCTTGCTTCATCGCGCTGGGCAATTCACCAGGTTCTTTCACAACGCGCATCCCCTTACCACCACCTCCACCGGCTGCCTTAATGAGTACTGGAAAACCTATTTGTTCGGCTGTCTTCAGAGCCTCGGATTCTCTCTTTACCGCACCGCTGCTTCCTGGGATTACCGGGATACCGGCAGCACCCATTGTCTTTTTGGATGCGATCTTATCACCCAGCAGCTTGATAGCTTGTGATGATGGACCGATGAATACAATGCCGGCCGATTCACAAGCTTCGGCAAAATCCGTATTCTCAGCAAGGAATCCATAGCCCGGATGAATCGCTTCAGCACCGGTATCTTTGGCTGCTTTGATTATCTTGTCGATCTTTAAATAACTTTCCGCTGCTGGTGCTCGACCGATATGGCAGACTTCATCAGCGTACTTGGTGTGCAGAGCATTCTGGTCAGCATCTGAATAGATCGTGACTGATGCTATATCCATTTCACGACAAGCACGTAAGATCCGTACAGCGATCTCACCACGATTGGCGACTAATATTTTCTTAAATATTTTCATTGGCATTTAATCAGTTATCCAAAATCTCAAATCTTCAATCTTAAATCTTCAATGCTACAACGGTATATTCCCGTGTTTTCTCGGTGGATTAGTATCCCTTTTATTTTCAATCATTTCCAGGGCTTCAATGATTCTGGGCCTTGTCTGGGAAGGTTTGATAACGGCATCGATATATCCTTTACTCGCCGTGACAAAAGGATTGGCGAATTTCTCAGTATATTCATCGATCAGCTTTTTCTCCAGCATCTTTGGATCCTTCGCTTCCTTTATTTCCTTACGGTACAGGATCTTTACTGCTCCGTCTGGCCCCATTACCGCAATCTCGGCGCTGGGCCAAGCATAATTGATATCGGCCCGGGTATGTTTTGAACTCATGACACAGTAGGCACCACCATAGGCTTTACGTGTAATAACAGTAACTCTCGGGACAGTCGCTTCACAAAATGCATAAAGCAATTTTGCACCATTTTTAATGACGCCGCCCCACTCCTGGGATGTCCCGGGTAAGAATCCTGGCACATCGACAAAGGTAACGATAGGGATATTGAAACAATCACAGAATCTTACAAATCTCGCACCTTTCATAGCTGATTCAATATCCAGAACGCCGGCCAGAACAGCTGGCTGATTTGCGACGATACCAGCAGCCCGACCATTGAATCTTGCGAAACCAACGATAAGGTTCTTCGCATAATGTTTGTGGACTTCAAGCAATTCGCCATTATCAATGACCATTTTCAATATCGCGTGCATATCATAAGGTTTTTTCGGACTATCCGGGATGATCGTATCAAGATCATCTTCCATACGGTTTATATCGTCGCTGCCGTCTATTTGAGGAGGGTCTTCGAGATTATTCTGGGGAATAAAAGAAAGCAGGTTCTTAATGAGATCGATACATTCAATCTCTGAGTCTACCGCAAAATGAGCGACCCCAGACTTTTCATTATGCACCATGGCGCCACCAAGTTCTTCAAACGTAACCTCTTCATGCGTCGCTGCCTTAACAACATCAGGTCCGGTAAGAAACATAAAAGAACCCTGCACCATGATCACAAAATCGGTCATTGCCGGCGAATAGACAGCGCCGCCCGCGCATGGCCCCATGATCGCTGATATCTGCGGTACAACACCGGCCGAAAGCACATTCCTTAAAAAAACATCGGTATAACCCGCCAAGGAATCAACTCCTTCCTGAATTCTTGCTCCTCCTGAATCTTTGAGCCCGATGACCGGACACCCCATTTTAAGAGCAAGGTCCTGGAGCTTACAGACTTTCTCAGCATATGCCTTGGATAATGACCCGCCGAAGACAGTGAAGTCCTCAGCAAAAATGCATACCGGGCGGCCATTTATCCGGCCATAACCAGTTACCACGCCGTCTCCTAATACTTTGCTTTCCTGCATGTTAAAATCACTGCATCTGTGCGTAACAAATTTATCCGTCTCTCGAAATGTTCCTCTATCCATCAGCAAATCAATACGTTCACGCGCAGTCAGTCTTCCTCTATCATGCTGAGCTTTTGTGCGTTTCTCACCTCCGCCGAGTTGTGCTTGTTGATTCAGCTCTTCAAGCTGTTTGAGTCTATCTTCAGTCTTCATTGCGTTTCCCCCATATTACACGTCAAATTTAAAATAGTCAATTATTACAAACCCTGCGTGCGATAAATCGCACATTTACGACCATCAATCATATGGCAGTGGTCTGATTTATCCGACAAATTCTTATATCTCATTGTGCAACGGCTGTAAAACAGCTTTTCCGTTTTCTTCGATTATATAAGCAAATGGAGTATCAGGATCGTGTTCAAAGATCAACAACCAATGTTCATCGACTGCGGTCTGCAAAATAATCTTTTTTCTCTCGATTAGCTCAAGTGGATATAGATCATAACTCATAATATAAGGTATTTTTAGGTGCGATGTGGTCGGGATAAAATCACCGAGATATATCGCTTTTTCACCTTGTGATTCGATCAAAACTGACTGGTGACCCCTGGTATGACCATTGGTAACGACTACCTTGACCCCCTCGATGATCTCCTGGTCTCCGTCAACGAGTAAAAGCTGATTTTTTTCCTCAAGAGGAAGGAAATTTTCTTTTAGATAACTTGCTTTCGTCCGTTCATTTGGATGTGTTGCATCATACCATTCCTGTTTTTGAATAACATATCGGGCATTAGGAAACATCGGTACTGCCGTGCCATTATGTTTGTGAGTATTGCCACCGCAGTGGTCAAAATGCAAGTGTGTATTTATTACGTAATCGATATGCTCAGGTTTAATGCCGCGCTCGCGTAAAACCTGGATAATGCCAGATTCTCTTTGCACCCGGTAAATATCTCTAAACCTATCTTTAAGCTTATCACCGATACCTGTATCGACAAGGATCAGATTATCCTTACGTCTTATCATAAGACAGTTCAAACCCAGCTCGATCCTGTTAAGATCATCAGAAGGACTCATTCTATTCCATATTACTTTGGGCACGACTCCGAACATCGCACCGCCGTCAAGCCAAAATCTACCGTCTGATACTATTGTAAGCTCAAACTTTCCGAGTTTTACAGGTTTTGAATTCATAGAAAACCCTGATTAGCGTCTCTTTCTTCTTTTTCCACCATCAGATCTTCCCAACTTCCTATTTCCTGCCTTTTGCCTTTGTTCTTGGCTTCTTGCTTTTCTTAGCAGTGCTCTTCTTTTTAGACGTACGCGGCTTTGTCTTTCTGGGCTGGCTGCTCTTTACCCTGGTTCTGATCCAATCCACGATCTCGGTTGTCGGCGTGCCCGGACCGAATAGTTTCTTCACGCCTTTCTTTTCCAGCTTTTTCATATCCTCCTGAGGTATAATCCCCCCACCGATGACGATAATGTCCTTTGCTCGTTTCTTACCCAGTAAAGCCAGCACCTTGGTGAATATTGTCATATGTGCACCCGACAGTATGGAGAGCCCGATAATATGGACATCCTCCTGTATTGCAGCCTCCACAATGCTCTCGCAGGTCTGGTGCAATCCAGTATAGATAACCTCCATACCGGCATCGCGCAAGGCAGCGGCCACGACTTTTGCACCCCGGTCATGTCCATCAAGACCGGGTTTGCCAACGAGAACCCTAATTTTTCTTGTCATAAAACCCCCTGCTAACAAAATGGTTATTTGGTTATGGTTTGGATACTAAATAACCAGTTTATATATACTGATCTATCCTCTATCTTCACTCCAGCATCCAAACCCAAACCCCTCTTCCATCTTTTAGAAAATAATCGGTTCATGGTACTCGCCAAACTCCTCTTTCAAGGTATTACACATCTCACCGAGTGTCGCATAAGCGCGCACGCAATCGAGTATCCTCGGCATCAGATTAGCGCCACTTGAAGCAGCGCTGCGTAATGCTTTGAGGTATTCCTTGACCTTTCTACTATTACGCTCCCGTTTTATGTTTTTGAGTGCCCTTACCTGATCACGTTCAACTTGTTTCGGGATTTTTAGTATTTCAATGTCTGCTTTGCTTTTTTCTTCAAAAATATTTACTCCGACATGGTATTTTGTTCTGTGCTCCAGACTCTTTTGATATTGATAAGCGCTTCTCGATATCTCGCGCTGGAAAAATCCCTTATCAATCGCATTGACCACACCACCGAGTTTATCGATCTTCTTGAAATATTTATAAGCTCCTTCTTCGAGTTCATTAGTCAATGTCTCGACATAATAGGAACCTCCCAGTGGATCGATCGCATTGACAACACCGGTTTCATAGGCGATCAGCTGCTGGGTGCGCAAAGCGATCTTCACTGCGTTTTCAGTAGGCAAGGCATAGGTTTCATCCATTGAGTTTGTATGTAGTGACTGGGTTCCTCCAAGCACGGCGGCGAGCGCCTGGAATGCGGTGCGTATTATGTTGTTATCAGGCTGCTGAGCGGTCAAAGTGCAACCCGCTGTTTGCGTGTGAAACCGCATTAGATAAGACCGCGGATTCTGGGCATTATATTTATCCTGCATGAGCCGTGCCCAGATCCTTCGGGCGGCACGGTATTTTGCGATTTCTTCAAAGAAATCAAGGTGCGAGTTAAAGAAAAACGAAAGTCTGGGGGCGAACTGATCGACCGATAAACCGGCTTTCATACCGTATTCGACATAAGTAAATCCGTTTTTCAAAGTGAAGGCGAGCTCCTGAAGTGCCGTGGAGCCAGCTTCTCTTATGTGATAACCGGATATAGATATAGTATTCCATTTGGGAACGTGTTCAGCACAGTATGCCATTATGTCGGTGATTATCCGCATCGATGGCTCGGGTGGATATATCCATGTTTTTTGAGCTTGATATTCTTTCAGCATGTCGTTTTGGATCGTTCCGGTCAATACATTCATAGGTACACCTTGTTTTTCACCAACAACAATATACATCGCCAGAAGCATTGCAGCAGGAGGATTGATCGTCATCGATGTCGAGATGCGTTCGAGCGGTATGCCTTTGAATAATATCTCCATATCCCTCAGCGTATCGATCGCAACACCGCACTTACCGACTTCGCCGCGAGCAAAAGGATCATCAGAATCGCGTCCGTACAGGGTGGGAAAATCAAAGGCCACTGAAAGACCGGTCTGGCCGTGATTTAGAAGATATTTGTATCGTTTGTTCGTATCTTTAGGCGTACCAAAACCTGAAAATTGACGCATGGTCCAGAGCCGTCCACGATACATATTTGTATAGACACCCCGTACATAAGGGAATTCACCCGGGTAACCGAGATCTCTATCATAATCAAAACCCTCAATATCGTCCGGCGTATAGAGCGGTTTTATGGCTTGTCCAGATACCGTTGTGAATTTTGCATCACGCTCTTTACAGGTTTTTAGTTTTTTATCCCAATCATCCTTCATCATATACCCTCGCTACTTTTTAGCTTTTAATATTTTCCTGGTTATCGTATCAGCGATGCTGTACGGATTCGTTTTTCGCCGGTATATTTTATCTATGGTATTTATGAGCTCCTTATCTTTCACGATCCTTTCTTTCAAATGCAATTCTATCCTGTCCTTGATCAATTCATTGATACGCACCAGTATTTTGGCTTTCCTCTCTTGTTCAAGTCGGCCGCTCTTACGCAAATAGACCTCATGTTTTTGTAGCGCATTGACAAGCGCATCGACTCCTGTTTCCTTGATCGCGGTCGTCTTGAGAATTGGAAAATGCCAGCCTGTTCTTTGTTCGCGTAATTCAAACGCAAATTTCAACTCCATAAGCAGACGGTCACACCCCTCGCGATCCCCTTTGTTAACAGCGATGATGTCGGCGATTTCCAGTAAGCCTGCTTTCATCGCCTGAATACTGTCGCCTGATTCGGGAACGAGAACCACGACCGTAGTATCACATACCTCTGCTATATCCAGCTCGACCTGGCCGACACCTATTGTCTCAATAAGAATATAGTCCATACCAGCCGCATCCATTACCAAAGCAGCATCCTTTGTTTTCCTTGCTAATCCTCCAAGACTGCCACGGGAGGCCATACTTCTAATAAAAACATTTTGATTCAAGGACAGGTCGTTCATCCGAATACGATCACCCAATAAGGCACCGCCGGAAAAAGGTGATGTAGGATCAACCGCAATTATCCCGATCTTTTTCTTTTTAGAAAGCAGCCTCTTTGCAATAGCATTGACAAGTGTCGACTTGCCAGCGCCGGGCGGTCCGGTTATGCCAACATGATAGGCATTGCCGGTACGGGGAAAGATCTTTTTAAGTATTTCCGTCGACGTGTCATTCTCAATAATGCTAATGACCTGGGCGATAGTACGCTTGTCGCCTTCCATCAATCTATTTATCGAGAACATAAGAGTCATTTTATCTTGAGCGACCTTTCTATTTTCGCCCAGGTATCGCGCAATGTAATCGTCCGGTTGAAAACAAGTGAATTTTTTGATGAATCAGCATCGACGCAAAAATATCCCAGGCGCTCGAATTGAAATCTATCACCCGGATTCGCATCTTGTAAAGTGGGTTCAACAAAACAACCGGTGCGCGTTTCCAGAGAATGGGGATTTATATTCGCTGTGAAATCTTGCCCTTTTTCAACATCACCGGGATCTGGTTTTCCGAAAAGTCGATCATAGAGCCGTACCTCCGCCTTTATAGCGCGCGCGGCTGAAACCCAATGGAGTGTCGCCTTTACTTTCCGGCCATCCGGTGCATCCCCGCCCCGTGTTTCTGGATCATATGTGCAGTGTAATCTTGTTACCTTGCCTGTTTTATCCTTTATAACCTTATTGCATCTTATAAAATATGCATAACGCAACCGCACTTCTCGACCTGGAGCAAGACGGAAGAACTTTTTTGGAGGGTCCTCACGAAAATCATCCTGTTCAATGTACAGCATACGTGAAAAAGGCACTTTCCTGGTTCCCATACTCATATCTTCTGGATTGTTTATTGCTTCCAGCTCCTCTGTTTTATCCTCAGGATAATTATCAATGACCACTTCCAAAGGCTTAAGAACCGCCATGACCCGCAATGCATGCCTGTTCAGATCTTCACGCACACAATGCTCGAGCAACGCGATATCAATAATGCTGTCGGTCTTGGCTACGCCGATACGATCCAGAAAGTCACGTACCGACCCGGGCGTGTACCCGCGCCGGCGTAATCCTGATAAGGTCGGCATCCTCGGGTCATCCCAGCCCGCCACATGACCTGCCTCGACCAGCTTTATAAGCAAGCGCTTACTCATCACTGTGTAAGTCAAGTTGAGCCGTGCAAATTCTATTTGCTCTGGATGATAGATGCCGAGTTGTTCGAGAAACCAGTTATAGAGCGGGCGGTGATCTTCAAATTCCAAAGAACACAATGAATGCGTGATCTTTTCGATCGAATCAGATTGCCCATGCGTCCAGTCATAAGTTGGATAGATGCACCACTTATCGCCCTGCCTGTGATGTGGTTTATGTAAGATACGATACATGACCGGGTCACGCATATTCATATTGGCCGCGGCCATGTCGATCTTTGCTCGCAACACCCTGGAACCATCTGGGAATTCACCTGCGCGCATGCGTGAAAACAGATCGAGGTTCTCCTCGATGCTTCGATCTCGAAAAGGGCTCTTTTTACCAGGTTCAGTCAGCGTGCCCCGGTATTCCCTTATCTTATCAGCACTCAAGTCATCGACATAGGCTTTGCCTTTTTTGATTAACTGCAGAGCCCAATCATAAAGCTGCTCAAAATAATCAGAGGCATAATACTCACGGTCTCCCCAATCGTATCCCAACCAGCGGATGTCTTGCTTGATCGCATCGATGTATTCCTGTTTTTCCTTTACTGGATTTGAATCATCAAAACGCAGATTGCAAAGGCCTTTATAATCTCGGGCAATACCGAAATTTATCGATACTGCCTTTGCGTTTCCTATGTGGATCCATCCATTGGGCTCGGGCGGAAAACGGGTCTTTACAGACTTATGCTTACCTGTTTTCAAATCCTCATCAATGACCGCGCGTATGAAATCTTTACTGCTCATAAATACATGCTATCCTTTAAATCTAAACCTCGCCTTGAAATGGCGCAAAGATAGTGCTCTGCCTGAGGTGACCTCGACACCCGGGATATGGTCACGATATTGTTGTAATGCATGCACTGCCTGAGCAACCGCATCAAGGTCGGTCTTTTCGTACCTTAAACGAGGGATTGCGAACCTGACAAAGTTGACTTCAGGAGCTATTTCTTTTTGCGTACTTTGATCATATGATCCAAAGGCAAAATGACCGAGTTCACAAGCCCTGTGGCCATAAGCTGCCAAAAGCACGGCAGTCAACGCCACACCGCCAAAATCCTCTGGTTTAATAGATGTCCCGGCAAAGAAACGGTTGACATCAAGATACACTGCATGACCGCCTGTAGGCAACAGTACTGGAATCCCTAATCTATCCATGGCCTTGCCAAACTCACTCACCTGTTCAATCCGATAGGTAAGATACTCCTCTTTGGTTATTATCTTTAAACCGATATTCAATGCCATGATATCGCGACCCGAAAGACCACCGTATGTAGGATGTCCTTCCTTGATGAGTTGATAATTGAGCAAGGCATCTGGGATCTCTGGATATTTATTGATAAACAGCCCCTCATCTCTTAAGAATAAACCACCCCCCATATTAACGAGCCCGTCCTTTTTAAAACTTATCGTAAAGCCATCGGCGTGAGAAAACATCTCGAGCACGATCTCTTTAATTGACTTATGATCATAACCCGACTCGTACTGCTTAATGAACCAGGCATTTTCAGCAAACCGGCAAGCATCAAAGAACAGAGGAGTCTTATATTTCCGGCACAGCTCAGCCACACCTCTTATATTTTCCATTGAGACCGGTTGACCAGCCGCAGTATTGTTGGTGATGGTAATATAGACTACCGGGATACGATCATGGGATTCGCTGAACAGCTCATTTAGTCTTGGGATATCCATATCCCCTTTAAAATGTGAAGTTGAGTTTTTATCCTTAAGCTCTGGGCAGAAGAAATTCAATGCTTTGATCTTATTTGCCTTGATATTGGCACCAGTCGTATCAAAATGGCCATTGCTCGGGATGATTAGATCATCACCCTGTTTGCCGAGTATCGTGAATAAAGCATCTTCACATGATCTGCCTTGATGAAAAATAAATGCATTTGGTCGGCCGGTAGTGGGATCATTAAAGAAATCTTTGCCGAAAGTCTCTTTTATCTGATCCATTAACAAGTAAAAACCGCGATTTGAACCATACGCTTCATCTCCAGTATGAAGAGCCGCCCATTGTTCACTCGTCATCGTCGATACACCAGAATCACTCAATAGATCACAACCGCTTATCATCTCCGATGGGAAATAAAATACATTCAGACCGACACTTTCCAGGACTTTGGCGCGCTCCATTGGTGAGAATATTTTTTTCATCTCGACCGAATGGTTGAAATATGGTCGCGCGCGTATCTTTAATTTGTTCTCATCAGGGATATGCTCAATAATATTTTTTAATTCCATGGCACGGTCCCTTACTCTAACGCACTTTCAAGGATCTCGGAAATATCCATGACCTCGATGCTGGCATTCATGGATTTCAGTGTCTCTTCGAACATCTGGAGGCAGTATGGACAAGCGACACAAAGGACATCAGCATTGGTAGCCAGGATCTGATCAGCTCTCAAATTAGCAAGCCTTTCATCTTGAGGCCAATCTCGCCATAAGCCCATTGCACCGCCGCCACAGCAGACACTGAAATCCCTATTAAAAACAGGGATCTCAATAAGTTTCAAACCCGGGATGCTATTCAAGATTCTCCTTGGTTCTTCATAAATACCCATCTGCCGACCGAGTGTACAGGGATCATGGTAAACGACTGTTTTTTCAAAAGGTCGCTTTGGAGAGATTTTCTTCTCTGTGATCATCTGGTCGAAAAGCTGTACTGCATGCTGGGTTTCGAATTTATCGTAGTATGCTGGATATTCCTTGGTAAAAGTAACCAGGCAGTGCGGTGATGTTACTATCACCTTTTTAACATTAGATGCCTTGAACAACTCGGTGTTTTGCTTGACCGCAGTCTGAAAGACTTTTTCTGCACCGACTCGCCGGACTGCCTCGCCGCAGCAGAATTCATCCTTACCATGAATGCCAAATGAGATCCCACCACGCTTTAATATCTTCGCCGTAGCCTGAGCAACTTTTCTTGCACGCGCGTCATATGCCGGCAGGCAACAAGGGAAATAGAGATAATCAAGCTTTTCCGTGTATTGTGGTGTGTCCAGACCAGCTGCCCAATCAGCTCTTTTCTCAGCTGGCTCACCGAGCGGATTCCCCGAGTTATAGAGGCGAGCAACAACACTCTTAAGTTCGCTGGGATAAGAGTCAAAATCAACGAGTATTCTCCGAACCGCACGCAATACATCAGAAAGACTAACGCCGCGTGGACATTCAGCTTTGCACGAATCGCAGCCAACGCATCTAAACACATCGATAGTATCAGCAGCGATCTCTTCTTTTTCTTCACTGTCGATTATCGCACCGAGCTTGATCCGCTGACAGAACCGATAAGTAGTGTAATCCAAGCCATCGAGAAGATTCCATGGACATGCCGCCATACAGCGACCGCATTGATAGCACTTTATCACATCATCGCCGCCGGACTCGATGATCGCATCACGCACTTCCGGATTCAGCGTTATAAAATTCTTCATCAACATTTATCCTTTCGCCTGTTTCATCTCTAAGATCTTATTTTTCAAGACCGGTACGACTTTGAACAGGTCGTCGACAATACCGTAGTCTGCTTCATTGAAGATCGGTGCATTTGGATCCTTATTGACCGCGATTATCGTATCCGCACTCTTCATACCGACAATGTGCTGGAACGCACCTGAAATACCCAGGGCAATATATAACTTTGGTTTTACCGTTTTGCCCGATGAACCTACCTGCCGGTCCTTGGTGAGCCATCCAGCATCAACAACTGGTCTTGAACAAGAAACAACACCGCCTATCGCCGCTGCAAAATCTTCAATAACTGAGATATTGGCCTGCTCTTTTACGCCGCGGCCGATGCTGACCAGAATATCAGACTTGGTGATATCAACATCACCGATCGCTGCTTCTATGTACTCGATGAACTTTCTATAATCAGGTTGCGACGATACCGTGATATCCAGGTTTTCCACGACCCCCTCTAAACTGCTTTCTCCGGCGGGAAAACAACCGCTGCGCAAGGTTATCATGTGACCAGGATTTTCACGCAAGAGTACCCTGGCATTCAATTTACCATCGTACATTTGGCGGGTTACCTTGATTTTCTGTTCGACAATTTCAACTCCAAGACAATCAGTAGCAAACGGCAAACCGACCTGAACTGCGAGCGCCGGGCATAGATCCATACCAAAAGCAGAATGTCCGATCAGGGTCAACCGGGGATTCTGTTGTTTGATGATCTCGCTCAGTGTAATCTGATAGAGTTCGGAGTTGAAATCCTTGAACATCTCGCTATCAACGACGAGCAGACGGTGTGCCTGGCTTTTTACAGCCTGAACGATGCTATCAGTATTATGTCCGAGGATAACAGCGGTTAATTTTGCGCTTGCGTTTTCAGCAAGTTTTCTACCACAACTCATCAATTCATATGTAATATCCCTAATTGTCCCCTGTCGATGTTCGACCAACGCAAAAATCTCACTCATTTCTCACCCCCGTTATATAAGACCTTTGTCCTTAATAATACCGGTCAATTTCACTGCGATTTCGTCTGTACTACCAGATAGAATTTCTGCATGTTTGCCTACTGGAGGCGGAAATAGTTCTTCAAGAACTGTGCCCGCTTGAATCCCTGTTTGATCGATGTCAGAAGCTCCGATGACCTTGATTTCCTTTTTTGCCGCACGTCTTATAGCGATCAGCGAAGCATACCGTGGTTCATTTATCCCTGTCTGGATCGTAAAAAGTGATGGCAGCGTCATTTCAAGATGTTCTAATAATCCACCTTCAAGTTCTCGGTAAACCTGTGCCTTATTTTCCTGAATATCGACTTTGGTGACTAAAGTGGCATGGGGTATACCGAGCATTTCAGCAAGGGCAACGCCAACTTGGGAAAAATAATCGTCAGTCGCTATACAGCCCGTGAAGATGACATCGAATTTCAGATCTTTTATTGCTGCTTTGATGAGTTGAGCTGTCTTGAACCCATCCAGTTCATCGAAATCCTCAGCTTTTATACGTATCGCATTATCAGCACCCTTGGCCAGTGCGATGCGCAGGGTGTCTTCAGCTTCAGCTGTCCCCAATGAAACTGCGGTGAGGGTTCCGCTGAATTTTTCTTTAAGTAATATCGCTTCCTCGAGCGCATATGTATCAGATTCATTCATATCAAAGGTTAAGCGGTCCTTAACGATATTTTTGCCCGAAGGATCGACTTTCACGTCAGCTTCAGCGGTTTGAGCGACTCTTTTTATACAGACTATGATATCCAAAATAACCTCCTAGAAATAATGATCGTTGGGTCGGGGTTTGGGAACTGGAGAAATCCAGCATCCCCGGCCTCGCTCCGCAAGACGGGGCGGGCCAAATCTAAACCTATTTTCTATCTTGTAAGTTCTCTTGCAATAACTATCTTTTGTATTTCCGATGTTCCCTCATACAATTCAAGGATCTTGGCATCACGGTAAATCCTCTCGATCGGATAATCTTTTGTATAACCATAACCGCCGTGGATCTGGACGGCCTTGCGAGCAACATCAACAGCAATCGTTGCCGCGTAGTATTTGGACATAGCTGATTCGCTGGAAAAACGCGCCATCCCTTTATTTTTGCAGTAACCAGCATAGTAAACGAGCATCCTCGCGGCCTGGATCTGAGTAGCCATTTCAGCAAGCATAGATTGAATCATCTCGAAATTACATATCGGTTTTCCAAATGCCGTACGCTCTTTCGAATACTTTACCGCTTCGTCAAGCGCACTTTGAGCTATGCCGACGGCCTGGGCACCGATATCTATCCTCGAAACATCGAGTGTGTTCATACAGATCTTAAAACCTTCTCCTTCCTTGCCTAAAAGATTTTCTTTGGGAACTCTGACATCTTCAAAGATCAGTTCGCAATTTGCGGTCGCTCTGATACCCATCAAATCTTCATGTTTACCAAGACTAAAACCCGGTGTATCTCTTTCTACAATGAATGCGCTTACGCCCTTATGCTTTAATTCCTTATTTGTATATGCAAAGACAACAAATATGCCGGCCTCGCCAGCATTAGTGATGAACCTTTTTGTACCGTTTAAAATGTAATTATTACCATCTAAATGCGCAGTGCATTCCATCGAGGCAACATCTGAACCGGCGTTCGGCTCGGTCAGACCAAATGCACCGAGTTTCTCACCACTGCACAACATGGGTAGATATTTTTTCTTTTGCTCTTCACTACCAAAAGTCATGATCGGATAGGTAACGAGTGAGTTATTGACCGCTACAATGACGCCGGTCGAGGCACAACCCCGAGAGATCTCCTCAATTGCAATTGCCAGAGAAATGTAATCAAACCCAGCTCCACCGTACTCCTCTGGTGCGATAATGCCCAGCAAACCAAGTTTCGCCATCTTCTTTATATTGTCCCATGGAAAATCTCCAGATTTGTCGAGATCCGGCGCTACCGGCGCAAGAACACTATCGGCAAACTTCTTGACCTGGTCCTGCAACATCTTCTGATCATTGGTTAAATCAAAATCCATCGAACCTCCTTAAAAAAAATAGTAATTAGGTTAGGGTTTGGAAACGCGAAAAAATCCAGCATCCAAAGCCAAAACTTATCTTCTATCATTTCCCCAATATTTTCCGAGCGATGACTATTTTTTGGATCTCTGAAGTCCCTTCGCCGATCTCCATGAGTTTTTCATCGCGCAGAAATCTTTCAACCGGGTAATCATCGGTCAATCCCAGCATGCCGTGTATGCTTATCGCCATGTCGGTCGCCTTCATACCTATGGTCGAAGCGTAGTACTTAGCCATAGCTGCTTCTTTGGTAAAAGGTAGATCACTATCCTTGAGCGTCGCCGCCTGATAGATAAGCAATCGGGCAGCTTCAATTTCAGTAGCCATTTCCGCGATCATAGATTGGATCGACTGCATTTTTTTCATCGGGCATCCCTTCCTGCTGTGCTCGCTGACGAATTTTGCAGAAGCATCGAGTGCGCCTTGCGCAATACCCAATGCTAGAGCCCCGATTGAGATCCTACCACCATCAAGTGTCGCCATAAAGACCTTAAAACCTTCACCTTCCTCGCCTAAAAGATTTTCTCTTGGTATTGCGCAATCCTCAAAAATCAACTCAGAGGTTATTGATCCGCGCAAACCTAACTTGTCCTCCGCTTTGCCCGGGGAAAAACCAGGTGTTCCCTTTTCAATGATAAATGCTGATATCCCAGCATAACCAAGTGAGGGATCTTTGGTTGCAGTAAATACGATAATATCAGCAATGCCTCCTGATGTTATAAAGCGTTTAGTACCGTTAACAATATATTTATCATCAACGAGTTTTGCAGTTGTCTGCGTGCCTGCAGCATCACTGCCGGCATTAGGTTCGGTCAGCCCGAATGACCCGATCTTTTCTCCGCGTGCCATGGGGATAAGATACTTCTGTTTCTGGCCTTCATTGCCTGAGACGTACACTGGATAAACACCGAGCGAGGAATGCGCGGCAAGGAAAATCCCGGTAGAACCACATACCCTTCCGATCTCTTCAACCGCGATCGCGTAGGAAAGCACATCCAGACCTGCGCCGCCATATTTTTCAGGGACATAAAGCGCTAACAACCTCATTTCGGCCATGCGTTTTACAAGATCCCAGGGAAATTCATCGTTCATGTCGAGTTCTTTTGCACGCGGCAAAACTTCACGGTCTGCAAAATCTTTAACCATTGTTCTGAATTCTCTATGCTTCTCGCTGAGGATCATAAAAGCTCCTTCGCACACGTTGCCGTCAAATCAACTGGCGTGGCATTCAACAACTGAATTGTCTTAGCATCCCTCATATAGCGTTCTACCGGGTATTCCTTGGTATATCCGTATCCACCGTGTACCTGGATGGCATTTAAACCACAGCTGACCGCTGCATTACCAGTGAATAAACGAGCAAGATGGGCATCTAACGAATGTTTTAATCCAGCATCTATTTGTGCAGCTGCATTGAAAACGAGTAATTTCGATGCAGCAATCTTGCCTCTCATATCGACAAGCATTTCCTGAACCATGGGGAATTCACATATCGATCGACCAAATTGACGTCGCTCTTTTGAATATTCGAGCGCTGCATTGTATGCAGCTTGAGCAATGCCTAATGAAATTGCGGAAAATACAATCTCTGAATAGGTTTGAACATCACAGGATATTTTTTTCAAACCCGACGCTTCATCAGACATACTCGCTGTCGTTGAAATACTCGTTTTAACATCAAAACCGACGATACCTGCAGCTCGCATACCCAATATTCGGTGTTTGAACAAACGATCTTTTTCATCTCGGTCATAGATATGAAAGGTCTTGCCATTTTCTGTGTTGACCGGTAGAATCATAAAATCAGCCTTCTCACCGTTCAGAACAAACGCAAAAGAACTGTTTTTTTGCTCATGGGTTTGCTGTGGCGTGTTCAATGTATACCCGGTCTCAACAGCATAGCCGCCAATTTCACCATTTGAAAGCCGTTTAAGATACTGTTCTTTGATTTTTTCTGAACCAAATTTCATTATTGGGTAGGCTACCAAGCTATTATTAACGGCAAAGATCAAACTGACTGACGCACATACTGCAGCCAGTTCTTCAACAGCAATACATAAACATGTTGTATCAAGACCAGCGCCGCCGTATTTCTCAGGCACAATGAGACTCGATAATCCTAGACTGGAGAGCTTTTTTACGATATCGACCGGGAATACACCCTCTTTGTCAATCTCACTGGCGATCGGGTCAAGCTCAGATTGAGCGAATTTCTTCACTTCATTCTCGATCATTTTCTGCTCATTATTCAACCGGATCAAAGACATAGACCTCCTTTGGGAACTGATAATCGGGTTAAGACTAGAAAACTGGAGCAACGCTTCATATCCAGTATCCATGTTCTTGCTTTGTTGAACAAAGCGAACTAAACCCAAACCAATATTCTGTCTTTTTGAATAAGCTACCGCTATTGTCAGCTACAATATGATGTTGAACATGCTGACCATAATATTATCGTATTTATGATATCCAGCAAGTCATAAATTATATTCAAAATATGGTAAATGTCAACAAATATACAACTCATATGCCAGATATGCATTTAACCTAATCTAAAGGATAATCCACGTATTTTGGGGAGTTTTTACAATATATTGAAGTAACTGTTCAATGTTGGGTCTATATAAGGCAGACAGTTTTTGTTTTTTTTATAAAAAAAATATACTTTTTTTATATTCTTTTTTAAAAAAATCATTGATATAACCGACCTTATCACATAAAGTGATAACCTTGTTATCTTCTGTTTGATTTATTTCATCGCCATTTTGAGAACTCTCAAAAACTGCTCATCGCTCTTTCGATCATAAAGATGTTAGGAAGATTTCATGTCTTTACCAGCTGTCTAGCATTGGGCGCATTAAAGATTAAACACATCGACCTGGAGCCTCATAACCAGTGAAGTTTCCCCTGCGCCTAAAATATGTTTGGCAGCATCAATATGGAGAAAACCGGCGTATAATTCCACAGCCAATTGATCTTGCAGAAAATAGCGTGCGCCAACGCCTGAATCAATTGATTTCTGCACTGTACCTGATAACAGATTTCCTTGCGGGAAAAAGGTCCCTGGTTCCCTGGGGTATTCAGGGATCGGCCACAACGCCGAGATTTTCCCCTCACCTTTTCTTAAATAAGCAATCTGTGCAAAAAGATCTATCGTCTTTGTTATGTGATATGTCAACTTGGTAAATATTTCATCGTAGTCCGGACCATAAGGCGAACCGATCGATGTCTCAAGATACTGATAGCGCTGATATGGAACAAAATGACAATAAGTATAGCGGGATACCGCGGTGTATTCAAATATCAAAAATGAATTTTCAAGACCTGCAAGGTCTGCTATCTCAGTTCCGATGTTCAAACCCCAGTGATGTGGCTCTCCGTTGTTGTCGGTTTCTAATTGGAAGTCGTCGATCAGCAGAGCTGCATAAAGAGCAAAATTGTTGAGAAAAACCTTTGTATCGAAACTCAAAAAGAAATTTACGTCATCATCCCAGTTATACTGGTAAGCCTGCACAAAGACCACTGGATTTAAGTGATATAGATGCAGACTATAGTTCTCGCCGCCGAAGACTGTTGCTTCAGACAAGCCAAAATTAAGCCATGAATATGGCGAAAAGTCCAATCTTTTGACTGTCAGATAACGACGCGCATCAATGTACTGCGTTATCGTATCACCAACATACTCCAGCGGTTTGGTATACCGATCATCCAGCCGCGAGAGGAAGAATGAAAATCGCAGCTTATTAGATTGCATGGAATAACTGAACCAATCCATCGGTGCCGAATAACCTGATAGCAATAGATTGTAACGCGGTGAAGGCCCTATTGAAAAACGCTCTCGACCGATAAAAAGACCAAAGTGCTTGCCTGCATATTTGGCATATGCCCTTTCATAATCAGCTGAAAACAGCTCTCTGTCAGATATATTAAAGACTCGGTAGGGTGGTAAACTATCATGCCCAAATTTAAAAACCGGTTGCACACAGACTGAAAACCCTGACCAATCATAATAAACCGATGGCTTTGCACGCAGCACAGTGATCGTATCGTAATGCACCTTAGCAGAAAGATTAGGTAGCCATGTTTTGTCGCTTAAAAAAGAATAATCAACAGAGTTGAGTTCTGCAATATCATAGGGACGCACACTGGGGAAGTGAGCAAAGTGAACACCCCTTACCTGCATCTCCTCCAGTAATTCATTCTGCCATGAGTCGATCGGTAGATAAACAGAGAGTATAAAAAGAATCATCATAATCTTTAGCCTTCAATATAAAATCTAAAATCTGATCTCTGATACTTCAAATCTAAAATCTAATAGGCCCCTCTGCCGAGGATGACTGCTGGGACAGTTTCAAGGAGCAGTCTCAAATCAAGCGACAGAGAGCGGTTGGTTACATATATCAGATCTAAAAATATTGATTTGTCACAAGGCATCTCGCCCCGTCCGTATATCTGCCAAAGTCCGGTTAAACCCTGCCTTATAGTTAATCGATCCTTATGCCAGTCGTCATAACACTTCACTTCGTGAGGTCGATGCGGTCTTGGTCCAACAAGACTCATCTCACCTTTTAGAACATTGATGAATTGTGGCCACTCGTCGATCGAGGTCTTGCGCAGAATCCTACCTACATCAGTAATATGCTTGTCCTTTATGGTCTCCTCTTTTGGTATCCCTCGATTGATGTAGCTGCTGTCATCAGATCCTGGTTCAGGGTCTGATCCGTCAGCATGGGTCATCGACCGGAATTTATAGAAAATAAATTCCTTGCCGTCTTTCCCGCATCGCTTTTGCTTATATATAACTGGACCTGATGAATCAAGTTTTATGACGACCGCGGTTACTGCAAAAAAAGGCGCGAGCACGATCAGTCCAATTATCGCACCGATTATATCAAGACACCTTCTCAGACAATCCCGTGTAAACTGACTTTTCCTCTGACGGAATGTATATACCGGCATCTTATCGATCTCACACCATTCCCATCCCAACCGAAGATTATTGAATAATTTCGATGCAACATGCAGGGTGTAACCCGGCTTCAGATTATCCTTTATCTCTTTATAAAGCCGATCATAACTCATCGCCTGACTATAAAGAAAAGAGCTCTTGTATTCTACTTTTTTACTGTGTTTGCTGGAATTCATAAAGGTCAAACCAGTGACTATATTATCCTTGAAATAGCGGGCGAGTCCCTGTAATTGTTCACTCGGCCCTATATAATTACAGTAGAGTTTTCTTTTTGGACTGGTAAAATATGTTTCCAGGATCTTCTTAAAACATATAACTCTTATAGCAAAAAAGAATATCAGTGATAAACTGAAAAACAGAATGATAAACGCACGACTTTGTATGAGAAAGAAATACTTGGTCAAGAATCCAACAATAACGTAAATCACCAGGGAAGCCAACCATGCCCTTATTATTCGAAAGAATACCCTGAGTCTCTGTACATAGATAAGACGATTGTAAAGATCGAATATATAATAGGAAGTGGGAATAAGAATGAGAAGAAAGATCAAGGTTGACCATTGATTGTCGGCCACCCCGGTAAACCCTTTAAAACGCAGGAGCAACGATATTGCATACGCACTAATGATTATTATCAGGTCGCTCAAAACAAAAAGCAACCTATGGATATGTTTCATTACCTCGAATTAATCCATGAGCCTATCGTTGCACTGACATGTTCGATTTCCTTTTCAGTCAACTCCGGAAAAATAGGCAATGCGATGACACCCTCGGCGCATCTTTCTGAATTAGGAAAATCGCCACGGGCATAACCAAGATATTCATATGCGCCCTGCAAATGCAAAGGGATCGGATAGGCAATGGAAAAACCGACACCTTCCCTTTCAAGATATTCCTGCAGTGAAGCACGATCTTTGACCCAGATAACGTATAAATGATACACGTGATCACGCTCAGGCATATTCCGTGGCAGTCTAATCCCGTCAAGACCAGCCAATAATTTGTCGTATTTGCGCGCATTATCCCGACGCGCCTGATTCCACATATCCAGATGTTTCAGCTTGGCATCAAGTATCGCTGCCTGGAAACCATCCATCTTGAAATTCCAACCCTCGAATGCATGGGCATATTTACCGGTCTGACCATGATTAATGAACTGTCTGGTTCTTGCAGCAATTTTCTCATCACTGGTCACTAGCGCTCCGCCCTGTCCAAATGCTCCAAGATTCTTGCTTGGATAAAATGAAAAACAACCTATCTGACCGATTGTGCCGGCTTTTCGGTTCTTGTATGTCGCACCATGAGCCTGGGCCGCATCTTCAAGAACCAATAAATTATATTCCTGCGCGATATCCATAATCACATCCATATCCGCCATCTGCCCGTAAAGATGGACCGGAATAATGGCACGTACTTTTAACCCCGTCTTCTTATCGATAAGTATTTTTCGCGCAGTATCATACGTGCATTCATCCTCGATATATTTTTTCAGCTTATCAGTCGATATGTTATATGAATCCTGTTCGATATCGATAAAGACCGGTCTTGCGCCAGTTACCGTGATCGCCTCAACCGTCGCTATGAACGTATAGGGAACGGTCACAACGATATCACCTTTTCCAATACCTGATGTTCTCAATGCTACGTATAAAGCACTGGTACCGCAAGAAACACCGATCGCGTATTTTGCGCCGCAATAGGAGGCAAAATCATCTTCGAACTGCTTGACTTTACTGCCGGCAACAAACGCGCAATTATCGATCGTGCTTTGAATTGCGTTATTGATCTCATCTTTGATCGTCAAGTATTGGCGCTTCAGGTCCAGATAGGGTACTTGCATTAAACCTCCTTATCGATATTTAGATTGAAATCATGAGTCGACATAGCGATTTTAAACTGCATCCCCTCTTTTATGTGATTATACTAAGATTCATAATGGTGTCAATATCTTCAACATAGACCGTGGTCTACATACTTCCCCATAGACAAACCGCGTTTGCTCGGCGATTTTCTGCCAATTGTATCTCTCCTGTATGAGCTTTCGGTTTGCGTTGACTTCTTTTGGAGAAAGAGGTCGGTCGGATAATTCGATGATCTTTTCGGCAAGCATCTTTCTATCATGTACCGGGAAATATCGGTATGCAGGCAAAGGAATCTCACGGGTCGCGGCAATGTCACTTACCAAAACAGGGAGGTTGTAGCTCATCGCTTCTAATAACGCGATCGGCAGACCCTCGTAGTATGAAGGTAAAACAAAGAGCACGGCATTGCTGTAAAAGGCTGAAAGTTGCGTGCGGGTCAGAAAACCTGTCAGGACTACATTATTATCCTGTTTGGCATGGTTCTTGATTCGTTTGCTATAGATTGTTTCGTGGTCGGCATCACCGGCGATCACCAACTTGAACTTGGGTTGTCTGAGACTCGAATATGCGGCAATGAGATTATGGAGTCCTTTCTCCGGTACAAAACGACAAGCTGTGAAAATAAATTTCCGGGATTCAAGACCAAATTCACAAAGTACCCTGTTTTTTGCGCGCTTGCTCGGTATACTAACTCCATTCGGGATATAACTAATGTGCACGGATCGAAACCTCTTTTTAAGATCCTGCCCTACATTCTCGGAAACTGCTATTACATGGTTTGCATAACACACTCCCAGATATTCACCCAACCTCAGTATGAACTTAGCAAAACCTCCCCATTTTTTCCGCAAGTAATCCGGACCATGATGCGTCATAACAACCCTGAGCCCTAATATCCTGGCAAACGGTACGAACACAGAAGGTCCCACCGCATGGATATGCACGATATCTGGTGAATGAAGTCGAGCGATAATAATCCCGACAAATGTATGCGTTAACGCTTCGAGGTATTTATTGCGCGGTGCCCACACATGAATAAAATTAACTCCTTTGTTTTTCCAGACACGCTTATCCTTAGATATGTACCCGCTTCGAGTCAATACTGTTACCTGACACCCATGTTCAACCAATCGCGGATAAAGCTCCTCGCAATGCCTTTCAATACCTCCCTGAACATCGGGGAATCCTCTTGTCCCCAGGACAAAAATCCTCATACAGAAAATCTTTTGCCGAGCATGTTTCTCGTTTTATTTCTTAACACCCAGACAGCAGGTTTGATCATATTCTTCTTCATCGCTGGTGATGCCGTGCCTATCATCCAGCAATTCTTGGAACAATTGACTATGCGTTCCCTGATCTTGCAGGCTTTCTCGCTTTCCCATATGTCCGGGAAATTATTGTCCGCCAAATTACCCATGCTGTTTTCCTGTGACCCCTTATCCATACCATTACACGGCCTTATATCTCCATAGGGATCGAGAAAGAACATGTCCGTACCCGCGCCACACGGAAGTAATCTCGCATTACCTTCGATATAATTTATCAGGCCAAAATTAAAATATGCGCGGAACCAGTTCTTGACTCTTTTAGTCTTTAAAAGCTCGTTTATTAACTCAACAAAACATTCGATAACCTCGTGTTTTCCGGAAATACTATTATCATGTTTGTGAAAATAATATGAATTATGGACGACGGCGGTGGCGAATTCTATGTTCATGGATTTGGCAAGCTGATAAAGCTCGAGCATATCGTGGGCATTCCTGTCTGACACGGTTATACCAAATCCAATATCATTAACACCAATACGCCTCAGTCCTAATAACGTTCTTAAACCATGATCAAAGCCGTGTTCCTGACCTCTCAATTCGTCGTTTATCTGCGGTAATCCCTCAAGACTTATCCTTATTCCAATACCCTTTTCTCTCTTTGCTATATCGAGGATCCTGTCCGTGAGAAAACCATTCGTACTCACCACTATTCGCTTGGCTTTTTTCTTCAAAATTCTTATTATTTCAGCGATATCGTCGCGGAGAAATGGTTCACCACCGGTGATGTTAGCAAACTTCAGGTCTGGCAGTTTTTCAAGAAGTTCGGGTCTGAATTCATCCCCGCTTTTTGTCGGATGTCTCCAGATATTGCACATCTGGCATTTATTCATACACCGATATGTCGTTATTATCGCTGCTTCCATAAGATCTATCCGGTCACCCGACGATATATATCGATCAACTCATCATAGTATTGCTGTGCATTGAAATGCTTACGGACATACACTTGGGCTCTTTTCCCCATAGCCCAAACCGTTCCTTTATTATTGATGCAGTATCTCATCACTCTTATTAGATCATCGGCATCGCCTGATTCAAATATCAATCCCGTCTCATCGCTCAGAACGAGTTCGGGGATACCTCCGATATTTGCACCGATCACCGGTGTACCCATGGCAAATGCTTCGAGCACGGCGCGCGGGTTATTCTCATACCACTGTGAAGGGACAACAACGGCGAGTGCTTCACTGATTTCTCTCTCGAGTTCAGTACCGGTCTTATAACCCATGAATTGCACGTTGCCAGCGCCCTGGGCCAAGGCAACTTGTTTTAATGCCAGTTCATAGGGACCAGAACCTACAATGTGCAATTCAATATCCATGGAGCCTGCTGCCTTGATCAAAGTCTCAATTCCTTTTTCGCTGGATAGTCGACCGAAATACAAAAATCTATTGGTTCTGTTCATTTTTGGCGGATGTGAATCGAGCCCGTCCACGAAATTCGGCAGATGCACTATTTGTTTATTAAAACCCATATCATACAATTTCTGTTTGAGAAAAACACTCGGGGATATGAATATATCAATGGAATCATACAGGTGCAGAATTTTGTGATGTAAGTACATTTCAATTGTATTTAAAAAACTTTTAGGTCTCGAATCTTTGACACATTTCTTCACAAAACACATGTAATATTTGCCGTGTATACAGGCTTCACACGTGCTGTTTCTATTAATCATCAAATACGAAGCGCAAACCATTTTGTAATCATGCAGGGTCATGACTGTCGGGATATTGAACTTTCTGAAAACCCGAAGTATCGACGGCGAGATCTGATGCGCAACACTGTTCAGATGAACGATATCCGGTCTTTCAATTTCCACAAGACGTTCTATCTTATTCTTAGCCTCGAAAGAATATAATAGATTTGACGCGATTTTTAAGCTGTTCCTCAAATTCATCGGCGCATTCAAATCAACGTATTCTGTAAAAAATTCCTGGTACGGGTAATTAGGATTATCTGGATGTGCCATGCCCCAATAGATGACCTGGTGCCCGTGTTCTGCTAGCAAACGCCCGGTCTCCAATGTGCATATCGCATCACCTCCTTTAGGAAATAGAAACTTGTTGATGAGCAATATTCTCATGATCAGGAGGCAAGCATCAGATATTCTCGCTCAAGGCGTCTGATGCTTTTCTCTATGTGAAAGTTATTGACTAAATTCGAGTGACCTTGAGCTGCCAATCGTTTGTAGTATCCGCGATCTCTCAACACATCGATAACCAGTTCGGCAAGTTTCTGATGATCTCGTTCTTCAAGCAGAATACCGCCCCCTTTGTCGACAATCTCTCGTGCGCCACCAACCGAAAAACCAAGTATCGGTATCCGAGCAGCCATCGCTTCTAAAAGGATAATACCAAAAGGTTCCCATTTCGATGTAAAAAGAAAAATATCAAACATACCCAAAAGATCTGGCACATCTGGCCGATCGCCCAGGAACATGATGTCAACGCCGAGATCTACCGACATTGCCTCGAGAGCTTCTCTTTTATTGCCTTCACCGACGATAACGAACATAACGTCCTTCCGCATATTTCGGATCTTATTTGCGGTTTTGATGAAGTCATCAACTCCCTTTTGTTCAACAAGCCGACCAACTGCCCCGATCACTTTACAGTTAGCCTTGATGCCGAGGGATCGTCTCATATCTTTTCGGTCTCTGCTTTTTTCATAAGGATGTGGGTCAATTCCGATATAGAATGTTCTCACTCTTTGGGGATCAATTCTGTTCATTTTTAAAATTCGCTGCTTTACATATTCCGAATTGACGAGCACGAGTGCGTAAAAACGTGCAAAAAGATCATAGAATATCAGATCCCGCGTTGAACTTCTGCTGAGTAAGTCGCCACCGTGTTCAAAATATATTTTAGATGCGTGATGGTCGCGTGAAATAAAGAAATTCAAAAGAAAATTCCTGCAATGATTATGAATAATATCGGGTTTATAAGTTTTCAATATATGCCTTAGCCGAAATCCTTTGATCATTGAAAAGCCGCTTTTCATACCAAGACACCTGACCGTTACTCCCTGTTCAGCTATTGTTTGACCAAGCCAGCCGTAGTTGGAAAGAAAACACACCTGATGATCGAATTTCTTACGGTCATAAAAAACATGCACATCCTTGACAAATCGTTCAGCACCGCCAGACTCCCCAGACCAAAGAACATGCAAAATGCGTATTTTCCCGGTCATCGTTCTCTCATAACATATCAAATAAATCTATGCCAGAGATCCCTGCAGACGACCCCGGAAGCACTGGCGAACCTTGCTGCAATTTCCTGCCATTTATTCTGCCTTAATAAGAGAAAAAAATTATCGAAGCGCTCGGTCCATGGTATTATGTTATCTACCCACAAGGACATATAGCTCAAGGGGATCCCATGACGTTGCTCTATCATTTTTCTCTCTAGACGACTCTGCCTCTGGTCCATTCTCATAATGCGAGAAAATTCATGGATCCGGAAGTAACCGAGCGTTTCAGACAAATAACGAAACTTTTTGCCATTTTTTGCCATTCTTAGATACCAGTCCCAATCACCATACGTGGATACTGAAGGATCGATGAGAAAACCATCCTGTTCGATAACTGATTTCCGAATAAAAGTTACACTGGGATTGGTATAACAATACCTCCTAAGCCACTTGTAAGAAAAATCTCTGCAGAACATCCGCCGCCTGGTCTTTTCTCCGGTCTTAAAACTATAAAGCCGACCATAGACGATTTCTGCATCTGGTGACTTATGAAATACTGCCGATATCTTCTCTAGTGCGTCTTTTACGTATATATCATCGGCGTTTATCCAACCAAGAATATCACCTGATGCACGTAAAAAACCACGGTTAACTGCGTCATATTGTCCTTTATCCTGTTCTGAATAGAACAGAAGACGTGGATCATTTTTATATCTGTTGATCACGTCCAGCGTATTATCTGTCGATCCACCGTCCATGATTATATATTCCAAATCAACGAAAGTCTGACCAAGAACACTCAGTATCGTATCCTCGATGTAGTTGCACTGGTTCAATGATGGTGTGATTATTGATATACGAGGTTCACTCAAGATTATCCAATCCTTTCTGGTAAGCAGCATATGCGCCGGCAACGATTGCGATCACAATAAAAAGCTGATTATAGGTTTCTGTACCTCCAACAATGAAAGGTATGATACTATAAGCGACAAATATCAACCCGAAGAGGCCGATCCTTTTGTAATACGATTCATGTCGTACCTTGAATAATCTTAAACATACTCTGACTGCAACAATACAAATAAGCAGAAAAGGAATTAAGCCGATAATACCTTGAGTATACAGAGTACCAAGAAAGAAACCATGACCTCCGAATCGTAAGTTCTGCATGAAGAAGTACTCTGGTGTACCCGGTATCCTGCCGCCGATCTCAGTTGCACCGACACCGACCCCGAATAATATATTTTTCTGGAACATCTCCCAGTACGTTGTAAAAAGCTCATAACGGAAAGAAGTCAATCTTTCCATATCAGAAGAAAAATATATCAAACGGTTGATCTGCTTGGAGAATAAGCCTATGTTCGGGCTCAAATACATGATAATTATCACAATCGTGAAAGCGATCAAAAAACGTTTTTTCTTGACCAATAAAGCCCATACTGCAAGTCCAACAAGGGTTCCGAGAACAAAATTACGGGTTGCACTGAGAACAAGACCGAATGCCAAGAAGCTCAACAATATGAACTTTGGTACGAATTTAATACGTGCAATATCTGACATTAATATAAGGATCCCGAATGGTGCGATCCAAAGAAGATAGCTCCTGACCGCACCTGTATACGGATCCGTTACCTTGGCCCAAAGACCGGTCAGTATCGTATCAGAAGCCAAAACACCGCTTCTTTGAAGACCTTCGATCATGCGATAGAATGGATCGATAAAGGCAGTTAATACCCCGGTAAAAGTGATTATCATAACCATGACCAACATAATTCTGGAAAGGCGGACCGAGAATGGCTGTTCCGTCTCAACGAGGTAAGCTACTGAAAAAAAGACTAAGAACATCATCAATTTGTCGTAGTAATATCTAATGCCGCCCATTTCCTGAGCAACTCCGACTACTGAACTAGCAGGCAAAGGGAATCTTACATAATTGAAGATCAGGACTCCAGCATACAGCACGAGTGGTACAAAGAATGGATTAGTTTTCATAGAGAAAATACCTGCTTTCCTCCTTGCGGTCATGTTTCTGAGGAATATTAGAAGAAACAAAATCACTATTATTGGTTCAGCAAGCCACACGATCCTTAATCTCAAAATTACCCCTAAAGAAAGTGGTGCGAACATCAATACCAGTAATATATAACAAATACTCTTTGGCTTATTGAAAATAAGGAAAAGTGAAAATACAATGATACCGATAAACAGCGTTTGAGTAAAACTGAAAACCCCAAACGTTATAACGACCCCGACAAGGAGCGCAAGAAAAACTATCAGGAGGTAGTAATTCAAGCGTGAGTCGAATATTTTTGGAAAGAAATTCTTAAAGGAAAGTGATAAGTTCATCCTACATCCTTGACAACATTATCGTTTACCTTCACTTCACTAACTCCATTGTTCCTTCGGTTCTCATAATAATAAAATAAGATAAGGATGATTGCAGAAAAAGCAAGTGAAAATGAGTATGATGTAACGAGTAAACGAAAACTAACGTGATCCATGATGATCAACAAAGTAATGATAACGGAATTTAATGCCGCCTGAATGAAATGGTTTATAAAACAAAACTTGATCTGTCCTTTACCCATGAAGTAGTAGTAAGAAGGTACCGAGAAAAGATTTACTAGATATCCGAGCAGAATGACCCTTAAAGCAAAAACGATAGCAGCATTGAATTCGCTTGCGAGCCATAGCTTTAGAAGCGGCTCGCTAAGGATTATCAGAAACAAAAAAACAAAAACGCTAACCAGGCAATTCGTTCGATTGACGCTCTTCATGACATTAGTGATCTTCGTTCTGCTTTCACCGACCATCGCAGCCAACCTGCTCACCTCAGGCATCAGGGCGCTTATTCCGCGCTCAAACAGACTTCTTATCTGAAGAACGACTTTATTGGCGACCTCAAAATAAGCGACCTGGGCAAGACCGATATAGCGGGCGATCACGATCTTTATGAAAGGTTCAAGAAGCATAGAAAGTATCTTTGAGACCGTCATCGTGCCGCCGAACTTCAATAATTTTACAAGATACCTTTTCTCGTATGCAAACGGTTTATAGTACAATCCAATTCTCTTGATGATGAAGATGCTACTCAGTATGAGAATTGAAAGGAAAGATAAAGCCTGTCCCATATAAATGCCCCAGATCTTATACCCATTGATGAAGAATAGTACTGCCATGATCAAACCAATGAATCTTCCAACGAGTTGGATATAACTCGCTTGATCAAATCTGCCCAGACCTTTGAGTATCGCATTGACATAGTTGACGACCAGAATAAAAATAGAAAGAATCACAACGTAATGGAACAAAGCATGAAATCTTACGATATCAGCGCTTTGCAAATTAAGTATCGATGCAAAAAAATTTCCGAGCAGCGAGCAAGCGGCGCATAAAATAATACCGTTCACTATCAACAGATTCATCCCTGTTGATATATAGCGAACTGCATCTTCGATTTTCCCTTGCTGATACTTCTCAGAGACGTATTTTATGAGCGCTTCATCAATACCGAAATTGCCGATCGAACCAAAATAGATCAACACGCTCAATATCGCCCAAAGACCGTAAAGCTCGGCACCCAAGAAATGCAGGTAGACCGGATAAGCTACAACGCTCGTAATAACACTGCCGGCTGCAGCCAGTGAACCTGAAAATATGTTTTTTCTTAATTGTGACATGATCTCGTTATATTTTCTTTAAAAGAATGTCTCTTAATGACTCCCCACCAGCATCCCAATTTAAAACTTCTTCAAACCGTTCACGAGATGAACTGCACAATTCAATATAGGATTCTGTATCCCTTACCAGCCCTGCGATCTTGAACGCATAATCACTGCCCAAAGCATCAGCTGGCATTAGAAACCCATTCACCCCATCTCTTATAATCTCAGAAATTCCTCCGGTGTTCCTTGCCAGAACAGGTACACCATAGGCATTTGCTTCACACAACACCAGACCGTAGCATTCTTCTCTTGACGGCAAAATTATGAAATGAGCATTCCGGTACAGACAATCTAATTGCTGAGCATCAACGGATACATTCTTGTCCAGAAACGGAAAAATCTTCATCTGTGCATGCCGGAACTTTTTTGGAGGTACACAACCTACAACTGACAGATTTGATTCTATCCCCATATCATTAAGGGCAATGAAGGTTTGGAAAACCGTTTCTCCTCCCTTCCGGTACCAGTCCTTAGCGATAAAAAGAAGCTCCAATGGTATTGTCAGTCTATTATCGATCCCGCGTTTTTCAGGGATAGTGTCAAAATTAGCGCCAAATGGTATTACTTTGACCTTTTCTGTTTCTATGTTATAGTCGTTAACCGCTGAACATGCCGCCCACTTAGATGCAAAACATATAAAAGCGCACCGCTTGAAGGCATTGTTTTCCATAGAATTACCATCTCTAATAGACTCAGCACATAACTTTTTGAAGTAGTAATCAACCATGATCGCAAAAGTAGCATCCAACCAGACTACGATCGGCAAATCCGTTTTTAGATGGGCTATAGGGATCGTGGATGGACTAAAGATCAAATCGAATTCAGATCGACTCAGTTTTTCTTCGATCTGTTGCGCATACCATGCACCCATTTCTTCAGTCCGCTCTGCAAGGTACTGCTTGTGATGAAGTTTATAATAGAATCTTTTGACATGATGACGGAACGTTACCCTACTTGTTAAGTTGCCGACATATGTAACACCACCGATATATTTATTCACCGTTTTGGCGATATAATACTCTAATCCAGACCAGGTATTTCTATCCGATGGGTCATTTACCGTAACGTAAGCGACTCTAAGATGCCCCATCATTGTGTATGATAACTATCAACTTTTTTTGTCTGGTTGTCCTATGGATCGGTACCAATCTATCGTCTTTTTTAAACCATGTTCAAAACTTGTCTTGGCCTTGAACCCAAACATCTTTTTGGCTCTTAAAGTGTCGAGCATCCTCCGTGGTTGCCCATCGGGTTTTGAAGCATCCCAGACGATACGACCGTGAAAATCCGTTAACTTGGCGATCAGTTCCGCCAATTCCTTAATCGAGAGCTCAAAACCCGCACCAATATTTACGGGGTCGGGATTATCATAGTGCTCGGTTGCCAGAATAATCGCTTCGGCGCAATCTTCAACATAGAGAAATTCCCTCGATGCCTTGCCCGTTCCCCAGACCACTATTTCTTTTTTGCCTGCAATGACTGCATCGACGCATTTTTTTATTAGCGCAGGGATAACATGTGACGTAGCTGGGTCAAAATTATCGCCTGGTCCGTAAAGATTGACAGGCATTAAGAAAATCGAGTTAAAACCGTACTGTTTCCGGTATGCCTGCGATTGTACAAGCAACATTTTTTTTGCCAGACCGTAGGGAGCATTCGTTTCTTCGGGATACCCATTCCATAGGTCCTTTTCTTTAAATGGTACAGGGGTAAGCTTGGGATAGCAACATATCGTACCAATGGCAACGAATTTGTCAATATTATACTGTCTCCCGTACTCCATGAGCTGCGCACCCATTATTAGATTATCGTAGAAAAACTCACCTGGATGATCTTGATTTGCACCGATTCCGCCAACTCGGGCAGCAAGATGTATCACAATATCGGGTTTTATTTTTTGGTACATCCTCAATACACCTTCAGGCGTCCGCAAATCATAATCATCAAGGTCAGCGACTGAGATGCAGTGATACTTCTGACGTTCTAGTTCGTTAACCAAATGATGACCAAGAAAACCCTTGCCGCCAGTAATACAGATGCGCTTATCCTTCATTCTATCCTCTTTCGCTCGATGTGTTGGCTAGCGGGAACCGCTCAGGATATCGACCGGTATAACAAACAATTCAATATAGCTTGTACTGCCAATATTTGTGGGATTCGCAATAGCAAATGCATCGATTTGATTCTTCTTGCTGTCGAGGATTTTGATCTTCAGGGGTGCCTCATGCGCCTGGATTTGTTGGATTATATTGTTTATCGTCGTTTCACGCAGCGACTCGACGAAAAGTTCTTCCAGGTCCATGTCAAAGATCTTTTCAGGTTCGTATTTGAATAATTCTATAGCCCGCTGGTTCGCATCCATTACCTTGTAGTCATCAGACCCGATAAAAAGAATGGGGATCCTGGCATCGTCGAAAAGGCGCTCGTATTTCGTCATTGTTTCGGCCTGCTGCTCAGTATCCAGAACCGGTTCGCGTAAATAATGGACAAGACCTCCACCTCCGGCAAAGACTTGAGGATATACGCTGCAGGTCAATCTCTGTTTTAAACCCCTGAAATGGATCGCATCGCTGGCTGGTTCACCAGTGTCGCGAGCCTGTTTTCCCGGGCAATCATCGAGCGCATGGTCAGCACAGTGAAAGACCTTATAGCATTTTTTCCCGATAACCTCATTAACGCCCTTACCCAATTTTTGGAAGGTCGCAAGATTTGCACGCAGTACCGTATAGTCAAAATCTGTAACAAAAAGCGGGTCTTCGATCGCATCAACTGTCGCTTCCCATTCTTTTTTCGCAGCGGTTACTGCGAGTAGTAACCGGCGGTTTTCGCGCGCAAGCTCTCCCTGGCGTAAAGCACGCTCGGCAACACTTCTAACCTTTGCCTCACTCAATGGTTTGATCAAATAGCCGCTGATATCAAGAACCTGGCCCTTTGCCATGCTTTCAGGAAATGCATAAGTTGTTACAAGAACTATTTCGGTTCCAGGATAAGTTTTCTTTATATCCCTGACCAGTCTATCATAAGCAATCTCCCTAATATACACATCGATGAAAACAAGATCGAACTTTTCTTCACGACACTTGACAACCGCACTGCTCGGGACATCGCAGAGAATGACCTTATGACCTTCCTTTTCCAGTGTCTTGCTGATAGATGCAATGAGGTCGTCCTCATGGCTTACAACTAGTATCTTGGCCTTCATCATAATCCTCCCTGAATACCTGCATTTTTCGACGCTAAAAAGTATTTAAAAAATATTATCATTATAATCAAACAAACTCGCTACCGTATCGATAAATTACCTAAATGAACATATGACCCCAGTAAACAAAAGTATATATATATTTCCAATGCTGTCAATTGTTTATACGAAATTCCCCTTGCATTTTTTTCAAAATTAGGTATACTTTTCGATAGTGATCGAACTGAGAAATTTTGTTCACAATATCCGCCCTTATAAACCAGGCAGACCGATCGAAGAAGTGGTGCGACAATTAGGTATTAAAGAGCAAATTATCAAATTGGCATCCAATGAAAATCCGCTGGGACCATCACCAAAGGCGGTCGAGGCGATCACCAAAGCTGCCGGCAATGTAAATCTCTATCCCGACGATAACTGCTTTTATTTGAAGCGAAAAATGGATGAGAAGTTTGGCCAACCCCCCGAAAATATCATCATCGGAAGCGGTTCTGTGGAATTGATCGAGCTTATTTTCAAGGCATACGTCAATCCGGGCGATCAGGTGATCATGAGTGAACCTTCATTCATCATGTACAAAATCGCCTGTCAGATTTTTGGCGGAGAACGTATCGCTATCCCGCTCAAGGATTTTCGACATGATATTAAGGCAATGTCCCGGGCCATAAGTCATAAAACGAAAATAGTCATCCTCGACAATCCCATCAATCCGACTGGAACGATAATCAAGAAAGACGAATTTGAAAATTTCCTGAAAGAACTACCGGAGAGTGTCCTCCTTGTTCTCGATGAAGCGTATCGAGAATATATCGAAGATGAAAATTATCCTGATTCACTGCAGTATATAAACAAATATAATAACATCATCATCCTCCACACGTTTTCAAAGATTTATGGACTCGCCGGGCTACGTGTGGGCTACGGATTTTCCACCGCTGAGATAATCGGCGCGCTCATGAAAGTACGCTTACCTTTCAATGTCAACCTCATCGCACAAATCGCAGCGACTGCTGCGCTTGATGATAAGGAATACGTTAAAAAGAGCCTGAAGAATAATGAGGCAGGCAAGAAATACCTTTACCAGGAATTAGATCGCCTGAACCTGAAGTACACGCCGACTTATGGTAATTTCATACTCGTTCACTTTAAAGGTGATGTGCAACAGATATTTGAAAAAGCTCAGCAAAAAGGACTAATTTTAAGGACTGTGCGTGAATACGGACTACCGGATTCTTTACGCATAACTATCGGCACACCTGCACAAAATAAAAGATTAATCGACAACCTCCAAAACCTCATTTAGATGAAATCGTTCAAAGAGCTTATCGCCGTAGCTAAGAAAAGCGGTAAGAAAAAATGTGTCGTTATCATGGCACAGGATACTGCTGTACTCGAAGGGATCAAATTAGCCCAGGATCAGAACTTGATCCATCCAATTCTGGTCGGTGATGAATCGGTAATAAAAGAACTTTGTAAAAAAATCGGTCTCGACATCGCTAATGCAGAAATCCACGACACAATAGAAGAAAACATGGCTTTGAAAAAGGGCATTCTCCTGGTCAAAGATCACGGTGATTTCCTGATGAAAGGGATGATTTCCACCTCTGCCTTTTTAAAAGGAGTGCTCAACCGGGAATGGGGTCTGCGGACCGGAAAAATCCTGAGCCACATCGCGGTTCTTGAAGTACCCAGTTATCATAAACTGATCTTCATGTCTGACGGCGGGATGAACCCAAAGCTCGATTTCAATATACGACTCGATATAATGAAAAACGCCATCAGGACACTACATTCATTGGGTATTAAAGAGCCCAAGATCGGGTTGGTCGCGGCAAGCGAGACTATTCATCCTGATATGCCGGAGACAACCGATGCCGCAGAAATTGTCAAGCTTTTTAATAAAGGTGAAATAAAAGACTGTATCATAGAAGGCCCGTTTGGATTCGATGTTCCGATCTCTAAACAAGCAGCAGAGCACAAGAAAATCCAGAGCCGTATCGCAGGCGACGTTGATTTCCTCCTCATGCCAAGTATCTCAGCCGCTAATATCTGGGCAAAAGGGTTGATCATCTTTGCAAATGCAAAAGCAGCTGGTATGATTGCCGGCGCGGCTAAACCTGTAATAATGCTGTCCCGGGCCGATAAGCCTGAGACCAAGTTGAATTCCATCGCACTCGGTGTTGCTCTATCGACCCCCAGTTTATCGAGTTCCTGAATTCTATAAGCTGCTCTTTTAATCCCCGGTTATATGTCAGTAAATAATATTGTAAATACCGAGGCAATCTCTAATATCCTGAAAACGCGCAGAGAAGCGAGTGTAAAAGGACTCGCTGGTTCGTCGCAGGAACTTTTCATACTCAGTCTTACAAAATATTTTCCCCAGGTCATTTTCGTTGTCAATGAAGATCGCATAGCTGATCGATATCAACAACTAAA
>Ga0307426_1000046_pt1 | contig 64477 bp, 58 predicted proteins | sample SalMarWE160340MG_FD_202165 | JGI IMG/M metagenome (GOLD analysis project Ga0307426, IMG submission 202165) | Salt marsh sediment microbial communities from the Plum Island Ecosystem LTER, Massachusetts, United States - WE1603-40 | ecosystem: Environmental > Aquatic > Marine > Intertidal zone >... | reverse complement strand
TGGGTAGCGCGTTCATCAAGGTGGGAGTACTGCTCGTCCTGTCTGTTGCCCTGTCGACCTGGCTCCTGCACGTTCGAGACCACGTGGTGGGCAACGGCGACTGATCGCCCCGTCCCGAACCCTGGGTTCGCAGTGATGGAGCCCTACCGCCCCGTCCTGCCGTGGCTGACGCCAAGGAAGTAGGTGGCCGTTGCGACTCCCGCGGCTCCGGCGACCGCGGTGGTGGTGCCGATCACCCTCTTGGCGGTCTTCGAAAACTCGATGATCGGCCAGCCGCGCTGGAACGCGATCGACTCGAGGGCACGATCCGGGTTCACTGCGACAGGGTGGCCGACGAGTTCGAGCATCGGCAGATCAGAGATCGAGTCCGAGTAGGCGTAGCATAGCCGCAGGTCGTAGCCCCGTTCTGACGCCAGGTTGCGGATCGCTGTCGCCTTCCCCTTCCCGTAGCAGAACGGCTCGGACAGGCGTCCCGTGTATCTGTCGTCGACGATCTCGGAGACCGTGCCGATCCCGCCGGTGAGACCGACCGCATCGGCGAACGCGTGAACGATCTCGATCGGGGATGCCGACACGATGTAGGTGTCGCGTCCGGCGTCGTGGTGGAGGTTGATCAGTGCCTGTGACTCGCGCCGGACCGCGTCGAGGAGTTGTGAGATGACCTGGTCGCCCAACTCCTCCAACTCCGACACCGGCCGATTCCGAATGGCGTCCAGGATCCTGTCGCGAACGGCGTTTGCCTTCTCGTCTGAGGAGCCACCGAAACGAAACAGAACGGCGTTGAGTCCGTCGGAGAGCAGCTCGCTCGTGGTCACCATGCCGTGGTGCCATGCCGCCATGCCGAAGGCGAACACCGACGATCCGGAGATCAAGGTGCGGTCGAGATCGAAAAATGCTGCTGCGGACTCGTTCATGCATCCAGGCTAGTGATCTTCGATTCGGGCAGCTCACGGCTCACAGCCGACAGCTCACGCTAGAGCGCGGCCGGGAGCCATTCGAGGCCGCAGGGCGCTGGATAGCTGTCTGCTGTTTGCTGTCCGCTCTGGAGACCGAAGACAGCGGGCGAAGCCCGCCTGAGGACTACTCTGGCTTGGTGGCAGCAGAAGAAGAACGCATCGCATTGTTCATCGACTACGAGAACCTCGCCATAGGTGCGAGAGACCGTGGTCTCCAATTCGACCTCAAGCCCGTCGCCGACGCGCTCGCCGAACGGGGAAGGGTCGTCGTCCGGAAGGCCTACGCAGACTGGTCCTCCTTTCCTGAGGACAGCAGGATGCTCGTACGTCACAATGTCGAGCTGATCGAGATCCCGCAGCGCATGGGAGCGGTCCGCAAGAACGCAGCGGACATCAAGATGGCCGTCGACGCGGTCGAGCTCGCGTTCGAGCGCGGCTATCTGACCACCTTCGTCATCGGCACGGGTGACAGCGACTTCACACCACTTGTTCACAAGCTGCGGTCGCTCGACAAGCAGGTGATCGGAGTTGGCGTCAAGGATTCGACCTCCGCTTTGCTGCCGCCGGCCTGCGACGAGTTCCTGTTCTACGAACGGCTGAAGGGCGTCGAGGCGCCGACGAAGGCACGACCGAAACTGCCGACGAGTGAGCCAGAAGAAGCGCAGGAGACTGGGTCGCTCGACGATCTCATGCCGCTCGTCACGCAGACGCTCTCCGGCCTCCAGAGCACCTACGGTGGGGCGGTCGTCGCGTCGAGCCTCAAACGCGCGATCCTGCGCAAAGACCCCACGTTCTCAGAGTCGGACTACGGCTTCCGCGGGTTCGGTGAACTGCTGCGCCACCTCGAGTCTCGTAGCGCGATCGAGCTGGGGGAGGGTCCGGCGAGAGGCGACCCGGTGGTCGGCTTCGCCGAGAAGGGCAAAGGCGAGGAAGGGGCGTTTGCGGTTCTCCGCAAGGTCGTGTCCGACAACGAGCGCGATGGCGGTCCGCTTCTGCTTTCCGGTCTCAAGAACCAACTCCGCAAGGTCGAGCCGGACTTCTCGGAGAAGCGGTACGGGTTCAGCGGGTTTCTCCAGTTCTGCAAGGCGGCCCGCACGAGGGGGATCATCGATTTCCGTTGGGATGACGAAGCAGGTGACTACGTCGTCTCCCTGGGCGGATAGTGCGCTGACCAGCAACGTTCAGGACTGCTGCCAGATGACACCGCTTGCTGCATCCTCGTCCTTGAAGCACCGGCCAGGTGCGTCTGCGTCCTGCGTCCTTGCCATCGGCGCCCCTGACCCGCCCTAGGCCAAACGTCACTGGACAGAGCACTCGAAGGGGCCCCGAAGGGCCCCTTGACTCGACTTCCTGCTCAGCTCATGGCCAGATGCCGCGCTCGCTGGCGGCCGCTGCGCAACGTCCTACCGCCACTATGTAGGCGGCGGTCCGCAGGTTCGGCTCAGGAATCAGTTCATCGGGGTGTGAGGTCGACCACTCGGCTCTCATTTCGTCGAGATGATCCGAGGCGTCCGCGAGTGTGGACACGACCTTGTCGGTTGCCCGGTACATCTTCTTCTGGAGCTTGCTGTGGACCTCTCCTGCGTCCCACTGCTGGTCTTCGATGTTCTGGACCCACTCGTAGTACGAGACGACGACACCTCCGGCATTCGCCAGGATGTCCGGCAGCACCGGGATGCCCTTCTCGAAAAGGATGCGATCGGCGGTCGGCGTCGTCGGGCCGTTGGCGGCTTCCGCGATGACCCGGGCATCGATGCGACCGGCATTCTCGGCGGTGATCTGGTTCTCCAGCCCAGCCGGGATCAAGACGTCACAGGGCACTTCCAGTACCTCGCGGTGTCCGAGCTGCTTGGCGCCGTCGAGGCCGACGACAGTGCCCGTTGCGTCCTTGTGCGCCTCGATGCGGGCAACTTCGATACCGTTGGGATCGAACACGCCGCCCTGTGAGTCGCTGACGGCAACGATCGTTGCGCCGGCCTGCTCGAACAGCACCGCAGCGTTGCGTCCGGCATTTCCGAAGCCTTGGATCGCGACCGTCGCGCCCTTCAGTGTCGACAGCTCTGCGACTTGTCCAAGCTCCACGAACCGCTCTGTCACGAACAGGGCGCCCTGTGCCGTAGCAGTTGCCCGACCCAACGACCCTCCGAGGTCGAGCGGCTTGCCGGTGACGACCGGACGGTTGTTCTGTCCTGGATGCATCATCGAATAGGTATCGAAGATCCATGCCATCGTCTGGCCGTCCGTGTAGACGTCCGGTGCGGGGATATCCGTGTATGGGCCGATGTTGGAGCCGAGAGCGGCAATGAACCGCCGGGTGATCGATGCCTTCTCACGTGTCGAGATCTTGCGCGGGTCGACTTGGACGCCGCCCTTCGCGCCGCCGAACGGGATGTCCACCAGGGCGCACTTGAGGGTCATCCACGCCGCGAGCGCACGGACCTCGTCCTCATTGACCTGGGGATGGAACCGGATCCCTCCTTTGCCGGGGCCCCGCACTGCCGAGTTCAGGACGCGGTACCCGTAGAACACTTCGATCCTGCCGTTGTCGCGGCGAATAGGGAGTGTCACCTTTACCGTCTGTTCGGGTTCGAACAGCCACTCGGCCAGGCCGGGTGACTCGGCCAGTTCCCTGATATAGGGAATCACTTGCTCAAACTGCTGTTGAGCGATGTGATTGAGGTTGAGGTCCTCGACGCGCGCAGACGCAGTCATGCTGTCTCCTCTGGACATGCCGGCTGGGTGTGTGTGCATACCCCGCTCTCACGGAGCGTGGTCTCGGTTCGAGCCGGCTGGTGCGATCCCGGACCCTGCACGGAGCCAGTCTACGTGAGAAGACGGGCTTCGTCACCACCAAGTCGTATAAGTGGCGGTGTCGACCATTGAGATCACGAATCGTGGCAATGTGGGTGACACTGCCCGGACGGAACGCCTGTCAGATGTGCAAGACTTGCGGGGTCGAGAGGAGTGCCGTGAGGAGTTGGGCCGAACCGTTCAAGATCAAGATGGTGGAGTCGATCAGGATGACCACCAAAGAGGAACGCGAGGCGGCGATCCGCGACGCCGGCTACAACACATTCCTGCTCCGTTCCGACGATGTGTACATCGACTTGCTGACCGACTCGGGCACGTCGGCCATGTCCGACTACCAGTGGGCAGGTTTGATGCTCGGAGATGAGGCGTATGCGGGCTCCAGGAGCTTCTACCACCTCGTGGACGCCGTCCAGGACGTCTACGGATACCCGGAGCTGATCCCGACCCATCAGGGGCGGGGCGCCGAACATATCCTCAGCCAGATCCTCATCAAACCCGGAGATGTGATTCCCGGGAACATGTACTTTACGACGACACGGTTCCATCAGGAATACGCGGGCGGGATGTTTGTCGACGTGATCGTCGACGAGGCGCACCAACCGGCGAACCGTTTCCCATTCAAAGGCAATGTGGATCTCGACAAACTGAAGGCGGTCGTCGACCAGTACGGAGCCGACAAGGTCTCGTACATCTCACTGGAGACGAACGTGAACATGGCAGGTGGCCAGCCAGTCTCGATGGCCAACCTCCGTGCGGTGTACGAGTACTGCCAGAGCCAGGGGATCCTCGTGATGCTCGACGCGACCCGTGCGCTCGAAAACGCCTACTTCATCCAGCAGCGCGAGTCCGGCTACTTCGACAAGTCGATCAAGGAGATCGTCCTCGAGATCTGCTCCTACTCGGACGGAGCGACCGTCTCGTCCAAGAAGGACAATCTCGTCAACATCGGCGGATTCTTGGCGGTGCGAGACCCAGAGCTTGCTCGCCGCGCCCGAGCATTGCTCGTCGCATTCGAGGGACTCCACACCTACGGTGGCATGTCCGGACGTGACATGGAGGCGCTCGCCAGAGGCATCGAAGAGATGGTCGCAACCGACGACCACGTGCGGGCACGGGTGGGTCAGGTCGAATACCTCGGCCACCAGCTCGAGAAGGCCGGGATACCGATCGTGGAACCGATCGGTGGACACGGCATCTTCCTCGATGCGATGACGATCCTTCCGCTGATCCCGCAGGACCACTTCCCGGCGCAGGCGCTCACGGCAGCCCTCTATCTGGACTCGGGTGTCCGGGGCATGGAGCGAGGCATCGTCTCGGCAGGACGTGACGCAGAGACGGGTGAACACCACTACCCGAAGCTGGAACTCGTGCGCCTGGCGATTCCCCGCCGGGTGTACACCCAGGCGCACATGGACGTCGTCGCAGAGTCCGTTGTCAGCGTCTACGAGAACCGTGAAACGCTGCGTGGTCTCGAATTCACGTACGAGCCGGCGGAGTTGAGGTTCTTCCAGGCGAGGTTCCGTCCACTGAGCTAGATACGCCTAGGCTTCGCACACTGATGACCAGCCTGTTGGATCGACTCAAGTCGCGCCGCGCGCATGAGCAGTGGGAGACCGCTCGGTTTCTCGGGCTGGCGGTCATCGTCGGGGTGCTCGTCGGCGCCGGTGCCTCACTGCTGATCTTCCTGATTCAGTTCCTGCGGGATGACGTCGCGTTGATCCCGATGGGACGATGGGCGCCTGTGGTGGTGCTACCCGTCGGCATCTTGATCGCGTGGGCCGTTGCGACCCGATGGGCGCCCGAGGTGGAAGGCGACGGGGTGCCGGCAACGATCGAAGGCCTGGCGATCCGTTCGGGCTACCTCCCGACCCGCGCGTCGTTCTTCAAGTTCATCGCGACTGCTCTCACACTTGGAACCGGAGGCTCCGGTGGCCGTGAGGGGCCGATCGTGCAGATCGGCGCCACGATCGGATCTTCGATCGCACGGCACACCAACTTGGGTGAGGATCAGGTGCGGAGTCTCGTGGCCGCCGGTGCCGGGGCAGCGATCGGTGCGAGTTTCAATGCGCCGATCGCCGGCATGTTGTTCGCGATGGAGGTCATCCTGCGGACGTTGTCGATTCGTCACCTCTCCGCGGTGGTGGTCGCGTCCGTGGCTGCAGCGGTGACGACCAAGACGCTCACGGGAGGAGAACAGATCCTGACCGCACCGTCCTACGGGCTGATCGAGGGCAGGGAGTGGCAGGAGCTGTTGGTCTATGCAGCGGTGGGGATCGCGTCTGCGGTGCTGGCTTGGGGGTTTCTGCGGATGCTCGGCATGACGGAGCGACTCGCGAGTCGTCTGCCTGGATGGACCCGCCCCCTCGCCGTCGGGTTGATGATTGCTGCGGTCGGAGTCGCCGAACCCAGCGTCCTGAGTACGGGGCAGGACTTCGTGGCCGGAATCGTGAAGATCAGGTACTCCGGAACGGAGATCTGGTGGCTGCTGATGCTGCTCGTGGTCCTCAAGATGGTGGTGACATCGCTGACGATCGAGTCCGGCGGGTCGGGTGGTGCGTTCATGCCTAGCCTGTTCATCGGTGCCGCGTTCGGGGCCGGGCTCGCCGAGCTGCTCGCATCCATCTGGACACTGTCGGCGTTTGCACCTGGTCCGTTCGCCGTCGTGGGAATGGCAGCCATGTTCGCCGCCGTGGCTCGTGCGCCCCTGACGTCCATCCTGATCGTCTTCGAGATCACCCAGGATTACAAGCTGGTCCTACCTCTGATGCTCGCCGTTTCGCTTGCGACACTGATCGCCGACGTATTGAGCCCCGAGAGCGTGTACACGATGCCGCTGATTCGCAAAGGAATCCGGCTGGTTCGGTCTTCCGAGGTCGACGTGCTCGACGCGGTCATGGTGGGCGACGTGATGTCCCGTCAGGAGCCGCTCAGGCCAAACATGTCGCTTCGGGACGCCAAGGAGATGCTCGACTTGCACGGCCACCATGGGGCTGCAGTGCTGGACTATGGCAAGTTGGTGGGGGTGTTGAGCATGTCGGACATCCATCGTGTCGACACAGGATCAGTCGCCGACGCGATGACTGCAAAGCCGGTGACCGTCACGGACAGGTTCCCCGTGAGCGAGGCGCTCGAGCGGATGGCGGCGCTCGGCGTGTCGCGGCTGCCCGTTGTCTCCGAGGATGACCCGACGCACCTGGTCGGCATGTTCAGACGGGGTGACGTCGTCAAGGCGTATCACATCGCGCTCGGTGCCGCGACCGGCGTGCAGATGGCGAGGGATCGCTTGCGTCGCAAAGCGGAGCCTGGGGTGTCGTTCTTCGAGGTGCAGGTGCCGCCGCGGCTCAGTGGGAGTCTTCTGAAGGATGTGAGCTGGCCTCAGGACTGTACGCTGGTCTCGGTACGGCGACGTACAGTCGTGTATGTGCCTCGGGGGAGCACCCGCCTGGAAGCTGGAGACGTGGTGACCGTGTTCGGTACGGCCGAAGCCAAGGGACAGCTCATTGATCTGCTCTCTCATGAGAAGAGCGACGTCCAATAGACTGGACGTAGGAGGAGTTGTGAGCGTTCACAAAGGTATGCACGTGCGGGAGCTGACCAAGAAGGTCGGCCAGGTCGCTCGTACTGGTGTCGTTGTAGCGGTCCGCGACGGGATCGTCGAGGTCCGTTGGGATGACGGGCGTGTGAGCACGCTGTCCGGCGCCATGTTGGTTCCTGTCAAGGAGCGGGTCTAGGCGACTCCGGCCGCGGCGATTGCTTCGGCAGTGGGAAGAGTCAGCACGAAGGTGCTCATGGGTTCTCGCTGGTAGGCGAGGTCGCCTCCCATGAGTCTTGCAAGATGCCTCGATACCGTCAGGCCGAGGCCGACCGAGTTCGGTTGGGAGCCGGGCTCGTGGGCACGAGCGTACGGTTCGAAGATCTTCTCTTCGAGTCCGGGGCCGATGCCGGGACCGTCGTCTGAGATGCGCAGTGCCATCTGACCGTCGATGACACTGGTGGCGAGCCGAACTTCCTTGCCGCCGTATCGGATGGCGTTCGTCAGCAGGTTGCGGATGATCTGGCGGAGCCGTGTCGGATCCGCCCAGACGTCCGTTGAGGAGACGTCCAGGCTGATGCGGGTGCGGTCTTGGGTGTCGAGTGCAGCGATGACCCCGTCGATCTGGTCTTTGATATCGACTGCCTCTGGTCGCACGGCGACCTTGCCGATGTCGGCTCGTGCCGCGACGAGGAGGTCCTCCACGATGTCGGCGACTTCGGTTGCCTGGTCGGCGATCAAACCGATGAACTCGGTGATCTCATTGGTGGCGAACATCTCCCACGACTTGCGGAGTTCTTGTGCGAGACCCACCACGGCGGTGAGAGGGGTCCGCAGCTCGTGGGAGACCGACGCGACGAACTCGTCTTTCGACTTGACCAGATGCTCGAGGCGACGTTGCGTCTCCACCCGTTCCACGAGATCTCTGAATGTTGCGGAGAAGTGCGTGATCATTCCGTTGTCATCGCGGTGAGCGACGACAACCGCCGAACCAGGGATGAGGTCACCGGAGGGCGATCGAAGGTTGATGTCGCCTCGCCAGACGTTGCCGGTGCGGAGCTCTTGGAAGATCTCGCTCACTCCCGGCCCGTGGGAGGCGTCCACCATCTCGTTGATGTCGAGGGCAGGCATGTCCACTCCGTGCCCGGACCACTCACGTGCCGCCTTGTTGGCGTAGGTGACCTGACCCTGGAAGTCGAGAATGACGACGAGGTCTGGCGTCATCTCGAGGATCCTGATCATGCGGTCCCGATCGGACTCTGCTTCGCGTTGTTCAGTGATGTCGTGGAGCAGACCGATCATGAGCTCCGGTTCGTCGTTCTCGTCACGAACCATGGTCACGGCCAGCTCTACCCAGATTGCGTGCCCATCGGCGTGTACGTACCGCTTGGTGAGCCGGTAGGAAGGGACCATGCCGGCGACGAGTCTGTCTTTCATCTCGGTGTCGAGCGCTCGGTCGTCCGGGTGGGTCAGGTAGGAGACATCGGTACCGCGGAGATCTTCGATCGTGTGACCGACCATCCTCGTCAGCTCGGAATTGGCTGCGATGATCCGGCGGTCCATCCCGACGGCGATGACACCGATGGGTGCGTGCTCGAAGATCGCCCTGAACCGTGCCTCCGACTCGCGCAGGGCACCCTCTGCCTCATGGCGGGAGGTGGTGTCGACGAGTGCGCCTTCGTAGTAGGCGATGCCGCCGTCCTCGTCGCGGACGACCCGCGAGCTGTCCCTCACCCAGATCTGGCGTTCATCGTTGGTGAGGAGCTGCTCTTCGATGCCGAGGACCTTCCCTTCGACCTCGAGGCGGCTTGTCAGCTCGTTGCGGTTGGACGCATCGACGTAGGCGTCGTGGACGTCCATCTGGAGCATGGTTTCCTTGTCGGGGAAGCCGAGCAGGTCGACGAGGGCCGGGTTCGCATCGAGGATCTTGCCGTCTGGGCTCGTCCGGTAGAGGGCGACGGGGATCCCTTCAAACAAGTCCCGGTATCTGCGATCAGATGAGGAGAGTGCGTCCTCGGCCGACTTTTGTTCTGAGATGTCGGTGATCTGGACGAAGCAGGAGTTCGGGTTTCCGGTTTCGTCGTGAATCAGGGTTGCGACGATGCCCGCCCAGTACTCCGAGCCGTCCACACGAACGAGACGATCTTCGGCCCGCCAGTGCGCGGGCCCGCCGTTGAGCGCCCGTTCGAGCCGTTCACCAGCAGCGTCCCGATCTTCTGGTTTGATCAGGTCGCGCCAGTTCACTCCGATGAGCTGGTCGTGCTCGTAGCCCACCTGTTCGCAGAAGGCACCGTTGGCGAGGGTGATGAAGCCTTCGATATTGAAGGAGATCATTCCGGTCGCAGCGTTGTCGAACGACAGGCGCAGTCGCTTCTCACTGGCAGCCAGGTCCTGATTGACGCGATTCAGGATGTCCGAGACGTTCAGCAAGAGGATCCCCACGAACAGGATCAAAGCCAGGGGGAGACCGAACTCGACGAATCGATCCACCCAGGTGAGACCGCTTTGATAGAAGTAGGGAAGCGCTTGGTTGCTCGAGAGGACGCTGCCGACTGCGATCACGACGGTCGTCAGGAACATCTCGCCGATCAGTGCGATCGCCCGCCGTCGGGACAACAGGATGGGGGCGACGACGGTGATGCTGGCGAGGATGAGATACACGGCGGGGGTCGATCCGAAGAACCACCAAACGAGCCCTGTACCTGCGACGTCGTATGCGAGTCCCCATACCGGGTCCGCTCTCTTGAGCCAGAAGGTGTTCAGACAAATGCCGAGGATGGCGCCCACGGCGAGCAACCCCACCTTGGGGGATGGCTCCGCGGACCAGATGATCAGGAGGACCGACGCGCCGGCGAGGTAGCCAAGATCCCGAAGGTGTATGAGCAGACGCGTCAGACGTTCACGTGGCCTATTGTCCATGGAGGGAACATCGGCGTGCGTGGCGATCGTCTTAAGAGAGATGTGACTACAGACCTAGGTGCCAAACGGACTAGTCACTGTGGGAGTCGCGCTGGCTAGAGGTACTGGCCGGGAGGCTGTTGGGGGGCTTCGAGTGCCTTGCGGGCGCGGACCTCGGCGAGCTGCTGCTGTGCCGCCATCTGCTGGGTCCAGAGGCTCGCCTGGATGCCGTGGAAGAGCCCTTCGAGCCACCCGACGAGCTGTGCTTGCGCGATACGCAACTCCGATTCGGAGGGAACCTGGGACGCGAGCGGCAGGAAGACCTCGTCGAGTTCCTCACGGAGGTCGTCAGAGAGGGCCTCCTTGAGTTCGGCGATGGTGCTGTTGTAGACGGCGAGGAGGCGTTTGCGACCCGCCTCGTCGAGTGGTGCTTGCCGGACTTCGTCCAGGGTTGCTCTGGTCATCGAGGCGATGCGGATGAGCTTGGTCGGTTGTGCGACGGCTGAATCGATGATCTCGGGATCGGGTAGTTGGTCGTCCATGATCCGTAGCCTACTGTTTCCTGGCAGCCAGGCGTTGCGGGCTGTAGACTATCGTCAACCACCAAGGAGCGGCATGGGCGAGCAGTACCCGGAGATCCTCGACACGGTGCATGTCGCCGAGTTGCTGGGCATGAACATCCAGATGGTGCGTAAGTACGCCAGGGAGGGACGCATCCCCGCCTACCGGCTGCCTGGGGGACGCACGTTCCGCTTCTTCCGTGACGAGATCATTGAGTACCTCAGGCAACATCGGGTGACCGAGATGGTCGACGAGGAGATCGAGGGCTAGGAACTGCCGCGCCGTTCTTGCGTGAGTAGCGCCGACAGTTTCGACCTAGCTCACGCAAGAAGCGGTGGCGGGTGTGGGGCGGCCCCACCGACGCCGCGGCGATCGAGCCTATGTGACCCACGATGCGGTGCCGAACTCGCAACGAGCTGTATGATACGCTAAACTAACGTTAGCAATGCTTCTACATGTTCGATCCGCGACGGACGACGAAAGCGATCTGGCCAACCGGGACATAGAGACTGTGCTCGTCGAGTGTGACGAACGCCACGTGGTCCTGCGCTACTGCCGTGATCTGGCCGGACGCGACGAGCCCGATGAGCGGTGCCACGATTTCAACCTGTTCGCCCGTCAGCTCATACTCGGTCAGCCGCGCGGCAAACGACGATGCCCCTCTTGTTCGTCCATGGCCCGGCGAGTCGGCCCGGCGAGCGATCTGGATGGCGATCGGCCCTCCCAGATTGACATCCGTGGAACTGTCGGTTGCCTCGATCGACGCGAGGTCGCCGGCGGCGTGGCGGATGGTGCCGGATACGGAATGACCGAAGGCGGTGATGGTCACCAGATCGCCTCGCGCCATCGAATCGAACGCAACTGCTCCGAGGTGGCGCGCACGCGCGGCGAGCTTCGCTGCGTCACGTTCGGCTTCCTCTGCGTCGAGGCGGAGTTCGTTCTCCAGATCGCGGGTGATGTCGGATTCTTCCACCGCGCCCTTCCAACCAGTGGCAATCAACACTACCCCGACGATAGGATGGCAGAGCCACTGGGAGGCAATGGGACGTGACAGGGAGGCGAGGGCCGCTGGGACGGCTTTCGACTGGGCATTGGGTCATGCTGCTCGCCGGCATGGTCGCCGTTGTTCTGAATTTCGCGTTCCTTCGTTCGCAACAGCACACGGTGGACGTCGCGGTCGCCGATGTCGACCTCGTAGCGGGGTCACTTCTCCATGTTGCTGATGTGACGTTCACGCCCGTTCATGCAGAGGAGTCGGTGCAACGAGCATTGGTGTCGGCGACTGACCTTGATCCGGGCGTGGTGGTTGTTCGGACGATTCCGGCAGGAACACTTCTGTCGAAGACCGACCTGACGACGAAGACTGATGGCAAGCGGGCGATGAGCATCCCAATCGACAGGGAACACGCCGTGGGGGGACTCCTCAAGCGGGGCGACCGCGTCGACGTGGTGGCGTCCGGTTCGGGCACTGCGCGGTATGTGCTCGTCGGGGCGGAAGTGCTGTCTGTGTCTGACGAGTCGGGGGCACTCGGATCGAGTTACTCGGTGACGCTGGCACTCGATGCCGACGAGGTGCTGTCCGTGGCTGCAGCCATGTCGGAAGGATCACTCGAGATCATCCGCTCGACCGGAGCCGATTCGCCTGATGCGATGGTCTATCCGAGCGAGCCATGACCACCGATCCTGTCGTCCTGCTCGTACTGTCGCCAAGAGACTGGGCGGCTCGACTGCATCGCCACGCGGTGGATCACGGAGGTCTCCACGTCAAGGCTCGCGTTCTGAGGCCGGAAGAGGTGGCGATCGACGGATTTGAGGTGCTGGTCGTCGACGACACGACGTCGTTTCTGAGCAAGCGTCTCGTAGAAGAGGTCCACTCACGCTCGGCGAAGGTCCTCGGAGTGTACGACGGCACCGACTTCCCGGAGGGCAGACTGCGGCTCCTCAACCTCGGCGTCGACGGGGTGATCGAGGCCGCCTTGGAACCCGAGGAGTTCGTGCGCCGAATCGGTCAGATGCAGTCACTGCGGCCGGTAGGGACGCAGACGGTCGGAAGATCCGCGCCGGAGGCGGGGCGGCTGCTCGTCGTGGGAGGGCCGTTCGGCGGTACGGGGTCAACCGAAGTCGCAATTGGCCTGGCTGCTGCGCTTCACAGAGGAGGTAGCAGGATCGCTCTGATCGACGCCGACGACGTTGCCCCATCGATCGCACAACGCCTGGGGCTTCCCGTCGTTCCGAATCTCAGAACGTTGGTGGACCAATCGAGGAAAGGCGAGGAACTCGAAGTCGACCCCACGGCAGGCTTCGATGTGGTGTGCGGGATCCCGAACCCTCGGGACTGGGCGGAGCTTCGTCCTGTGGATGTGGCGTCGGCGGTCGACGATCTGGCGAGACAGGCGGATGCTGTCGTGGCGGACATCAGCTCCGGCATCGAGCGACTTCCTGGCGACGGTCGCTTCCGCCTCGCAAGGAGACTCGTTGCTGATGCCCACACGGTGCTTGGGGTGGGGGTTGCCACACCGAACGGCGTGTCGCGGCTCTTGGATTGGGCAGCGGAAGTGAGGGCAATCAACGGGCCCGCCCGTCTCGTGCTGGTACTGAACAGGGTCCCCGCGGGTGGGTTCATGCGAAGCGAAGTTGCCCGCGAGATAGAGCGCGTGTTCGCACCGTCGCAGATTGGGTTCCTGCCGGAAGATCGAAGGGTGCGTCGGGCAGCGTGGGACGGTCACTTCGTGTCCCGGGGTCCGTTCTCACGCGGTGTGGTCAGCCTCGCAACAGGGGTTGCAGTATGAGCGCTTACGAGGAGATCCGAGCCGCTGCGGTTCAGATCATCGAACGTAAGAAACTCGATGTCGGCGTCAACCTCGGTGAGACACGGCTGGCCGTTACCCAGGCAGTCGAAGCGTATCGACAGCAGGCGGATCACGGGGCAGGAAGGCATCTCGCCGACCCTGGCGAGATGGTCGAGCGTGTCTTCCATGCAGTTGCCGGATTCGGAGCCCTTACCAACGTTCTCTCCGATCCGGGGGTCGAGGAAGTCTTCATCGAAGGCGATCGGGTGTCGTTCATCCGCGATGGTGCTTTGCACGCGCTCGGGAGTCCGACGACCGAGGAGGAGAATCGCCGTGTCGTTGATCGACTCCTGGCTGACACCGATAGGCACCTCGACGCTGCGAACCCGATCGTGCAGGCACGCGTACTCGATGACTCAGCTCGGCTGACCGCCGTGATGCCTCCGGTGTCGGACCGGCTGTCGGTGACGATCCGGAGGTATGCCCTGCGTCGAGAGACGCTGGGATCGCTCGTAGAGTTGGGTTCGCTCACACTGGCCGCAGCAGGTCTTCTCTGGACCATCGCCAGGACAGACAGCTCCATTGTTGTATCCGGACCACCCGGCGCGGGGAAGACATCGCTGTTGGCCGCACTGATGGCCGCAGTTGCCGCGGGCACGTGCGTCCGGTGCTGTGAAGAGGTGCGCGAGCTTCACGTACCGATCGTCCACGGCTCGTACTACGAGGCGAGACCCCCTTCCCTCGATGGAACAGGGGCGATCTCTTTGCGAGACCTTGTCAAGACCGTTTTGGCAATGCGGCCCGATCGCATCGTCGTTGGTGAAGTACGGGGGTCGGAGGCGTTCGAGTTGACGAGGGCGGTGAATGCAGGGTGTGGGTTCTCGTGCACGGTCCACGCGAACTCGGCACGAGAGGCGCTCTCGGCACTTGTGAACGCAGCGTTGATGGCGGGTGAGAACGTGACCGAAGGGGTGGTCAGGAACGTCTTCGCGTCATCGATCGACTTCGTCGTACACCTCGACCGTGACGGTATCTCCCGCGAAGGGAAGAGATTGAGGCGACGGGTTGTGGAGATCCTGTCTGTGGTTCCGAGCCTGGGAAACGACTTCACGACGGAGCCTCTATTCGTGAGGGACGATCTGAGCAGTCCGCTCGATTGGACGGGGGTATTCCCGCCTGATGATGTCACGAGACGAATCCGGCGTGTTCTGCCGGAGGGCATGGCTCTGCAGTCAGTCCTCGAAGGAAGGGTGTCCCCGCTGTGATGCTCCTGGCTGCGCTCGCGTCGGGTGTGTTCGCGATGCTCGTCACAGCGTCGGTCACAGGCGTGAAGGTCGTCCGGACCCGTCGGATGTCGAGTCGTGGAGTCAGACTCGAGACGTGGTTGGTTCAGGCAGGCACCGAGATGTCATCCGCGGCATTCGTCGGCCTGGTGCTGATCGTGGCCGTGATTTCGTTCGCTGCGTTTGCGGCGGTCACCAAAAGCGCGGTGATTGCCCTGTTTCCTTCGGTTGCCGTCGCCACGCTGCCTGTCCTCTCGATGGGACGACGCAGGGCACACCAGATCACCGAGGTGGCGGAAGCGTGGCCCGACGGCTTGCGCGACCTGGTCGCGTCGGTGGCATCAGGGATGTCGCTTGCCCGTGCGTTGGACCGTTTGGCGGAGCGCGGGCCGGCATCACTTCGGCGGGCGTTTGCCGGATTTCCGTTGATGGCACGGACGGTGGGTGTGGTACCGGCGTTGGAGATCGTCAAGACCGACTTGGCTGATCCGGCGTCTGATCGGGTGATCGAGATCCTTGCGCTTGCTCACGAGCGTGGAGGAGCCATCGTTCCGCAGATCCTCGAGGATCTCGCGGAGGCGGCAACGCGGGATCTCTGGGCGCTAGAGGAGATCCGTACTCAAGCACTCGAGCAGAAGATCAACGCCCGTGCGGTGTTTGTGCTCCCGTGGCTCGTGCTGGTGGCCCTGACAGTACGTGAAGGTGCGTTTCGCGACTTCTACCGGAGTGCGGCGGGCGTACTGGTGGTCGCGATTGGGGCTGCGCTTAGTGCGGTCGGCATGTATTTGGTGGCACGGCTCGGACGCGAACCGGAAGAGCCGAGAGTGTTCGCTGGAGGGGTCGAGTGATCGTTGCTGCCGCTGTGTGTTCGGGAATCGCTGTCGCGACAGCGGCCTGGTTACTCGTCAAGCCGTTGGGTCGGCTGGGTCCCAGGGTTCGACCGTACAGCATCGCGAGCATCGTGAGTCTGGGAGGGATCCCGGAGCTTGCTCCGGCACCTGCAAGCTCGTTTGGCGCAGCAGTCGACAGCGTGGCGGGTTGGCTGGGTCGCGTCATGGGTGAAGCAGGCGAAAATGAGATGCAACTCCGGTTGCGACAGGCCGACCTATTCCCTGACGTGCCGGAGGAACGGCGGCTCGCGGTCTACCGGCTGCGGCAGCTGTCGTCGACAGTTGTGTGGATCGGCCTTGGGTTCGTGGCGGCGGTAGCCCTCGGGGTGCGGGGAGGCGGGGCACTCGCGGTTGCCGGTCTGGGAGGGGTCGTTGGTGCGACGCGCTGGCGTGGACGGTTGGAGCGAGCGATCGATGACCGTCGGACTCGGCTACGAATCGAGGTGTACACCGTCAACCAGTTGCTTGCGATGCGCGTTCGAGTCGGCGGCGGAGTGGTTCAAGCCGTCCGGTACGTGGTGGATCGCGGAGCGGGAGCGATGGCATCGGAACTCGCCGAAGTGCTGCGACTGCACCGAAGTGGGGTACCCGCCTCGGAGGCGCTCGCGACGGCTGCTCGATCCACACCCGAGTCGCATGTTGCGAGAACGTACTGGTTGCTGTCTTCGGCGGAGGAGCGAGGAGCCGATCTCGCAGGAGCGCTCCTTGCGCTGAGCGAGGATGTTCGTGAGGCGCGTCGCGAGGCGATCAGGAGGACGGCGACGAAGAGAAGGGCGGCGATGCTCATCCCAACGATCGCGATCCTCGCGCCGATCATGTTGCTGTTCGTTGCTGCTCCTCTTCCGAGAATCGTGTTTGGTGGTCTATAGGAAAGGAAACGATCTGCATGTGGATCTTGATGGTGCACAGGGATGAGCGAGGCCTGAACACGGCTGAGCTGCTCGGCAACGCGGCGCTCGCGATCATCGCTTTGATCGCGATCTGGGCTGCGTTGCAGGCGCTCGGTCTCGACATCGTCGCATGGATCAGAACCCAGCTGCTCGGCTGAGAAGGCTCGAGACGGGGTTCTCGACACCGCAGTTCGTCGCGACGGCAGGGCTCGCGGTGCTCATGTTCGTCCTGCTCGCCAACATGGTCGTGTTCCAGTACGGCAAGGGTGTGGTGCGTGGGGCTTTGGCCGAGGGCGTTCGTGCGGGAGCGCCCGTGGGGGCAGGTGTGGCCGAATGCAAGATTGCGGCTGAGTCGATGCTGACGGATCTGCTTGGCGGATCGATGGGTGACGGCGTGCGCGTGTGGTGTGACGACGATGGGACGACCGTGGTCGCATCGGCCGACGCGACGTTCGTTTCGTGGGTGGCCGGGGTCCCCGACTGGTCGTTCCGGATCTCGGCGAGCAGTGTGAAGGAGTCGATGCGTTGAGGGAGCAAGGATCAGTGCCGGTGGAGTTCGCCGCGGCGGTGTGCCTTCTGCTGATACCTGCTGTGCTGCTCGTGTTGAGTTTCGCTCCGTGGCTGGAACGTCAGATGATGGCTCGGGAGATCGCTAGGGACGCGGCCCGTACCACGGCGATCAGCGCCATGATCGGGGACGTGAACGCGATTGCCGACCGGACGGCCCGCAACTACGGAGTCGACCCCGCCGACGTGACCGTTCGGGTCGATGGTGACACGGGGCGCGGCGGGTTGGTGACGGCGACCGTGTCGGTGAGGATGCCGGCTATCGAGATTCCCGGAGTCGGCGGATTGGGGACGGTGGTGTGGAGCGTGCACCACACGGAACAGGTGGATCTGTATCGGAGTCTGCCGTGAACCGAGAGCGCGGCTCGATCACGATATGGGTGCTGGGTCTCGTGCTGCTCGTGCTTGCGGTCGGAGGTCTGTCGATTGATCTGTGGCGGGGGGTGGTTGCTCGCAAAGGGGTATCGGCGGTCGCCGACGCCGCCGCCGTCGCGGGCGCGTCTGGGATCGACGAGATGGCGTGGCGTGCCGGGGACCTCGCACTCGACCCTCCGAGAGCCAAGGCGCTTGCCGAGCGGGTCATCCTCGCCGAACCGGACGCCGCAGAGCTGCGGTGGCGCATCGATGTGACGGCGACCGAGATCACCGTGACGGTCGAACGAGATGTCGACCTGACACTGCTTCGGATCATGGACCCGTCCGGTGATCCGCTCGTCGTGCGGGTGTCAGCGACGGCTCGCCCCGAAGCGAGCGGGTAGCTGCCCGTTCTTACGTGAGAAGCGCCGACAGTGTCGACCTGGCCCACGCAAGAACAGGGGTGGCGGTGGCCGAGCGTCGCAGGAGCGGTTTCGGATTCACGCCGGGTCGAGGTTGTCGGCCATCGCCTCGAGCACTCGGCCGATCATCGTCCGTTCATCCCGAGTGATCCCCTGGACCATCCGGCGTTCGATTCGCCCGACGGCCGCATGCGCTTTCGCGAGGAGCTGACGACCGACGTCGGACAGGCTGGCTTCAAGGATGCGGGCGTTGTCAGTACGTGCGGCTCGGGAGAGCAGCCCGCGCTCCTCGAGCCCTACGACAATACGGATCATCGTTTGAGGGGTCACGAACGACCGCCGAGCGAGATCGGCATTCGACAGCCTGGGTGCCTCTTCGAGGATCGAGAGCACGGCGTACTGCGGTGCCGTCAGACCAAGCGCATGAAGGGCCTCGTCCATGCGAAGCCGCAGGGCATGCTGGGTTCGTTTCAGTTGGTAGCCGAGTCGTCGGCTGGTCACCGTCATCGACATAGTGTACGCATACTGATAACATATCAGCATGCTGATAGAAAGGAGTATGTCATGTCACGTGTGATCGGCCCCGATTTCGTCGCGCTCCAGGTGCGCGATCTCGAAGCGTCGCGCCGCTTCTACGTAGACGTACTGGGGCTCGACGTCGACCCCGATGGCCCACCACATGCGGTCGTCTTCGACTCGACTCCAATCCCGTTCGCAGTGAGGACCCCGCTGATCGACCTCGACGGCGCAGGCCGGCTCGGCACCGGGATGATGCTGTGGGTCGATTGCGACAACGTCGACGGACTGTTCGATCGGGTCGGCGCGTCCGGAGCGACGATCACCCAGCCGGTGTCGGACGGACCGTTCGGCCGCCAATTCGGGTTCCTCGATCCCGACGGCTACGCGATCGTCGCGCACGAGAACCGATGAGCCGCTTCGAGCTGCCGTTCCGCGGCCCGTACGACCTGTCGGCGGCGATCGAGTTCCTCGAGGGTTGGCCGCCGACCGCAGCCGACCGTGCGGCGGAGTCGCAGCTGCGGTGGGCGACGTGCATCGAGGGCACGTGGGATCCCATCGAGGTCACCGTCACCCAGCATGGGCCGGTGCTCACCGTCGACTACCTCGGCACTGACGATCGGGTCGCTGTCGAGCATCACGTTGCTCGGGTGCTGTCGGTCGATGTCGACGGGACCGGGCTCGTCGGCGTGGCGGCCCGCGACCCCGTCGCTGGTGTACTCATCGAGGCGTCGCCTGGCCTGCGTCCCACTTGCTTCTGGACGCCGTACGAAGCAGCGGTGTGGGGCGTCATCTCGGCGCGCTCGTCGATGGTGCAGGCTTCACGAGTCAAGCGCCGCATCGCCGACGCCCTCGGCCCAACGGTCGGGCGCATCCGAGCGTTCCCATCCCCGGATCGCCTACTCGACGTCGACTCGTTCCCCGGCATCTCGTCGGTGAAGATCGAGCGCCTCCACGCCGTGGCGCGTGCCGCCCTCGACGGAGCACTCGATGCCTCCCACCTCAGATCCCTCGCGGTCCCCGACGCCATGACAGAGCTCCGACGGATCCCCGGCGTCGGCCCGTTCACCGCCGATCTCATCTTGGTTCGAGGAGCCGGTCACCCCGACGTCTTCCCACGCCATGAGCAGCGCCTGCATCGGGCCATGCGTACCCGCTATGACCTTCCCGATGCGCTCGTCGACGAACTCGAGACGATCGCCGCCGAGTGGGCTCCCTATCGCTCGTGGGTGTCGTTTCTCTTTCGCGCCGACGCGGCGAGACGCCAGAGCTGAGAACGAGCGCCCGGCAAGTGCTCTGGCCCTGACCCGTCGACCGACCGCTGTCGATCGTCTCCTCGCCGCAGGGGTCCGCTGGTCGTCAAGTGTTCTCTCGCTCTGCGGGGGACATGATGGACGACGATCGCACCCTGCCGAGTGGGTTCGTTCGGCCGGCACACTTGACTTCAGGATCCGGCGGGAATCGGACGTTGCATCGTCATGGCTGATTTCCGCTAGGTCGGATGGTTCTGGTCGGGCTGACGGGCGCTGTGAGTGATCGCTTCGAGCTCGATCACGATCTGGGTGCTGGGGCTCGTCCTGCTCGTGCGTGCGGGTGTCAACGACGGCTCGCCTCGAAGCGAGTGGGTAGGTTCGCGTTCCGGCGTGAGTTGCATCGGCAGGGTTGTTCGACCGGCCAGCGCTACGAGTCGAGCTTGTCCAAGAACGAGTCCAAGGCGCCGACCAGCTCCGGTGCGAGCGGCAGTGAGGGGTCACCGTAGGCAGCGAGATTCGCCTGGGGGTCGGCGGGCGCGATCTTGAGGACGTGGTTCATTCCCTCGATCAGCGCCAGCGTGCCGTTCGTGGCAGCCGCGGCGAGCGCTTCGCCGTCGGACACCGGCACCTGGAGATCCGTCGTGCCCTGCACGATCAGGCTCGGACCAGCGAAGTCGGCAATGATGTTCACCGGGTCGTAGTGGAACCAGCTCACGAGGTATGGCTGCACGCTCTGTCGGAACAGCGCCTGGCCCACCGCCGGCACGGTGTTGATACCGGGAGGAAGCTCCGAAACGGTCCTGCCTGCCTCGAGTTCCGCCAGGACGTAGCCCACCTCCTCCATGAGGTTTGGAGGAAGCTGAGCTGCGAGTTGTGAGCGAAGCACGTCGGCCGCCAGCCGTCCGGCACCCTCGAGCGACACGAATGCACCGGCACCCACGAGGGATGCTGCGACCATCCCGATCAGCGAGCCTTCGCTGTGGCCAATCACGATCGTCCGGTCGAAGCGATCGTCACGGGCGAGCGTCTTCAACCACAGGGAGGCGTCGTCGACGAACAGGTCGAACGTGGCCGACGACTCATCGGTCCCTGCGGCCGCACTCTCACCGACGCCCCGCTTGTCGTATCGCAACGATGCGACACCGCGCGCCGCGAGTGCCTCAGCCAGCAGCTTCAGCGCGTCGTTGTGGCCGGCCAGCATGGACGAGTTGCCGTCACGGTCGGTCGGACCGGAGCCGGAGATGATGAGGGCGACGGCGAATGGGGATTCGCCGGTAGGTAGCTGAAGCGTGCCGGACAAGGTTCCGGTTGGTGTCTCGAGAAGCATGCTCGAACGGTATCGCTACGACGTACCTACCTTCAATCCACCAAGAGTGGCGGAAATCGGCCGTCCTCACGTCGTGTCCGATTTCCGCTAGCTATGCGCGATACGGTGGGGCATGATGGCCGCCATGGATGACCGCTTCGTGCTCGATCACGACCGCTGTTACCGCGCCGCGCAGAGTCGTGACGTCCGATTCGACGGGTGGTTCTTCACCGCGGTCCGTACGACCGGCATCTACTGCAGGCCGAGCTGTCCTGCGGTCACGCCGAAGCAGTCGAACTGCGAGTTCTTCCGAACGGCGGCCGCCGCTCAGCAGCACGGCTACCGCGCGTGCAAGCGCTGCCGTCCAGATGCGACACCCGGGTCACCCGAGTGGGACATGCGGGGCGACCTCGTCGGTCGCGCGATGCGGTTGATCGCAGACGGTGTCGTCGACCGCGAGGGTGTGTCGGGGCTCGCCGCCCGGCTCCACTACAGCGAGCGGCACCTCAACCGGATACTCACGGAGGAACTCGGCGCCGGGCCGATTGCGCTCGCGCGAGCACAGCGTGCCCAAACCGCCAGGGTGCTCATCGAAACGAGCGATCTGTCGTTGAGCGACGTAGCGTTCGCCGCCGGGTTCGGCAGCATCCGCCAGTTCAACGACACCGTACGAGAGGTGTATGCCGTGCCGCCAACCGAACTGCGCCGCCGGGCGGTCCCTGGCATCGGTGTCCCACGCGAGCCGGGCACGGTCTCCGTGCGATTGGCGTTGCGTCAGCCGTTCGCTGCAGCGCCACTTCTGGCGTTCCTCACCGATCGCGCCATTCCCGGCGTGGAGGCGACAACGGCCGCGGGCTTCGCCCGCACACTCGACCTCCCACATGGACACGGCACCGTGGACGTCACGATCGACGCGGAGACCTATGTCAACGCCACGTTCCGTCTGTCCGACTGGCGGGACCTCGCACCGGCGGTGAGGCGCGTACGCCGCCTGCTCGATCTCGACGCCGACCCCGTCGCCATCGACGAGGTGTTGTCGAACAACGACACGATGGGGCGTCTGGTCGTCGCACGACCGGGCCTGCGTTCTCCCGGTTCTGTCGATGCCGCAGAGACCGTCGTTCGTGCGATCGTGGGCCAGCAGGTCTCCGTCGCGGGTGCTCGCACCGTTCTCGGCCGAATCAGCGCCGACCTCGGTGAACCGCTCCGAGCACCGGTCGGCGATCTCGCCTACCTGTTCCCATCGATGGAACGCCTCGCGACCGCCCCAACCGAAGCACTCCCGATGCCAACTCGGCGGGCAGATACGATCAGGCGTATCGCAGAACGCATCGCCGGTGGGACGCTCGCCCTCGACGCCGGCATCGATCGCAGACACGTCGTCGAACATCTCACCGCCGTGGCCGGCATCGGCCCGTGGACCGCGCAGTACGTCGTGATGCGCGGACTCGGCGACCCCGATGTGTTCCTCGCCACCGACCTCGGCGTGCGGCGTGCTCTCGACACACTCGGCCTCGACGCGAATGTGGCCAACACGTGGCGCCCATGGCGCTCCTACGCCGTCCACCACCTGTGGGCGACACTCTCGACTCCACCGTCCCCATCACGAAAGGAACCGACATGACCCCACTTGCTCGACGCGCAATGGACTCACCGATCGGCACGCTCACCGTCGTCGCCGACGGGGACGCGATCGTGGCGATCTGGTTCGAGGCCGAGGTGGCGGACAGCCCGGCCACGCTCGATCGGACCATCGAAGCCGCAGCGGGCGAGCATGCGGTCCTCGACCGGGCGATCGAACAACTCGCCGAGTACTTCGGCGGCGAGCGCACCGAGTTCGAGCTGCCCCTCGCTCCTCAGGGCACCCCGTTCCAGCAGCAGGCGTGGCTGGCTTTGCGCGAGATCCCGTTCGGCGAGACGATCACGTATGGCGAACAGGCGCGCAGACTCGGTGACCCGAACAAGTCGCGCGCTGTCGGTGCTGCGAACGGCAAGAACCCGATCCCGATCGTGGTGCCGTGCCACAGGGTCGTGGGCGCCAATGGACACCTCACCGGCTATGCCGGCGGCCTCGGGACGAAGGCCTGGTTGCTCGACCACGAGTGGAGAGTCCGGCTGGCCACACCCTGAGCGGATAGTTGCCCGTTCTGGCGTGAGAACGCCGGCTATCTCGCGGCTGGCTCACGCAAGAACAGGAGAGGTGATGAGACGCCCTACGGCATCCCCTTCACGCGGCGGAGTTGCGTCAGCAGGTACTCGAGGTGGTCCTCTCCGAGGTGAGACCACACCCAGTACGTGCAATCGAACCCCTCCACGCTCAGCAGGGCTTCGGTGCCGTAGCTGGTCGCACCCGACCGGATCCTTGCGACGCTGCCGTCGTCCCACTCGAACGCGACCGGCAGATCTGCACCCGTCTTGGCGGGGAACGTACCGAGGCCGATGACGCCCCGACCGCAATCTGCACACAGGTACCCGAACGCGTCGTGGCCCGGCCCCGACGGCAGGTCCCAGGCGACGAGCATCTCGCCTTCGTTGCTGGCTTGTCGCGGCACGGCATCGCTTGCAGCCCCGAGATCGGAGAATGCAAGCATGGGGCAGCTCTTCGGCGCCCCGGCGTCGTCCTTCCACTCGGTGACTTCGACATCGGGAACGTCGGAGGCCGCCAGCGCCGGCTCGCCCCAAGGAGGGGCTCCCAACTGCTTGGTCTCGGCCGGAGGTTGCTGCGACAACCAGAGGGTCGGTTCACCCTCCAGGCCCACGACCTTGCGGAGCTGGTCCGCGAGCTGGAGCAGGTGCTCTTCGCCGAGGAATGACCAGACATTGTAGAGGCAGCCATCTCCGTTCACGAGCAGATACATCAGGAGCGGAGCACCCGAATCGGGACTCACCAATCCCTCGTGGCCGTAGCCGGCGTAGCTGCCGTCATCCCAGGAGACCTGGTTCGGGAACAGCAACGGTTCATCGCCTTGGGCGCGGATGCCCGTCCCGGCAACGCCGTAGGCGCCACGCCCGCAGTCAGTGCAGTAGTCGCCCCACGCCTCCCTGCCCGGCCCACTTCCCAGATCCCAGGCGACGCCCCATCCGCCGGCGAAGTTGGCCTTTCGGACGGTGCCGATGGGTTCGATCAGCCCTTCGGGGTACAGCGCCGAGCACCACGTGCTGTTGTCGGCTGCCTGCCACTGGTCCACGAGCACCTGGGGAACATTGCTGATCGGGGGGTTCTCCCAGGGCACAGAAGCCACGGGTTCGGTGGTCGTCACTGCGGTTGTCGTGGTTGCGATCGTGGTCGTCGTGATCGACGTAGTGGTGGACGCCGTCGACTGGGCAATACTGCCGCAGCCCGCGGCGATGGCTGCTAGGGAGGCAAGTGCGATGAGCTTGCGCATGGAGTACCCCTTCCACAGCCAGGATAGAGCGAAACCCCTCCGCCGCGGGGGACACCGTCGATGTTCTCAGGGGTCCTCGATGTCGCCGTGTCATGTCGCCAGGTTCCCGCTGCCAGGACACCTCTTGATGACCTACAGCTCTGCGAACTCCTTCAGCACGTACAACGCATCCGTCGTCACCCATTCGTTCATTCTCTTCTTGCTGGTTCCACCCCAATCCACGTAGTCGGTCCCCAGGCCGAGCTCGGCGGACACCTTGGTGTAGTACTTGCTTTCTGCCGGCCAGCCGCCGTCGGGCAGCCGTTTTGCTTGAAGCAGATCCAGCGCATCACCGAGACGCTCATCCTCCGTCATGCCGATCTCGGCGAAGACCTTCAACGCCCCCAAGATGTCGTAGTGCCAATACAGCGGGTAGTGCAGCTTGGTGAACTCCTCGCGGATCACCTCACCGTCTGCGGCCCGCCTGTACAGCCGGCGGGAAAGGAACACCTCCGCCGCCCGCTGTACCGCCGTTCGCGCCGCGCCGTTGCCGGTCACCCGCGCGTACAGGTCCAGCCCGCGCATCGACCACAGCGTGTGGATGAAGGTGGAGGTGTCAGCGCCGGGTTCCTTGTCGCAGTTCCATCCGCCGTCAGGCCACTGCCAGTACAAGAGACGCTCGGCCAACTTGTGGATGCGTTCATCCTCCAGACCCAGTTTGAGCACCGTGTACAGGGCATTGCCCTGCTGCGACGCGCACGTGCGGTGGCGTCCCTCCATGTACGGGATAGCTGCGCGCAGCTTCTTGTAGGCGTCTTGTTTCGTCTCGGCGACGAAGTCGTGGAAGAAGCGCTCCTCCAACCATTGGCTCACCATGTCGTCTGCCGTGGGCTGCAACCGCTTGTCGCCGCGCGGATAACCGATGTCGGCAAGCGTCATGAACACCCACTGGACCCCCTGCCACTTGGCATAGACGTTCGCTTGCAGGTGCCCGTCGCCGTCCACATTCTGCAGCAGTGCCTTCACCCTCGGCGAGGCTTGGATCTCACGCTCCAGCTCCCGGATCGTCGCCGAGTCCCGCGCTTCACCCATCACATTCACGCGCAGCCTCCAGCGGACCGAAGGCTCCGACGATTGCAGCAGTCTCTCGATGACCTGTGTGTGATCCATACCCTCCGGATACTGTATTGCGCCGCGGGTGTTGAGAGGACACCTCCGCGAGTGCCTCGCGGGTCGGGGCCCGCTGACAGCTCCTCTGGACGAGGCGGGTGCCCGCAACCGGGTTCGGCCATCTCCGTCGAGCTGAGCACCCTGTCTCGTGAGTCGAACACTTCGACGCTCGTCCTCCAAGCCTGGTAGTTCGTGCGAGCAACTAGTAGTGATAGTGGCGATGCCGCGGGAGAGGACGAACGGGTCGGTGACAGGCGTCAACGCGTTCGAAGCGTTCTACCGGTGCGAAAACCGATCTGACCGTCTGGTGCACGTGACCGCACTAAGGGTGGCAGTACCACCACGCTATGTGGTAGAACGGTGATCATATGCGTGGCCGACTCCTCATCACGATCCTCGCCGTCCTCGTTGCGGGCGTGGTTCCGGCGGTCGCCTCGACGCTGCCGCCCGGAGGAACGTTTCGAGACGACGACGGCAACATCCACGAGGGGGCCATCGAAGCCATCGCTGCCGTGGGTATCACACGAGGGTGCAACCCTCCGGCCAACGACCGGTACTGTCCGGATGACTCGGTCACCCGGGGGCAGATGGCGGCGTTTCTGGCACGGGCCCTCAGCCTGGGAGCCGCGACGACCGACTTCTTCGGTGATGACGAGGGCTCGATCTTCGAGGCCGACATCAACAAGCTCGCCGCTGCCGGGATCACCAAAGGCTGCACCGCGAGTGGTGACCGCTACTGCCCGGATGCCGTCGTCACTCGAGAACAGATGGCCGCATTCCTGGTCCGTGCGTACGGCTACACCGATGACGGCGGGGGAGATCGGTTCATCGACGACGACGGTTCGCCCTTCGAGAGTGACATCGACAAGCTGGCAACGGCCGGCGTCACGCTCGGCTGCAACCCGCCCGACAACACGAAGTTCTGCCCCGCCCGCCCGGTCCGTCGCGACGAGATGGCGAGCTTCCTCGCCAGAGCCGCAGGTCTCGACCTGAACGTGCCCCCCGCTCGTTGCTCGATTCTCCCTGCGGACAACATATGGAACCGACGGGTAGACGGCCTCCCAATCGATGCGAACTCCGATGCCTACATCGCAACGATCGGAGCTAGTGCCACGCTGCACGCCGATTTCGGCTCCGGCGTGTGGCCACCCGGCTCGAACAGCCCCATCGGCATCCCATTCGCCGAGATCGATCCGGCACAGGCAGACGTACCGATCCACTACACGGCCTACGGGGACGAGAGCGATCAGGGACCATGGCCGATCCCCGCCAACGCTCCGATCGAAGGCGGACCGGACTCGACCGGTGACCGGCATGTCATCGTCCTCGACCGTGGCGATTGCATGCTGTACGAACTGTTCGACGCCGCCCCCAACGGGGACGGTTCATGGGCCGCTGCTTCGGGTGCCTCGTACGACCTGAGTTCGAACGCACTGCGTCCCGACGGATGGACTTCCGCCGACGCGGCGGGCCTGCCGATCTTCCCGGGGCTCGTCACCTACGAGGAAGTCGCATCCGGCGAGATCACTCACGCGGTCAGATTCACGGCATCACGAACTCGCAACGCACACGTGTGGCCAGCTCGCCACGACGCATCAAGCAACACGGGTAGTAAGTACCCGCCGATGGGCCAGCGGTTCCGGCTGAAGGCCGACTTCGACATCTCCGGCTATTCGCCAGAGATCCAGGTGATCCTCATCGCCATGAAGCGCTACGGGCTCATCCTCGCCGACAACGGGGCTTCCTGGTTCATCTCGGGCGCACCAGACGCGCGGTGGAACAACGACATGCTGCACGAGTGGGACGACATCCCCGGTTCCGCGTTCGAAGCGGTCGACGTCTCCTCCCTGATGGTCGACCCCAACTCGGGACGGGCCGGCTGAGGCAGAGCGGAATCGAGGATTCGGCGGATGCCCGGATATCAGCGTCCGGGTCGGGTGATGGAACCGCCCCTCATCGGGTCAGACGATTCCTCTACGATCGACACATGTCTTCGCAGGATCCGTATCGGAACATCGCCGGCATCTACGACCGCCTGATCGAACCGATGCAGGCAGGTGTCAGGCGAGCGGTGATCGGCGTCCTCCCGCCGCGACCCGGATGGCATGTGCTGGATGTGGGATGCGGCACGGGAACCGGTCTGGTCCCATACCTGGATGCCGGCTGCACGGTCGCCGGGGTCGACGTTTCCGAGGCGATGCTCGAGAAGGCCGCGGGTCGCCTCGGTGACCGGGCCGATGTGCGACTCACCGATGGGAAGACGCTGCCGTTCGCCGACGACCGATTCGATCTGGTGACCACGACAATGGTGCTGCATGAGGTCCCTACCGACGCAGGCCCGGCTTCGTCACAGAGATGGCCCGCGTTGCGAAACCGGACGGGACGCTCGTTCTCATCGACTTCCGCTTCGGCTCGCTTAGGGGATGGAGAGGACCCACCTTTCGGGTGCTATCAGGGTTGATCGAACGGCTTTCTGGGCACTACGCCCGGTACCGCTCCTTCAGGAGCACCGGAGGCGTTCCAGCCGTCCTGGCGCACGCGGGCCTGCCCATCGAGAAGGAGAAGGTCGTGGCCGGCGGAAACGTTGCCATCTATCTCGCCCGCTGGCGCTGAACGTCGTCCCTCGCCTTGTTGAATCGGCCCTGACGAGGCATAATCACCGCTCTACCTCGCTTTCCCAAGGAGCCATGCCATGGAAGTCACACTGCGCGCCGAGACTGGGCGCGAGCCCGGGAGCCGCTCGTCGCGACGGTTGCGGCGCACGGGCATGGTGCCCGCCATCATCTACGGCAGAGACGTTGCCCCCATCGCGGTCGCCGTCGACGCTCACGACCTGTATGTCGCGCTGCACACCGGCGCCGGCGCCAACGCGTTGATCAACCTCGAAACCGAAGGGGCAGACGCTCAACTCACCATGGCGCGGGAAGTCCAGCGGCATCCAGTCCGCGGGGAGATCACTCACGTCGATTTCGTGAAGATCTCGCTCACCGAGAAGACCCAGGTCGAGGTCACGATCGAGATCATCGGTGAGTCGGTCGGCGTCAAAGAAGGTGGCATCGTCGAGACGATCCGCAACAGCATCCATGTGGAGGCTCTGCCAACCGGCATCCCGCAGTCGATCATCGTCGACATCAGCGAGTTGGCGGTCGGTGACACACTGCGCATCGGTGATTTGCCGGCCATCGATGGCGTCGAGTATCTCGGCGACGATGACGATCCGGTCGTCACGGTTGTGACCCCGGCGGCCGCCGAAGCCGAAGCGGCCGAGGCAGAAGAGGGCGTCGAGGAGGGTGTCGAGGGAGAAGGCGCCGAGGCCGAGGACTCCGAAGAGGCCGAAGCATCTGCCGACGAGTAGCCGTGAAGGCGATCGTCGGCCTCCGCAACCCCGAACGGCGTTTCGACGGCACCCGTCACAACATCGGTGCCGAAGTCGTGGGGGCCGTCGCGAAGCGCCATGGCAGGTCCTTTCGTCGGGGCCCACGACGAGTCGCGATGTCGGTCGCGTACGCAACCATTGACGATGTTGATGTGCTGCTCGCGCTACCGAGAGTCTCGATGAATATCTGCGGGCCGCCTGTTGCCGCCGCTCTGCGCTACTACCAGGTCGATCCTGCCGATTTGCTCGTGATCCACGACGACATCGACCTGCCGTTCGGCAAGCTGCGCCTCCACACCGGTCGCGGCACGGGCGGACACAACGGGGTACGGTCGATCGTCGAGCAGATCGGCAGCCGCGACTTCACACGGCTCAAGGTGGGGGTGGGACGACCCCCGGGACGCATGGACCCTGCTGCATTCGTCCTTCAGCGCTTCGATGCCGACGAACGGCCCGAGATCGACCTTCTCGTCGAGGATGCCGCAGCCATTGTCGGCCAGTATGTGACCGATCTCGAACGAGCTATCCAGATGGCGGGGGAGCGGCGTCCAGATCGGTAGGGTGGAGGCCATGTTCGTCGCCGCCATCGACCAGGGAACCACCAGCACCCGGTGTCTCATCGTCGACCACGACGGCAGAGTCGTATCGTCGTCACAGCTCGAACATGCACAACACTTCCCAGAGCCAGGCTGGGTCGAACACGACGCGCAGGAGATCTGGGAACGGACCGTCGACGTGATCGGTGGAGCGCTCGACAACGCAAACCTGACTGCCGCCGACATCGCGGCGGCCGGCATCACCAACCAGCGGGAAACGACGGTTCTCTGGGACAGGACGACCGGACAACCGGTCCATCCTGCGATCGTGTGGCAGGACACGCGCACGGCCGACCTGTGTGATCGTCTCGGAGGCGCCGAAGGACCCGATCGGTTCCGAGCCCGCTGCGGGCTCCCGTTGTCCACCTACTTCTCCGGGCCCAAGATCTCGTGGCTTCTGCAGACCTCACCGGAGCTGAAGTCCCGTGCCGAAGCAGGAGAGGTCTTGTTCGGCACGATCGACTCGTGGTTGCTCTGGAACCTGACCGGCGTGCACGCGACCGACGTCACCAACGCGAGCCGCACCATGCTGATGAACCTCGAAACGCTCGAATGGGATTCCGACATCCTCGAAGCGATGGACATTCCCGCGGTGATGCTGCCTGAGATCAAGTCATCGGTCGGTGTGTTTGGAACTGCCACCGGACCGCTCGAAGGAGTCCCTGTCGCCGGCATCCTGGGCGATCAGCAAGCAGCACTGTTCGGACAGGGGTGCTTCACGTCCGGTGATGCCAAGAACACCTACGGCACCGGCTGCTTCATGCTTCAGAACACGGGAACGCGGCCCGTCCTGTCGGACAATGGCCTGCTGACCACGGTCGCGTACCAGATCGGAGATCAGCCCGCCGTCTACGCGCTCGAAGGTTCCATCGCCGTGGCAGGCGCCCTCGTCCAGTGGCTCCGCGACAACCTCGGGATCATCGAGCGGTCCCAGGACGTAGAAGCGCTCGCCGCGAGCGTTCCCGACAACGGCGACGTATACCTCGTTCCCGCGTTCAGCGGGCTGTTCGCTCCCCGCTGGCGGGCCGACGCCCGTGGCGTGATCGTCGGTCTCACCCGCTTCACCACCGCAGGCCACATCGCCCGAGCCGCACTGGAAGCGACCGCCTACCAGACCAGAGAGGTGCTCGAGGCCATGCAGGCCGACTCGAGCGTCGAGCTGACTTTGCTCAAGGTCGATGGAGGCATGGTCGTCAATGATCTCCTCATGCAGTTCCAGGCCGACATCCTCGGCGTGCCCGTCGCCCGACCGTCGGTGGTCGAAACGACCGCCATGGGCGCCGCGTTCGCCGCAGGTCTCGCCGTCGGCTACTGGCAGGATCTCGCGAACCTTCGGCTTGGAGAAGGGGACCGGTGGGAACCCGCCATGGACGACAACCGTCGCCGAACGCTCTACGAACGCTGGATACAAGCCGTCGAACGGAGCTTCGGGTGGGCGGCTGCTGGTAGCCTCGTGGCGTCGTCAAAGGAGTAGGACCGGTATGAAGATCGTGGTCGGCTTCATCAAGACCCCGGAAGGCGGAGCGGCGTTGAAGGCCGCCATCGATGAGGCGAAACTTCGCGGTGGAGAGCTGGTGGTCGTCCACTCGATGATGGGCGGGGACCACGAGGGAGTCGACGAGGTGCTCGCCTATCGGGAGGAGCTGGACGAGGTCGAAGCTCGGCTCGACAAGGAAGGCATCGCCCACAGTGTCCATGAGTACGTGCGAGGGCTGTCGCCATCCCAGGACCTCATCATGGCCGCCGACGACGAGCACGCAGATCTCATCGTGATCGGGCTGCGGAAACGGTCCGCCGTCGGGAAGCTGCTGCTCGGCAGCAACGCTCAGGAGATCCTGCTCGGAGCCCACTGCCCCGTGCTCGCCATCAAGGCGAGCTACTAGTGGGGTGGAGCGCCGCCTAGACAGCGTTCCACATCCTGTGTTCCGTACGTTTGAGAGGACTGAGTCATGCCGTACCGCACCATCATCGAGCCGTTCCGCATTCACAGCGTTCAGGCCATCAACTTCCCGACACGGGATGAACGGGAAGCTGCCCTGAAGCGAGCCGGCTACAACCTGTTCGGTTTGCACGGCGACGAGGTCATCATCGACCTGCTGACAGACTCGGGGACGGGGGCCATGTCGTCTCGGCAGTGGGCAGGGATGATGGACGGCGACGAATCGTACGCAGGCAGCCGCTCCTTCTATCGATTCCGGGACACCATCGCGGACATCACCGGCTTTCCCGAGATCATTCCCACGCATCAAGGGCGTGCCTCCGAGCGCATCCTCTTCGAGACGCTCGTGGGGGAAGGCGACGTCGTTCCGAACAACACCCACTTCGATACCACGAGGGCCAACGTCGAGCACCAGGGCGCCGAAGCCAGAGACTTGCTCAATGAAGAGGGGCACGACCCTTCGGTGGTCGCCCCCTTCAAGGGCAACATGGACATCGAGGCGCTCGAGGCGACGATCGCCGAGGTCGGTGCCGAGAGGATTCCACTGGTGATGGTGACCGTCACCAACAACTCTGGCGGAGGACAGCCGGTCTCCATGGCGAACCTCAGGGCGGTCCGTGAAGTGTGCGACCGCCACGGCATCCTGTTCTTCCTGGACGCCTGCCGGTTCGCCGAGAACGCCTGGTTCATCAGGCAGCGTGAAGAGGGCTACGCCGACAAGACACCGCTCGAGATTGCCCGCGAGATGTTCTCGCTCGTCGACGGGTGCACGATGTCCGCCAAGAAGGACGGTCTCGCCAACATCGGAGGGTTCATCGGGCTGCGTGACCCGGCGGCGGCGCAAGAAGCGAGGAATCTGCTGATCCTCACCGAAGGATTCCCGACCTACGGGGGTCTCGCAGGGTACGACCTAGAAGCGATTGCCATCGGTTTGCGCGAGGTCCTCGACGAGGAGTATCTGCGATACCGGATCCGCTCGACGGCGTATCTCGCAGAGAAGGTCAGGTCTGCCGGCGTACCGATCGTACGACCGCCCGGTGGGCACGCCGTCTACCTAGACGCCAAGGCGTTCCTACCGCACATACCGCCGAGCCAGTATCCGGCACAGGCGCTCGCGATCGAGCTGTACCGGGAGGGCGGCGTGCGCGGTGTCGAGATCGGCTCCGTCATGTTCGGCAAGTCCCAGGACGACGGGACCGAGCTACCGGCCGACATGGAGCTGGTCCGGCTCGCCGTGCCGAGACGCACCTACACGCAAAGCCATATCGACTACGTCGGGGAGGTCGTGATCTCCGTCGCCGAGCACGCCGGTGAGATTCGCGGCTACCGCATCGTCGAGCAAGCACCGTGGCTACGGCACTTCACCGCCCGGTTTGAGCCGCTCTAGGGGCAGCGCCCCATCGGGGCGCACGCACAGGCCAACAGCACCGACGAAGCCTGGTGAGGCACAGTGAACGCCGGCAGCACCGATCGATACCGTGTCGGTGAGCCCGAGTTCATCGCGCTGATCGCGTTCATAACGGCACTCAACGCCATCGCCATCGATGTGATGTTGCCCGCGTTCGGTGCTGTCAGGGAGGCGTTCGGTCTCGCACCCGATGCCACCCAGGTCTCGCTGATCGTCACCGCCTACCTCGTTGGGCTTGGACTTGGCCAGTACGTCTTCGGACCGATCACCGACGCGTTCGGCCGCAAGCGGATCCTCTCCATCGGCATCGTGCTCTACGTCGCCGGTGCCGCTGGAACCATCTTGGCACCGACGCTGCCTGCGATGATCGTGTTCCGTTTCCTGTGGGGGCTCGGAGCAGGCGGTCCCCGTGTGGTTGCGGTTGCGATTGTGCGTGATCGCTACCACGGCGACGAGATGGCGAGAGTGCTGGCGATCGTCACCGGTGTGTTCATGATCGTGCCCGCCATCGCACCGTCCGTCGGACAGGCCTTTCTCGCCCTCGGATCGTGGCGCTACCCGTTCATGTTCTCCGCCCTGTTCGCAGCCGTCGTCGGGCTGTGGTCGATCAGGCTCAAGGAGACGCTTCCACCCAGCCGTCGCATTTCACTCAGCGTCCACAACACAATCGCCTCGACCCGAGAGGTACTCCGTCACCGCACCACAGCGCTGATGACCGTCTCGATGATGTTTGGGATGGCCGCGTTCGTTCCCTACCTTGGTTCGAGTCAGCTGATCTACGACGAGATCTACGGTCGAGCCGACCAATTCCCTTTCTGGTTCGGTCTCACCGCAGTGTTCATGGCCATCGGGTCGGTCGTGGCCTCGCGGTTGATCACACGCATCGGGTCGAAGCGGGTCCTTGGTGGTGCCCTTGCCAGCTACATAGTCGTCGCGGCAGTGTTCGTGGGGACTGCGTTCGGAGCTGGTGGGCGACCATCGTTCACCGCGTTCTTCGTGCTGGCGACCGCCCTGATCGTTGGCATCACGGTGTCTCGCGCCGTCCTCAATTCGCTCGCGATGGAGGACGTCGGTCACGTCGCCGGCACGGCATCGGCCATGATCGGCACCGTGACCCTCATCGGCGGGTCGCTCCTCGGTTCGTTCATCGACCGGGCCTTGTCAACGTCGGTGACGCCGTTCGCCGTCGGCTTCTTCGGGTTCGGGGCACTGATGGTCGGTTTTGCCTGGTGGGCGCTACGGCCCGCTGCATGATGGTCCATCCGAGAGCGGGTTCAGGGTCTCAGGCCGCTCGTCGCGAACACCCGGTGTGGCACCAACAACTCGCCGGGGAACTCCGCAGTGAGCAATTCGGCGAGATCACGGTCGAACCGTTCGACCTGTTCGGGCTCGAGCGCCGAACCGACCCCGTTGCAGGTCCGGATGCGGCCGCGCCACGCCTCGTGTGAGAACGGCACGTCGACCGTGTAGCTGAAGCTCTCAACGTCCTGGAATCCTGCGACGTCGAGGGCCCGCACCTGCTCGGGGTGAACGCCCCGCCATCCCGCCTTCGGCCAGCCGGGGTTGTGCTCGAGCACCAACTCCTCGGTGCGGGTGCATACGTTCCCCGGCAGCAGGAGATAGCTGAAGTCACAGATCAGCAGCCTCCCGCCCGACACGAGCAACCGAGTGGCTTCCCCTGCCGCACGGTCACTGTCGAACCACCACCAGCACTGGCCGGCACTCACGAGATCGAAGCTCCCGCCGGGTAGGCCGGTATCTTCGGCGCTGCCTTCTACGAACTCGGCGGCAAAGCCGTGCGCGGTGGCGGTTCGCCGCGCAACGTCGAGGAGATCGGGCGCGATGTCCATCCCGGTAGCGACGAGACCCCTCGCTGCGAATCCCAGTGCGAGCGACCCGGTCCCGGTCCCGAGATCGAGCGCTCGCATGCCCGGTGCGATCCAACCCTTTCGGTCGAGATGGTCGAAGTAACTCTCGGGGAACCCGGGGCGGTAGCGGTCATAGTCCCCGGCCGCACGCCCGAAGTCGATCACCCTGCCTTCGTGATCTCGTGGTCCCGCTGCCATGCGGCGAGTCTACGAATCCAAGGCTGAGGGCCGTAGGGATTGGCCCCAAGTCGCAGGATGTTCCTGACCGGGTTGGCGGGAGACCGGACCGAAGGGTCGGGTTGGTCCCAACTGCCGGTACCGTGGAAGCAATGCGGTTCCTTGCAGCGTTCGGGATCATCGCCGTTGCCGAGATGGCTACGTTCTTCTGGGTCGAATCCAGAGTCGGGCTGGCTCTCGCCCTCGGCTTGGCGCTCACCACCGCCCTGATCGGCTCCTTGCTGGTGCGTCGAGTGGGCCTCTCCGTGCTGGATCGCATCAGAAGCAGGGTGCAGGGCGGGGAGCTTCCTGGCCGCGAACTGAGCGACGGGGCGGCGATTCTCGTCGCTGGAGCCTTCCTCATCTCGCCCGGCTTCATCACCGACACGCTCGGATTCCTGTTGCTTCTCCCTCCCGTCCGGGAGGCGGTCTACAGCGTCCTCTCGAAGCGACTGTCGGCTCGCGTGGCGGCCTTCCCGGTTCGAACCTCGCACTTCGAAGAAGCGATCGATGTCGATCCCGACGGCGGCCACCCGTTCTCGTAGCGTCCAGCCCGTCCAGTCCAGCCCTAGCCAGAATGGAGAGGGGTAGCATCGCCCCCGAAAGGAGGATCAGTGTCGCTGCCGAACCTGCTGGGCGTGATCAGGATCCTGATGACCCCGATCGTCATGGTGCTCGTGCTCGCCGGTGGGCGCACCCCGCACGCAGCCGTCATCGCTGCGGTTCTCTTCGTGGTGGCGGCGGCCACCGACTTCCTCGACGGGTACCTGGCTCGGCGGTGGAACATCGGGACGGTCCTGGGTACGTTCCTCGACTCGATCGCCGACAAGCTGCTCGTGACCGGTGCGCTACTCGCTCTGGTCTCCAACACCAGGGTGTCGGTGTGGGCGGCGCTGATCATCATCGCGAGAGAGATGTTCGTCATGACACTGCGAGGTCTCGTGGCCATCGAAGGACATGTGGTCAGACCCTCGGCGCTGGGCAAGGCGAAGGCCAACGTCCAGTACCTCGCCATCGTCCTCGCGATTCTCCGGCCCTTTCAGCAGATCGGAGGGCTGTATCTCGATCAGTGGGTGATGTGGTTCGCGGTCGCGCTGACGATCATCTCGGGATGGGGGTACGTGCGGGCGTTCAGCACGATCGTCCGCACGGTCGACTCGTGACCGTTCTCGTCACCGGTGGCTCTGGGGTCGTCGGGCGAGAGGTGGTACGTCTCCTCGTGGACGAAGGCCGACACGTCAAGGCGCTCGCCCGATCCCAAGCGGCGGCCGATGTCGTGCAAGGGCTCGGGGCGGAACCGGTAGAAGGGGACATTCTCGACTTTCCGAGACTCGTCGACGTGATGAACGGCGCCGAAGTCGTGTACCACGTGGCTGGGATGAACGCCATGTGTGTCACCTCCATCGAGCCGATGCGGTACGTCAATGTGGAGGGCACCAGGAACGTCATTCGAGCCGCCGCCGCGGCGAGCACACGCCGGGTCGTCTACACGTCGTCCGCGGTCACGCTCGGCGAGGCCAGAGGAACGGTCGGTTCGGAAATCACGATGCACCGAGGGTGGTTCCTGTCGTCCTACGAACGAACCAAGTACGAGGCCGAACAGGTAGCGTTCGGAGAGCACGTCGGGGTCGAGGTCGTCGCGGTCAACCCTTCCTCCGTGCAAGGGCCGGGCCGTGTCACCGGAACCGGCAAGCTGGTGCTGGCCGTCGCCTCGGGGAAACTGCCCGTGATCATCGACACGACCGTCAGCATCGTCGACATCACCGACGCAGCACGAGGTCACCTGCTCGCCGAAGCCAACGGTGTACCCGGCGAACGGTATGTGCTGTCCGGCTTCAGTATCTCGACGCGCGATGCCATCGACCTGCTGGCGGGCGTCTCACGGAAGCGGCCACGAATCGTGCGGGTGTCCTCCAGTCTGCTGAAAGCAGGAGGCTGGCTGGTGCAGACGCTCGTACCCGGCCGGCCGTTCTGCGCGGAGATGGCGAAGGTGCTCTCCTTCGGCCACACCTACGATGGCTCAAAGGCAGCTCGAGTTCTGGGACTCACATACACGGATCCCCACGAAACGCTCGATCGAACCATCGCCTGGTTCCGCGACGCCGGCCACATGTGATTGAGGCGGCCACCCGACTGGGAGGCTGAACCGTCGCTGGGGGGCATTGCGAAGTATGAATCGGTTCAGTTCTGGGGACTCGGATGGCCGCCGTCGATACCGTACCTCGCGAGAACTCGATCTTGGCGGAATTCGACAACCGGACACTACGCTGTGTCAAACGATGCCGGCGCCGCTCTCCCCACTTCTCGAAGCCTGGCGCCGATCGCCACCACCGTCGGCTTCGACCACTGTCGCCCTGTCTCCTGCGGGGCGGGCGTTCCTCCTCGCGGGGCTCGCTCTCGTCTCCGATGGGCCGGTGCTAGCCCTTGTCCCCGGCGAACGGGAGGCAGAGGAACTCCTCGACGACGTGTCGCTATTCATCGAGTCGGCCCTGTTGCTGCCGGCGTGGGAAACGCTCCCGTTCGAGCACGTGTCACCCAACGAGGAGACGATGGCCAGGCGAGCGCAGGCACGTCACGCGCTGCGATCATCCCAGGGGATCGTGATCGCCTCGGCTCGGGCTGCAGCGCAACGGGTCAGTCCTTCGCCCGTCGAGCCGGTGACGGTCCACGTTGGTGGGGACATCGATTTCGAACGATTCGTCGTGGCGTTGGCTGGTGCCGGCTACGAGCGAACGATCCGCGTCGAATCCCGGGGCGAGTTCGCGGTGCGGGGCGGCATCGTCGACGTGTTCCCTGCCCAAGGCGGGGATCCTGTCAGGCTCGACTTCTTCGGTGACCATGTGGACAGCGCCCGTGCGTTCTCGGTTGGATCACAACGCTCGGAACACGAAGTGGCCGGGCTTGTCGCGTTTCCTTCGAGGGAGGTCCGTCCCGACGACACGATGGCTGAACTCGCCTCCCATCACACCGAGCTGTGGGCGTCCGAAGCGTGGGACCGAATAGCCCAGAGAGCCACGTTTGCGGGGATCGAGTCGTGGCTGCCGTGGTTGGCGCCCCCGCTGACCGTCATGTCCGATCTGCCCACGGGCGGCCGCCTGGTCGTGTTCGACCCGGTCGGTGTGGCAGATCGGGTACGAGATCTCGTCTCGGAGGAGAGGGACCTCGCCGAAGCGCTCGCACCGACATGGGGCGCTCCGACCGAACATCCACCGCTCTACCTCTCCATTCCGTTCGAGGAGCGACCGGCACTCCTCGTGCCGCCGGTTCCCACCGGACCCGACGACGCGGTCCTGCGCGCAACCGGGCTCGATGCGATCGCTGGGGACCCTGAATCGGTTGCCGGCGCGCTTGGGAGGCTGATCGCCGACGGAGTCACCACGATCGTCGCCATGGACGGAGAAACGGCCGCGGATCGAGTGGCGAAGGTACTTTCGTCCAATGGGCTCGATCTTCCGCTGGTCGACCACCTCGAAGGAGTGCAGTCGGCTGTGCTCGGTACCGGGATCCACCACGGGTTCCACCACGAGGCCGCCAAGATCGCTGTCTTCGGCGAACAGTCCATCGCCGGCCGCCAGCGAGCACACCGGCGTTCCGGCCGCAAGGTCCGCAGCGAGGCCACCACCTACCGGGACCTCCAAGAAGGAGACTACGTTGTCCACCACCGGCACGGGATCGGGAGATTCGAAGGTCTCGTCGCAAAGACCGTCGCAGGCGTCGAACGCGACTACCTGATCGTCGCATACGCGGCGGGCGACAAGCTGTATGTACCAACCGATCAGCTCGCCGCGATCCTGCGCTACACGGGCGGAGAGACGCCGAGAGTTTCGCGTATGGGGGGCGCCGACTGGGCCGCAACGAAAGATCGGGTCCGCAAGGCCGTCGCCACCGTCGCAGAGGAGGTCGTGAGCCTCCACCGGGCGCGGGCGATAGCGAGCGGACATGCCTTCGGTCCCGACGGGCCGTGGCAGCGCGAGCTCGAAGCGACGTTCCCCTTCGAGGAGACGACCGACCAGCGTGGAGCGATCGAAGACGTTCGCGACGACATGCAGTCCGACAGGCCGATGGACCGGCTTGTGTTCGGCGACGTCGGGTTCGGCAAGACGGAGGTTGCTATCAGGGCCGCATTCAGGGCCGTTTCGGCCGGCAGGCAGGCAGCCGTGCTTTGTCCGACGACGCTCCTCGCCCAGCAGCACTTCCAGACGTTCAGCGAGCGGTTCGACCCGTTTCCCGTCAAGGTCGGGATGCTCAGCCGCTTCCTCAGCCCGAGCGAACAGCGGAAGGTTCTGCGCGGGCTTGCGAACGGTCAGGTCGACATCGTCATCGGGACGCATCGCCTTCTTAGCGACGATGTCGTGTTCAGGGACCTCGGCCTGCTCGTCGTCGACGAGGAACAGCGGTTTGGGGTTGGCGCGAAAGACGCCATCAAGCGACTGCGGGTCGGTGTTGACGTCCTCACTCTCACCGCGACACCGATTCCGAGAACGCTCGAGATGGCACTCACCGGGATTCGTGACGTCAGTCACATCAAGACGCCGCCCGAGGATCGCCATCCGATCCTGACGTATGTCGGGCCGTTCGACGAACGCTCCGTCTCGGCCGCGATTCGTAGGGAGCTCCTGCGCGAAGGCCAGGTGTTCTACGTCCACAATCGAATCCAGTCGATCGACAGGGCCGTCGCCCGTCTGCGAGAACTCGTCCCGAACGCCCGTTTCGCCGTCGCACACGGCCAGATGAGCGAAGGACAGCTCGAACAGGTCATGCTGGACTTCTGGAGCCATGCCTACGACGTACTGGTCGCCACCACCATCATCGAATCAGGCCTCGACCTTCCTACCGTCAACACCCTCATCGTCGAACGGGCGGATCTCCTCGGACTCGCCCAGCTCTATCAACTGCGAGGACGAGTCGGTCGGTCATCGCAACGGGCGTATGCCTACCTGTTCCATTTGCCCGAACAGTCTCTGACCGAGGAGGCACGCCGGCGACTCCAGGCGATCGGCGAGCACACCGACCTCGGATCGGGCTTCGACATCGCTATGCGAGACCTCGAGATCAGGGGAGCGGGCAGCATCCTCGGTGAGGTGCAATCCGGCCACATCGCAGCCGTCGGATTCGACCTGTACGTCCGTCTCGTCGCCGACGCCGTCAACGAGCTGGAGGGGAGGGTGATTGTCGAGGATCGCCCGGCGGAAGTTCGCATCGAGGTACCGGTCGACGCGTTCCTCCCCGAGGAGTTCATTCCCGACCAGGACACCCGGCTCGAGGCCTATCGTCGACTTGCGATAACCCAGACCGTCGACGACGTCAAGGACGTGGCAGACGAGTGGGGAGACCGGTACGGGGAATGGCCCGAACCCGTCGAGGCCCTCCTGGAGATCGCCGAGCTGCGAGCCGAGGCGCTGCGTGCGGGGCTCACCGAAATCGTCTCGCTGGGCAGGGAGATCCGCATCGCCCCTGTGGATCTCTCCGCGTCTCAAGAGGTTCGGCTCGAGCGCGTCGCGCCGAGGGCAGTGCTTCGCGCCACGGAGAGCCTCGTGTTCCTGCCACTTCCTAAGAACGAGATCGCTACCGCCCTCACCCGATTCATCCGCACCATGTGGCCCCAGTAGCCCGCGCCTTTCGGCTTGTTTGGCCACCCGCCTACTATCTCATCCGTCCAGAAAGGTGAACTCTCGTGCGCAAGGTCCTTCCCCTCTTCTTCGTACTCGCGATTGTCGGGTCTGCCTGTTCAGGTAGCTCGAAGACGGCGGCGACCGTCAACGGCTACGAGATCAGCCTCGGTGATGTTCAGGCGCTCGCCCCATCCGAGGGCACGATCGACACCACCACCTTTGATGGCAACCTCAGGAATCTCATCATAGAGAAAGCCGTCGAACAGGCTGCCGGGCAGGAGTGGGGTCTGAGTCTCGACCAGAGCGCCATCGACGCCAAGTACAACGAACTGCTCGCGTCGATCGGCTCGGATGACACCACCATCGACGCATATCTCACCTCCAACAGCATCACACGCGACACCATTCGTCACGTCGCCATCCAGCAGCTGCTCGGCACCGAGATCAATGACCAGCTCTCCTCGCAGGTGACGGAGCCGACAGAAGAGGAGCTTCAGGCGGCATACGACGCCAACAAGGACGCTTCGACCTCCGTCTGCGTTCACCACATCCTCGTTGACACGGAGGAAGAGGCGAACAAGGTGATCGAACGGCTCAACAACGGCGAGGCGTTCGCCGACGTCGCTGCCGAAGTCTCCACGGACACCAACTCCGCGGCCAACGGCGGTGATCTCGGATGCGCCGCGCCGTCGTCTTACGTCCCAGAGTTCGCGGCAGCGACGCTGGCAGCGCCCATCGGTGAGGTGTACGGACCGGTTCAGACGGACTACGGGTTCCACGTGCTGATCGTCGATTCGAGAGATGTGCCGACCTTCGATGACCAGAAAGCGGACCTGGTTACGCAGCTGAAGGGCCAGCAGTCTTCCCAGCTGTTCTCGGACTGGATCATGGGCAAGTTGGATGCAGCGTTGATCGAAGTCGACGCGAAGTACGGAACCTGGTCGGGTTCACCCGACTACACGATCAACCCGCCGGCCTGATGGCCGGGCGGATCGACATCGTCGGACTCGGACCCGGCGATCTCGATCGGGTGACCGGTCGTGCCGCCGACCTGCTGTTCGATCCGTCACGGACCGTGATCGTTCGCACCCTCGAGCACCCCGCAGCACGGACGCTCGCAGAACGTCGAGACGTGATGTCGGCCGACGATCTGTACGAGTCGGCAGAGACCTTTGAGGCAGTGTATGAAGCGGTGACTCAACGGGTCATCGATGCTGCGAAACACGGGGACGTGGTGGTTGGCCTCCCGGGGAGCCCTCTCATCGCAGAACGGACCACGACTCTGATCGTCGACGCGGCCAAATCGGCAGGGATCGACGTGACGGTCGTGCCAGGCGAGTCGTTCCTGGATGCGCTCGCGGGAGACGTCGGTATCGACCTGCTCGGCGTGCAGATCCTCGATGGTCGCGACCTTCCCGATCCGCTGCTGCTGCATCTGCCGACAGTGATCGCGCAGGTGGACGTCCCGATGGTGCTCGCCGATGTACGGGACCGGCTCCTCGCCGTCCTACCCGATGACACCGAGATCGTTGTGGCACGAGAACTCGGCGCTGCCAACGCGTCAATCGAGCGAGTGATGCTCGCCGGCCTCGATGATTCCGCGGCCGGTCTTCGGACGACCCTCTATCTCGAACCACCGCCTGTCGGCTGGCCCGGCCTCGTGGGCACGATGCGTCGGTTGCGACGCGAGTGCCCATGGGATCGCCGCCAGACTCACCACTCGCTCGTCCGCAACCTGATCGAGGAGGCCTACGAGTTGGCCGATGCGCTCTCGGCTCTCCCGACCGACGCCCCTGGAGGCGGGCCGGACTATGGCGCCTACGCCGACGTCGAAGAAGAGCTCGGTGACGTCCTCCTGCAGGTCGTGTTTCACACGGTGATGGCGTCCGAGGCGGGAGCGTTCGACATCGAGGACGTCGCTGAGATGCTGCGCCGTAAGCTCGTTCGGCGGCACCCTCACGTCTTCGGCGACGTTGTCGTGTCCGGAGTCGACGGGGTGCTGCGCAACTGGGAGCAGATCAAACAAGACGAGAAGCAACGAACATCGCTGATGGATGACATCCCCGCCGGGCTCCCCGGTCTGGAACGGGCGGCGAAGGTCCAGCGCAGGGCGGCGTCGGTGGGGTTCGATTGGGACGATGCCAGATCGGTGACGGTCAAGATAGGAGAAGAACTCCACGAGCTGGAGGAGGTGCTCGATGACAGGTCTGCGGCGGAAGCCGAGATGGGCGACCTGCTGTTCTCGATTGTGAACCTCAGCAGGCATCTCTCCCTCGACCCCGAGGTAGCGTTGCGAGCAGCGGTCGACCGGTTCGCGTCACGATTCCGCTGGATGGAGACATCGTTCGACGTGGACGGCAAGACGATCGACGAGCTCGATCGAATGTGGGCTGCCGCCAAGGCGGCCGAAAGGCACGAAGCGGAGGCTTCCAATGACTAGATTCGGCATACAAGGAGGGCCTATGCGCACCACGATCAGTGAGGTCAAGGCCCGCGAAATCCTCGACTCCCGGGGAAACCCGACCGTCGAAACCGAAGTGTTCCTCGCTGGCGGAGCCTTCGGAAGGGCGGCGGTTCCTTCCGGGGCGTCGACAGGGGCGCTCGAAGCACTCGAGCTTCGAGACGGTGGAGACCGCTACGGCGGCAAGGGTGTAGAGCGGGCGCTCGCCAACATCCGAGGCGAGATTGCCGCCGCCGTGATCGGCCGCGACGCGACCGATCAGGAGGGGCTCGATCAGCTGATGATCGACCTGGACGGCACCCCTGATAAGTCCAGGCTCGGCGCCAACGCGATCCTCGGCGTTTCGATGGCGACCGCTCGGGCGGTCGCCGGCGCGCTGAACGTCCCGCTGTTCCGCTACCTGGGCGGAACCAAGGGAAGGGTGTTGCCAACACCGTTCTTCAACGTACTCAACGGTGGCGTGCATGCCGCCAACGACGTCGACATCCAGGAGTTCATGCTCGTGCCGGGCGGGGCACCCACCTTCCGTGAGGCGCTGCGGGCAGGGGCGGAGATCTACCACACTCTCAAGAAGGTGCTCGCCTCGAAAGGGCTGGCGTCGGGCGTGGGTGACGAAGGAGGGTTCGCTCCGAATCTCCCTAGTAATCGCTCCGCCATGGAGCTGCTCGTCGAGGCGATTTCCGCTGCCGGCTACACACCGGGAGAAGACGTCTCCATCGCGATCGACTCGGCGGCATCAGAGATGTACGGGGATGGCGCCTACAAGATGGAAGGGCGCAAGGTGTCCTCTGCGGAGATGGTCGACTATCTGGAAAGCGCCTTCGAGGAGTTCCCGATGGTCTCGATCGAAGACGGTCTCGCTGAGGACGACTGGGACGGATGGAAGCTGCTCACTGACCGGCTCGGTAGCAGGGTGCAGATCGTCGGCGATGACAACTTCGTTACGAACGAGAAGCTGCTCCTCAAGGGCATTTCATCCGGAGTGGCCAACGCCATCCTGATCAAGGTGAACCAGATCGGAACCCTGTCGGAGACGTTGCACACGATGGAAACGGCCGAACGTGCAGGGTATGGCCGCATGATCAGCCACCGGTCAGGTGAGACCGAGGACTCGTTCATCTCCCATCTCGCCGTCGCTACCAACGCTCTGCAGATGAAGTCCGGCTCCCCGGCCCGTGGTGAGCGCACCGCCAAGTACAACCAGCTCCTACGAATCGAAGAGACACTCGGCGGCAGTGCACGCTTCGCCGGATGGACGTGGATGCGGTGATGAGGTTCTGGTCGCGCGCCGCACTCTTGGCCGTGATCGGCGTGATCGTCGTCGCAGCAGTTCTGTTGACGAACGTGCTGCCGATCCGCAGCCTCATGGCCGAACAGCGGCGCGTCGACCAAGCGAGTGAGCAACTCGCCACGATTCAGGAGGAGAACTCCAAGCTCCAGGCAGAGGCGGACTTCCTGTCGTCGGACGCCGGGGTGGAGATGGTGGCCCGCCGCGACTTCGGGCTCGTGAAACCCGGGGATACCGCGTATGTGGTGGTCGACCCGAACGACGAGGGATTCACTCCTGATGTTCCAACCACCACCACGCCCCAGGTCGAACAGCAATCGAGACCCTGGTGGCAGCACATCTGGGACTTTCTGACCGGTCGCGACCTCTCCAATGGTTGATGCGGTCGTCTCGGCCCAGCTGGAACGACCAGTCCGCGCTTCAGTCGAGGTCGTAGCCCACTGTCCGCTCGGTCTCCCGGTCGTGGTTGCGGTTCCTCCGTTGTTGGACGACGGTACGCCGTTCCCGACGCGCTACTGGCTGTCCTGTCCGGCAGCCCGAGCGCGGATTGGCAGGCTCGAAGCGGCCGGCGGCGTCAAGGCGATGGATCGGCGTCTCCGCAGCGACCCGCCATTCGCGGAAGCCGTGGCCGGCGCCAATCATCGGTATGCGTTGCAGAGGGATGCCCTCCTTCCACCCGACGCCGTCCACCGTCCTGTCGGAGGCGTCGGGGGTGGCACGGGCGGTGTGAAGTGCCTGCACGCTCACTACGCCGATCATGCGGCGGGCAACGACAACCCGATCGGCGGGCTGGTGGCGCCATGGGTGGAGCCATTGGACTGCACGATCCCGTGCGTCGAGGGCGACCCGCCGGCGAGCAACCCCGCCTGGTCGGAGCCCCGCTGAGCAAGGCGATGCGAGTCCCGTCAGGAGCTCGCATAGAAGACCACCCCCTGTGGGCTGCTGAGTCGGGCGGATCTGCCGACATCCTGTCCGCCCACCGGGACCAACATCCCTCCTCCGTCCGCGATCGCCCTCTCGATCGTCGGCCCGGTTCAGAAGGTGCCCCTGAGCAGGTTCAGGTGGGCAGCGAATCGCGGATGCGTTGCCAGGTGACGTAGAGGTCTTCGGGGACGACTCGAGTGCCACCGACGGTCGTCATGAAGTTGGCGTCTCCCGCCCATCGGGGAACGAGATGGAGGTGAAAGTGCCCGGGCACGCCGGCTCCCGCGATCCGGCCGATGTTCGCGCCCATGTTGTAGCCGTCCGGATGCATGGCCTTGTCGATCGCCCGCATGACCCGATCCAGCAGCCGCCACATCTCCGCCTGCTCTTCGGCGGTGAGGTCGGTGGGGCGGGCGGCATGCCGATAGGGGGCGACCATGACGTGTCCGGTTGTGTAGGGGTAGCGGTTCAACGCGGTGAAGGATGCCGTTCCGCGTTCAACGATCAATGTGTCTCGGTCGGGTCCGTCCGGGAGCCGGCAGAACAGGCAGCCTTCCGGATCATCGGGTGAGGAAACGTACTCGCTCCTCCACCCTGCCCACAGCGTGTCCCATGGCATGGCATGAGAGTACCCGGATGCAAGGCAAAGCCTGCATCCGGGTAGCGCTGACAGCCAACAGCGGACGGCCGACAGCTGGCCGCGCTGCTGTGAGCTGTGAGCTGTTAGCTTCGGGCGAGCGCAGCGAGCCCGGGTGACGGAACCGGTAGACGTGGTGGACTTAAACTCCGCTGCCCCGTTCGGGGCGTGTGGGTTCGACTCCCACCCCGGGCACGTGATCGACAGATACGAACGCGCGGCGCGGCGGTATGACCGGTTCATCGGGCCGCTCGTCGCAGGCGTGCGCGGAACAGCGCTCGAGATATACCCGCCCTGGGAGGGCATGCGCGTACTGGATGTCGGGTGCGGAACCGGGGCTCAACTCTCCGCCTACGTGGAGGCCGGTTGTCAGGTGTCGTGTGTCGATCTTTCTCCTGGCATGCTCAGCGTGGCCCGTCGCAGGCTCGGGTTGGCGGCCGACGTCCGGGAGGCGAGCGGGACGGAGATCCCGTTCGCCGACGACACGTTCGACCTCGCCACAGTCTCGTTTGTCCTTCACGAGGTTCCCTCGAGCGATCGGGAGGCGATCCTCGGCGAGATGCAGCGGGTCGTAGGACCAGACGGAGGGATCCTGGTGATCGACTTCCTGCCTCGCCCCTATCAGGGGCTCAAAGGGTGGGTGGTTCGAGGAGGCATTGTCGCCATCGAGGTGGGTGCGGGACGCGACCACTGGCACAACCACCGAGACTTCCTCCGTCGTGGAGGGGTAGACGCTCTTGCCGCCGCGCGAGGTCTGTCGATCCGCGCCCGCGTCGCCACAGGGGGAGGCACCTTGGGCGCGACCCTTCTCGAGGGGTGACGACTACTCGCTCAGTCGAGGGTTCAGCGTGTACGTCCCGCCCACCGATGCCGCATCGAGCACGTGACCCTGGACGGCTGCCCGAACGTCGGCGCCGGTGAAAGCACCGTCGACGTCGAGGCGATCGACATCGAGGGCGTAGACGGTGAACAGATATTGGTGAACGAGCGAGTCGTTCCAGGGAGGGCACGGCCCGTCGTAGCCGAAGTAGTCGCCGGCCATGTCGGGATCGTCGGCGAACCAGCCCGTGTAGTCATTGAGCCCATGACGACCGAACGGCGCCTCCGGGCCCTTGCCCTTGGGGACGACGCCGTCTGCGCATGACGCCTCATCGATGCCGCCCATGGTCGGATCGACATCCACCAGCACCCAGTGGAAGAAGTCAGCACGCGGAAGGTCGGGTGGGACTTCCCTTCCCTCTTGGTTGACATCGTCTGGCTTTGTGGGAACGACTGCGTCGTGGAAGATGATCGTGAGCGAACGCGTTCCCTCGGGTAGATCGAACCATCGCAGCTCCGGATTGCGGTTCGGGGCAAACGTGGCATGGGTGTCAGGGTCGGGAACGCAGAACGCGAAAGTACCGGGGATGGGCGTGTCTGGGCGGAAACTCGAGCTGCTCACTTGCATCGGTGCACCTCCTGCTCCGAGGCTAGCTGTGGACTCGGACGATCGTCCGCTGGGCGGATCAGACGCCGCGAAGTACCAGGTCGAGGGGACGGGGCACGGACATGAGATCTATCGATTCGACGAGTGCCTGCCCGTAGCGGGCTTTTCTCCCCGAACGAGTGCCCATGAAACGTCTGAGCTGCTGTTCCGCCGTTCGTGTCCGCTGCGCCGGCTGCGCCCGAAAGCGACGGAACGAATCGGACTCGCCTTGCTGATCGATGACTCTCTCGACGTGCGCGGTCCCCATGGCTCGGATCAGCTCGTCTTCCAGGTCGACGATGCAGACGAAGAACCCCAGTGATTCCATGCCTGCCCGAGTCAGCTCGGATCCCATCCCCACCCGCTCGAGCCCCTGCCGAAACGCCCTCTCCTCTCCGACGTCGCAGAGACCTGCCACCGTGAGCTCGTGGGGCAGCAACGATCGGAGGAAGTGCCCGGCGTTCGTTGCTCCACCTATGGCCAGAATCGACACACCCTCGGAGCGAAGGTCGCGACCCTGGCGCCACGCGAGCGTCTGGAGCGCGTTTTGATCACTCACTCCTTCCACGAGGATGACTGCGCGGAATCCGTCTCGGACGACGGCATCCACCGCCTCTTCGACGTCGGGCCTGCGGAGGAACTGCTCGTTCATCGATGACTCCTGATTCGGCTCCTAGGGAACCAGGCGAACGTCGGGAACGTCAAATGGACGATCCAAGGAGGTGGATCGTGTTTCGCAAGTACTGGCTGCTTCCGGTCATCGCCGTGGCGGCAGTCGTCGCGCTGTCGGTGGGGTTGAGATCCAACGACTCCACTACCCACGTCGCCGCCGACGCGACGGGCACCACCGTTACCCTGCACGTCGGTGACACGCTCGAGATTCAACTGGACGGAAACCCGACCACCGGGTACGGATGGGAGATCATCTCAGACGAATCCGGGGTGCTGATCGTGAACAGTGATCCGACGTACACCACCAATGGCGACCTGATCGGTTCAGGCGGCACCTACCTGTTCAGCTTCACGGCCGACAAGGTCGGGGGGACCGATGTGAATCTCGTCTACCGACGCCCGTGGGAGACAGAGGTTGCACCGATCGCGTCGTTCACTCTGCACGTTGTCATCCGATAGCCGACCGAGTCGGCGAGCTTCCCGATCACGGGGAGCTCGCCACTGTCGGGTCACGACGTCGCCGGTCGCTCGACCTATTCTCCCGATCGCCGTTCTTGCGTCGATCGCTCCGGTCGCGGCGTGGAGGTGGGTTGCAGTGTGTTGGCTCTCCGATCCCGCCAGAGCTTGATACCTTCGACGACGACAAAGATCGGGATGGCCACGACAAGCATGAGTAGCCAGTCGGAGAGCGAGAGCGGAACGGTGTGGAGCACCTTCTGGAGAAACGGCACGTAGACCGCCGCTACCTGGGCTCCGATTGTCAGCGTCCATGCCCCGAGAACCCACGGGTTGGTCCAATAGCCGATGCGGTGCAGGGGTCGACGAAGTGATCGGAAGTTGAACACGTTCATCTTCTCCAGCAGGATGATGCCGGTGAAGGCGACGGTCTGCGCAGTCGCGACTGCCTCGGCGGTGGAGCCGAGCGTGGCGAGGTAGTGGTGGAACAGCCATAGCGTCCCAAGGCCGATGTAGCCGCCGAGCCCAAGGAGCAGCGCTGCACCGGACCGGTTGAGGATCGGCTCTCGAGCTCCCCGCGGTGGGCGTTCCATCAGATCGTTTGAGCCGGGTTCGAGGCCAAGCGCGACCGCGGTCATCCCATCGGTCACGAGGTTCATCCACAAGATCTGCACGGGAAGCAGGATGAGCGGGCCGCCGAGCAGGATGTTGATGAATACGGCAACCACCTCACCGGTGTTTGACGAAAGCAAGTACCGAACGAACTTCTGGATGTTGTCGTACTGGCGCCGACCTTCCTCGACGGCGCCGACAATCGATGCGAAGTTGTCGTCGGTCAGCACCATGTCGGAGGCCGCCTTGGCCACATCGGTACCGCGCAGACCCATTGCCACACCGATATCGGCTTTCTTCAGTGCGGGGGCGTCGTTCACCCCGTCGCCGGTCATCGCGACGATGTGTCCTCGGTTCTGGAGGTGGGTCACAATGCGAAGCTTGTTCTCCGGTGTCGTCCGCGCGAACAGGATGTCGTGCTCCAGCAGCTCGTCGAGCTCGGTGTCGTCCATCGCTTCGAGTTCCATTCCGGTGACGGCCCGCTCGACATGCATGCCCACCTGCGAGCCGATGGCGAGTGCGGTCTCCGCAGCGTCGCCCGTGATCATGATCGGGCGCACACCTGCGTGGCGGGCCAGTGCGATCGCGTGAGGCACCTCGGGACGTGGCGGGTCGACGATTCCGACGCAGCCCAGGAGGGTCAGCTCGACCTCTACTTCGTCCTCGTTCAACTCGACGTGCGGAGGAAGTGACCGGCGGGCCAGCGCGAGGGTTCGAAGGCCCTGTTCGGCCAGTGACCGGTAGGCGCGTTCGAACGTGGCACGGTCCTCGTCGGTGATGGGCCGTGTCTCAGGTCCCTCGAGGATCGTCGTAGCGCGGCTGAGGATGACCTCGGGCGCTCCTTTGACGAATGCGATCGGTCCCTCAGGTTGCTGCTGCACGACCGTCATCCTCTTGCGGGTCGAGTTGAACGAGAACTCGGTGATCCCCGTCCCATCGGCGAATATGCCCGCCTTCGAGGCCGCCACGATCAGCGCCGCCTCCGTCGGTTCGCCGAGAGCATGCCAACCCGTCTCGGTCTTCGTGACGTGTGCGTGGTTGCAGATGAGGCCGGTTTCGAGGAGTGAGCGCAGATTGGGGCGTTCGTCGAGGTTCACCGTTGTGCCTTCACAAACGAACGTTCCCTTCGGTTCGTACCCGACTCCGGTGACTTCCAGTGTTCCGGTCGGGAGCCAGATACGTGTAACCGTCATCTCATTCTGAGTCAGCGTCCCGGTCTTGTCAGTGCAGATCACGGTCGCAGAACCGAGGGCCTCGGCTGCCTGAAGTCGGCGAAGGAGCGCGTGGCGGCGGACCATTGCCCGGATGCCGAGCGCGAGGGTGATGGTGACGACCGCAGGGAGGCCCTCCGGGACCACCGCGACGGCGAGTGACACGCCGGTGAGGAACATCTCGAGCGGCGGCTTGCCGAGGATGAACCCGACGAGGGCGACCCCTGCCGAGATAACGATCGAGATCACGCCTAGTTGGCGACCAAGGACGGCGAGCTTCCGCTGGAGGGGAGTCGGTTCTTGCCCAAGGCTCTGGGTCAGCTCGGCGATCTTCCCGAACTCGGTGGTCATCCCCGTGGCCACGACGATCCCCACGGCTCGCCCGTTGGTGACACTGGTACCCATCCACGCCATCGGTGTCCGCTCCGCCAAGTGGGTGTCCGCCTCGACTGGGTCTGGACCCTTGGATACCGACGCCGATTCTCCGGTCAGCGCCGACTCATCGACCTTCAAGCCGACGCCCTCGAACACGCGAACGTCGGCGGGAACCTGATCGCCGATCTCGAGTACAACGACGTCACCGGGCACGAGAGCGACTCGTTCGATCTCGGACTGCCGTCCGTCGCGCATGACGGTGCACGTCGGCGACAGCATGCTTCGGAGGGCTTCGAGGGCCTGTTCCGCCTTCCACTCCTGTACGAACCCCAGTGCCCCGTTGAGGACGACGATCACGAGGATGGTGACGGCGTCCGCGATCTCGCCGACTGCGATTGAGACGGCCGCTGCGGCAAGCAAGATGAGGATCAGCACGTTGGTGAATTGGCGCGCGAGAACCTCGTACCAGCGGGCAACCTGCACTTCCTGGATACGGTTTGGACCCACCCGTTCCAGACGGGCGGCCGCCTCGTCACTCGTGAGACCAGTTGCGGGCGATGTGCCGAGCCGCTGGATGATCTCGCGTGTGTCGAGAGAGTGCCAAGCGAGTGTGTCGGAGTTCATGTGTGAGGGTGCAGCCTACAAGGCTCGATACCCACGCCCGCCTATGATGAACGGCAGATGCCCGACCACGTACAGGGAGTCAAGAGGGACGTCGCAGAGGTCAAGTTCCTCATTCACGACCTCAGGGTCGAGCGCTTCATCGATGAGGTGATTCACTTTCACGTCGCACTCGACACCGACCTCGAGCTCTATGCGATCACCGACCTGGATCTGCCGACAGGTGACGATCTGCTCGCCCTTCGTGCCCGTGCTGCAGAGCTTCGTGCGGTGTTCAACCAGTACGAGGAGGCAGTGCGCGAATTCGCCGCTCCTGAGCGAGTTCTCGAACTCGGCAACCTGTACATCGAGTCGATCCACGATCTGTGCGAGCTGATCCTCCACCCGTTGTGGGTGCACATCGAGGAGGCGATGGCCCGTCTTCCCGAGCAGTCGAGGACAGTGCTCTCACGCAATCACTATCGGAACACGATCCGCTGGCTATGCGGCGTGTACTACAGGATCGAGCACTTCTGGGCGGAGCAACGACACGAGGACGTTTCCGAGACATTCGACATCGCAGGAGACATCGAGGATTACGTTCGCAACGTGGTCTACGGGTATGTGACAGAGAAGAGCGCAGGCCGGGTGGAGCTGGAGGTCGGACAGCTCGAACCGGCCGTGGTCGATGGCAACCGGTTTCGCTTTCGCCGCATGTACTTCAACCTGGTCATGAACTCGGTCGACGCGATGGCGGACAAGAGCCTAGGGGTGATTCGGATCGAGGAACTCACCGACGGCGGCGAGGTCATCTTGACGGTCCGCGACGATGGATCCGGCATGACCCAGGAGAAGATGACGCAGCTGCTGACCGACAGGGAGACTCTGGACGGTGAGCTGCACTCGCTCGGGTTCGTGTTCGTGCGGCAAACCGTGGCCGATTTCGGGGGAACGCTCACGATCGAGAGCGAGTTGGGAAAGGGAACCATGATCACCGTCCGACTCCCGTATCTCGAAGGCGTGGCGCCACCGCCCCGCCGGGGTTCACTCTGCAAGGAGTACGATGTCGATCCCGTCGAGAAGCGGCTCACGCTGAAGCCGCTCTCTCCGCAGGACTCGGAGGGGACCTGTGGCTTTGATGTCTACAGCGACTATCGGCGATCGACGTCGGACTACCCGGGATGCATCTTCGCGATGGGGATCACCGAAGATGGTCGTCTCGAGATGTTCTCCCACAAGCCGTACGAACGGCTCTGGAACATGGGCCACGAGGATCTCTCGCCCATGTTCTTCGCGGCCACGGTGCGGGGACGACTCGAAGAGAACGAACGGCACGAGCCGGTAGTCATCCTCAAAGGTCCCCAGAGCATGTTGGAGTACTTCGACTTCAAAGAGATCCCGTCTGAGTCCCGCAATGAGCAACGATTCGTGAAGATGGTCCACAACGAGCTGATCAGGATCGCTCGGAGGTTGATCGGGACGGGTCTTCCTGAAACGTTCGAGGTGCAGATAGCGAGCCTCGAACGGTTCTTGCCGGAGCTGACAAAGTCCGAGCCATTCGCACTCGAAGCCCTTGCAGGATGCCCACTCTCTACCGAGAGCTGAGCCCTATCCAGGGCCGTTCTCAGTTGTCGGTTCTCGGTCATCGGTAGAACCCTATGGTGCAGAACCGCCGGTGGTCGCGTACCGGAAACTGACAACCGAAAACCTAGATCGGCGAAGCCGGTCTAGAAGAGGTGTCGGTACTGCTCGAGGGATTCCGGATTGATGAGCGCGTCGGCGTTGGATACCGGTTCGCCGGCAAGTGCCCGCCGGACTGCCTTCTCGACCTTCTTGCCGCTGAGCGTGTAGGGGATGGCATCGACCCGGAGTATGTGTCGGGGAACGTGACGGGGGGACGTTTCCGATCTGATCCGTTGTCTGATCGCTTCCCGAAGGTCGTCATCCAGCCGATGTCCCGTTGTGAGCTTCACGCACAGAACGATCTCGAGGTTGTCGGCCGTCTGACGGCCGACAACGATCGAGTCGTCGATCTCCGGCATCGACTCGATCGCACGGTAGATCTCCGCAGTTCCGATCCGCACACCGGACGGGTTGAGGGTGGTGTCCGACCGCCCGTAGATGATGACACCGCCCTCGGGGCGGATCTCGATGAAGTCACCGTGGGTCCACACACCGGGGAATTGCTCGAAGTAGGCGGCCCGGTACCGTTCGCCGGTCGGATCGTTCCAGAACGACACGGGCATCGACGGGAACGCTCTCGTGCAGACCAGCTCACCTTTGCGACCGACGTGCGCGACACCATTCTCATCCCAGGATTCGACGGCCATGCCGAGAGCCCGTGCCTGTAGCTGTCCGCGACGGACGGGAAGCGTCGGAACGCCGAGGGCGAAGCATCCGATGATGTCGGTGCCGCCCGAAATCGATGCGAGCTGGACGTCCCGCCTGACGTGGTCGTACACCCAGTCGAACTGCTCCGGGTTGAGTGGCATACCCGTCGAACCCAACCAGCGCATCGCCGACAAGTCGGCGATGTCGCCCGGTGCCGCCCCTGCATTGGCATTCGCAGAGAGGTACTTCGGGCTCGTCCCGAAGTGGGTGATGCCTGTGTCCTCGGCCAAACGCCACAGGACGCCGAGGTCCGGATGTGCGGGGCTTCCGTCGTAGACGACGATCGTTGCACCGGAGGCGAGCGCCGACACGAGCCAGTTCCACATCATCCACCCACACGTACTGAACCAGAAGACGACATCTCCGGGACGAACATCGGAGTGGAGCTGATGTTCCGAGAGGTGCTTCAGGAGCGTCCCACCGGAACCGTGGACGATGCTCTTTGGGGGGCCGGTGGTTCCGGAGGAGTACATGATGAACAGGGGATGGTCGAAGGGGAGCTGTTCGAATCGGGGCTTTGTCGCAGAGCCTGCCTCGAGATCGGCCCACGAGATCGTCGGAACGTCGGCGAGGCGCCATGGCGTACCGACGAAGTCGACGAGGACGAGACTGAGCAGGTCTGAGAGCGTCTCAGTCACTGATCTCACGGTGTCTTCGAGGACGTGCGTTCGTCCGTTGTAGCGGTACCCGTCGGCGGCGATGAGCACTTTCGGCCGGATCTGACCGAAGCGGTCGATCACCCCCATCGGACCGAAGTCCGGAGAGCACGACGACCAGATCGCCCCGATCGCAGCGGTGGCGAGCATGCCGATGACGGCGAATGACGAGTTCGGAATCAGTGCCGCGACCCTGTCTCCTGCCTCCACACCCAGGGCCTCGAGACCGGTCTGCACGCGACTCACACGTTGGGCGAGTTCGGTCCACGTGATTCGCTCGGTGGGTCGTCCTTCGCCTGCGGCGACGACAGCAATCCCGTCGTCTCGCCGTTTCAGCAGATTCTCTGCGTAGTTGAGGAGCGCGCCGGGAAACCACTCCGTTCCTGGCATCGCTTCGACACCGATGGGGGTTGAAGCTGGTCGAGATGCGACCACGCCGGTGAATTGCCAGACGGATTGCCAGAACTCCGAGCGATGGTCGATCGACCAGTTCCACAGGTCATCGTAGGAGGCCGGTCGTGTCGGGAGCTGCGACATGAATCGATGCAGCAGAGTGGACTCGGGGTCGGATGGGGTCCATACGACGTCGTCCATGGTCGGCATGGTACCGGAGGGGCTCCCTCCGGGAGCCCGTACCTCGTACCTTGTATCCCGGTGGGCAGTGGTCGGACGCGTTCAGTTCGGGTCGCAGTACGGCTCGCCCCGCGGTCCGGCTACACGAACCAGGTCGCGTACGAGGTACCAGGTACGGCGGGCAAAGCCCGCCCGGTGGCTGTCAGCTGTTCGCTGTTAGCCGTGAGCTGACCACACGCTCGATCATCCCTTCGAGGTATGCAGTGGCTGCAGTGTGTCCCCGAAGCGCATCGGTGAACGTGTAGTGGAGAACCCGAACAACCCAGAGCCGGAACAGCAGCTCATGCCAGTCGCCGTCGTCAGGGTCGTAGTGGGTGAGGAGTCGGAGGTAGGTGTCGTACCAGGTGTCCTCGTCCATGAAGCCGACCGACGGGTAGTCCCGGAGAGCGCCCATTCCCGACTGAACTTCGGAAGGGAACACTTGCAGGAGCCGCGCCTGACGTTCCGTCCAACCGAGTCGAAGGAGGTCGATCGTGTCGTCGACCGAGTACCCGACTGCTGTCGCAACCTCTCCAACGGCCGGGGTCGGGGGAGTCGCGTGGTGAGGTGTTCCCGTGGGGACGGGTTCACCCGCAAGCGACTGGATTGCTCCGAAACACTCGTTGAGCATCGTGGACAGCTCGTGAAGGCTGCCGTACAGGTGGTGCCGTTTGCCTTCGGGGATGTATGTCTCGTGGAGGCTGAGCCCGGCCTGAACCGTGGCGAACGTGTACAGCGTGTCGATTCCCCAGTCGCTGCGGTCGATCACGCGTGGATCAGCCGCGAGGGTCTCGGCCGACGCTCTCGTGAGCAGCAGTTCTCCACCCAGCGGTTGTCCGATCTTGGGGAGCTCCGTGTCGGGCCACAGCGCGGCGAAACCGAAACGGGTGATCATCCACGTGATCATCGCGTCGGTGGAGGCCCTCGGGAAGGAGTGCCTGACGACATCGACGCCCGTATCCGCGGCGGCCTCGGCACGGTCGATCCAGATCGGGTCGAAGTTGGTGATGTCGGCGTCGTAGAAGTGGACACGGTCCGCATCCGTGTGGTGCAGGAGGTGGAGCAGCGCCGTGTTCATGGCATCACCTTTGCCGGGACGCTTCGATCCGAGCCTCCGCTGCAGAACGACGGCCACTTCGGGTGAAGCGATCCTCTGGAGCGCCGAGAACGTTGCGTTGTGGCCCGATCCAACGCACAGCACCTGGTCCACCCTCGGATGGGCAACCGCCATCTGGACGTTGGCTACCACGGTCTGCGCTGGCTCATCGGTGAAGGGGATTGCGACCAGGCTCATTGCTGGCACGATACCCCGAAACCTAGGTCGCTACGGTTCGTGCCAGAATCGAGGGTGCAAGGAGGGTGAATGTCTGAGTATCCCACCGAATTCGCCGTCGATGCCGTCTTGAGAGACGGCGGTGTTGTCCGTGTCAGACCCATCGTTCCCGACGATCGGGAACGGCTCTATGAGCTGTTTCAGGGTATGGGGCAGAGGTCCCGCTACTTCCGCTTCTTCCAGGAGAAGGACGACTTGTCCCCAACAGAGTTGGACTACTTCACCAACGTCGACTACGAGAACCGGATGGCGTTCGCCGTCCTCCTCGACGACAAGATGATTGGTGTCGGCCGTTACGACCGAGATCAGAACGAACCGGACCAGGCCGAGGTTGCGTTCGCCGTCGTCGACGCACATCAGAACCGGGGGATCGGTACGCAGCTGCTGCAGCTCATGACGGCGTACGCTCGCACCCACGGTATTCGGGGCTTCAAGGCGCTCGTCCTGCCCGACAACGTTCAGATGATCCGAATGTTCCGACATTCCGGCTACAAGATCGAGCGCACGATGGAAGAGGGGGTGTACAGCGTCGCGTTCCCTGTCGCGCAGTCGGAGGGAACGCGGGCGGCCGAGCAAGAACGGGAACGGCGGGCGATCGCCGCATCCTTGAATCCGATCTTCTACCCGAGGTCGATCGCCGTGATCGGCGCGAGCCGCAACCCCGAGTCGATCGGTGGTCGACTGTTTCACAATCTCATCCATGGTCGCTTCTCCGGGCCTATCTATCCCGTGAACCCCGCCGCCACCTATGTGCACTCCGTGCGGGCTTACAAGACCGTCTCCGAGGTTCCTGACGCGGTGGATCTGGCATTCATCGTGGTGCCGGCTCCACTGGTGGTGCCCGCCGTGAAGGATTGCGCAGAGAAGGGTGTTCGGGGCCTCGTCGTGATCTCGGCCGGTTTCTCCGAAGTCGGGCCTGAGGGGGCCGCTCTCGAGCGAGAACTGGTCGAGACGGTTCGATCTGCCGGGATGAGGATGGTTGGGCCGAACTGCATGGGTATGCTCAACACCGATCCGAGGGTCGTCGTCGACGGGCAGTTCTCGCCGTTCTTCCCGCCACCCGGCAACGTCGCAATGTCCAGCCAGTCGGGAGCCCTGGGCATTGCGATTCTCGACTATGCCATCCGCAACGGCATCGGGATCTCGTCGTTCGTGTCGGTCGGCAACAAGGCGGACATCAGCGGCAACGACCTCCTGCTGTACTGGGAGGGAGATCCCAACACGGACGTCATCGTTCTGTACCTCGAGTCGTTCGGCAACCCTCGCAGGTTTGGCCGGCTCGCGCAGCGGATCGCGCGCAAGAAGCCGATCGTCGCAGTGAAGTCGGGGCGGACGAAGGCCGGAACGAGGGCGGCGAGCAGTCACACCGGCGCACTCGCGTCGGTCGACGTCGCCGTTGACGCATTGTTCCATCAGGCGGGCGTCATCCGCACCGCCACGCTCGAAGAGCTCTTCGATGTTGCGGTGCTCCTCGCGAGCCAACCGGTCCCGAAGGGCAAACGAGTCGGAGTACTGACGAACGCCGGGGGACCGGGCATCCTCGCGGCCGATGCCCTGGAGTCGCATGGTCTGGAAGTGCCCGAGTTCTCGGCAACTCTCCAGGCCGAGCTCGCCGAAGGTCTCTCGGCCGAGGCGTCGACGAGGAACCCTGTCGACATGATCGCTTCCGCAGGTCCGGAGGAGTACCGGCACGAGATCGAGACCATGCTCGCCTCCGACGAGATCGACGCGCTCATTGTGAGCTACATCCCGACGACGCCGGGCGCGGAGCGGGTCATCGCCGAAGTCATCAGAGACACGGCAGCCGGCTACAAAGGCGACAAGACGCTCCTTTCCGTGTTCATGTCTGCGGGGAACGCCTCCGAGCTGCTCGCTGACGACCGGGTCAAGGTCCCCAGCTACCGCTTCCCAGAGGCGGCCGCCGTCGCCCTCTCCAGGGTGGCCCGTCACGGCGAATGGGTCGCCAAACCGGAAGGGACCGTCCCGGTCTTCGATGACGTCGACTCCGAAGTCGCGAGGCAGGTTGCTCAGAAGGCACTCGAACGGCTCGGCGATGCCGGCGGTTGGCTCGAACCTGCTGAGGTTGGCGAGATCTTGTGCGCATTCGGGTTGTGCCTCCCCGCGTCGACGACCGTGACCGACGCTTCGGGTGCTGTCGAGTTCGCAAAGAAGCTCGGACGCCCCGTGGTGATGAAACTGATCTCGCCTTCCGCCCTCCACAAGTCCGACGTTGGTGGTGTCTCTTTGAACGTCGAGGGAGACAAGGAAGTCCGTGAGACGTTCAAGCGACTGATGAGCCTCACCGACGACGCTACCGGCGTCATGGTTCAGGAGATGATCGAAGGCGGCTTAGAGGTCCTCGTGGGCATGACGGAGGATCCGGCGTTCGGCCCCCTCATCGTGTTCGGCATGGGTGGCGTGCTGGTGGAACTCATCGGCGATGTTGCGTTTCGCCTGAACCCGGTGACGGATCTCGAGGCCGCCGAGATGGTCCGTTCAATCAAGTCGGCGAAGCTGCTCGATGGGTACCGGTCCACACCACCAGCGGACGTTGCAGCTCTCGAAGAGGTCATCCTGCGGGTGTCGGCGCTCGCCGAAGCGGTGCCGGAGATCTCCGAGATGGATCTGAACCCCGTCAAGGTGCTCGCACCCGGGGCCGGGGTGTCGCTGGTCGACGCCAGGATCCGGGTCAGGCCGGTTGATTCGGGATGGACGCCCGAACTGATCGACCTGCCCGGAGTCACGAATCCGGTCAAGTGAATCGATCGGTGACCGGCGGGAGTGTGCGAGCGGGACTCGGGTCGAGCCTGTGTCGCGGCCATGGTCGGGTTTGTCGTTGTGGGCATCGCCACGTCTTCGCGCAGGGGATCGCATCCCGAGGTTTGTGAGATGGGCGGCGGTTCCGGACCATGGGTCGTGGTCGGAGGCTCGATCGGAACGTTCTTCGTGTCCCTGATCTACTCGTATCTCGTATGGCGATCGGAGCAGAGCGGCTGGCTCAGACGGGAGTCCCGGTATAGGAGACGAGTGCCTTCATGTAGTTTGCCCGGGAGAACGCCTCCGGGTTTGGTGCAGCTTCCTCACTGAGTGAGCCCTTCGCCTGCTCGACCGACGTGTACTCGTTCTTCTCGAGCCAGGCGCGGAACCCTTCGAGTACGGTCGTCAGGTACTCCGGTCCGTGCCTGAGCAACGCCGATGTCATCATCGTCACATCCGCGCCGGTGAGCACGGCCTTGATCGCGTCTGTTGCAGAGTGCACACCACTCGACAAGGCGAGAGACGTCGGCACCTTCCCTCGGATGAGCGCGATCCACCGCAATGGCAGGCGAAGCTCGGACGGATCGGACAGTTTCAGCGCCGGGGTGATCTCGAGGTTCTCGAGATCGATGTCGGGCATCAGATAGCGGTTGAAGAGCACGACACCGTTGGCGCCAGCGGCGACGATCCTGCTCACCATGTTGACCACCGAGCTGAAGTACGGCCCGATCTTGACCGCCGCGGGAATCGTGATCGATTCTGTGCACGCCCTCACGAGACTCAGATAGCGTTCTTCGACCTCGGCTCCCGACTCGTTCGGATTTGCGGGCACGTAGTACACGTTCAGCTCGAGCGCGTCGGCGCCGGCATCCTGGATGCGCTTCGCGTAGTCGATCCAGCCGCTCACCGACGAACCGTTGAGGTTCGCGATGACGGGGATGCCGAGCGTGGCTTTGGCGTCCTCGATCAGCTTCAGGTACCTGCCGGGACCCGTGTTGTAGTCCTGCATCTCGGGGAAGTAGCCGGACGTCGCCTCACCGAAACTTTCTGCGGCGAACTCGGCGAGGCGTTGCATCTCCGATTCCTCGTACGTGATCTGCTCTTCGAACAGCGAGGGGAGCACGACAGCCGGTGCACCTGCATCCTGAAGGCGCTTCAGCACGTCGAGCTTCCCCGTGATCGGGGATGCAGACGGAACGATCGGATGGGCGAGTTTCATGCCGAGGTAGGTGGTGGTGAGATCGACGCTCATACGCCTGCCTCCTCTTCTTCGAGAAAGTCTCTCTCGATGCCGGCCGTCTGTTCGTAGTAGGACCAGCGTGCCTCGATCATCGCCTGGGCATCTTCGTGGAGCATCTTCGCCCGTTCTGGGTCGGTGCGTTTCAACATCGCGAACCGGGCCTCCTTGTCGGCGAACTCCTCAAACGTGATCGAAGGCTTGCGGCTGTCCAGACGGAACGGATGACGATCCTCCTTGCGGGGATCGAACCTGAACAGTGGCCAGAACCCGCTGTTCACCGCATCTGTCTGGTGCGACATGCCGGCCTCCATGTCGATGCCGTGTGCGATGCACTGGCTGTAGGCGATGATCAGCGAGGGCCCGTCGAATGACTCCGCCTCCTGGAACGCTTTGACCCCCTGGATGTTGTTCGCCGCAATGGCGATCTGCGCGACATAGATGTTGCCGTATTGCATGGCAATCATGCCGAGGTCCTTCTTGGGGACACTCTTGCCCGATGCCGCGAACTTGGCGACCGCGCCGAGGGGGGTTGCCTTCGACGCCTGTCCACCGGTGTTCGAGTAAACCTCGGTATCGAGCACGAGCACGTTGACGTTTCGACCCGATGCGAGGACGTGGTCCAGACCGCCGAACCCGATGTCGTATGCCCAACCGTCACCGCCGACGATCCAGACGCTTTGGGTAACGAGCGAATCTACGATCGAGAGCAGAGTCTTGGCCTCCTCCGAGTCCATCGTCGCCAGTTTTTCCTTCAATTGGACGACTCGTACGCGTTGCGCAGCAAGGCCGCCCTCGTCGGATTGGTCGGCTTCGAGCAGCCCATGTGCGAGTTCGAGCCCGATCTCTTTCGTGAGTGCCTTGACCAACGACTTGGCCTGCGACATTTCGGCATCGAATGCGAGCCGCATACCCATGCCGTACTCGGCGTTGTCCTCGAAGAGCGAGTTCGCCCACGCGGGACCTCGGCCGTCTGCGTTCTGTGCGTACGGGGTAGTCGGCAGGTTGCCGCCGTAGATCGACGAGCAGCCGGTTGCGTTGGCGATCACCGTGCGGTCTCCGAACAGCTGGGTGAGGAGCTTGATGTAGGGGGTCTCGCCGCAGCCTGCGCATGCCCCGGAGAACTCGAACAGCGGCTGGAGCATCTGCGAGCCCTTCACGGTGTCCGTCTTGACCTTCGTCCGGTCCATCTCCGGAATCGAGAGGAAGAAGTCGAAATTCACCTTCTCCTCGTCCACGTGATCGATATGCGGCCGCATGTTGATCGACTTGTGCCGGACGATCTCCTTGGACTTGGCGGGGCAGATGTCGACGCACACGCCGCAGCCGGTGCAGTCCTCGGGAGCGACCTGGATCGTCATGGTCATACCGGGGAGCTCGCGGCTTCGCCACTCCTTCGACTTGAAGGTCACAGGTGCGTCTTCGAGGAATGCTGGGTCGTACACCTTCATCCTGATCGCAGCGTGCGGGCACACCAGCGCGCACTTGGCGCAGTCGATACAGATGTCGGGATCCCAGATCGGGATCTCTTCAGCGATGTTGCGTTTCTCCCACTTGGTCGTTGCGGTCGGGAACGTGCCATCCACAGGCATCGCGCTCACCGGCAGCAGGTCTCCCTTGCCCTCGAGCATGAGCGACGTGACCCTCTGGACGAAGTCCGGTGCCTGTTCCGGAACGGGCCGGCGCATGTGAATCGTCGACGTCGACTCCGAAGGCACCTCCACCGGGTACAGGGCGGCCAGGGCGCCGTCGACCGCGTCGTAGTTGTTCTGGAGGACCGACTCTCCGAACTTGCCGTAGGTCATGTCGATGGCCCGCTTGATCTCGGTGATCGCCTCTTCACGGGGAAGGACCCCGCTCAGGGCGAAGAAGCAGGTTTGCAGCACCGTGTTGATCCGTCCGGGCATCCCAGCGTCGCGAGCCACCGAGTAGCCATCGACGATGTAGAACCTGAGGTGCTTGTCAATGATCTGGCGTTGCACCTCGGCCGGGATGTTGTCCCACACCTCCTCGGGACCGTACGGGCTGTTCAGCAGGAACGTCGCTCCCTCAGCTGCGTGTTCCAGCACGTCCATCTTCTCGAGGAAGACGAACTGGTGACAACCGACGAAACCCGCCTTGTCGATCAGATAGGTGGATTGGATCGGGTCCTCACCAAAACGGAGGTGGGAGACCGTGACCGATCCGGCCTTGCGAGAGTCGTACACGAAGTAGCCCTGTGCGTTCAATGGCGTGTTGGTGCCGATGATCTTCACCGAGTTCTTCGATGCGCCGACCGTGCCGTCACTTCCAAGCCCATAGAACAGAGCCTTGACCCTGCCTTCGGGCTCCGTGTCGAATCCTTCGACCGGTGCGAGGCTCGTCCCCGTCACATCGTCGACGATGCCCACGGTGAAGTGGTTCTTCGGCGTTTCGGACTGCATCTCCTCAAAGATGCCGGCCACCATTGCCGGAGTGAACTCCTTCGATGACAGCCCGTACCGACCACCGATGATGGTCGGTGTCTGGCCCCAAGCGATTCGGCCGGCCGCCTGGGCTTCCGCGAGTCCGGCGACCACATCAACGTACAAGGGCTCGCCGAGCGCTCCTGGTTCCTTGGTCCGGTCGAGAACGGCGATCGTCTTTGTCGTTCCCGGAAGGGCTGCAATGAATGCCTCGATCGAAAAAGGTCGGTACACCCTTACGGCGATCACACCTACCTTCTCGCCGCCGGCGTTGAGGGCATCGACCGTCTCACGGACGGCACCGACACCGGAGCCCATCAGGACGATGACCCGTTCGGCATCCGGCGCTCCGAAGTAGTCGAAGAGGTGATAGGAGCGTCCTGTGAGTTCCGCGAACCGGTCCATCGCGTGCTGCAGGTGATCGGGCGCTGCGATGTAGTACGGGTTCGCCGCCTCTCGTGCCTGGAAGAAGACGTCCGGATTCTGCGCAGAGCCCCGCAGGACAGGGTGCTCGGCACTGAGTCGACGCTCATGGTGAGCCCGAATGGCGTCACCGTCCATCATCGCGGCGATGATCTCGTTGGGGATCAGGTCGATCTTGTTGACTTCGTGGGAGGTCCTGAACCCGTCGAAGAAGTGCACGAGCGGAACCCTCGACGCAAGCGTGGCCGCCTGCGCGATGAGAGCGAAGTCGTGCACCTCCTGAATCGAGTTGGAGGCAAGGAGCCCGAACCCGGTGCTGCGCGTCGCCATGACATCGCTGTGGTCGCCGAAGATCGACAGGGCGTGCGTTGCGACCGACCGAGCAGCTACGTGGAACACCGTCGGCAAGAGCTCACCGGCAATCTTGAACATGTTCGGGATCATCAGGAGAAGGCCCTGAGACGCGGTGAAGGTCGTGGTCAGCGCCCCACCCTGGAGCGCGCCATGGACCGCGCCGGACGCACCCCCTTCGCTCTGCATCTCGACGACTTCGGGAACCTCGCCCCAGATGTTCGTCTTTCCTACCGCCGACCAGGCGTCGGCATGTTCACCCATCGGCGAGGACGGTGTGATCGGGTAGATGGCGATGACTTCGTTGGTCCTGTGGGCTATGTAGGCGGCTGCCTCATTGCCATCGAGTGTCGCAACCTCGTGCTCCACTTCTCGGCCTCCTCATTGGTGCAGTTCCCTCGACCCCAGGTCCGGTCGAGTCCAAACAAGGATAGCTGCCGGGTCGAACCGGTCGATATGCCCATACCCCTGGAGCGATCCTCGCCACTAGGCGAGGGTCATGAAGAGCTTCTCGAGAGCGGCCGTATCCTCAACCTGCTGATCATCGACGATGCACCGCGTCAAGTTGGCTGCGAGCAGTTTGAAGCCGACTTTGTCGAGCGCCTTCGAGGCTGCAGCAACCTGCATGACGATGTCCGTGCACTCGCGCCCGTCTTCGATCATGCGAATGATGCCTGAAACCTGACCTTCGATGCGACGCAGTCGAGGGAGAACTGCTTTCCGTGATTGCTCATCGAGCTGCATAGGAGTCCTTCTTCGAGGTGTCCTCATGGTACTCCGCGGGGGTACCCCGCGAGCCGAGCTTTGCTCGACGTACCTCGGTTATCGGTTCTCGGTTGTCGGGAGGAAGCTCGCTTCGGCTTTTCTTTTGGCTATGGGTTTCCGACAAGACGGTTGTCGCTCGGTGGTCTCGTGGTTGGTCAGGCCGCGTTCCTACCGACAACTCACAACCCATGACTTATGACCGGCGGGGTAAGGCCCCGCCTTTGGCCCG
>Ga0307426_1000045_pt1 | contig 64542 bp, 54 predicted proteins | sample SalMarWE160340MG_FD_202165 | JGI IMG/M metagenome (GOLD analysis project Ga0307426, IMG submission 202165) | Salt marsh sediment microbial communities from the Plum Island Ecosystem LTER, Massachusetts, United States - WE1603-40 | ecosystem: Environmental > Aquatic > Marine > Intertidal zone >... | reverse complement strand
CCATCATTGCTCACCTCAGCCGCTACCGCTTCGTGAGCAACGGAATCATGGTTCGCCGACGATCTCAACGGGAGTTCTGCAACACATTCAATTAACTTGCTGACATCCCACTTCCGAGCTGAAGCAAGTCTTGTGAGAACCTCTGCGGCGTCCGCTTCCTCGGCGAAGCAGACATCGCAATCAATGCGGCCGCGGTGAACACGTCGCCGACTGTCAGGCCTGCAAGTGTATAGTTGCGGGCATCCATATTGGCGGGAGCGTTACAACTCTGATGCAAATCCTCGGGTAGTCCCCTCGACATGGCGGCTGTAACCGGGCGCTGTCGGGTAGAACGGGGCTTTGTCGCGCCAGGACGCGACTAGCCACGACAATGAGAAAGGGCGGCAGCCGGCCGGCCACCGCCCCGAGCTCCAACTAGGGAGCTTCGCGCTCGGCTGCCTTCGCTTCGATCCAGGCGTGGACCTCGTGCTCGACGTATCCAATCCGCGACGGTCGGCCGTGTCGATTTCGGCGGAGTACAACCCTCTTGGGAAATAGTCCGGCGTCCTCTAGGCGACCGATGTGCACGGGCGAATAGCACACAAGATCACGCACCTGTTTCTTGCTTAGCAGTCGTAGTGTCTTCGACATTGCGAACACTCCTGTGAGGGAGCATTGCGCAATGCATCAGCACGATCATGCTGACGGAATGAATCTGAAGGGAAGTGGGGGGCTAGTCAATGTGCACTTTGATGCACATAGTTGCACAATGTGGTTTTCGTAGCGGATAATCGCTGCGCGCACCTGGTCCTGGTATTTATAGCGATTGTAGATTGCGGCGATCTTGCTGATCGAGCCGGTGGCATGCGCCAGCACGCGCTCGATCACGTGTGGATCGGTATCCAGTTGCGCGGAGTGAGTCGCCCAGGTGCGGCGGAGGTCATGCAGCGTCCATGCATCGATACGGGACGTAGCGTCGAGTCGGCGCTTACACTTGGCCCAGCCGGAAAAGGGTTGGCCAGCTTTGCCGGGGGCGGAGAACAGATAGCCTTCGATTGGCAGTGCCTTGCGCAGGTGCAGCTCGGTCACCGGCCCGAAGGGGAGCGTATGCGCGCGGTTCGCTTTCATGATCGAGGCCGGGAAGTTGATCACCTTGGCGTTGTAGTCGATCCAGCCCTCGTGTAGCGAGGCGATTTGATTGGCACGCTGTGCGGTGAGTAGCAGCAGGCGGACGATGAGGCTGTAGCGCGAATCGTCCTCGGTCGCTGCCCACAGGCAGGCGATTTCATCCTCGTCGAGAGTACGCTCGCGCGGCGGTGCGGTCTTTGGCTTCGGAATGGTAGCGAGCGGGTTCTTCTCGATCAGGTCTCGCGAGAGACACCAATTGAAAAACGTCTTAAGTGCTGCGTAGGCGTGCGCCTTCGTCGAGGGGCTAGGAATAGCGTCGAGTGCGTTGGCCGCGTCGTTGGTCGAGATGTCCTCGATTAATGTCGTGCCGAAATGGAAATGCACATCGAGAAGACGTCTGTGCTCGTAGAAGCTGCCAGGTCGCATCTCGAGCTGCCTGATGTTGAGGTAACGGCGCAGCGCTTCGTCGAACGAGAGGGAGGGGCGCTTGTTGGGATTGAGCGCGGCGCTGAGCAGGATCTCGCGCGCCCGTTTGCGAGCGGTCGCCAGCGGTAGGAGCGGGTAGCGGCCAATGGTGATGCGCTGGCGGTGGGGGCCCACGACGACGGAGAAGGTTTTGGCGCCGCCAGATGAGAGGCGTATATTGAAGCCGGTGAGCTGCGTGTCCCAATACGTGACCTGACCGCGTGCGGGGGCACGAAGGCTCCTCAGCGTGAGTTCGGTGAGTGATTTCTTAGGCACAGCATAGTCTCAGAATACGCGTGGGTTCTGGCGATGTTCTCTGAGCTGGCCTGTAGCAACCGATTGGAGAAAAGTAAATGTGATCATAGTGTTGCAGGGCGCTATGAGAAGCCGTGTGACATCAAAAAAATAGTCTGGGGGACTGGGGGTCGGGAGTTCAAATCTCCCCGCTCCGACCAATAAAATTCGATGGACACCACAGAACATGCCGCGAACGCGGCCGTTGTCTTACCGCATGCCTCGATTTTCTTACATTGCATTCTGTCTGTTCTCGACGTGAACAGCTGAATTGGCCGCGAGAATCTTGTCGCGGTCCCGGCAACGACATCATGCAGGCGCATCGATGGTTCCAGCGAGGAAGCACAACGGGCGCTAGCCAAACGGCGCCGCAATATCTGAACCGCCCAAAGACTAATGCGGTACCGAGTTCTTGCCGGCCAGGATGCGCTGAACAATCGCGATGACCGCCTCATGCCTCTCGGGCATTTGCGAACCGACGGCGGCCTCAGTATGTGTGGTGACAACATCGATCAGCAGGTCGCGCGCCTCCGCCTCGCTGATGACTTTGAGGTCAGTCAGCGCTAGGAGCAGCGACTCGCAGATGCTAAGCGCTGCCAACCCATCGGAGGGGTCGACATCCCGTGCCATCTTATTGTCCATTGGAGTTTCAGCCTACACTGTCGCAGAGTAGGCGTAACTGATCCACGTTTGCTAAACTAGTCATTGTGTTTCTTTTCTTGTAGTCGGGGCAGGCGCCCGGTTTACTATGTTAGTCGCCCAGCACCGGAGGCCATTCATGCTTGACGGCCGTTTCAACAGCCTGCTGGCAAAGAAGCTTAATGCCTTTATCCCGCTCTCGCACGACGAGCAGAAATGTCTTGCGGAGCTGCAATTACCGACTACCTCCGTCAAGCGCGGCCACCAACTCGTCCATGAGGGGCGACCCGAGCATAGGGTCTTCGTTCTTCAAGCCGGCTGGGCCTGCAGTTACAAAGATTTGCCCAGCGGAGAGCGTCAGATCATCTCGTTTCCGATTGCGGGAGACTGCGTCGGCCTGCGCAGCGTCTTGCTGCGCACCGCGGACCATTCATTCGAAGCACTCACGGATTCCGTGGTCAGCTCGGTGGATACCTCGCGCATGTTGGAAACCTTCCGCGAATTCCCGCGCCTGGGAACGGCAATCTTATGGGCTGCATCCCGTGATGAAGCAATGGTCGTCGAGCACCTCGTCAGCGTTGGACGCCGCAGCGCGATCGAACGCACGGCCCACTTTTTCATGGAATTGGCGGAGCGGCTGCACCTCATCGGGCTGGCGACGGAAGCCGAATTCGACTGTCCGCTCAGCCAGTATGTACTCGCCGACGCACTGGGATTGAGCGCGATTCACGTCAACCGCGTTTTGCGCCAGCTGCGCGAGCGCGAGTTGCTCACCGTCCAGCGGGGAAAAGTCACAATTCACGATTTGAACGCGCTCCGGAAGCTTTCAGGATTTCGGGGCGGGTATTTGAACTCGCGCGACTGATGCAAATACAAGTGACACAGTCGGCGTAAATCTTTCTGCCAGCTAACGCACGTTAGCTAGGGCCCTAGCGCCATGGCCTAGACCTAAGCGGCGGGGTGACGAACACTTGGCGGGGCGGTTATTGAACCGTCCATAGGCAATTCGCCAAACCTCTCCGGGAGCCGATCTTGCCATCCCTCCTATTGGCTCTCGGGGAGCGTCATAGCGATCGTCGATCTCCGCACGGGACCATTTCGGTCGCGCACGATGACTCGCACATTGACGGGTGCCCATCAGCGCCGAGAGATTGAGCACACGAGCCATGGCAATAAATGGGCTGTCGACCCGACCCCTTTACCTGCAAGTACGAGACGTCCTCTCGGAGCGCATTGCAAACGGCGTTTGGAAGCCCGGTAAGCCAATTCCCAACGAGCTCGATCTGGCGGCCGAGTACGGGGTGAGCACGGGCACCATGCGCAAAGCGCTGGATGTCATGGAGAGCGAGCGCCTCATTTCGCGCCAGCAAGGTCGCGGCACATTTGTCAACGATCAAACATCCGAAGAGCTGGCAATGCGGTTCAGCGCTATTCGAGACGCCGAAGGCAAGCGTATCGCTGGCGAAGTGGAGTTGGGCGAGGTCACCGAAGGTACAGCCAATGAATTGGAGTGCGCTCGGTTGCGTTTGCAGCCGCGCGATCAGGTCTACCGCATCCGTTGCGTCCGGTTGCACCAGAATCAGCCGTTTATGGTCGAGGAAGCCTCGATGCCCGGGCAGCTTTTTTCCGCGGTTTCCAGAGAGCAACGGGTTTCCCCATCCCATCGTGGCGCTTGCACAGAAGCATGGCATTCTCGTAGGCAAGGGCGAGGAACGTATCTCGGTTCGCGTAGCCAGTCCTGCAGTCGCAGAAGCCCTGTGCGTCCCGCCATCGTCGCCGATCTTGGTGCTCGATCGTGTCTTGATGACGCTCGAAGGCCGGCCCATTGAATGGCGCGTCGGACAATGCAATCTCACCACACACCACTACTTGGCAGAGATACGCTGATCGAATAAGACGCGCGAGCGTGGCGCGCTCACCGCCTAGGCGGATATTCAAACTGACGAAACAGATTCAAATCCAAGCGACCACATCTATTTGCCAACAGAGATTCCGTCGACTGCTAATCCAGATTAGCGCCCGACGCGGGATCCCGACCTATTCTGGCAAGGTGCGGAAGCTTCCTGGTCTAAGGTGTCATGCACAACATGGCTCGCGAATGTTGCAGGAGATCGAAGCGAATAAATTGTCATTCCACAAGCTCTGCCTTCAAGCCCGACCTCATCATCTTGGACGACTTAATCGCCAAGCCGTTCGATCAGCGGGCGCTCCCTGACCGGCTTCGGGAAATCTGGCAGCCTGCTCGAGGCAAGGTTGAGGTCCCATGCCATTGCCGCGCAGAAAGAGTATCGATGGCCAATTCAGAGCATGGGAGCAGAGTTGCTAGTCGTGCCTGACGCCGGAAAGATGGCGCGCAAAGTTGCGCCGTTCCAACCCGATATCCTTCAGTTCGCCATCCTCAACAGCGCCGACTTCGCGATCATCGCGACCGACACCGACGGCGTCATACAGCTGTTCAACATCGGTGCTGAGCGGATGCTGGGGTGGGATGCCTGCGATGTGGTCAACAAGAAGACGCTGGCCGATTTCCGCGATCCGGAGGAAGCGATCGATCGCGCCGATGAATTGAGCGCCGAGGTCGGAACCAAGATCGAGCCTGGCCTCGAGGCACTCGCTTTCAAAGCTTCGCGCGGAATCGGGGACAAGTATGAACCGACCTGCATCCGCAAGGACGGTAGCCGCTTTGCGGCCGCGATGTCGGTCACGGCGCTGCGTGACGACGAGACAAAAATAATCGGCTATTTGTTGATCGCTACCGACAATTCCGCGCTGGTGAAAATTGCCGTCGACAAGAAAATTGCGGCCAACGTGGAAAAGGATCGTCTGAAAGACGAGTTCGTAGCCACGGTCAGCCACGAGCTGCGTACGCCGCTCACCTCGATCGCAGGCGCGCTCGGCCTCCTCACCGGAAATAAGGCCGGAAAGCTGCCGGATGCCGCCATGCGATTGCTGAGAATCGCTCACACGAACAGCCAGAGGCTCGTTCGCCTGCTCAACGACATACTCGACATCGAAAAATTGGAGGCGGGAAAGGTCGTCTTCGATCTAAAGCGCGTCGAGGTCATGACGCTTGCCAAGCAGGCCATCAAAGAAAATCGCAAGTTTGCCGAAAGTCACGATGTGCGGATTCGGCTTGATCCCAAGTCCACACCCGCCAATGTCTGCGCGGATCCGGACCGGCTCATCCAGGTCCTCACCAATCTGCTCTCCAACGGCATAAAGTTCTCGCCGCGCGGTGAAGTCGTGGTCGTGGCAGTGGAGATGCGAGACAAGACCGTGCATATTTCCATCCGAGACCATGGCCCGGGTATTCCCGCCGACTTCAAGTCCCGCATTTTCGAGAAGTTCGCCCAGGCGAATGGCACGGACGCACGCCAAAAGGGCGGGACCGGTCTGGGGCTGAGCATCTCCAAGGCAATCGTCGAACGCCTCGACGGCGCCATCGATTTCGAGGATGCGCCCGGTGGTGGCGCGACTCTTAACGTCGAGCTCCCCAGTTGGAACGATGCGGTCAGAATCCAGTCTCGGCACTCCGACAAAGCGGACCTTCGTATACTGCTTTGTGAGGACGATCCCGAAGCGGCCATCATCCTCAGCGAACGGCTGCTGCAAGAAGGCTTTCTCGTGGATATCGCACTTACGGCAAACGAGGCCGTCGCCTGCGCGGAAACGGCGTCCTATTCCGCAATTCTGGTCGATCTGCAGCGCCCCGAAGGCGACGGCATCAGCCTGATCAAGCAACTGCGCAAGCAGCCGCAGATATACAATACTCTTCTAGTGGTCCTGTCCGCGGACGTTACGCAATCGGGAGCTAATGGCCAGCCGCCAACCTTGCTCAACATATTGGACTGGCTCGACACGCCCATCGACGTCAATCGCCTGGTCCACGTCCTCGATCGGCCGATCGTACGCGATCGGAGCGCGCGCCCGCGCATCCTGCATGTCGATTCCAGCCAGGATGTGCTGCGTGCGGTAGCCGGGGCGCTGGCCGCCAACGCCGGCGTGATGTCGGTCGATTCAATTGAAAAGGCCCGCCGCGCGCTTGCCGAGAGCCGCTTCGACGTCGCTTTGCTCGATGTCGCGCTGGCCGAAGGCTCTGGCTTTGAGCTGCTGCATGAGCTTCATGACGGGGAGGGCGACGAGATACCCCTTGTCGTATTTTCACCGCAGGACGCCAACCCCGTATTCGCCCTGCAGGTCCGCTCCGCGCTTATCAAGTCGCGAACCTCCATCGACACTCTCGTCGCGACTTTGCGCAAGCACTTGATGTGTGGCTACTCGCCCTCCAACGACGAGATTTAGTGAGCGAGATAGGGTCGATTGCCTCAGGAATAGCGGCTCGTTGCCAGCGCGGCAGGCTCAGGCGCGACTGCTGCGGCGCTGCCGCCAGCGAAACGTCGGCCAAGCTCGTCAAACGTCGCATCGAGGTTGGCGAGCGGCAGGAGGGTTGCGCGCGCGGCGGCGTAATCCGCGTACTTGATGGTGTCGCGCATGCCCCATTGGGCCAGGGCAATGCGCAGCAACGCCGTCAAATCGGCACCGATCAGACCGACGTAGCGGCGCGCGGCCGGTGCGCGATAGCGCCCGTTTGCAGGCGCGCTCCTGTCGGGCAACCCCAGTGGGGGGCGTGGCGCCACACGGTAGTTGCGGGCCTCGCTCAACGATTGCGCAAAGCGCACCAGCAGCAACTGAATGACGCGGTCGATACCGGCTGGTGATCCATCGATGCTTGCAACGAGCTTGGCGCAATCGCTCTGCCACGCTTTGAGGATCGAAGCGGCGTCCGAGCTCAGAGGGCCGGGCGCCAGCCGATGGAAGGTCAAGCGCGCCAGATGCCGAATGATCCGCTCCGCCTTGCGGGCCCCGCGCGCGCTGATCTCGGCGGCCCACGCTGAAACGTGCTCCAGCAACGTGTCCGCACTCTCGTCGGGAAATTGCTCGTCGAGATAGGAAAAATCGGACCGGGCCGCACCCGCCGCGGTCACGAAGATCACGTCGCGGAACATTTTGGCCGTGGCACTGCGCAGGCGCTGCTCGACCTTGGCGATGTCGCCTGCACGCGCAAGGGTATCTCTGTGGGTGGCAACGAGCAGTCCGTTGCGCCAGCAGCGGCGCGGCAGCGCCGACCAATGGGCACGCTCGCTCTCGGTCCAGGCGCGTGCGGCAACCGTGCACCAAATGAAGATCTGGGCGTCGGGCCTGCCGTCGCCGGGGACATAGCTGCTCGGCGTATCGAGAATCTCGAAGGCCGACAGCCGCTCGCTCGGCAGCCCGATCTCGATGCGCTTGAGCTGCAGCCCGCTCGGCAGCTCGTCGAGGCCGTCCTCGGTCAGCCGATGGCGCCCCTTCTGCGTGATGGCGTCTAGGGACAACGCATCGGCATAGCGCATGAGAACGGGCACATGCGTATTGGTGACGACGCTCGACGGCAGAACGCCGGCGCCGAGCAGCAGGTCGGCGACGGAGGTCTTGCCCGAATTGACCTCGCCCATGATGGCAACGCGCGGCGGCCGTGCCAGGACCATTTCCATGCGGGCCAGCCCCGCGGCGCATATCTGCACGGCGGGCTCGGGCAACTTCAGTTTCTCCAGACGGAGCCGGGCGTCTTTGGCGAGCGCCAGAAGCTCGTTTCCCGTCATGCTCACGACTCCGCGCCCGATGGTGCGTGAAGGCCGGCCCCGAGCTCGGTAAAGATGTCGTCGAGCCGGCGATGCAAGGTTTGGCAGTGCTGCAGCTTTTCGCCCAACTGCTTGAGCCGGTGTGCCTGGTCGGCCTCTGCCACATGGGATGAGAGGCTGCCCGCACCGCTCTCCACCGAGCTGCGGCGGCTCGCCATCTGCTCGCGACGGCGTTTGACGGCTTGCACGATGTTGACGCAGAGCCCGAAAGACCACTTGGTCGTCGTTGCCGCATAGTTACGCAAGGCGCTTTCCGCGGTTTGCACCAATTCGTCGACGACCAGCTGAAACTCCGACTTTATGAGCGCTTCGATCTGATCGCCGTATGAGACCGCAGGGGCACGTTTCTTCCAGAACCCGGACCACCAGGACCGGTCGAGATCCAGGGCGACGAACCGGCTCAAGGCGGCAACGCTCGGCAACGGGATATCGAGCGCATCCGTGTCGGGCTCGGCGGGATTGGGCATCTCGGGTGCGACCAATCCCATGAGCCGGTGCAGCTCCGGCGCCAGCCTGGCCTGAAAATCGACGACGCGCGCCACTGCGCGGTCAAAGCTTTTCGTGAAGACGTCTGCCAGCGTGCGCCGCAGCTCCACGCCCTCGTGCGTCCACGCGCGGGGTGCCTTGCCGCGCTGCAACGTCTCGACCAGGACTTGGCGCTCCGAGGCGGCGTGCTCATCGACAGCCGTTCGAAGCGCGTGGCGCAGCGCATCCATCTCCTCGTCGATGATGCGCAGCAGCTGATGCTCGATATTCTTGGCGGAGCGCTCGACGTTCGCGGCAACCTCGTTGAGGAGCACCGTCCTCTTCTCGATCTCCTCCAGCTCATCCTGCTTGCGCTTGGTGGCGGTGCGGGAGTCTTGGAGACCCTCCATTTCGTAGCGCAAAGAGCTGGCACTGGCTTGTGCCATCTCGCGGAAACAGCGGGCAATCTGCAGCTGGCTGCGTGCCGCCTGGCTCGCTCCCATGCGATCGGCGATCGCCAGGTACATCGCCGGCAATCCCGACGCCGTGAGCAGGCCTCTGCACAAGCGCATGCGGCGCGCCGGATCGGCAATGGCGCTCGGGCTCCGGTCCTCCTCCTGCACGAGCCCAAGCTCCGTCAGGTAGTCGAACGAGCGGCGCTCGAGAATGTGGCCGTAGACGTCCGGCTCGGGCATGAGCGCGAAGTTGGCCCACGCGGCGCTGCCGGCGATGACGGGTATCGAGGAGCCGGGGAACTCGGCCTGCAGCTTCTTCTCCACATAGATGAGGACCTCCGCCAGGTCGTAGCTGACGTCGGAGAAGTCATCGATCCGGTTCACGAAGGCGACGATCCGGTTCTTGTTCAGTCCGTGCATCAGCCTCATGAGCGCCAGGTCGGAATCCGACAACGGCTGGCGCGCGCTGAGCACGACGATGAACAGATCAGCCGACTTGAGGCTGCGCCGCGTGATCTCGTCGCGAATGAGAAACGGATCGTTGGTGCCGGGGGTATCGGTGACGGTGACCGGAAACGCGAACGGTCCCGTGTCGAGATAGAGATCAGCGGTCCTGGTTATTTCGGCGTACTTGCCAAACGCGGGCGTCTCGGCATCGCCGGAATAATCCCCCGAGCAGACGTAGTGCAGCAGAAGCTCCCTGTTGACGCCCTCGAAGTAGTGGTTGCCGCCCAGCAGCGCCTCGAACTCCGAGCCGAGCCGCTCACCCGCCCGCCGCTTCAGCGCCTGCACGTGCTCGCTCAGCGATGCTTCATCGAAGTCCGGATCGAGGCGTTGCGTGAGCTCGCGGATGGGACCGCCGCCTTCGGCCAGGTCGCGCCATTCGTCCTCGGAAAAGAAGTGAAACGCGGCCGAATAATTGCCGGGAGACTTCTTGGCGAAGTGCAGGTTGGTAATCGCGGTCGTCCAAGGCGTCACGTCCGCCGGCAGCAGGAATGGCTGGCGCACCAGGGCGTTGATAAAGGAGCTCTTGCCCGACTTGATCTGGCCGACCACGACGACGCGGAAGGTCTGCGAGCCGAGACTGCTCGTCGCCTCGCGGATCAGCGTCTGCCCGGCAGGCTCGACGAGCGTGGAGAGCGTCTGCCCGCATTTGAGCAGCTCTCTGCCGGACTTCATGAGCCGAGCGCCGAGGCCTTCTTGAGCGCCTGCCGGGCCCGTTCGCGGCTCCAATGCTCGGCCGGAATCGTTGAGGCGGGGCACCTCAGCTGAATGGATTTCCTGCATGGCCAATTCCGTACTCTTACTGAACAGCTTCTTGGGCTACGCGAAGGGGGCAAATCGGCATTGGCGAAGAACGGACGGCGTGATCGTGGGATCGTTCACTTTCGGGCGAGTTCCGACAGGCGATCGTTCGCCTCGACCACGCCGAGGGCCTTGGCTCGCTCATACCAGGCACGCGCCAAGGTTGGATCGGCCTGTACGCCGAGGTTGCCGAACTCGGCGACCCGCGTCGGATCGTACATGGCGCCGAGCGTAAGCGCGGCGACGCCGGAGCCGAGCCGGGCCGCCTGTTCCAGGAGCTCCCGCGCCTCCGACGGTCGCCCGTTGCGAATGTGAAGGTCGGCGCGCTGCAACAGCGACTGGGCATCGTCGGGCGTCGGCGGGGCCGTGTCGGGAAGGGCGGCGGGACTTGGAGATTCGGCGGCGGGGCGCGTTTGGCCGAGGGCGTGCCCGTCTGGCTCTAATGGGGAGACGAAGTTCAGCCGCTGCTGGTCCGCCTCCTTGCCGCCCTGCTTGCTTTGGGTCCAGAGCAGCAGCCCGACGACGACAAGCGACGAGACGACGGCCGCGGTCGTGGCGCCGATGACAATCGATGCGGTGCTGGAGGAGCGCGGCCGGTCGTGATGTCCTGAAGAAGAGGCGATCTGCGGCTCAAGCGCGGGATACCGCCCGCTGTCCGCGGAGTCCATGGTCGGCGCGCCGCGCAGCGCACCTACGTAGCCCGGAGCGCCGGGCGCGGCGTCCGGAGCCGCCTTTTGCGAAGGCTCGGAGCCCTTGTCGACCTCCATGTACTCGAGGCGGCGCAACAGCCTCTGCAGCTCGTCCAATTTCGGGTCGTCACGGCGCCCCATACCGTTCGTTCCATCCGCCATGTCGCGTATGCCGCGACGCTTCGCGCGAGATCTGTTGGGCCTGCTGCGTCCGCCCCCACGCGACCATCAACGCGTTCGCAGCTGCAACATTGCTAGTCTCAATTTGTGGCCGGCTCAAGATGAGGGCGTGACCTGCGTTCAGGCAGCATGCTCAATTCGTGAGCATCACTTTTCGGCGCGAGTCGCGCGCATTCCCGCGAGGCATTTGTCACGCCGTCACACTTTTGCGCCCGGTGAAGCGGCATGCAAGGTGCAAGGTCGGATTGCTGGCATGAGGATAAGGGGACCTCTCGCCGAAACCGGGGGAGCACGAAAGATGACGACGCCAATCGGCAGACACCCGCGGGCAACGCTGGCCGCGGCCGCCGCACTCATGGTCACGTCGGGGCCGGCGCTTGCCGCGCCCGACAAGGGCGACACCGCATTCCTGATGCTGTCGACGGTTCTGGTGCTGCTGATGACGATCCCGGGCCTCGCGCTGTTCTATTGCGGGCTCGTGCGCACCAAGAACGCCTTGTCGATGCTGATGCAGGTCTTCACCATCGTGTGCCTCGTGTGCACGATCTGGATGCTCTACGGCTACAGCCTGACGTTCACCAACGGGGCCCAGCACAACGATTGGGTCGGCGGCATCTCCAAGGTGTTCCTGCGCGGCGTCACGACGGAGTCGGAAGCGGCGACATTCTCCAATGGCGTCTACGTGCCGGAGTACGCCTATATCTGGTTTCAAATGACGTTTGCGGCCATCACGCCCGCTTTGATCGTCGGCGCGTTCGCGGAGCGCATGAAATTCTCCGCACTGATCCTGTTCATGGTGCTGTGGGTGACGTTCGTCTATTTTCCCATCGCGCATATGGTCTGGTACTGGGCCGGACCGGACGCGGTGTCATCCGCCGCGCGCGCCGTTGCCGAGGTTACGGGTGAAAACAAAGTCGTCGCCCAGGCTCATTTCGACTCGGTGATGCGCAACGCCGGCCTGGCCTTCCAATGGGGTGCGATCGACTTTGCCGGCGGAACGGTGGTTCACACCAACTCCGGCATCGCAGCGCTCGTCGGTGCGCTGATCCTTGGGCCGCGGCGGGGATACGGGCGCGAGCCGATGCCGCCGCACTCGCTGACGCTGGCGATGGTCGGGGCCTCGCTGCTGTGGGTCGGCTGGTTCGGGTTCAACGCCGGCTCCAACCTGGAGGCCAACGGCACGGCCGCGCTTGCCATGGGCAATACCTTCGGGGCGACGGCAACGGCCGCACTTGCCTGGATGTTCATCGAGTGGGCGATCAAGGGGAAGCCGACGGTGTTGGGTGTGACCACCGGAGCGGTGGCCGGACTGGTCGCGGTGACCCCGGCCTCGGGTTTTTCCGGTCCCATGGGGGCGCTCGCTCTCGGCATGGTCGCAGGCGTGATCTGCTTCGTCTTCTGCACCGCGATCAAGAGCGCGCTCGGATACGACGACAGCCTCGACGTGTTCGGCGTGCATTGCATTGGCGGCATCGTCGGGGCGCTCGGCACCGGCGTCCTGGTCAACCCCGAGCTGGGGGGCACCGGGGTTTTCGACTATGCCGCGAACGCAGGCCAGGGCGCGGTCGTCTATGACATGTCCACGCAGATGGCGGCGCAGGCCAAGGCGGTCGCCCTGACGCTGGTCTGGTCGGGTGCAATCTCGGCGTTTCTCTACAAGGTCGTCGACCTGGTTGTCGGCCTGCGTCCACCGCCCGATGCCGAGCGCGTCGGTCTCGACGTCACGGAGCACGGCGAGCGCGCCTACAACTACTGATGCCCGCACGCTTAGTCATGCAATGCAGTGGCCCACACGGCCAGGACCGGCGTGCGCCAGCCCGGCATCGTGTTGTGCGCGCGTCGCGAGGAACGGCCTACTCCGGCTTGGTGAGGCCGCGCGTGCCGCCGACAGGCAGATTGTCTCCGCCGCCCGCCGTGCCGCATCCGCTGCTGAACCAGGCGCGCCATCCAGTGCAGCGATCGATGTAGTCCTGCAAAGTGCCCTTGAACGGCCCGGTGATCGCATAGGCCGCATCGCCCGGTTGCTTGAGCAGGCGCACGTCGCCACCCTTGGGAATGTCGAGCACGGTGTCGTCGGGCAACTTGCTCCCCCGCTCGAGTGTCACGCCCTTGGCGGCAACGACCTCGATTTCGGCCCGGGCCGTCGCCGCGACAGTCAACAAGGCCACTGAAAGGCCTGCGACCCACGCTGCGCTTCGCATCTTGCACCTCCTGAGGTTCGTGGGGCGGCTCACGCCGTCCCATGAAATGGCAGTCTTCTCGCAATCCATCCGCTGTAGTGGCCTATCGTGATGCCGGCGAGCCCCGCGAAAAAGATGGTGTCCGACGGCAGGATGATGCCGCGCGCCCAGAACAGCCACATTCCGATCAAGGCCAAGAGGACGGCACCGCCCACGTAGACCAGCACCTCGTATTTCTTGACACGGTAGTAGCGCCCGGCCACGAAGGCGATAAAGGCTACGAGTGCGACGATGAGCACCTCTTGATAGTAGCTCAGCTTCTCGAGCTTGCGACCATCGATCAGTTGCGCCGCAATGTTGGCGTGGATCCACACGCCGGGCACGCGACGTCCATCGGCGATGGAGGGTGGGATGAGATGGCGGTCGCGGTCGGGGAAGATGCCGCCGACGATCACAATCCTGTCTTTCAACGACCGGCGCAAGCTCGCGGGCAGGATCTCGTCAGGTGTCGGGTTTCTATGCTGGGTCGGGATGATCATCTCGCTGATGGCAAGGCTGCCGTCTGCTGCAGTTCGCTGCAGCCAGGCAATGTTTCCGCCCTCGCCGATGGGATGCAGCGGCAGTCCGCTGGTCGCCACCAGGGCTTCCGCAAAGCTGTTCCTCAGGTCGCCGGTTTTGTTAGATTTCGGTGCGACGAAGCGGACCGTCTGGTCCAGGTTATCGAGCCTGCTTTTCTTATTGTAGAAGTAGACATGTCCGACTCTGTCGCCATCAATCCTCACCCCCGCCGCCTCAAAGAAGCCGCGCTGGAAGGTGAGATCGATCTTGCCGGTATTTTCCTCATCCCTGTAATCTAATGCGCCCATCACGATCGGTGTTCGCGCCGACTTTATGGCGTTGATGAGCTCTTGATCGTGCTCGGGATTTGTCGGCCGGTCGAAAATCAGATCGATGCCGATGGCCTTGGCCCCGGCCTGGTCGAGGGCCCGCACGAGCGATGCTAGGAGCCGCCGGTTGATGGGTTGTTGGAACGGGTACGCCCATAGGGTTTCGTCGGCGACCATGACCAGCGCCAGGTCGGAGCGCGAGGTCGGCTCGCGCTTCGAAAGCAGCGCATGGCGCCAGTCGTAGGCGAACTTGTCCGGCGCTTGGAAGATCATTAGGCCCTGGTAGCCGAGCCAGGTCAGGCTTGTTCCGGCGAGGGCTGCGAACGCCAGCGCGACCAAGAGGGTCAGTATGGAGACACGCACCCGCGAGGGCCCCCTTGGCGATGAATCGGATGAACTCATGATGACTTGTCCCGCCCCGTCCCATTGTCGATAGCCTTAAGGATAACGGGGCAATTTGTCGGGCAAAAGATGTGGGGCGGCAAAATCCGCGCGCACTCGGGCAAGTCCTTTTGGATCAATCGCTTGCACTGCACCGTCGCGGCGTTGAGCGGGGCCGGTGGCGGGCTCAGCGCCGCAGGTCGAGTGTCAGGGGGTACTCGGGGTTCACCTGGGGCGGGGAGAACGCGCAGGGGCCGGGCGTGTGGCCGGTCCGCTCGAAGCGGGCAAGGCGGCGCCCCTCGGCCTCGTGCGAGTTGACCGGTGAGACCTCGAAGTTGCGCCCTCCCGGATGCGAGGCGTGATAGCGGCATCCGCCGAGCGCGCGCTGGTTCCAGGTGTCGATTATGTCGAACGTAAGCGGGACGTGCGGCGCAATCGTCGGGTGCAGGCATGCGCTCGGCAGCGAGCTGCGAAAGCGTACGCCGGCGACCTGCTCGCCGAACGTGCCCGTCGACGTCAGCGGCAAGGCCTTGCCGTTGCAGGTCGCCACGTAGCGGTCGCCGACCTGGCCGCGCAGGCGGGCCTGGATGCGTTCCAGCGAGGCATCGACGTAGCGCGCGGTGCCGCCCGCGCTCGCCTCCTCGCCGAGCACGTGCCACGGCTCCAGCGCCTGGCGCAGCTCCAGCTCCAGCCCGGCCGCCTCGATCCCGCCGATGAGCGGGAAGCGGAACTCGAAATGCGGGCGGAACCAGTCGAGCGCCACCGGCATTCCCGATCTCTCGATGTCGGCAATGACGTCGGTGAAATCCGCCCACACGAAGTGGGGCAGCATGAACCGGTCCTGCAGCGCCGTGCCCCAGCGGACCGGCTTGCCGCGGTAGGGCGTCTCCCAGAACATGGCCATGAGCGCACGCATGAGCAGCTGCTGTGCCACGCACATGCGCGCATGCGGCGGCATCTCGAAGGCGCGAAACTCCACAAGGCCCAGGCGCCCGGTGGGGCTGTCGGGCGAGTAGAGCTTGTCGATGCAGATCTCCGCCCGGTGCGTATTGCCGGTTACGTCGACCAGCAGATGACGGAACAGGCGATCGACGAGCCACGGCGGCACGCTGCGGCCCGGATCGGGCAGCTGCTCAAGCGCGATCTCCAGCTCGTAGAGGGATTCGTGACGCGCCTCGTCAAGACGCGGCGCCTGACTGGTCGGCCCGATGAACAAGCCGGAGAAGAGGTAGGACAGCGAAGGATGGTTCTGCCAGTAGGTGACGAGACTGGCGAGCATGTCGGGCCGGCGGATGAAGGGGCTGTCGGCCGGCGTGATCCCGCCCATGACGATGTGATTGCCGCCGCCGGTGCCGATGTGGCGCCCGTCGAGCAGGAACTTCTCGGTGCCGAGACGTGCGTTGTGCGCCTCCTCGTAGACCGAGGTCGTGATCTTAACGAGCTCCTTCCAGCTCGTCGCCGGATGGATATTGACCTCGACCACACCCGGATCGGGCGTAACCCTGATGACGTCGATGCGAGGATCGGCCGGCGGGGCATAGCCTTCGATGTGAATTGGCAATCCCGTCACCGTTGCTGCCTCCTCCACCGCGGCGGCGAGCGTGGCGAAGTCGAGCGCATCGACAAGCGGCGGCAGGAAGACGCACAGATGTCCATCGCGCGGCTCGATGACGAGCGCGGTGCGCACCGAGCCATAGACCTCGCTGCGGCCCGACAATGGGGGAACGGGCGGGGCTTTAAGCGTTATGGCAGGTTGGCGCGTGAGCAGGGCATTGCGTTCAGGCAGCGGCTCCGGGTCGGCGAAGGGATCTCGCGGCAGAATGTGCGGGAATTGAATGGGCGGGAGCGTTGCAAGCGAGGGAATGGGAAGGCGCAGCCCCGCCGGTGAATCGCCAGGCGTCAGGAAGAGCTTCTCACGCCGTGTGCTCCATCGCTCCGTCATCCACTGGCGTCCGAATTCGGGCGAAGGCCAGGCCAGCAGCGGCAGGACATAGCCGGCGGGGGTATCGAGCCCCTGATCGATGGTGCGCACGACGCGCGCCCGCTCGGCCGCATCGTGAAGACTGCCCTTGCCTGGAGGCGCGTCGACGGGCAGCTTCTGCTCGACGAGTGCGTAGTAGGCCGCGTCCTCGTAGGCCGGCAGGGCGCTGTCGCGTGCCAGCCCGAGCTGCTCGCACAAGGCGCCCATCAGGCGTTCGGCATCGGCGATCGTCAGCTTGGGCGGCTGCTCCTCGCGCGCGATCAGATCGGGGTTGGTCCAAACCGGCTCACCGTCCCGGCGCCAGTAGATGGAGAACGCCCACCGCGGCAGCGGCTCGCCCGGATACCACTTGCCCTGCCCGTAGTGGAGCAGGCCGCCCGGCGCGAAGAGCTTGTGCAGCCGGCGCACGAGGTCGTCTGCGTAGCGTCGTTTGGTTGGTCCTACGGCCGCGGTCTTCCATTCGGCGCCCTCGCGGTCATCGTCGGCCACGAACGTCGGCTCGCCGCCCATGCTGAGGCGCACGTCGCCCCTGTTCAGGCGCTCGTCGACTGAGTCGCCCGCGGCGAGAATGGCTCTCCACTGCTCCTCGCTGTAGGGTAGCGTCACGCGCGGTGTCTCGCGTATGCGCTCCACCAGCATGTCGACGGTGAACGTCACCTCGGCCGGCTCGTGGCCGCCGCTGATCGGGGCCGCGCTCGAGGGCTGCGGCGTGGCGGCGAGCGGGATGTGGCCCTCGCCGACCAAGAGACCCGAGGTCGGGTCGAGGCCGATCCAACCGGCGCCCGGCACGTAGACCTCGGCCCAGGCATGCAGGTCGGTGAAGTCGCGCTCCGTTCCGGAGGTGCCGTCGGCCGGCCTTACGTCGGGGCGCAGCTGGATCAGGTATCCCGACACGAAGCGTGCGGCAAAGCCCAGGTTGCGCAGAAGCTGTACCAGGAGCCATCCGGAATCGCGGCACGAGCCTGATCCTTTGTGCAGCGTGTCCTCCGGCTCCTGGATGCCGGGCTCGAGGCGAACGCGATAGCCGACGAGACCTTGAAGCTTGCGGTTCAGCTCGCATAGGAAGTCGATGGTGCCGCATGTGCTGCGATCGAGCGAGGCGAGAAAGCCGGCCTGGTGCGGGCCCACCGGATGCGGCTCGAGATAGGGGCCGAGCTCTCTTTTCAGATCCGGCGCATAGTCGAAGGGCCAGGTCTTGGCCTGCTGCTCCAGGAAGAAGTCGAACGGGTTGATGACCGCCATGTCCGCCACGAGGTCGACCGTCACGATGAAGCGGTCGGACTTCTCCGGCAGAACGATGCGCGCGCAGTAGTTGGCAAACACGTCTTGCTGCCAATTGATAAAGTGCGGCTCGGGCTCGATCTTGAGTGAATAGGTGAGGATCGGCGTGCGACAGTGCGGCGCCGGCCTCAGCCGCACCACCTGGGGGGCCATCCCAATTACGCGGTCGTAATGGTAGGTAGTGCGATGCGTCAGAGCGACATGGAGGGTCATCAATACCTGTAGGAGGGCAGGCACCCTGTGGGGGGTGCGAAGAGCGGCAGCATAGATCATCTTTCGTGTCGCACAAAGTTCGGGCATTGCCCGCAATGCGGGCTTATTGCATGAACATCGGGCAGTGGAACGTGGCAGGGTTAGCAGCGTTGCCGGCAATGGCAGGCGGCGGCGGAATTGAGGTGACGGTGAAAACGTTCGAATGCGGTGCGTGCGGCAATACGGTCTACTTCGAGAACGTCCAATGCGTGCACTGCGGCCATGTACTGGGGTTTCACCCGGCGCGGCTCGAAATGGCAGCGCTGGCGCCGGCCGGCGCCAGGCTCTATCGCGAGTTTGCCGGGGACCCTGCGCCTTTGGCCTATTGCGCCAACGTGACCCACGGCGTGTGCAACTGGCTGGTTCCCGGTGGCATTGGGCCAGGCTTTTGCACCGCTTGCGCTTTGAACCGGACGATCCCCGATCTTTCCTATGCGGCCAACCTGCGCGCCTGGGGTGATTTCGAGCGCGCCAAGAAGCGCCTCGTCTACTCGCTCCTGCGCTTCGGCTTGCCGCTCGATGGCGCGGGCGCCGGCAAGGGCGCGCTGGCGTTCGATTTCGTCAACGACGCTTTGACGGGGCATCTCGACGGCGTCATCACGATTGCGGTTGCCGAGGCGGATGCCGTCGAGCGTGAGCGGCAGCGGCAGGCGATGGCGGAAACCTACCGTTCCCTGCTGGGCCACATGCGTCACGAGATTGGCCACTACTATTGGATGCTGCTGATTCAGGGGACGGAGCACATCTCCATGTTTCGCCAGCTCTTCGGTGACGAGCGCGCGGACTATCGTGCCGCGCTCGACCGGCACCGCGATCGGGGTCCGCCGGCCGATTGGTCGTTGCGGCACGTATCGGCGTACGCGAGCGCGCATCCATGGGAGGATTGGGCGGAAACTTGGGCCCACTATTTGCACATGGTCGATGCGCTCGATACCGCAGCGGCTCATAGCTTCGAGCCGCGAGCTGCGGGTGGTGTCGGCGGGGGCGCGTGGATAATCGGGGCCGGGGACGTCTATCGCACCGAGAGCTTCGAGGCCCTGATGGCGCGCTGGATTCCGCTCACGCTTGCGCTCAATGACATCAACCGGAGCATGGGGCACAACGATTTTTACCCCTTCGTCATTCCCGAGGTTGCAGCCACGAAGCTTAATTTTGTGCATCGTGTCGTGCGGGAACGGATGCTCCACCGCGTCGAAGGCGCTGACCAATTTGCTCCCCTTGCCTGATGTGGTCGGCTAAGTCTCGCTGCGGCGCGAGCAAATCAACCTCAAGGTAACGCTAAAGGGGGCATATCGGCGGACACGAGAGCGCAATTCGCCAGCAGCCTGGAGACCGAACGTGGGAAAGCCGCAGCCCCTCGATGAGACGGAGCCGGGCGCCCCGTCACCGCCCCCGCCGGAAACGGATCTTTCCCGCGGCTTGTCGTCGGACGAGGCAGGCAGGCGGCTCGCCGAATACGGCCCCAACGCCCTTGAGGAGAAGAAGGTCACGCTCCTCGACCGGCTCATTCGCTACTTCTGGGGGCCCATCCCGTGGATGATCGAGGCGGCCGCCATTCTGTCGCTGATCCTGCGTGACTGGAAAGACTTCGCCATCATCACCTTGATGCTGCTGATCAACGCCGGCGTTTCCTACTGGCAGGAAAGCAAGGCGGAGGACGCCATCAAGGTTCTGAAAAAGCAGCTGGCACCGCTGGCCCGCGTGCTGCGTGACGGCACCTGGCGTACGATTGCCGCGCGCGAGCTCGTGCCGGGCGACGTCGTCGCGCTCAAGATCGGCGACGTGACGCCGGCCGACATGAAGCTCGTGAGCGGCGACTATCTCAGCACCGATCAATCGGCTCTGACGGGCGAGTCCCTGCCCGTCGACAAGGGGGTGGGCGATCCGGCCTACTCCGGCTCGATCATCAAGCTCGGTGCCATGGACGGTATCGTCACCGCCACCGGCACCAAGACCTATTTCGGCCGCACCGCCCAGCTGGTGCAGTCGGCGCAGACGCGCTCGCATTTTCAGCGGGCGGTCATGCGCATCGGCAACTTCCTCATCATGAGCACGATCACGCTGGTCATGCTCATCATGATTGTTTCCATCTTCCGCCAGGAGCCGTTCCTGGAGACGCTGCAGTTCTGTCTCATCCTGACCGTCGCCGCCATTCCCGTCGCGCTTCCCGCCGTGCTGTCGGTGACCATGGCCATCGGGGCGGAGCGGCTTGCGCGCATGAAGGCGATCGTGTCGCGGCTCGTCGCCATCGAGGAATTGGCCGGCATCGACGTGCTGTGCGCCGACAAGACCGGCACGCTGACCAAGAACCAGCTGACGCTGGGCGAGCCCAATCCAGCGCCGGGCACGACGGTCGACGAGCTGCTGGAGGCCGCCGCGCTGGCTTCCGACCAGGAGAATCCTGATGCGATCGACAAGGCCGTAATCAGCGGTTGGGAGCAAAAGGGCGGCAAGGCGCTCTCCAGGCTGAGCAAGTTCACGCCTTTCGATCCCGTGAGCAAGCGCACAGAGGCCGCCGTCCAGCGCAAGGGAAAGCTGTACCGCTACAGCAAGGGCGCGCCGCAGGTGATCCTCGATCTGTGCAAGCTCGGAGCGAAGGAGCGGGCAGGCTACGACCAGCGGGTCGATGATTTGGGAAAGAACGGCTACCGCGCGCTGGCGGTCGCCTCTGCCGGCAGCGACGGCAAGTGGCAATTGCTGGGGCTGCTGCCGCTGTTCGATCCGCCGCGCGACGATGCGGCCCAGACGCTGGCGACCACGCGCGAGATGGGCGTCGACGTCAAGATGGTCACCGGCGACCACGAGGCGATCGCCAAGCAGATCGCCGCCAAGCTGGGCTTCCACGGCATCATGCTCTCCGCCGACAAGGTGTTCGTCGAGGGGGCCTCGGAGCAGTCCATTCGCCGCCAGATCGAGGGCGCAGAGGGTGTTGCTCGCGTCTTCCCCGAGCACAAGTTCAAGATCGTCAAGGCGCTGCAGGACGGTGGCGAGCACATCGTCGGCATGACCGGCGACGGCGTCAACGACGCCCCGGCGCTCAAGCAGGCCGACGTCGGCATCGCGGTGAGCGGCGCCACGGATGCCGCACGCGCCGCCGCCGACCTCGTGCTCACTGCGCCGGGAATCGGCGTCATTACCCACGCCATTGCCGAGGCGCGCCGCATCTTCGAGCGCATGTCGAGCTACGCCACCTTCCGCATCGCCGAGACCATCCGCGTGCTTCTGTTCATGACGCTGTCGATCATCGTGTTCAATTTCTATCCCGTGACGGCGGTGATGATCGTGCTGCTGGCGATCCTCAACGACCTGCCGATCATGATGATCGCCTTCGACAATGCCCCGACCGCCCTGAAGCCCGTGCGCTGGAACATGGCGCGCGTGCTGACGGTTGCCACATCGCTCGGCATCCTGGGGCTCGGCGCGAGCTTTCTGTTGTTCTGGTACGCCGACCGTGTGCTGCACATCGATCGGGAGGTCCTCCAGACCATCATTTTCCTGAAACTGCTCGTGGCGGGTCACCTGACGCTCTACGTCACGCGCAATCAGAAATGGTTCTTCTCCAGGCCTTGGCCGAGCTGGAAGATGTTTGTCGTTCTCGAGACCACGCAGGCGGTCGGAACCCTGTTCGCCGTCTATGGCATCCTCGTCACGCCGATCGGCTGGACCTACGCGTTGCTGATCTGGGCCTATGCACTGGCCTGGCTACCGATCTCCAGCGGGGTGGCGATCGTCGTGCGCAAGCTCTTCGACATGGAGACCGGCTATCACGCGCGCCATCTGGCGCGCGTGGAGCAGGACCTTCGTCCGGCTTGAGCGATCGACTGCGAAAAGCTTAAGCCCAGCGGCCGGCCGCAGCCTTGTCGACGAACCAGATCACCTTGCCCAAGGGGCGGATGCGTCCGGCCGGCACGCTGGTGTCGCCGGACAGGACCCGATCGAGGATGTCGCGCTTCTCCTCGCCGGCGACGAGGAAGGCGACGGTGCGGCTGCTGTCGAGCGCCGGATAGGTCAGGCTGACGCGCGGCTGCGGACGGCCGTGCGGAACCGGCGCCACCCAGCGTTTCTGCTCGTCGAGCACCGGCTGACCGGGAAGGAGCGAAGCGGTGTGCCCGTCGGGGCCGAGCCCCAGCAAGGTAAGATCGAGCAGCGGCCTGTCGATGCGCAGCGTGCTCCCACCGTAGAGCTTCTTGAGGGCCGCCTCATAGCGCGTGGCGGCCTCGTCGAGATTAAGACCCTCCGTCGGGACCGGATGCAGGTTCTCTTTCGGCACCGGCACGTGCGAGAGGAACGCGCCGCATGCCATCCCGAAGTTGCTGGCAGGGTCGGACGGCGGCACGAAGCGCTCGTCGCCGAGGATCCATTGCACGCGGTCCCAGGGCAGCTTGCTGCGCACGGGCTCCTGTGCGAGCAGCTCATAGGCGGGCTTGGGCGTGTTGCCGCCCGAAAGCGCGACAAGAACCGGACCGGGCGTGTGCCTCGCCGTCTCGCAGATGAAGTCGGCGACGGCACGGGACAAGCCCGAGATGTCGTCGTAGATCCGCAGCGTTCCGACTGCAGGCTTGAGGATGGCAGTCTTGGCAGGATCACCCATCGCACGCTCCCTGTGCTGACTTGCACGCTTTTCGTCAAACCTTTGTGCGCACCGCGGAATAACAAAGCGTTGCGCCTATCATTTAATTCGATAGCCGGCGGATTATCTCAGCATCGAATTTACATATTTCCGCTAGCGTCTGCGCGCACGTGCAAAATGGCACACCCCCTTGTGCCCAAAGGATGCACTGCAGATTTGTGAGACAGCCGCAAACGGCCGTCTCAAAGCGGGAGCTGGTAGTTCGGCAATGGGCAGCACAGACCATCGCGCGCACGCAAAAGGCCCGCTCACGCTCGCCTTCGACATCGGCGGAAGCCACCTGAAGGCGGGGGTGCTGTCGTCCGCGGGCGACATGATCACAGATCGCGCGCGCATCGTGACGCCGAAGCCGGCGCGGCCCGACGCAGTGGTCGAGGGCCTGGTGGGGCTCGCAAAGCAGCTGAAGCAGTTCGACCGCATCACCATCGGCTTTCCGGGCGTGGTCCGTCGCGACACGGTCTTCACCGCCCCCAACCTCGGCAACAAGCTGTGGCAGGGCTTCGAGCTCGCCGCGGAGATCTCCAAGGAATTGGGCAAACCCGTGCGCATGCTCAACGATGCGAGCGTCCAAGGGCTCGGCGTCATAGAAGGGCGCGGCACCGAGTGCGTCATTACCATGGGGACGGGCATGGGCTTTGCCCACTTCCTCGACGGGCGCCTGGCGCCGCACCTGGAGCTCAGCCAGCATCCGATCAAGGGCGGCAAGACCTATGACGAGTACGTCGGCGAGAGGGCGCTCGAGAAGATCGGGCGCAAGCGCTGGAATAAGCGACTGCATAAAATTATCGCGGTTCTCGAAACCGTAGTTATGTACGACACGCTGTACATAGGCGGCGGGAACTCGCGGCTGATCGACACGCCGCTGCCACCCAACGTGAAGCCGGTCTCGAACGAAGCGGGCATCACCGGCGGGGTCAGGGCTTGGGATGAGCGCATGGACCACCTTTTCGAGGAGCCGCCGGCCGCCTTCGCAAAGGCTGCAGAGCACGCAAGCTGATCGGAGAGCCTCGTGCTCCGGTTAGTCGACCGAATTCATGGCCGCCGTAGGCGGGTCGTGCAGCACCAATTGAATGAATGCAAAGGCTAGACGGCGCCTGCGATGAAAACTCTCGAGAATATTGACCAGCTTGCGATCAACACCATTCGCACGCTTTGCATCGATGCCATCCAGAAGGCGCAGTCGGGCCACCCCGGCACGCCGATGGACGCAGCCCCCACCGTCTACACGCTATGGCAGCAGTTCCTGCGCTACGACCCGAAGGCCCCCGAGTGGATCAATCGCGACCGCTTCGTGCTCTCCAACGGGCACGCATCGATGCTGCTCTATGCCCTCATCTACCTGGCGGGTATCAAGGCGGCCGATAGTCCCCATCAGAAGGCCCGCGGCGACGCCGTCAGCCTGAAGGACATCGAGTCGTTCCGCGAGGAGGGCAGCCGCTGTCCCGGCCATCCCGAGTACGGGCTGACGACCGGCGTCGAGACGACAACCGGTCCGCTGGGCCAGGGTCTGGCGACCAGTGTCGGCATGGCCGTTGCGCGTGAATGGCTCAGCGCCACCTACAACAAACCGGGCTTCGAGATCTTCGATTTCAACGTCTTCGCCCTGTGCGGCGACGGCTGCATGATGGAGGGCATCTCCAGCGAGGCCGCCTCGATCGCCGGCCACCTGAAGCTTTCCAACCTGTGCTGGATCTACGACCAGAACCACGTGACCATCGAAGGTCACACCGACATTGCGTTCACCGAGGACGTGGCGGCACGTTTCCTCGCCTACGGCTGGAACGTGACAAGGGTGACGGATGCCAACGACGTGGCGCAGGTGGCGCGCGCTTATGAGGAGTTCCTGGCGACCGAGGATCGGCCCACGCTGATCATCGTGCACAGCCACATCGGCTACGGCTCGCCCGACAAGCACGACACGCCGTCGGCGCATGGCGAGCCGCTGGGCGATGAGGAAGTGCGCCTCACCAAGCAGTTCTTCGGTTTCGATCCCGACAAGTTCTTCGTGGTGCCGAAGGGCGTGCGCGAGCATTTCAGCGCCGTGATGGGCAAACGCGGCGCCAAGAGCCGCCGCGCCTGGGAGGCGTTGTTCAAGCGCTACGCCGCGAAATTCCCCAAGCTTGCCGCCCAGATCGGGCACATCGGCAAGCGCACGCTGCCGAAGTGCTGGGACCGCAACATCCCGGAGTTTGCCCCGGACGCCAAAGGCATGTCGACGCGCGATGCCTCCGGCAAGGTGCTGAACGCGATTGCCGAGGAGGTGCCTTGGGTCGTCGGTGGCGCGGCGGATCTGGCGCCCTCGACCAGAACGCGGCTCCTGTTTCAAGGTGCCGGCGACTTCCAGCCCTACGGCCGTCTCGGCTCGTACTCGGGTCGCAACATGCATTTCGGCATTCGCGAGCACGCCATGTGCGCCATCGTCAACGGCATGACGCTGACGGGCTTGCGCGGCTACGGCTCGGGCTTCCTGATCTTCACCGATTACGCGCGCGGCGCCATCCGCCTGTCGTCGCTGATGGACCTGCCTGTTCTCAACGTTTGGACGCACGATTCCATCAGCCTCGGCCAGGACGGCCCCACCCACCAGCCGATCGAGCAGCTGGTGTCGTTGCGCGCCATCCCCGGCATGGTGGTGATCCGCCCGGCCGACGCCAACGAGATGGCCGAGGCCTACCGGCTGATCCTGTCGTTCCAGCACCGGCCCGTGGCACTCATCTGCACGCGCCAGGCTCTGCCCATCGTCGACCGCAAAAAGCTCGCGCCGGCGAGTAACGTGGCAATGGGTGGCTACATTCTCGCCGATGCTCCGCGCGGCAAGCCCGACGTCATCCTGATCGGGACCGGCAGCGAGGTGGCGCTGTGCCTGTCCGCACGTGATCTCCTGGCGAAGCAGAAGATTTCCGCTCGCGTCGTCAGCATGCCCTCGCGCGAGCTCTTCGAGGAGCAGAGCGAGGCCTATCGCAACAAGGTGCTGCCGCCGGACATCCGCGCACGCGTGACGGTGGAGGAAGCCTCGCCCATCGGCTGGGACCGTTACGCGGGCTTCGACGGCGTTGTGCTCGGCATGCACACCTTCGGCATGTCGGCGCCGATCAAGGTCGTCACACAGCACTTCGGATTCACGCCCGAGCGCGTGGTTGCCGCGGCCAAGGAGACATTGCGCCGCGTTCGTTGACGTCCCGGTCTCGGGGCGTTGGTCGCCAAACGATGCACTGAGTACGGAGTAAGAAGATGCAACTCGGAATGATCGGCCTCGGCCGCATGGGCGCCAATATGGTCATACGGCTGATGCGCGCCGGTCATGACTGCCACGTCTTCGACACGCATGCCGCGGCGGTGCAGGATCTCGTCGCCCGGGGTGCCAAGGGCTCGACCGACCTCAAGACCTTCGTCGACGGCCTGTCGAAGCCGCGCGCGGTCTGGATGATGGTGCCGGCAGGCGCGGTCGATGCCGTCCTCGCTGAGCTGACGCCGCTGCTGTCGCCCGGCGACATCATCATCGACGGCGGCAACTCCTACTATCACGACGATTTGCGCCGGGCGAAGCAACTCAGGACCAAGCAGCTGCATTACGTCGATGTCGGCGTCAGCGGCGGTGTTTGGGGCCTGGAGCGCGGCTATTGCATGATGATTGGCGGCGAGAACGACGTGGTGCAGCATCTCGACCCGGTCCTGCGGGTGCTGGCGCCAGGCGTAGCATCCGCCCCGCGCACGCCCGGCTGCACCGGCGAGGCGACCCCGGCCGAGAACGGATATTTGCATTGCGGCCCCAACGGCGCCGGCCACTTCGTCAAGATGGTTCATAACGGCATCGAGTACGGCGTGATGGCGGCCTATGCGGAAGGGCTCAACATCTTGAAGAACGCCAACGTCGGCACCGAGCACCGCACGACCGACGCGGAGACGACGCCGCTGCGCGACCCCGAGCTCTATCAGTACGAGTTGGACCTTCCCGACGTCGCCGAGGTCTGGCGGCGCGGCAGCGTCATCGGATCGTGGCTGCTCGACCTGACGGCGACCGCGCTGCGCCAGAACCACGACCTTTCCAATTTCGAAGGTCGCGTGTCCGATTCGGGCGAGGGTCGCTGGACGCTGCAGGCCGCCATCGACGAGGGCGTGCCCGCTCCGGTCATCTCGTCGGCGCTGTTCAGCCGCTTTGCCTCGCGCGGGGACGCGGAGTTCGCCGACAAGATCATGTCGGCCATGCGCTTTGAGTTCGGCGGTCACCTGGAGAAGAAAACGCCATGACGTCAGCAAAGGTTGTCGGCAAGTCGGACGCGCTGGTCTTCTTCGGCGCCACGGGTGACCTTGCCTATAAGCAGATCTTCCCGGCCTTGTTCCGCCTGGTGCGCGACGAGGGATTGACGACGCCTATCATCGGCGTGGCGAAGTCGGGGTGGACGCTCGATCAATTGAAGCAGCGTGCGAAAGACAGTGTCGATGCGCACGGCGGCAACACGAAGTCGGAAACCTTCGTGCAGCTCTTGAGCCTGTTGCGCTACGTCGACGGCGACTACGCCGATCCAGCTACGTTCGAGGCGCTGCGCAAAGAGTTGGGCAAGGCCAAGCGCCCGATGCATTACCTGGCGATCCCGCCCGTCCTGTTCGGGACGGTGACGGCTCAGCTCGCCAAGTCGGGCTGCGCCGACAATGCGCGTCTCGTCGTGGAGAAGCCGTTCGGGCGCGACCGCAAGTCGGCCATGGAATTGAGCGCGAGCATCGACGAGTACTTCAGCGAGGCGAACGTCTTCCGCATCGATCACTACCTTGGCAAGGAGCCGGTGCAGAACATCCTCTACACGCGCTTTGCCAACTCGATGTTCGAGCCGATCTGGAACCGCAACTACGTGCGCTCCATCCAGATCACCATGGCGGAGAACTTCGGCGTGCAGGATCGCGGCCGTTTCTACGACGAGACCGGCGCCATCCGCGACGTCATCCAGAACCACATGCTGCAGGTGCTGGCCTCGCTGACCATGGACCCGCCGACGGGACAGGAGCACGAGGCCATGCGCGACAGCAAGGCAAGCCTGCTGAAGGCCGTGCGTGCGCTGCGCCCCGAGGACGTCGTTCGCGGTCAATACCAGGGCTACGACAAGGTGCCGGGCGTGGCACCGGGCTCGACGGTGGAGACCTATGCGGCGGCAAGGTTCTCGATAGACAACTGGCGCTGGGCGGGTGTTCCCATCTTCATCCGCTCCGGCAAGATGCTACCCGTGACGGCTGCCGAGGCGCTGGTCGAATTCAAAAGCGCACCGCGCGCGACCTTTGGTGAGCTCGTTGCCCCTTCCTCAGGGCACATGCGGTTCCGCATCGGGCCCAACGTCACTGTCGCTTTGGGCGTACGTGTCAAGACGCCGGGCGACCGCATGGTCGGCGAGGACGTGGAGCTGATGCTGACCCGTCAGCCGGCGGCAGAAATGCCGCCCTACCAGCGGCTGCTGGGTGATGCCATGAACGGCAACAGCGAATTGTTCACGCGCGTGGACATCGTCGATGCCGAGTGGCGCATCGTCAACGACATCCTCGGCAATGTGACGCCCCTTTACACCTACGCGCCAGGTACATGGGGTCCCAACGAGTCTGAGCAGCTCGTCGGCGACGACGGGCCGTGGCTGAATCCGGAACCGACAGGGGACACCTGATGGCCCGGGCCCACGAAATCGTCTTCTTGTTCGACGTCGACGATACGCTGCTGGACAACGACGGGTTCCAAGACGAGCTTCGCGACCACCTGGGCCGGTCCTTCGGCCGCAGGGCCAACGAGCGCTATTGGCGGATCTTCGAGGAGCTGCGGGCGGAGCTCGGGTACGCCGACTATCTGGCCGCGCTGGAGCGCTATCGCGCCGAGCATCTGCACGACCCGCGCCTGCTGCGCATGTCGAGCTGGATGGTCGATTATCCCTTTTCGGAGCGGCTCTATTCAGGTGCCCTCGACGTGGTCCGGCACGTGCGCGAGTGGGGTCTTCCCATTATTCTCTCGGACGGAGACGCCGTGTTCCAGCCGCGCAAGATCGAGCGGTCGGGCCTGTGGCACGCGTTCGAGGGGCGCGTGCTGATCTACATTCACAAGGAAGCGGAGCTGGAAAATGTGCGGCATTTCTATCCGGCCAAGCACTATGTCGTGATCGATGACAAGCTGCGCATCCTCGACGCCATAAAGCAGGTCTGGCGGGACCGCGTCACAACGGTGTTGGCCAGGCAGGGCCATTATGCCAACGATAAGAAAGAGGCAGGGCGATACCCTGCTGCTGACATAACGATCGGCCATATCTCAGAGCTGAAGAGCCACAATTTCTCAGCCGTCATGGCTGACTGATCAGGGAGAATGCCGTGAAAGCCACGCAAAAGCTGCACGATATCGGGCAGAGCCTCTGGATCGACGACATCACGCGCGACATGCTCGACAGCGGCACGCTCAAGAAATACATCGAAGAGTTCTCGGTCACGGGCCTCACCTCCAACCCCACCATCTTCGACAAGGCCGTCGCCAAGAGCAATTCCTACGACGAGGGTATCCGCAAGCTGATGCAAAGCGGCTACAGCGGCGAGGCCCTGTTCTTCGAGCTGGCCGTTGAGGACTTGTCGCGCGCCGCCGATCTGTTCCTGCCCGTGCACCAGCGTACGGCGACCGTCGACGGCTGGGTGTCGTTGGAGGTCTCGCCGCTGCTCGCCTACGACACCAAGGCAACCATCGCCGAGGCCAAGCGCCTCTATCAGAAGGCCGGCAAGCCCAACCTGTTCATTAAGATCCCCGGCACCAAGGAAGGCCTGCCGGCGATCGAGGAGGCGATCTTCTCGGGCGTGACGGTGAACGTCACGCTGTTGTTCTCGGCTTCCGACTACACGGCCGCGGCGGACGCCTACATGAAGGGGCTCGAACGCCGCGTGGCCGCGGGCCTCAGCCCCGACGTGCGCTCCGTCGCATCGGTGTTCATCAGCCGCTGGGACAAGGCGGTGATGGACAAGGTGCCCGATGCGCTGCGCGACAAGCTCGGCATCGCCGTCGCCAAGCGGGCCTACAGAGCTTACCGCGAGGTTTTGCAGTCGGACCGCTGGCAGCGTCTGGAGTCGCTCGGCGCGCGTCCGCAGCGCCTGCTGTTCGCCTCGACCAGCACCAAGGACCCCAAGGCGCCCGACACCATGTACATCACGGCGCTGGCGGCGCCCGACACCGTCAACACGATGCCCGACGAGACCCTGCTCGCCTTCGCCGATCACGGCAACGTCGGCACGGTGCTGTCGGCCGACGGCGGCGACTGCGACAAGGTTCTGGCCGAGTACCCGTCGGTCGGCGTCGATGTCGACGCGCTCGGGCGCCAGCTCCAGGTCGAGGGTGCCAAGTCGTTCGTCCAATCCTGGCAAGACCTTTTGAAGTCCATCGACAGCAAGATGAAAGCGCTGAAATAGGAGACGTGCGCATGGGCCAGACACCGCTGATCGGCACTGCCACCTGGCAAGCGCTCAAGGAGCATCAGGCCAAGATCAAGGACGTGCATCTGCGCCAGATGTTCGCTGACGATGCGAGCCGCGCCGACCGCTTCACGGTGGAGGGTGCAGGCCTGCAGCTCGACTACTCCAAGAACCGCATCACCGACGAGACGATGCAGCTCTTGCTGCATCTGGCCCAGGAGCGCGGCGTCACCGAGCGGCGCGACGCCATGTTCCGCGGCGAGAAGTTCAACACGACGGAAAGGCGCGCCGTGCTGCACGTCGCCCTGCGTGCCCCCCGGGACGAAGTGATCGAGGTCGACGGACACAACGTCGTGCCCGACGTGCACGCCGTCCTCGACCGCATGGCGGAGTTCGCCGACAAGGTGCGCTCGGGCGCTTGGACCGGGCACACGGGCAAGCGCATCAAGAACGTGATCAACGTCGGGATCGGCGGCTCCTACCTGGGGCCGGAGATGGCCAATCTGGCGCTGCGCGATTTCAGCGACCGCGCCATGACCTTCCGCTTCGTCTCCAATGTGGACGGCGCGGCCTTCGCCGAGGCGACGCAGGGCCTCGATGCGGCCGAGACGCTGTTCATCATCTCGTCGAAGACCTTCACCACGCTCGAGACCATGACCAATGCCGCCACCGCGCGCGCGTGGGTAGTGGAGAAGCTCGGGGACGAGAAGGCTGTCGCCAAGCACTTCGTCGCCGACTCCAGCAACTCGGCCGGGGTCGAGAAGTTCGGCATCGACACCTCGCACATGTTCGAGTTCTGGGACTGGGTCGGCGGCCGCTACTCGATGGACTCCGCCATCGGCCTGTCCACCATGATCGCCATCGGGCCGGAGAACTTCCGCGCCATGCTTGCCGGCTTCCACGCCATGGACGAGCACTTCCGCTCGACCCCGCTGGAGAAGAACCTGCCTGTCCTGATGGGGCTGCTGACGGTCTGGTACAACAACTTCTTCCACGCCGAGACGCTCGGCATCATGCCCTATGCGGAGCACATGGCGCGCTTCCCCGCCTACCTGCAGCAGCTGCAGATGGAGAGCAACGGCAAGCACGTCGACCTGAGCGCCACCCACGTGAACTATCAGACCGGGCCCATCATCTGGGGCGAGCCGGGAACCGACGGGCAGCACTCGTTCTATCAGTTGATCCACCAGGGAACGAAGCTCATCCCCTGCGACCTCATCGGCTTTTTCGAGCCGCTGAGCACCTACGCCGAGCACCACGATCTGCTCATGGCCAACTTGTTTGCGCAGGCGGAAGCCTTGGCGTTCGGCAAGACGGCGGCCGAGTTCACGGCCGAAGGCTCCCCTGCCTTCCAGACGCCGTTCCGCGTGACCGAGGGCAACCGCCCGACCAACATGATCCTGGCCGAGCGGCTCGAGCCCAGGACGCTCGGAGCGCTGGTGGCGCTCTACGAGCACAGCGTCTTCACCCAGGGTGCCGTCTGGGGGATCGATTCCTTCGATCAATGGGGTGTCGAGCTCGGCAAGGTGCTCGCCAAGCGCATCATTCCCGAGTTGCAGAGCGCGGTAGAGCCGCCGCTAAAGCACGACAGCTCGACCAATGCGCTGATCCGCCGCTACCGTCAGCACCGCGGGCGCTAGAGCGGGACGCAACGCGTTTACGCGAGCAATAACGCACCATCAGCGCCATCGGGGCGGTCGAACAGACCCCGATGACGCCGTCTTGGTCGTGCACTGGCCGCAGCGCGTCAGCGCTTCGGCGGCTAGGCTTTCGCCAACGCGCCGGCGAGCGCCTCGGAGATCAGCCCGAAGATTGCGCCACCGATCATCGACAGCGCGACCACGGCGGCCGGGTTGGCGACAGTGGGCTCCAGCAGACCGTCGGTGCCCGCGTGCAGCAGCACGTACGCGACGGTGGCGGCAAAGCCGTAGACCGTTGCGGGGATTGCCGAAAAGATCGGGATCTTGCAGCCGAGAATCATGAGGCCGACACCGAAGGCGACGCAGATGGCCGGCCACACGTTCGGTGGAAGCGAGTCGCCAATGCCACCCAGCTTTGTGATGGCCAGGAACGTAAGCACGCCCCACACGATGCCCCAAAGGTTCGCGAGCACGCTCGACACGAAGCCTTGGACCTTGCCGCCACAGTGGTAAAAGCTCGCCCAAGCGATGAATGCTGCCCAGATGAGCAGCCCCAGCCCGAAGAAGTCGGAAAGGTAGAGATAGGTCGCAACACCGCCGAGAAGGCCGATGCTGACCGCGAGTGCGGTGACAAGATCCATGATATTTTCTCCCCTACATTTTATGGCCGGATCGATTGATTTGCTCTGATTGATGGTCTCCGGCAGGAGACATAATAAACTGGATTGGTGTGGCGCGTTTGCCACTCAGTGGGCTTCTCTGCTCAATTAGGCAGCAATCTGAATGGCCGGAGATGCCGACACACACGCAGACCGAGTATGTCCTGGGCAAGCTCGAATGGATGCGGGAGCGGCGCATCTGGCCCAATGGCCTGCGCTATCTGTGGACCGACGCCTTCGGCGTTGTCCTTATGGTCTCGCTCTACGAGAAACTGGGCGAGAAGTCCTTTTTGCGTCAGGCGGAATGGGTGGTGGCCGAGGTGGACCGGGTGCTGGGGCGCCCCCGTGGCATCCGCATCGGCGAGGAGCCCGACCGCGACGGGCAGTACTTTCACTACCTTGCCATGTGGCTGTTCGCGCTAGCCATGCTGGGCCGGCACGTCCCGCGCTACCGGCAGGCCGGAATCGAGCTCGTCTATGAGATTCATGACGCCTTCCTTGTGCCGGGCCGGGGCGTGATCTGGAAGATGAAGGAGGATTTGAGCCGCCCCTACCCGGGTTACGGGCTCGGCGCGCTCGACGCCTTCGACGGCTACATCTCCTACCGGGCTCTCGACGAGGATGGGCTCTCGCGCCAGATCGCGGACATGCGCGCGCTTATCGATCGTACGGCGCCCACCCTTGGCATCACCCAGGACCTGGGTCTCGGCATGATGCTGTGGATGACCCACTTTTTTCCCGACGAGCGGTGGGCACAGGTGCAGCGGCCGCGTTGCCTCGCCATGCTCGAGCGCATGTGGAAAGAAGACGGCTACTTCTGCCGAGAGCCCGATCTGCCGCGCGTGAAGTTTGCGTTCACCAACTACGGCGTGTCGGTGGGGCTGCAGTCGGTCGGCGCCATGCCTGAGCACGTTGAGCGACTCAATTCCTTCTTCGAAAAATACCGTTCGGGAGATGAGTACGACGAGGCGGCCATCACCCATGTCATGGCCTGCAGCTCGCACTTTCCCGGTTGCCTGATCTGACGGTGCGGTCGATGCGGCCGGAGCGATAGGCGCAATTCTAGCGACGCGCCTTACACGCCATAAATCATATGAGCGTAGGTCGGGGCTCTACCTGAAGCGCTTCAGGCCAAGAACGGAGCCCGCCACATGAACCGCAAATCCATGCTTTTCCGCGGTCTTGCCGTCATCGCGATGACGGCCCTTGCCGCCTCGACGAGTGCGAATGCCTGCACCGGAATACTCCTCAAGAACGCCGACGGCACAGTCGTGCACGGGCGCACCGTCGAGTTCGGCATCCCGCTTGACATGGACATCGCCGTGGTGCCGAGGGGCTTTCAGTTCGTCGGCCAGACGCCGCTCGGCGAGGGCAAGAAATGGACGTCGAAGTACGGCGCGATGGGCGTCATCGTCTTCAACAATCTCGGCATCATGGACGGCATCAACGAGAAGGGGCTGGCGATCGGCGGCTTCTATTTCCCGACAGAAGCCGAGTACACGCCGACGACGCCTGACAACCAGGCGCAATCGATGTCGGCCGTCGACTTCTCCAACTGGGTCCTGACGAGCTTCGCCAGCGTTGACGAGGTGCGCAAGGCGGTCGAGGGCGGTGAGGCCGTCGTGGCGCCGACGTTGCTGCCCGGCTGGCCGCAGCAGGTGCAGCCGTTCCATTGGATCATCTACGACAAGAGCGGCAAGAGCCTCGTGATCGAGCCGGTGGGCGGCAAGCTGGTGCTCCACGACAACCCGATCGGCGTCTTGACCAACTCGCCGACGTTCGACTGGCACATGACGAACCTGCGCAACTACATCTCGCTCAAGCCGCTCGACGTGCCGCTGGTGAAAATCGACAACAAGACGTTCCAGGGCTTCGGCATGGGTGACGGCCTGCACGGGATGCCGGGTGACTTCACGCCGCCGTCGCGCTTCGTGCGCGCCGCCGTGTTCTCCTCCACCGTCTTTCCCGCCGACAATTCGTCCGACGGCATCTTCAACGGTTTCCACGTGCTCAATAACTTCGATATCCCCGTGGGCTCGGTGCGCGCGGAACAGGGCGGCAAGACGGAGGCCGACCAGACCTTGCTGACGGTGATGCGCGACCCGCAGGAGTCGCGCATGTACTTCAAGACTTACGACGACCAGACGGTGCGCATGGTCGACCTCGGCAAGTTCGACCTCGACGCCAAAGAGGTGAAAAAGCTCTCGACCAAGGGCAACCAGACCGTGATCGACATGTCGGGGCGGTTCGAGACCTTTAAGACCGCAGCGACGGCGAAGTAGCCCCGCTGTCGGCGGCTCAATCGCCGTCCAACGAGTTGAAGCCCAAGGAGGAGCCGGTCAAGGCGCCGAGCGCGCCGCGGCCGGTCTCCTCGGCATTCTTGAGCGAATAGATCATGGGTTCCAGCATTTCGCGGGCCGGCATGCTGGCGAAGACGTCGGGTGCTACTCCCATGGCGTTCCGCCCCGAACGCAAGGCAAAGCCCAAGTCGGTCACGACGCTTCCCAGAACGCTCATTGCCGACCGCTCCTTATCATCGGTTGCAAGGGCCGGGTCGGTGAAGCCGCTGCCGGTGAGGAGATCGCGCACCCCCTCGACGTTGGCGAGGACGAACGCCATGCCAAGGCCGCTGTGTGCAAAAAGCGGTTTGGCGTGATGCCCGCTCTTGCCGTCGCCGCTCAAGACCGGGGTGAGACGTTGGAAGCGCACGACCTCGAGCTCGGTCACGTAGGCGCGCAGCAGGGCGCGCGTGGTCTCAGCGACGCTGAGGAAAGCGGCGTTGTCCTTTCCGGGCTGAAGCCAAGTTTGCGCATATCCGCCGGTCCAGGCCTTGTACGTCTCGGTTGCGGTGGCCGCGACGGTGCGAGCGAGCGCGGCGACGTACTGGCATCTGTAGGAGCCGGCCGCTGATCGCTCCGCCAGCGCTTCTGAGCCCTTGCCGAACAGCAAAAGGTCGATGGCGGTGAAGCCTTGAACGGCGACGCTGGCATGGGCGAGTTTGTCGGGCGCAAGCGCATTGCTGTCTTTCCGGCGCAGCAGGCGGCTGATCTGCTTGGCGGCGACGCCGCGCTGGTCGGGGTAGAAGACGAGCCGGTCGAAGCGCTGCTGCTCGCTGATGGGTCCGAAACGGATGTGCTCGATGCGGCCCCAGGCCAGAAGCGCTTTGCGGGCGCCGGCGCGGGCCTGCTTCAGAGCCTGCGCCGAAGGGCTCCGGCACAGATCGCCGGCCTCCTCGGCAAACAGCGTTGCCGCGGCGGCGAAGCGCTCATAGCCGGGGAGGATGTGGCTCTTGAGAACGCGCTTGGCGACGGCCGCATCGTCGAAGGCCGCGGCGGGATGCACGTTGACAAGCGCGAGCAGGATCAGCAGCAGGATGCGCTTTGCGATGAGGGGGCGGCCTGGCGTGGGCCCGGCGCTCACAGCGACTCCACGAAGCGATGCAGTGCCTCGCGATCGGCCTTGGACAAGGCCGCGTAGCCGTCGCGCGAGGCCTGTCCTTCTCCGCCGTGCCACAGGATGGCTTCCTCGATGTTGCGCGCGCGGCCGTCGTGCAGAAAATACGTGTGGCCGCTCACGGTTTCGGTCAGACCGATACCCCACAGCGGCGCCGTCCGCCACTCCCGCCCGTCCGCCATGCCTTCGGGACGGTTATCGGCGAGGCCATCGCCCATGTCATGCAGCAACAGATCGGTGTAGGGCCAGATCCTCTGATCGCTCAGATGCGGCTGTCGTTCGACCTTGCCGGTCGTGAAAGACGGCGTGTGGCACGTCTGGCAGCCGAGCTGATGGAACAGCGCCTTGCCGCGTGCCACGCTCGCATCGTCAAGGTTGCGCCGGGGCGGCACGGCGAGGTTCTGCGCATAGAAGACGACGAAGTCGAACAGCTTGCTGCCCACCTCGAGGCCGCCGTCGCGCTCGGTGTTGCCGTTGGGTGCGTTGAGGCAGAAGCTCTGCGCGGCCGTGCAGTCGCCCGACGGCTTGGCGATCAGCGGCGTCGACAGGCCCATGTCTCCGGCAAAGGCCGAGGCCGACTGTTGGCGGACCGAGGGAACGCCGGCCTTCCAGCCGAAGCGCCCGAGCGCGACGCGGTCTCCCTCGAGCGACCACACCTCGTTGGTACGGCCCGAGATGCCGTCGCGGTCCTTGTCGTCGGGGTCGGCAAGCGCGCGGATCTGCGCCTCGGGCACGGCTTCGAGCAGGCCCATGCCGATCATCTGCGGGGCAACGCGGGGCGACATCATCGCTTTGGGATGCAGGGGCCCGTATTTGAGATCGGTGATGGTGTAGGAGGGCCGCCGCAGGGTCACCGTGGTGCCGTCGCCGAGCGTCGCCGGCACGTCCTCGTAGGTGATGTGCATGTGGCCTTCGCCGTCGTGACCCTGGATGGCGACGTCCTGCAGCTGCCCGCCGTAAGTGGGATCGTCGATGGTGTTGACCTTGTGCTCGGCCAGCAGGCGGCGCTGCTCGTCGGTCTCGGGCGGAATGGACAGCCGCAGGAACATCGACTCGGCGGTGTCGTCGGGATAGTTGGCCTTGGGCGGGTGGCCGCGGCCGTCCTTGAAATGACAGCTCTGGCAGGAGCGCGAGTTATAGAGGGGGCCGAGCCCGTCGGAGCTCTTGGTGGAGGCAGGCGCCGATACCCACAGCTTGCGGAAGATGGCGTTGCCGACCTTGAACCTGGCCTCGCCCGCAAAACCGATGCCATTGGAGAAGTGCGAGAAGGCATCGCGCGTGTTCACGCTTTCGCGCGTGGTTGCCGCGCCTCCGGGAAGCGCCTCGCTCGCCTCGTCCGAAGGCGCGGCAAGGGCTGCACGCGTTCCGCTCACTTCGGCGCGGCTGAGCGTGACCATGGCGCCCACCGTGCAGATGCAAAGGGCTCCCGGAAGCAGGAACAACGGCAGCCGAAGATTGGGTCGCGGTCTAGTGGTCATGCGCAAGCATAGGGGATCGGGTTGGGCCGCGGGAGCACCAAGCGCAGTTTGCCGCATGGGCACGCCATGCGCCCATGCGGTGCAACATCTGGCCCTGGCGTTCGACCTTGGGCGCGGCCGAACGCCGGCTAGTTGGACTTTACCTTGTCGGGGCTGTCGAGACTGTTGGAGCCCTCGAACTGAATGGCCTTGAGGTCGAGGGCGGCAATCCCCCGCTCGAACTCCTTCGACTGCGCGATCAGCGCCTCGATCGCCGCGTTGACGACGGCGTTCCCCTCGTCGTTCCCCTCGCCGATCATCTGGTCGTAGGCCTCGCCGCCCGCCGCACGTTGAACGATCGCCTCCATGCGCTTCACGGTCTCGTCGAGCGCGGCAAGCGTGCGTTGGTCGGTCTCGGGAGACTTGGCGCGCACGAGGTCCGATGGGCTGGGGCCCGAGACGACGGTGCCGTCGGTGCGCTGGTAGGAGCCGAGGTAGACGTTGCGAATGCCGAGTACGTCATTGTAGTGCGAGGCGTGCGTGTTGTCGGAGAAGCAGTCGTGCTCCTCCTCCGGATCGTGGATCAGCAGGCCGAGCTTCATGCGCTCGCCTGCCATCTCGCCGTAGGACAAGCTGCCGAGCCCTTTGAAGATCGCAACGAGCCCCGCCTTGCCGCCGTCGGCCATGACGGCCTTGCGGGCCGCGCCGTCGGCTTGCCACTGCGCGACCATCCAGGTTAGGTCGTCGATGAGAAGATCGGTGGCCGTCTGGAGGTACTGGGCGCGCCGCTCGCAATTGCCCCCGGTGCAGTTCGCGGGATCAAAATCGCTTGCCGGCCGGTTGCCGGCGCCCGGCCCCGTGCCGTTGAGGTCCTGGCCCCAAAGCAGAAACTCGATGGCGTGGTAGCCCGTGGCGACGTTCGATTCTACGCCGCCGGCCTCCTGCAGCTTATCTGCCAGAAGCGGTTTGTCGATAACGGAGGTATCGACCTCCTCGCCGGCGATCTTGATGGACGTGTTGGCAATGACGTTGGCGACGTAGAGATCGTTCTCGGGCGATTCCTCGCCGTAGTCCGCCGAGACGTAGTCGATGAGGCCTTCATCGAGAGGCCACGAGTTGACCTTGCCTTCCCAGTCGTCGACGATCGCATTGCCGAAACGGAAAGCTTCGGTCTGCATGTAGGGAACGCGCGCCGCGACCCAGGCCTGGCGCGCGGCCTTGAGATTGTCCTCGGTCGGGTCTTTGACCAGCGCCTCTACGGCCACCTTGAGGCTGCGCGCGGCGGCAGCCGCGTCGGCATAGCCGGCCGCCGCTAGATCGGCATAATTGCTTGCCACGGCGGCCGCGTCGGGGGCTTTCTCCGCGACCGCAAAGGTGCCAGCGGCGCCCAGAGCAACGGCGGCTACCGTGGCGGCGAGAACTCTGCGCATGATCCAACGTCCTTTGTCTTAGCGAAATGGGGCCGGGGGCTCCGAAATATGCCGGCAGCGAGCCGTACGGCATCGGGTTGCTGCGATGAGAATAATTTATTACTCGTCAAGTCAAGAATAATTTTGACGCAACGCGGCTGGCCTATGTCAGTGCTGGAGCGTGGGCTCGCCGATGCTAATTTGAACGCTTCCAAAGATGCGATGCCGCGCAAGTGACGGGCGGAGCCGCATCGCGCCAACAAACGGAAACGGCGCGCGCTAGAGGTGATCGGCAGTGCTGAAGTGGGCGCCAACGGCCTTTCTACTTTTCTCAGTTGCTCTGGTTCCGACGCGCGCCGCGGCTCTAGCCGCCGAGCCGTTCGAGAAGATGACGCAGCGGGTGATCGACGGCTACGTGCTGCCGCGGTTCGAGGCGCTAAAGATGGCGAGCGACAGGCTCGCCCATGATCTTGCCGAGACCTGCGCAGGCGCGCCGCAACGCTTGGGCGCGGTGCGTGCCGACTTTGACGAGATTGTGCTTGCATGGGCCGGCGTAGAGTTCCTGCGGTTCGGCCCCCTGTCGGCGATGGGCTTGCCGGAGCGCTTCTCCTTCTGGCCCGATCCGCGCGGCGTCGTGTGGCGCCAATTGCGCACGGTGATTGCCAAGCGGGATCCCTCCGCCCTCGATGCGGCAAGCCTGGCGGACAAGAGTGCCGCCATACAGGGGCTTCCGGCGCTGGAGGTGCTGCTCACCAGCGAAAAGCGACCGATCACGGCGGATGACGAGGACGGCCGCTACCGCTGCGGGCTGGCGCTCTCTATCGCGCGGAACCTCGCCAACATCGCCGGCGGCATCGTGTCCGACTGGGGCGGCGAGCAGGGATGGCGGCGCCGGATGCGGCACGCGGGACCGCAAAACCCGCGCTACCGCACCCCGGCCGAGCCGCCGGCGGACTTTGCCAGGGCCCTTATAACGGGCCTGCAGATGTTGCAGGACCGCCAGGTCGTGCCGCTCATGAAGGCAGGCGCCACACCCGGCAAAAAGCCGCGGCTTCCCTTTTTGCGCTCTGGCCTCGATGCGCGCTACGCTGCATCGGCGATTGCGTCATTGAAGGCGCTCTACGACGCCACGGGTCTTGGCGCCAACGTTCCGCCCGACAAGAAGTGGATGCCGGAGTGGATTGCCACGGCCTTTGGGAGGCTCGCCGCTGACGTGCCGGCTGCGATAGAAAGCAGCGGCGGTACCGAGGCGGGGCCTGAGCGTGAGCGCGAGCTGCGTTTCGTGCGCTTTCACGTCGAAGGCATCCGAAAACTGGTCGGGCGCGAGCTGGCGCCGCGCGCCGGCCTCACAATAGGGTTCAACGAGCTCGATGGCGATTGATCGACGGCACTTTCTGATCGGTACGGCGCTCGCTCTTGCGCCCGTTTCGCGCGCCTTCGCCGGCGTGCTCCCGCTCGACGAGGGCGGCTCGACGGAAGCCGGCGATCTGGTCGCCGCCTGCCGCCGTCCGGACGGCGGCTACTCGGTCGTGGTGTTGACCTTCGACGGCACCATCGTACGCGAGCTGCCGCTCAAAGGGCGCGGGCACGACATCGCGCTCGACCGCAAAAGCGGCCAGGCAGTGGTCTTCGCCCGCCGGCCGGGATCGTTCGCGCTCGCCTTCGACGTGCGCGGGCGGCGCGAGCCGGTTCTGTTCACGACGCCGGCCAAGCGCCACTTCTACGGCCACGGCGTGTTCTCCCGCGACGGGCGGCTGCTCTATGCGACCGAGCACGATAGCGACACCCGGCAGGGCCTGCTCGGCGTCTACGACGCCACGGGCGGTTTCAACCGGATCGGCGAGATCCCGACCTACGGCATCGGACCGCACGAGGTTATCCTGCTGCCGGACGGCAAGACCTTCGCCGTCGCCAACGGCGGCATCGAGACCCACGTCGAGACGGGACGCGACAAGCTCAACGTCGACACCATGCAGCCGTCGCTCGCCTTCGTCGACAGCAACTCGGGCGAGCTGCTTGCGCAACACATGCAGACCCGGGATCTGCACAAGCTCTCCATCCGCCATATCGCGACGGACGCGCGCGGCGCCGTGTGGTTCGGCGGCCAGTGGGAAGGGGACGCCGGCGACACGCCGGAGCTCGTGGGCTCGGCCGGTATCGATGCGCCCTTGCGCATCATCGAGCCCGGGGATCCGATGGGCGCATCGCTGGCCGGATACATCGGCGCCGTGGCAATCGACGGCGAGGGGCGCGTGCTCGCGGCGTCGGCGCCGCGGGCCGGGCGCATCATCTACGTCGACACCGAGCGCGGCGCGATCGTCGGCGAGACGCAGCTGATGGATGGCTGCGGCCTGACCGGTATCTCGAAGTCGGCGTTCGCGCTGAGCTCGGGCATGGGCGTGCTGCAGACGGAGGAGCCCGACCATACGCACCTGACGGTCGCCTCATTTCCCGGCCGCGCCTTCGACAACCACCTGCGGCTCATTCGCTGACGCGAGCTAGGCAGCTGCCGCGCGCGCGACAATGCACGGATGCCGGCGGCGAAGCCCCCGCCGCACCGGCGCCTCATGCAAGCGGGCAACACGAGAACGCAGGCGCGGCGGGCGGGCGACGTGCGGCGTTGGCTGGACGAGTGTGCTGACGCTCATCAGGCCCCAGACAATGGCCATCAGCAGGTAGAAGTGGCGCCAGTGATCGGTGTCGACGATCGCACCTTCGAGCGCGACGGCGACGAACGCCGAGTAGGCGATCAGGAACAGCGGGCGCGTGGGCGTCGCCTTGAGCGCGTGGCGGAAGCCGAGCACCAGCGTCAGGCCGACGAGGATCCAGTAGACGCCGCCGCCCAGCCATCCCGCATTGAGCAGCACGCTGAGATAGACGTTGTGCACCTCTTCCGGATGGTGCCGGGTCGCGAACTCCTGGGCGCCGATGCCGAGCGGGTTCTCGGCGATCAGCTCGATGGCCTTCTCCTGTCCGCCGAAGCGGCCCTCGGTGCCGGTGTCGTAGGTCATGGTCAGGGTGGCGCGCTCCCGGAACATGTCGGACATGTAGTTGGAGCTGAGCGCGAGGGTCACAAGGCCGGCTGCGAAAATGGCGCCGGCGATGATCAGGCCGGTCATCCTGAGGCGGCTGACGGCCTTCGCGCTGGTCAGCAGCGTGAGGTAGCTGAAGATCGCCACCGCCACCGCGAGATTCACCCAAGAGCCGCGCGAGAAAGTCGCGAGCACCGTCAGCGAGAGCATCCCGGAAACGGCGAGGGGAAGAAGCATGCGGTGCCAGGGCCGGCCTAGCGCAATGTGCAGCAAGTAAAGAATTGGCGGGACCAGAAACGGCCCAAGCACGTTGGGATCCTTGAACGTGCCGCTTGCGCGCTCGAACTTGGTGAAGAGCTCGTGGGCCCCGGGCAGCAGCCCGAAGTAGCCGATGAGCGCGGCCGCCGCGGCCACGACCGCGGCCCAGGTCCAAGCCTTCATGATGAGCTCGGTGTGACGCGTGGGGCTGTTGGCGACGAAAGCGGCAAAAACGACCGTGGCCAGGTAGAGGTAGAGTGTGACCCCGACGTGGGTGAGAGTCAGCTTGAGGTCGAGCGAGAGCGACGCGGCCAGGACGGCTGCCGCGCCGGCCACGATCCAAAGCGAGAAGTAGGCCATCAGCGCCGGGTTGAGAGCGACGAGGCCGAGCGTCGGCAGCAGGATGATGAGCCCGACGCTCAACGCATCGACGGGGGCCGGCTCGGTAAACACCAGACCACTCGAGGCAAACGTCACGGCCACCAGCGCGAGCGCCAGCCAGTGCACCCAGCTGCGCCTCGGCGCGGGCTCGTGGAGCAGATTGGTCCTTGGATGTGCGATGCCGATGGCGGACATGGCGGCGGTACTCAGGCTACGCGCGCGGCTCAGTACGCGTTCTCGGACTTGAACAGCGCGAACGGTGTCTTCAGCAGAATGTAGATGTCGAGCAGCAGCGACCAGTTCTCGATGTAGTAGATGTCGTGCTCGACGCGCTTTTGAATCTTCTCCGGCGTGTCGGTCTCGCCGCGCCAGCCGTTGATCTGCGCCCAGCCGGTGATGCCGGGCTTGACCTTGTGGCGGCCGAAGTAGCCGTCGACGACGCTGACGTAGAGGCGTCCTGCGGCCTTCGCCTCCAGCGCATGCGGGCGCGGTCCGACGAGCGACAGGCTGCCGTTGATGACGTTGAACAGCTGCGGCAGCTCATCGAGGCTGGTCTTGCGGATGAAGCGGCCCACCCGGGTGACGCGCGCATCACACTTGGTGACGAGTTTTTCCGCGTTGGCGTCGCAGCGGTCGACGTACATGGAGCGGAACTTGAAGATCTCGATCAGCTCGTTGTTGAAGCCGTGGCGCTTCTGGCGGAAGAGCACAGGGCCGCGGCTGTCGAGCTTGATCGCTGCGGCGACGGCCAGCATCACCGGGGCGAGCATGACGAGGGCCGCCGATGCCACGACCTTGTCGAAGGCCCATTTCACCACGTTGCCCCAATCGGCGATCGGCTTCTCGAGCAGATTGATCATCGCCACGTTGCCGACGTGGGAGTAGGTGTCGCGCGTGAAGCGCAGCTCGGTTGCGCGCGCGGGCAGCTTGACCTCGGTGGGCAGCACCGAGAGCAGGCGCGTCACCTCGAGCAGGCGCCTCTCCGCCGTGATCGGCAGCGCGATGATGACGAGGTCGAGGCGTGTCTTGCGCGCGAACGCGACCAGCTCCTGCAGGCCGCCGATGCGGGGATAGCCGGCGACGATCCGGCTGACGCGGTCGCCGCCGCGGTCGTCGAACACGCCCATGATGCGCACGTCGCTGTCGACGTCGACCTCCAGCTCGTTGATCAGCTTCTCGGTGATCATGCCGCCGCCGTAGATGGCGGCGCGGCGATAGAGGCGGCTCTGGCTGGTCCAGTGGCGCACCAGCGTGGCGACTGCGAGACGCTCTCCGATGAGCGCGGCCGCTCCGGTTGCATACCAGAGAGCGAACCACACGCGGGAGAACTCGTGCCCCACCTTGAGAAAGAAGACCGCCGCCAACAAGAATGCGAAGGCGGCGGTCCAGCCGAGGAGGACGCGCGGCATCTGTTTCAAAAAGGATGTGAAGGCCGGCAGCGTATAGAGCTGCAGGAGCTCGTAGGTGGCAACCGTTGCCGCGCCCGCGAGCCCGGCCGCGAGCAGGAACGAGCCTCTGCCGGCGACGATCGGCTCCTCGACGTAAAGGAACGCGATGGCGAGACCCAACAGGACCACGATTGCAAAGTCGAGGGCGTGCACCGCTCCGCGGATTACGACCAGCGAGACGAGGCTCGACTTCTCATGGAGGCGAAAGTCGGCCATGCGCGGGACCTGGCGCACATGCGGCAACGGCGTGATGCCAGCATGCGCGGGTACCCGAGCGGTGGCTCGTCCATGGTGCAGCATTCAGGGGCTCGTTGCTTTCTCGTGACGCGAAGGTGCCCTCTTGGAAAGCACACTTCGTGCCAGCGAGACGCGCTCGAGCACCCGCTGTCGTATGGTTTGCCGTTAAGGTTAGCGGCTGAGGCAGGCGGCGTAGAAGTCGAGGACGGCTGTTGCCGCGGGGCCGATGGCAAAACGATCGCGCACCGTTTGCTTGAGCCGCGCTGCGCGCTCCTTCGCAGCCTGCGGTTCGTCGAGAAACGCGTTGAGCGCCAGCGTCAACGCGTCAACGTCGCCCGGCGGCAGCAGCTGCGTATCGGAGCCCTGTACGATCTCGGGGATGCCGCCGGCACGGGTGGCAATCAGCGGCATCTCGGCCGCGGCCGCCTCCAGCACGATATAAGGCAGGCTTTCGGTGCGCGAGGGAACGACCATGCAGCGTCCGCGCCGGAAAGCCATGAGGGCGGGCAGGGCCCCGGTGAAGTCGACGAAATCGTCGAGCCCCAGCTCGTGCGCCAGCTTCTCGAATGCGGCCCCGTCGGGGCCGGACCCCACAATGATGGCGCGCACCGGCCGGGCGTGCGCGACCTGCGCCAACGCATGAAGCAGCACATCGACGCCCTTGAGCTGGCGCAGCTCGCCGACAAAGAGGAAATCGGCCGCATCGGGGTCGGGCGTATGGGGCACGAAGTCGGCCGCCTGAAGCGCGTTGGTGATCACCCGCGTGGGGGCAAGTCCTTTGCCGACACGTTGCTCATAGAGGCGCCGCACATAGTCGCTCTCGAAGATCAGTCCGTCGGTGAAGCGGGCCAGCGCCTTTTCGATGCCGATATAAAAAAAGGCCTGGGGTGAGCCGGGGGGAAAGTGCAGGCTGCCGCCGTGGGGCGTGTAGAACGAGGCCACGGGGCCTCCCTCGAGCCGCAGCAGGCCCCTGACGAGGCGGGCATAGGCGCCGCCCTTGGCGCCGTGCCCATGCAACACATCGGCCTCCTGCTGTCGTACATGAACACGTACATGTCGGCATGTTGCAACATCGCTGAGGCTGGGGCGCCGGCTCATGGGGATGCGGGCAATCCCCAGCTTCAGGCTGGGTGCCACCCGCGCAAGGCGCTCCTCGGTCAGGCGATCGGCGGCGTTTGAATCGACGATGAGGCCCACGTCGTGGCCGCGCGACGACTGCTCGGCGCTCAAATCGAGGACATGCCGGAAGAGGCCGCCCACCGGAGCACGGAAGCAGTGCAAGATACGCAAGCGCTTACTCACGCGCGCCAGGCTCCCTTACCTCGACCTTAGAGGAAGCGTTCGAACACGTAGACTGTGTCGCCTGGCAGTAAGGTGTAATCGGAGGGAGCTTCAATCTGGTCAACAAGACCGTTCATCCGGCGGGTGATACGAAATGTCCGCTCACTCGCCCGGGGCGTGTACCCGCCGGCGATTGCCACGGCGGTCTCCACCGTCATCCCCGAAACGTAGGGGTATTGGCCGGGCAGCCGCACCTCGCCCAGAATGAAAAAGGGCCGGTTTTGCGCCACGTCGACCGTCACTTGCGGATCGCGCACGAAGTCGCGCGCCAGACGCGCGCGAATTGTGTGTGCAAGTTGATTGGTCGTCCTGCCGCGCGCGCGCACCAAGCCGATCAGCGGCACGGCGATATCACCGACCTGGCTCACGGTGTATAGCCGCGACAAGCTGGGCTGGCCGTAGACGAAGATGCGCAGCTTGTCGCCGGTATCGAGAATGTAAGGGGTATGCACCCCCGGGATGGGCGGAGGGCCTGCCGGCATGACAATGGCCTTGCCCCAGGGGATCGGCTCGGGCGAGACCTCGACGCCGGCAGGGTACACGGTCGTCCGGCCCCAGCCGGCATTGGCGACGATGGGGGCGGGGTAGCCTTGCGGCGCCCCCTGCGGCGCGCCGTAATAGCTGACGTCCTCCGCGAAAATGGCGCCGAGCCCGAAGTCGTCCTGCGCGCAGCCGCCCAATGTGAGGAGCATAGCCGCCGAAATTGATGCCAGCCGTCGGGACATGGATTGCGGGGCCAGATGATAAGGAGATCTCACAGTCAATCTGGCTTCCAAGTAGTTAACAAATGCTGAGCAGCTGTATTGTCTTTGAACGTTTAAGGAATTCGTTACCGGCAAGCGCTCTAAATTGGCGCAACGATTAGGTCTTCCTTCGAGCCGGCAACGCCTCCATGAACAGTGCCTCCCCCGACGACATCGACATCACAGCGATTTGGCGCGCCCTGCGCTCCAGCCTGCCCAAGCTATTGGTGGCGGCCGTGATCGTCGGCGTCAGCGCTTTCGCGGTTCTGTCCGTCGTCGTGCCCCGCTACACGTCCGAGGCGCAGATCCAGGTCGTTCCGCCCGAGCGCGAGGGCACGTCAGGTGGCACCTCGGCCGACGGTCTTGCCGCACGGCTCGACAAGGAAGCCATCAACACGCACGTGCGCGCCCTGGAGTCGCCGGACCTCGCTGCCGATATAATCGCCGAGGAGGGTCTCGCCAGCAGGCCGGAGTTCAACAGTGCGTTGAAGCCGCCGAGCATGCTCGACCGCATCCTGGGCATCTTCGACTTTACGCGCAGGGGCGGCGAGAGCGAGCAGGATCGCGTGCTCGACGCCTACTTCGACCGGCTCGACGTCTACGCGCCCAAGGAGAGCCGGCTTATCGGCGTTCGCTTCACCTCGGAGGATCCGCAGCTTGCAGCCGAGATCGCCAATCGCATCGCAACCACCTACCGCGCATCCTTGGCGACACGCTCGGTCACCGGTACCGACGAGGTGCAGAAGGCCCTGCAGCCGCGCATCGACAAGCTCTTGCAGGAGGTCGCGGAGGCCGACGCCGCGGTCGAGCGCTTTAGGGGGCAAGCGAACATATTCAGGGGCGGTCCCAACGACACCGGCCTCAACCAGCAGCAGCTCGCCGAGCTCACCGCGGAGCTGAGCAGGGCCCAGGCCGCGCGCAGCGAGGCGCAGGCGCGCGCTGCATCCGTGCGCGACATGGTGCAGGCGGGCAATACCGAGGCGCTTCCCGAGGTGCAGAAGTCTCCGCTCATTCAAAACCTCGTGCAGCAGCGCGTCCGCCTCGAGCGGCAGCTCTCGGAGCTGTCGGCCACCCTGCTGCCGGCGCATCCGCGCATGCGCCAGATCCGCGCCGATCTGCAGGGTCTGCAGCGTCAGATCAAGAGCGAGGTCGGCAAGATCGTCGAGGGCATCGAGAAGAGTGCCAGCGCCGCCGCTCTGCGCGAGAAGGCGGTGCAAGAGAGCATCGACGCCATGAAGGCGCGGGTGATCGGCACGGGCGACGACCAAGTCAAGTTGCGCCAACTGGAGGCGGTTGCCAAAACGAAGCGTGCCGAGCTGGAGCGGCTGCAGGCGCGGTTCGAGGCCAACCGGGCGCGCGCCGACAGCCGCGCGATCCCGATCGATGCGCAAATCCTCACCAAAGCGCGCCCGGCGAGCGTGCCGAGCTTCCCCAAGAGGCTGCCGTATGCCGCGCTCGTTGCAATGGCCATTCTTCTGTTCGGCATTGCCATCGTGGTGACGCGGGCCCTGTTCGCTGCAGCGCGCGCACCGGCTCCGCTGCAGAAGGCAGCGTGGGCGCTGACCCCTCCCATGCTGGCCGGCGCCGCCTCGCAACCGGCCTCCGCAGGCCTGGAGCAGCCCGCCGTGCCTGATGCCGACAGCATCCAGACGGTTCAATCGATTGCGGCGCTCGCCCACCATCTCCTTAACCGGCCGCCCGACGTGGGCGGGTTCCGCACCCTCATGACCGGCGAGACCGACGAGATCGACGCCAGCGACGACGCCGCCGATCTGGCGAGGGCCCTGGCCGAGGTCGGGAGCGACGTCATGCTGGTCGATTGGAGCCTCGAGGGACAACGCTCGGTCGAGTCGACTGGCGCGCAGACGGGCCCGGGCATGACCGAGCTCCTGCGCGGCAAAGCCAAATTTGAGGACGTTGTCGGGCGCCTGTCGGGAAGCAGCGCCCATCTGATCTCCTGTGGGGCACGCCCCGGCGACATCGGCGCACTGCTTGACCCAGACCACATCAACCTGGCGCTCGATGCGCTCGATACCGCCTACGATCACATCATCATCGTCGGCAGGAACAGCGCCGCGCGGGCGCTATTCGAGGCGATCCAGGGCCGTTTCGACGCCGGTGTCGTCGTCGCAGAGGGGCGCCGCCGTGCCGCACGGCCGTCCGAAGCGGCCGGTGCGTTCCTCGGCTTCGAGGTGACCGACATCGAGCTGTTCCGGCTCGAGCACCAGATGTCGACCAAGCGCGCCGAGGAGCGCCTGGCGCGCCTCACGGGCAGAGGCGGGGCGGAGGCACGGCCTGCCTGAGCCGCGGCACGGACATCGCGCCCTTTCGGTTTGGGTTTTGTTAACCAAGGATCGAACCGGAACTCGCGCCCCAGGGAGCCGGGCGCCCTTATGCACGAAACTTGCGTGAATGACCGCAGCGGCCGGCCCCTGGCGCGGTCTGGCGGAAATTGCGTATTTGTAGCGGTGGCATGAGCAGGCGTTCAACCAAGCTATTGAGAGCCGCGCTTGCGGCAGTGCACTACTCCGGGGCCGAGAACCTGCTTGCGCCTTACACCAAGGGTGCGGGCGTCATCTTCATGCTCCACCAGGTGCGGCCCGAGCCGCCGCGCACCTTCGAGCCCAACCGCATCTTGCGCGTGACACCGGATTTCTTGGAGTCGGTCGTGCGCGCAACGCGCGAGTCGGGCTTTGACCTCATCCCGGTCGACGGCATCCGCGAACGGTTGAAGCAGGGCGGCGAGCGGCCCTTCGCCTGCTTCACGCTCGACGACGGCTATCGCGACAACCGCGAGAACGCCTATCCGATTTTCGAACGCCACGCCGTTCCGTTCACGATCTATGTGCCGAGCGACTTCGCCGATGGGCACGCCGACTTGTGGTGGGTCACGCTCGAGCGGGTGTTGCGAGAGGCGCCTCACATCACGCTTGCCATGAACGGTGAGGGGCGGCACTTCCCGCTGGCGACCGTCGCCCAGAAGGAGGCCGCCTATCACGAGATCTACTGGTGGCTGCGCTCGATACCCGAGAAGATCGCGCGCGCGGCCGTCGCCGAGCTTGCCACGGCCCGCGGCATCGATCCGCGACAAAGCGCCAAAGGCGCCCTCATGTCCTGGGACGAGCTGCGCGACCTGGCGAAGGATCCGCTCGTGACGATTGGCGCGCACACCAAGTCGCATTTTGCACTCGCCAAGCTTTCCGAGACGCAGGCGCGTGCGCAGATGGCGGGCAGCATCAAGCGCATCGAGAAAGAGCTCGGGCTGCCGTGCCGGCATTTCAGCTACCCGTATGGATGTCTGCGCAGCGCCGGACCCAGGGAGTTCCAGATCGCGGCAGAGCTCGGCCTCGAGACGGCGGTCACGACACGCAAGGGCCTGCTTTATCCAGAGCACGCGCAATCGCTGACGGCGCTGCCGCGGCTTTCGCTCAATGGCGACTACCAGGACGTCCGCTACCTGAAAGCGCTGCTTTCGGGTGTCCCATTCGCGATCATGAATACCCTGCAGCAGATGTCGAGCAGCCGGGTTCCAGCCTGAGCGCAGGGCCGGAAAGGTCCACCGCGCTCGTTGGGCGCATTGATCGCCGTCGCCAAGCCCTCTATCACGCGGCAAACGCTTTTCGGGGACTTGAGACTTGGCGAACCTGGCGGCTCATGGGCATGCGGCGGCGCAAACCGGCCTGACGGCGGATCGCGCGGTGCGCGTCTGGCTGTGGATCGCGGCCGCGCTCGTCTTCGCCATGGTGGTGGTGGGCGGTGCCACGCGGCTGACCGACTCCGGGCTTTCGATCACCGAGTGGCAGCCGATCCTCGGGGCGATCCCGCCGCTCGGGGATGCGGACTGGCACGCAGCCTTCGAGAAGTACAAGGCAATCCCCGAGTACGCCATCGTCAACGCCGGCATGTCGCTGGCCGAGTTCAAAGTCATCTACTGGTGGGAATGGACCCACCGCTTCCTGGGGCGCTTCATCGGTATCGCCTTTGCCGTTCCCTTCCTCGGCTTCTGGCTTGCGGGGGTGCTGCGGCCCGGCTTTGCGAAAAAGCTGCTGGGCGTGCTCGCGCTGGGGGCGCTGCAGGGCGGCATCGGCTGGTACATGGTGATGTCGGGCCTCGTCGACCGCGTCGATGTGAGCCAGTACCGCCTGGCGCTGCACTTGTTGACGGCCTTTGCGATCCTTTCTCTGTTGGTCTGGCTCGCCCTCGATGCCGGACCTGAGGATGCCCCCATGCGCGGGCCGACGGTCAGCCGCGCCGGCTGGTGGCTCGCGCTGGCGCTTTTCGTGCTCGTCTTCCTGCAGTCGGGGCTCGGCGCGCTGGTCGCCGGTTTGAAGGCGGGGCTCGCCTACAACACCTGGCCGCTGATGGACGGCAAGCTCGTTCCATCAGGGCTCGGCACGCTTTCGCCCTGGCATCTCAACCTGTTTGAGAACGTCACCACGGTGCAGTTCGACCACCGGCTGATGGCCTACGTCATCGTCGCCCTGGCGCTGTGGCACGTGTCGGGGCTTGCGCGCAACGCCGCAGACGAGCGCGCCGTCGGCTCGGCCGGGCTGCTGACCGCGGCGCTGCTCACCCAGATGGCGATTGGCATCTGGACGCTGCTATGGGGCGTGCCGCTGGCGCTGGGGCTGGCGCATCAGGCCGGCGCCGCGCTCGTGGTCACGGCGGCAACGCTGCACCTTCACGTGATGACGCGGGCCGCCTCGCGCGGCTGAGCCTGCGAGGCGCCCATCGGCGCGTCGAGCCCCAGCATCAGCCGTATGTTCTGAACGGCGGCGCCGGCGGCGCCTTTGCCGAGGTTGTCGAGGCGGGCAACGAGCACGGCTTGGCGCAGCTCCGAGCTGCCGAAGACGTAGAGCTCCATCCGGTCCGTGCCGTTGAGAGGCTCGGCGGCAAGCCGCGTCATCGCGGCCGCCGGCTGCTGCGCGACGCTCACGAGCTCGCACCCCGCATAGTACTGGTCGAGCGCCAGCTCCAGCTTGCTCGGGCAGGGGCTCCCCGGCAGCGCGTCGAGATGCAGCGGAATGGAGACCAGCATGCCCTGGCGGAAGCTGCCGACCGACGGCACGAAAATCGGCTGGCGCGTGAGGCCCGAGTATTTGAACAGCTCGGGGATGTGCTTGTGCTCCAGGCTGAGGCCGTACAGCTCGAACGAGGGTGCCGTGCCCGCCTCGTAGGCCTCGATCATCGTGCGCCCGCCGCCCGAGTAGCCGCTGACGGCATTGATGGTCAGGGCGGTGTCGGGCGGCAGCAGGCCGGCGTCGACCAGCGGCCGGATGAGCGCGATGGCGCCGGTCGGATAGCAACCCGGGTTGGCGACGTGCTTGGCGCCGGCAATCGCGCGCGACTGATCCTTGTCGAGCTCGGCAAACCCGTAGACCCAGTCCGGCGCGACCCGGTGCGCGGTGGAGGCATCGAGGATGCGCGGCGCCGCCTCGCCGAGCGCGTCGGCGAGCGCCACCGTCTCGCGCGCGGCGTCGTCGGGCAGGCACAGCACGACGAGTTCGACCTCGGCCATCAGCGCCTGGCGTGCGGCCGCGTCCTTGCGCTTGGCCGGATCGATGCTCCTGACCTCGATCTGCGGCAGGCGCGCGAGCCGCTCGCGGATCTCGAGGCCGGTGGTGCCGGCCTCGCCGTCGATGAAGACCTTGCGCCTCGCCAAAGCGGGGCCTGCGTCGTGCTGCGCGCCCATGGGCTTGGGCTCCGGTTGGGTGGCTTGCGCCGGCTCTAAATCGCCACGGGCCAAGCTGTCAACGCTTATGGGACTGGCGCGAGCGGCGCTACGGGCTCAGAAACCAGCCCCAATCGGTGCATGATCCCTTCCCAAAGCGTCTCCGAGCAGCCGAACCCGAAGGCCTGGCAGGACACCTCGTGGGAGCCATCGTAGATCATGTCGATCGCCACCCAGAGGATGATCAACAGGCCGATCCAGGTGATCCAGGGATGCTTGACGAGCAGGCCGGCGATGAAGTGCGAGGCGATCGCCATCAGCACGATCGCCACGGCAAGCCCGATGATGAGCACGAGTGTGGAACCTTTGGAGGCTCCGGCCACGGCCAGCACGTTGTCGAGCGACATGGAAACGTCGGCGAGGGTGATGAGGCCGACGGCAGACCAGAAGCCGAGCGAGGCGTCGGGGGTTGCGGCCTCCAGCTGGGCGTGGCCGTCCCCGCTTGTGACCTGACGGTACATCTTCCAGCACACCCACAGGAGCAGGATGCCGCCGGCCAGCGTCAGGCCGATGATGGCAAGCAGCTGAATGGTGATCGCCGCAAAAAGAATGCGCAGGACGACCGCAGCCGTGATGCCCCAGAAGATGACCTTGGCGCGGATGTCGGGCGAGACGCGCGAGGCCGCCAGCCCGACGATGATGGCGTTGTCGCCCGCCAGCACCAGGTCGATCATGGTGATGTTGAGCAGGGCGACGAAATTCTCGCGGTACCAGTCGAGGCTGAGCAGGTTGTCGGCCTCGTCGAGAAAGGCGCTGAACATCAAGGCCAGATCTTGTGTCAACCAGTCCATACCTCAAGCCCTTTCCGGTCCCCGTGCCTCACGACACTGCGTCTGAGGTTGATCGCGCGATCCCCCCGCCCCGGCATGCGCAAACCCGCCTCCGCGAAGCGCTATGTGACATCGGCGGGCGGGCACGGCAAGCCTTAGTGCGCCTGAGACAGTGTCGCCCGGGCGCACGACAGCCCGCCTTGCGGGCGGGCTGCCGGGGACGTGACTTGGGCTGTTTTGGGCTTAGCGCTTTGAGAACTGGAAGCTGCGGCGCGCTTTCATGCGGCCGTACTTCTTGCGCTCAACGACGCGGGCGTCGCGCGTCAGGAACCCGCCCTTCTTGAGGACGGGGCGCAGGTCGGGCTCGTAGTGGGTCAGCGCCTTGGAGATGCCGTGGCGCACCGCACCGGCCTGGCCCGACAGGCCGCCGCCCATCACGGTGGCCATGATGTCGTACTGGGTGTTGCGCCCGGCCGCGGTGAGCGGCTGCTGCAGCAGCATCTGCAGAACGGGGCGGGCAAAGTACTGGGTGTAGTCCTTGTCGTTGACCGTGATCATGCCCTTGCCGGGCTTGAGCCAGACGCGGGCCACTGCGTTCTTGCGCTTGCCCGTGGCATAGGCGCGACCATACTGATCGAGCTTTTGCACGTACTCGGGCGCGGCCTCGGCAGGCGGCGCGCTCTTGATCTCGCCGAGGTCTTCCAGGGACTTGGTTTCCTGCGCCATGTCGTCAGGCCCTCACGTTCTTGCGGTTGAGCTTGGCCACGTCGAGCGGCTCTGGGTTCTGGGCGGCATGGGGATGCTCGGCGCCCTTGTACACCTTGAGGTTGCGCATCAGCTTGCGCTGCAGGGGGCCGCGGCGCAGCATGCGCTCGACGGCCTTCTCCACCACGCGCTCGGGGAACTTGCCCTCGAGGATCTCGCGCGGAGTGCGCTGCTTGATGCCGCCGGGGTAGCCGGTGTGCCGGTAGTAGATCTTGTCGGTGTGCTTGTCGCCGGTGAAGACCACCTTCTCGGCGTTGATGACGATGATGTTGTCGCCGCAATCGACATGGGGCGTATAGATGGCCTTGTGCTTTCCTTTGAGGCGGGTCGCGATCAAAGCGGCCAGCCTGCCGACCACCAAGCCGTTGGCGTCGATCAGGAACCACTTCTTGTCCACCTCGCCGGGCTTGGCGACGTAGGTCTTCATGTTGTGCGCTCCGTTGCTGGCGCCAGGCGCGGGCTTCTCAAGAGGCATCGCGGCCTGCCGTCATAGAGGTGCCGATGGCGGGCTAGGCGCGCCTTAAAACCAAATTCGTCCGGTGTTGTCAATTTTATTGTCTGTCGGACAGCCAAAAAGTCCAACAAGACAATTGCTTGGGCAAAACGGTAAAATAATACCGCTACGCGGTATAATAATACCACCCGGGCTGCGGGCCCTGCGGGCCCAGCGAGGGGCACGCGCGTGCGGCTTGCGGGCGGAGTGAAGTTGATGAAGATGACGCCGGTCCGGCGATGGGGCCGGCCGCGTCGGGACGAGAGGATGGGAACGCAAGCCATGCTGCGCGCCGTGCAGTCGGTGAAGCTCGCAGGTTTACTGGTGTTCGCTCACGCCGTCTTGTGCACGAGCGTGCTCGCGCAGGACGCCCTCGACGAGCCGGTGAAGCAGATCAGGCTTTCGGATGCGCAGGTCGTGCGCTTCATTTCGGCCCAGCCCGATCTGCCGATCATTGCCAAGAAGCTGGAGGAAGCCGGCGAGGAGGCCGACCCCGCTCTGCAGCAAGAGCTCGACGCCATCGCCAAAAAGCACGGCTTCTCCGGCTTTTCCGAGCTTGACGACGTGGCGGCGAACATCTCCCTTGTCATGGCGGGCCTGGATCCGGAGACGGGCACGTTCACGGACCCCGTGGCAGCGCTTCAGCAGGAGCTGGAGGACGTGAAGGCGGATGCCTCCATCCCCGAGGACGACAAGAATCGGCTCATAAAGGAGCTGACCGACGCCATAGCGACCACCGCACCGCTGCAGTTTCCGGAAAACGTTTCCGTCGTTAAGGCGCACAGCGAAGAGATCGAGAAGGGGCTGCAATAGCCCGCTCGCCATCGAGGAACGAGACAGCCGATGCAGGAGCGCACAACACGGACGGCGGTCGGCGCTGGCAGCGAGGCACCGCTCCTGATCGATCGGCCGCAAGCGGGCGTCGCCGTGGTCACGCTGAACCGCGCCCAGGCGCGCAACAGCCTGTCGCTCGCCGTGATCGACGAGCTGCACATGGTCATTACCGAGCTGGGACGCGATGCCGCCGTTTCGGCGATCGTGGTCGCAGCCAATGGACCCGCCTTCTGTGCCGGGCACGATCTCAAGGAGCTCACCGCGCACCGCGCCGACGCCGACCGCGGCCTCAAATTCTTCGCGTCAACGATGACGCGCTGCTCCGCCATGATGCAGGCAATCGTGGCGTGTCCCAAGCCGGTCATCGCCGCCGTGCAGGGAACGGCAACCGCGGCGGGCTGCCAGCTCGTCGCCACCTGCGATTTGGCGGTCGCCGCCGACACGGCGCAGTTCTGCACGCCGGGCGTCAACATTGGCCTCTTCTGCTCCACGCCCATGGTGGCGCTGTCGCGCAACGTTGCGCGCAAGCGGGCGATGGAGATGCTGTTGTTGGGCGACATGCTTTCGGCCGACCAGGCCGCCGAGTACGGCCTGATCAACACCGTGGTGCCCGCAGCCGACCTGCTGGAGGCGGCGGTGGCGCTTGCCGCAAAGATCGCCGAGAAGTCGCCGGCAACGGTCGCGATCGGCAAGGCGGCCTTTTACAAGCAGATCGAGATGCCGCTCAGCGAGGCCTACGAGTATGCCGCCCAGGTCATGACGGAGAACATGATGGCGCGGGATGCGGCAGAGGGGATCAACGCGTTCCTGGACAAGCGCAAGCCCGATTGGAAGGGTAGCTGATGCGCCCTGCTTGCGGAGAGTAGCAGGTGGAACCGCGCGTCTCGCTCATTACTCTGGGTGTCGCCGACGTGGCTCGCGCCCGCGCCTTCTACGAGGCGCTGGGCTTCAAGGCGGGCAGCGCTTCTCAGGACAGCGTGACATTCTTGGATGCCGGCGGCGTCGTGCTGGGGCTCTACGGGCGCGCCGCGCTGGCCGAGGACGCGGCCGTTGCCGACAGCGTTCCCGGGTTCTCCGGGGTGGCGCTGGCACACAACACCCGCAGCGAGGCCGAGGTGGACGCCGTCCTCGGCCAGGCGGTCGCGGCCGGGGCGAAGCTTATAAAGCCTGCCGCCAAGGTGTTCTGGGGCGGATACTCGGGCTACTTCGCCGATCCCGACGGCCATTTGTGGGAGGTCGCCTACAACCCATATTTCAAGCTCGGCGACGACGGGCGCGTCGTCTTGGATATGGGCGAGGCATGACCCACGACAGCTACAGCGACGACTACATCGCCGACATTCTAAGCACGGCGCGCACCTTCGCCTTCGTCGGGGCCAGCGCCAACGCCGTCCGACCCAGCTACTTTGCGATGAAGTATCTCATCGGCAAAGGCTACCAAGTCGTTCCCGTCAATCCGGGGAATGCGGGCCAGACGATCCTCGGCCAGCAGGTCTATGCCACGCTCGCCGACGTGCCGGGGCCCGTCGACGTCGTCGACATCTTCCGCAGCTCCGATGCCGCGCTGGAGGTTGCGCGCGAGGCGATCGCGCTGAAGGACCAGCTTGCGCTCAAGGTGCTGTGGATGCAGCTCGGCGTGCGCAGCGAGGAGGCGGCCGCGGAGGCCGAAGCCGCCGGCCTCAAGGTCGTCATGAACCGCTGCCCCAAGATCGAGTACGGGCGCCTGTCGGGCGAGATCGGCTGGGCCGGGGTGAACTCCGGTGCGATCTCGAGCGTGCGCCCCAAGCTCGCCGCGCACGGCGTGCAAGGGCTCAGCATCGCCGGCAGTCCGCGCGCGCGCCCGCCCGGCTCAACTTAGCGCCGGCTCCGGCCGCTGAGACTGGCCATTCGATTTCGCGTTGAACGACAGGCGTATCTTGACGCGCTGCCCGGCGACGGCGGTATTGGCGCTGTCGGGATAGACGCCGATGGCGACGCGCTGAAGGCCGGCCATCGCCGGCGTCTCCTCGTTCGGCTCCGCCTCCTGCGAGTGCAGACCCGGCACGTTCAGCGGCCGGCCGTCATAGCTCATCTCGACCTCGACCGTGCTGCCGTAATGGCGCAGCGCGACCACCAGCGGCCGGCGGATCATGCCGTTCTCCTTGAGCAGGTGCAGCGTCTGGCCGACGTTGGTTTCGACGCGGCGGATCATCTCGGGCGTGAGCGTCCAGTCGGTGGCATGCGCGTCGAGGTCCTTCGTCAAGGCGCTGAGGGCCTCGTCGGACTTGTGCCAGGTGATGAGCTCCTCCTCGTGCCGGCCGATGCGAAACAGCAAGGTCAGCCCGATGGCCGCCACCAGAGCAAGCGCCAGCACGCTGTCGCCGATGACGTGGAGCGGCTCGGGCAGGTGCTGGAAGAACTCGGGGTTGGTCAATCTGGTCAGGCCGATGAGTATCGCGATGCCGATGATGAACATGGCGCGCGTGTCGAGCGGCTTGCTGGTCATGAGCTGCACCCCGGCGGCAAACATCAGCGAGGCGGTGAACACGAGGATGGCTCCCGCCACCGACATCGGCAGCACGAGAAAGGCCATCGCCACCTTCGGCAGGAACGCCATCACTATGAGGACGGCGGCACAGGCAAAGGCGATGACGCGGCTGGTGACGCCGGCCGCCACCGAGACGCCGACCAGGCTCGGCGCGATGTTCATGCCCGGGGTGCCGAGCAGGCCGGCGGCTGCGCAGCCAATGCCGTCGGCCAGAACGCCCTTCTTGATGTTGCGATAGTCAGGCTCCTGCCAGGCAGCGTCGTTGATCCGCTGGCAGGTCGTCACCACGCCGACAGTGCGCAAGGTGGCGGCGATGCCTGCGGCCAGGAAGGCGGCAATCAGCTCAGGCTCGAACCTGTAGCCGATATGGATGAAGCTGGGGACGGCGATCCAAGACGCATCGGCAAGCCGCGCTCCCGACCCCGGCGCGTAAATGCCGACGATCAGCGATGCCGCCATGCCCGTCAGCAGCGCCATGAGCGAGGCGATCATGCGCCAGATGCCGCGCGCCCACACGCTCAGGCCGATGGCGACCGACAGGGTGACGAGCGACACCAGAACGTGCCAGCGCAGCGCCGCCGTGCCGGCGCCAGAGACATCGAGAGAATGTTGCATGCCGACGATGCCCAGCTCGAGCCCGATCACGCAGATGATGAGTCCGCTGATCGTCGGCTGGATGATGAGGCGCAACCTGTCGACGAAGCGCGAGGCGATGATCTCGACGGCGCCGGCGAAGATGGTCATGGCGAAGACGGCAGGAAGACCGCCGATCCGGGCGGCGAGAAGCGAGGGCCCGAGGTAGATCGCGGAAAACACCGGGGGGCCGAGAAATCCAGAGCCAATGGGTCCCCGCGGCAAAGCCTGCAAAGCGGTGCCGAGGGCCAGCGCGATCATGCCGGCGCTGACGGCGCTGGTGGCGACGTCTTGGGACACGCCGGCGGCGCGCACGATGATGACGATGATGACGAGGTAGACGGAGATGATGACGGCGAACTGAATGCCGAGGAGGACGATCTGCTCCGGCGGCGGTTGCTCGTCGACACTGTATTCTAGGTTGGCTGGCCGCTCGCTCATCGCTGGTCCCTTGCGTGACGGCGGATCGCGACGACCCGACGAATGGATAATGGAAAGCCGTCTCGTGCGCGGGATCGCGGGCGATACGGCGCTTACACGATAGTGCATAAGTCCCCGATTCCCGCGGCGGTGTCTGCCCGGGAGATGTCTTGCCGTGCGGGGAGCGATCGCGCTGCAATCGGCAACGGCCGATTGCGGCGTCACGCGGGGAACAGCGGCCGGCTCAGGAAGCGGTCATGCAGGGTGCACCACGTTTCAGCACACTCACCACAAGGATCACTCTTATGGACCACATCGTCTCCGTCGGCCTCGATAGCGCTACGCTCAAGCAGTTGGACGACCTGCGCCGCGCCCATCCCAACGTTCCCTCGCGCGCCGAGATCATCAAGCGCCTGATCTGGGACGCGCACGCCAAGATCGGCGCGGGCGCGCCGGCCGAGGATCTCGCCAGCTAGCCCTGGCGTCCCGCGCCTGCCGGACCGGCAGGCCACGCAAAGAAAGCCAGCCTTGGCCGGCACCCCGCGGGTGCTGGCCTCAAGGCATGTGTGGGCCGAGCCGCTCTGCCCGGGGCCGGCCCGTCAAGGCTAGGGGGTCGGACGCCGCAGGCGCTAGCGGTCCCTCCGCGCAGCCCCGCCACACGAAAAAAGAATCAAGGAAAAACAACGAGTTGTCAGTTTTCTCGGAGCTGTACCTGGGGGAACAGCGGCCCGAGGGTCCGGCGCCTATCGTCCTCTTCAAGGATCGAGAGAGGACAGACCAATGACCGCCACCGAGACCAACAACGTCAAGACGCTGAACGCCCCCGCCAAGGACCAGACGGTCCGTTTCGCCGGCGGCAAGACCGGCGTTCTGCTGCTCCACGGTCTGGGCGGCACCCCCGCCGAGGTTCGCTTCGTCGCCATGGGCCTCAACAAGGCCGGCTACACCGTTCACACCCCCCAGCTCGCCGGCCACGGCACCGCCACCGACGGCGACACCAAGTGGCAGGACTGGTACCGCAGCGCCCGCGCCGCTCTCATCGACCTGCGCAAGGAGTGCGACACGGTGATCGTCGGCGGCCTGTGCATGGGCGCCATCCTCGGCCTGCACCTCGCCGCCCGCCAGCCCGACAAGGTGCAGGGCGTGGCGCTGTTCTCGCCGACGCTGTGGATCAATGGCTGGGCCATGCCCTGGACCATGCGCCTGTTCAACCTGTGCCACAGCCGCCGCATTGCCCAGATGATGACCTTCCCCGACGCGGAGTCGCTCGGCATCAAGTGCCCGCGCGTTCGCCAGTTCGTTAAGGCTGCGCTGGACGGCAACGCCGATTACGGCCAGTCCGGCGTGCCCGCCACCATGGTTCTGGAGCACCGCCGCATGGTCAAGGCGGCCAAGAACATCCTGCACCGCGTGCGTCAGCGCACCCTGATCGTGCACTCGCGCCAGGACGACTATGCCGCCCTCGACAACGCCACGTTCCTGCAGGGCGAGCTGACCGGCGGCGTGGAGATGGTGGTGCTGGAGGACAGCTACCACATGGTCACGCTCGACAAGGAGCGCCACGTCGTGGTCGAGAAGGCCCGCGCGTTCCTCGACTCCATCGTCGGCGAGCTGGCCGCCAAGGCCGCCCAGGTCGTTCCGCTCGCGGCTTAAGCAGATCCGCCTCACCGCAAACGGCGCCTCCCACGGGGGGCGCCGTTAGCCATTGCAACTGCGCTCTCGCTCGCGGCCCGCCGCCTGTGCTACGACTTGCGGGCGCGCAACGGAGCGCAACGAGGTTTTTTCCCAACATCGATTTACACCGCTCGGGTGACGGGATGGGCGCGGACGCGCGTGCGAGCGACGCCAACTTCTGGGCGCAAAGCAAGGAGCGCAGAGAGCTTGCGCCGGCGCTTGCGGGCGAGGTTGCAGCCGACGTTGCCGTGATCGGCGCCGGCTACACGGGCCTTGCCGCCGCCTATCATCTCAAGGCGGCCGACCCCGCGCTCAACGTCGTGATCCTCGAAGCGGAGAGTTGCGGTTTCGGCGCCAGCGGGCGCAACGCCGGCTTCGTCATGACGCTGTTCGGGTCGTCGCTCGCGGCCATGCGCTCAAGCCACGGTGACGACCGCGTGCGCTCAGCGCACCTCTACATGGAGGGCGCCATCGACGCGCTCGAGGCGCTCATCGACGAGCACGGCCTCGACTGCGACTTTGAGCGTTCGGGCTTTCTCAAGGTTGCGACCTCGCCGGCCTATGAGGCGCGCATCCGCGCCGAGGTGGAGCTGTTCGGGTCCCTGGGAATTGACAGCATCGAGTGGCTGTCGCCCGAGGCGGTGGCGGCCCGGGTGCGCTCGCCCACGTTTGGCGGGGGATCGTTTGAGCCGGGCTGCGGGCTGATCAACCCGGTCAAGTGGGTCGATTGTCTGCGCCGCCTCGCCCTCGCCAAGGGCGCGCGACTTTACGAGCGCACGCGCGTCGAAAGCGTCAAGCAGGCGGGCGGGCGCCTGCGTCTCGCCACGCCCGGCGGCGCGGTCACCGCGGAAAAGGTCGTCTTCGCCACCAACGGCTACACGCACCTCATCCCCGGCATGCGCCTCAAGCAGTTGCCGGCCTTCGCCTATATTGTCGTCACCGAGCCGCTGAAGCCCGATCAGCTCGCGGCAATTGGCTGGCAGGGGCGCGAGGGCATCGAGGATGGGCGCAACTTCATGCACTTCTACCGGCTCACGCCCGACAACCGCATCCTCGCCGGCGGCGGCCCAGGCCTCGTTCCGTTCGGCGGGCGCATGCACCACGACGCCTCGCCGCACGCCTGGGCGTACCTGGAAAGGTTCATCACCATAACGTTCCCGCATCTTGCAGGCATCCGCATCACGCATCGCTGGGGCGGGGCGTTCTCGGTCACCTTCGACTCGACGCCGCGCATCGGCACGGGCCTAGGCGGGGCTGCGGTCTACTCGGTCGGCTGCACCGGGCACGGCGTCGCCATGACCCACCAGAACGGTCGCATCCTCGCCGACCTCGTGCTCGGGCGCCGCACCGAGCTCACCGAGCTGTGGTTCGTCAACCGGCGCGTGCTCCCGTTGCCGCCCGAGCCGTTCCGCTCCATCGGCACCAAGTCCGTGACGCTGGCCATGGCGCTCGACGACTGGTGGTGCGACCGAAGCGGGCGACGATGACAGAGATCAAAAGGATCGCCGTCATCGGCGCCACCGGAATGCTGGGCCTTCCCGTCACGCGCGCGCTCGTGCAAGCGGGCTTTGCGGTGACGGCGCTGGCGCGCAACCCAGAGGCCGCCAAGCGCGTGCTGCCGCCCGAGGTCGCCGTGGCGGCAGCCGACGTGCGCGACGAGGAGAGCCTGCGGCGCGGGCTTCAAGGCCACGACGGGCTCTATCTCAGTCTTTCCGTGGCACCGGGCGATCGGCCCGGCGATTTTCACACCGAGGGGCTGGGGCTGCAGCACATTCTGAGTGCCGCGCACGCGGCGGGGATCAAGCGCATCGGCTACCTGTCGGCGATCGTGCAGGATGCCGAGGACGACTGGTGGGTGCTCGAGGTGTGGCGCTCAGCCATTGCGCGCATCAAGGACAGCGGCATCCCCTACACGATCTTCTATGCCTCGAACCTGATGGAGACCCTGGCGCAGCGCCACATGGTGGGCCCGGCGCTGGTGATCCCCGGCCCCGGCCACTACTGCAACTACTGGATCGCCGGTGCCGACTTCGGCGCCCAGGTGGCGCGCGCCTTTGCGATCGAGGAAGCCGCCAACCGCGAATACTTCGTGCAAGGGCCAGAGCCCGTGTCGTACGCGGAAGCCGCGCAGCGCTACGCGAAGAGCGCGCCTCGGCGCCTGCGCGTGGTCGCGGTGCCGGTGGCGCTCCTGCGGTTTCTCGGGCTGTTCTCGCGCGCCATGCGCTTCAACGCGCACATGATGGCGACCGTGCTGCGCTACCCGGAGGAGTTCAAGGCGGGCGCGGCGTGGGACGAGCTCGGCCGCCCCACGACGACGATCGAGGCGTTTGCCAGGGGGGGTGAGGGGCTCTAGGTGCCCGGCGGCGCCGGCGCGGGACGCAGTGCTCCCCTTATCAGGTACCACAGCAGGAATGCGAAGGTGACGACAAAGCTGACGTTGACCAGCGCGTACTTGGCGACCGTGATCATCGAAGCGATGTCGACCCGCGCCGCATCGGGCGGCGGCCCGGCAAACACAATCGTGCGCACGATGAGGTTCTCGGCAATGTCGAGCATGCAGCCCAGAAGCGGCAGCAGCGCCAGGTAGCGCAGCGGGCTCCTGTGCCAGCCGTAGGCGCGCAACAGGTAGAGATAGAGCGCCGCGATCGCCGGCCCGTAGATGAGCGCAAACACCATGTCCATGGGAAAGTGGAAATCGAGATAGGCGGCTTTCCCCGCCCCGCCGTCGGCCTCCATGGCGCAGAGAATTTGCAGCGCCTCGTCCGCGGTGTAGCCGCCCTGCCGTCCATCGAAGGAGGTCAGGGGGCTGGTACGGCCCGCCAGCCCCGCGCTCGCGCACTGCGGGACGGAGGCGGCCGGCTTGCCGGCCTTCTCCAGGGCGACCGCGGCCTGCAGGGCGCTATACATCGGCAGCTCGGCGGCGAGGATCAGCGCAACCATGCCCGCCACGGCCGCCACGGCCAGCAGCACGACCCTGGGGGCCGAGCACCACTCGGCGATCTGCGCTATGGTCGGCATGCTCCCCTCCTTGCCCCGCGTCCTGTCGCGGTTTCGCACCGCATTCTAGCCCCGCCGCAGGCGCGCGCAATCGCCGGCGCGAGCCGGCTTCTGCCCACCCCATCCCGATGGAGGTGCCGGGGTCTTGGACGGCGCGCGGCGCTGGTGCAAAATAGGCAAAAAGAAAGGCGCTGGGAGCGAGATGACGAGAAGGGCAATAGCGCCGCTCCGGCTTTGTGTTGCGTGCCTCGCAGCGGCTTGCCTCGCGGCCGCAAGCGCGGGCGCCGCCGACATGGCCCTGCGCGACATCGTCACCATGCTCTACAAGGCGCCGCCCGGCAGCCAGCCGGATCTGTCGGGCAAGGACCTGCGCTATCTCGACCTGAGCAACCTCGATTTCAAGCGCGCCAACCTCAAGGGCGCCAACCTGCTGGGCGCCAACCTCTCCGACTCCAACCTGTCCTACGCCAACCTCGCCGGCGCGCGCCTCGACCGCACCCAGTTGAAGCGCACCATCCTCGACCACGCCGATCTGTCGGGCGTCACGCTCTATCACGCCGTCGGCATCCTCAACCTGGCCGCCCCCGGCCACGACGCGCCGAGCATGGCCGGCGTCAACCTGTCGGGCGCGCGCATCATGGCGCACTTGAGCCGCGCGGACTTGCGCGGGGCGAACCTGTCGGACGCGCAGCTGGGGCCGCCGGAGCGGGGCAATCAGCTCAAGACGCCGCAGGAGACGGACCTCTCCGGCGCCAACCTGGCGGGCGCCGATCTGCGCCGCGCCGACCTCGCGCGCGTGAACCTGGCGTTCGCCGACCTGTCGGGCGCCGATCTGGAAGGCGCCAACCTGGAGGGCGCCGACCTGTCGCGCGCGTCGCTCAAGGGCGCCAACCTCGCCGGCGCCAACTTCCACAACGTCGACGTCTACGGGGCGAATTTCGAGGGCGTCAAAGGCATGGACAGCGTGCGCGACTGGGACACGACGCGCAACCGCGACAAGGCTGTGTTTTAGGGGGTGGGCGGACGCCTCTTCCTTGTCATCCTCGGGCACTCCCCCATTGTCATCCTCGGGCTTGTCCCGAGGACCCAGCTCTCGGCTTGCTCGTGGCGAGGAGTGTTGTGGCGACGCATGCGACCGGCACCCACTTCACCTCTCCCCGGTGGGGAGAGGTCGGAAGCGAATGCAATGAGCTTCCGGGTGAGGGGGTGTGGCGCTTCATTGAGGTCGTACTCCCTCACCCGCCGCTCGTGCTGCGCACTCGCGTCGACCTCTCCCCCTGGGAGAGGTGAAGTAGAGCAAGCTTCGAGGTCTCGCGGCGGTGACGCCCGAGGGGTTGCGAGAAGAAGGGAGCGCGGGC
>Ga0307426_1000044_pt1 | contig 64595 bp, 66 predicted proteins | sample SalMarWE160340MG_FD_202165 | JGI IMG/M metagenome (GOLD analysis project Ga0307426, IMG submission 202165) | Salt marsh sediment microbial communities from the Plum Island Ecosystem LTER, Massachusetts, United States - WE1603-40 | ecosystem: Environmental > Aquatic > Marine > Intertidal zone >... | reverse complement strand
CCCAAAAACCTGCATCCGAGAGGTCCCTCCTTTCTGTTGTAACCCCTCGGTTATCCCTTAATTCTGTCTCATATGCATCTGAACGAATTCAGCCTTGGCAATCTTCTCACAGATCGAGATATTCATGTAATGTTAAGTCGTTATGAAGTTTGTAAATAAATCACCCCTTCACACATTTTCTATAGGGAGCAAGAGGGGATTAAAACGGTTTTTACGTAGTCCTGGTCTTAAGAAACCAAGGAAGCTATAATAGATATGAGAAGGTGCGTTATGCAGCGCAGACAACACAAATCCCTCTTTTCTTTCGACGAGATCAGGGTGGATACCTTCAAGGCCTCAGGCCCTGGCGGACAGCATAGAAACAAGCGGGAGACGGCGGTACGGGTGCGCCATCTCCCCTCGGGGATCACCGTCCTCGCCACAGAGCACCGATCTCAGGCCAGAAACAAGGCATTGGCCCTCAGGCGTCTCGATCTGCGGTTGCGCGCCTTACGAAAAAAAAGGAAAAGGCGAATCCCCACCTCCATACCGAGATCATATAAAGAAAATATACTGGCGGCCAAACGTCATCGGTCGCAGATAAAACAATGGCGGGAAAAGGTGAGCCCTGACGATATATAAAGCACTAATTCTTTTCTTCTAAAGGCTCGAACTCCTCAGAAAGACGGGGATCTTCCCGATCGAAGTCAGCAAACAGGGCCTCCAGGGCGGGGCCGAATTGAGGAGATGGAGCACTGTATAACTCCTCTTTCTGTATACGCAGCAGGGCGATCCCCACCACCACCAAGAGGTAGTAGGGAAGGGATTGCGCGAGCCCAATAAAGAGACCGGAGGGGAGTTCCGTAATCACCAGACCGGCGATCCCCTCCCGCACCATGTTGAGGACCAAGAGGATACACCCAACGACAAAGCCCATCCTCAACCCCCGGTAGTTCCTCTCGAGCAGTTCCCGCTGTTGCGTGTGGTATGCTTTAAAGGTATGCCAGCTGTGTGAGATGGACTTGAGGATTTGTTCCCTCGTACCCTTGGGCAATCGGGCCTTACTCACGGTACGGTGCCTCTTTCCCCGGTAGATCATATACCTCCGTACCAGGGTCTCCGTCTCCATACGCACCAACTCATACCGCCTGTGTCCCCGGATAAGAACGTACGCGATAAGGCCTAAAATAGCAATGGCTATGAGGGTGTCAAAGGGCTCCATCCCCTTGAGGGCGGGAGCAAGAGGGGCGAAAAACATCACCATACCTTCCCAAAAAGAACCGTATCCCATGTGTGTCTCCTATTTCTCCACTCGTATTATGATCCCCTCCGTCGCCTTTGTGAATACCTGAGGGTCTCCCGTGATTGTGCCCACGATATTGACTACGCTGGCTGCTCGGATCTCATCAGCCCGACTCGCCGGCGTAGGGCCAAAAAAGATGCACAAGGCCTGCCCCTGAGGCCAATACCCCACATCCCCCCGCTCGACGACCTCGCGAGCGGTATCATCAAGGGGGGCCTCTACCGGTATGGTGAAATAGATCTCCTCACCCCACCGATGTCCCTCCCCCTCTATGGGTAACGCCTCCCAGATGAGTGCGGCCGTGGGGCTCTCATACAGCTCGCCCTCTACAACGACCTCACCGAAGCTAATCCGTATACCCCTCCTCACCTCACGCCTTGTGTTCCCTATTGATCAAGCTGGCGATGTACCCCGCGCCAAATCCGTTATCGATGTTTACCACCGCTACGTTGGAGGCACAGGAGTTGAGCATGGCCAGGAGGGGCGCTAACCCCCCAAAGGAAGTCCCATATCCCACACTCGTGGGAACGGCGATCACCGGCCTGGCCACTAATCCGCCCACCACGCTGGGTAAGGCCCCCTCCATCCCCGCGACAACGATCAAGACATTGGCTTCCATCAATTGCTCACGGTAGTGCAGAAGCCGATGCACCCCTGAAACCCCCACGTCATAGATGGTCTCCACCCTGTTCCCCATGATCTGAGCAGTCACCTTCGCCTCCTCGGCGACCGGGATGTCCGAGGTCCCTGCAGAGATGACTAGGATAATCCCCTTTCCCTCCGTCACCCCCTCATTGTTCTGGATAGTAATGGTCCGCGCACGCGGGTGATAGGATGCCTGAGGGAAACGTTTTACAACAATCTGTGCCTTCTCTTCATCTACCCTCGTCACCAAGATATTCTCCTCAGCCTCTATCATCCGCTCCATGATCTTGATCACCTGTTCCGCATCCTTACCTTCACCGAAGATCACCTCGGGAAAGCCTTTGCGCAGCGGGCGATGATGATCTATCATGGCTTCCCCAATATCCTCGAAGGGGAGCATCCTAAGTTTTTGCACGCCCTCCTGAATAGAGAGTGTTCCTTCGTGAATGGAACGCAACAATGCTTCCAGCTTTTTGAGCTCCATGGTACTCCTTCGGCAGTCACATTCTATGCTTCCCATCCGTGAGAAGTCAAGCAGAAGGAACAAAACAATTGCACAGTAAAAGATAACATGCTATAACTAATATCAGTAATAATTCAGTGAGGAAAGGGACTTACAAAACCTACGAAAAAGGAAATTGCAGTCCATGACCTCTCGCTTAAAACTCCTCATTGAGATCTCACAGTTCTGCAGACAAAAGAAGATCGATCCAAAAACATATCTGCGTCTCAGGATAGAACGATTGCCCTTCAAACTCGGTGAGGGAAAGGGAAAGGTCCCCTTTCTCGTTCAACGCGAGGTAGCGGATACCATTTCCTCCGCTGTGCAGCATCTGGTGGATTTGATCAAGAAGAGAAACGAACGGGAAACACGATCACCCTTACACCCTCATAGGTCGCTCACAACCCCCAAACGAGCACACGATGTCATGGAACGGTATCTGTGCACAAGGGATCTGAGCACAAAAACATTGGAAAAACGGATTGCAGAAGATGCGATCTACCATAATCCCTACCTCGACGCCGGCATTGTAGAGGGTTGGTTTTTGCAGCACAAAGAGGCCAGCAGGTTTATATGGTCTGTCAAGAGACTTTATCTGAAGGCAATAGAAGAGGAGATAAAAAAAGGAGACTGGCCCGATATCGCATACTTGACCCACCTCTGTCTGGTGGCCTACCTCAGAAAGATTAAACAAACCCTCAAGAGGGTAAACATCAAGGGGTTTTCCTATGAACGGCTGGAACAGGCCGTCGGGCAGATACTCTATTCAGCGCTACGGGAGATCCAGGCGGAGGTCTTCAATGAAATTCGATACAAGGATCTCTCGTTGGATGCTACTTTGCTCGAGCATCTGATCAAAGGGAGCACCAGCCCCCTCACCTTTGTCGCCATACGACCCACACTGTTTAAAAATGACCTCAACCCGTATCACCTCGATCAAGAGGGGTATACCGTTCTCAAAGAGCTCTTTCACAAAGATGACCTTGCCAACCAGGATATTGAGGGGAGCCTTAAGACCTTGGTGGCCCGTGTCAAAAAAGACAAAAGGGCGAGAGAAACACTCATCGAACTCTGGTCAATCAATAGAATCCGTGAGGCAACCTTCAACTACCTGAAAGACTACGAAGATTACAGCGGGGGCAAAGACCTCTGGCTCTTTAATCTCGTTCAAAGCAATAAGGTAATCAAGAGCGTCCTTACCACTGAAGAGGCGGGGAAACAGTTTGAAGACGATCTTGATAAACTCATCGCGGCAACCTCGCACTTGGTAGACAACGAAAAGGCACAGCGGGCAATTGACATAGAACACGCCTTTAAGTCACAAAAGAAGGGGAAAATAATGAAAAGGCTCTTCTTTAGCTCGCGAGAAGAAGAGCAACTGAAAGACGTGATCGAGGGGTTCCTTCTTTATCACCTCGACGAGATGTGGAGTATGTGGATTGATGAGTCGCTTCAGTACCTTGATGACCGAGAAACCTTGAAAGGGAGGGATACGCTCGAAGAAGAATATGAAAAGGGGCGTATCTACCGCCTCGCCACAGACGCACGCCCCTTCTTGCAGGACCTTACGATAAAGAAGGAAGGGCACCTCTTTATGGACCTGCGGGGGTTCACACAGCGGATGTGCCGATCAAAAGAAATCCGCATGGCCGATTTTATGCTCAAAGGGTTTTTTCTTCCTGTCCTCGAGGCCGCCAAGAAATATTACACCAATGAAGGAGTGAGACTCAACAACCTCGTTGGCGATGCCTTCTCCTTTTCCGGGAGGATCACATCGCTCATCTCTCTCTCACAAGAATTACGGGAGATTTTCGATCGATACACAGAACACATTAAGGAGCCAGAAGGGTTGCTCGGTGAGGGAGACGAAGCACGGATCAGGGGAGAACGGTACCGACGCGAGCGTTCTACTATCCTCCGGGAACGCAAAGGTATTGATGACAGTATCCTGGGGATCGAGCGTGAACTGAAGGTCAAGGAATTCCTCAATCCTGTCCATTTGATCAAGGTCCAGGAAGAAGATTTTAACACCATGTTCTCTCACTACCAACAGCAGCTTTTAACCTTGCCACAACAGATAGAGAGTGAGGAGGATTTCAATAAGAAAGGGTCCCTTATCGAAATGAAAAAGCACTTACAGGCCCTCAGAGAGGAGATCAATGATCACAAGAGGGAGTTCATGGAGAGTATCAGTTCCATCGGGCAGGATGAGCTCAATAATATATTCCGTTTAGTCTGCGCAGAGGAACGGGGTGAGTTGGAACGCTTACGACGATTGCTGAAGGAATCATTCGAAAATGAATCGGGGCTGAACAAAGCGTATGAGACGGAAATCGCCGCCGGTCAAGAGGGAGAAATAGAGTATGGCCTTTTTATATCCTACGGGGATGCTGCCGAGAACATCAGTTTTGAGGACCCGTTTTGGGGACAGATGAATGTGGCCATTGCTGAAAAGCTCAATGAAGCAGCCAGGGGGACGGGGAGGAATCCCGACATCAAAAAGAAGCTGGATGTGCTCCTGAGAAATGCCCGCCGGGTAAGGGGTGTCCCCTCCTTGACATACCCCTTCTGTGTATTTATCGATAAAAGCTACGGCTTATCCCTTAGATCGGACCTGAGCAGCATGGTGGAGAGGGCCTTACAGTATGGAGACGAGAAGATGGCACGAGAGGCAATTGAAACAGCTTCCACTCTCTTCATGAACGATATTACAAAAGGAATGAGCGGTTCAGGTGACGCTGGCTGGGAAACCTTAACCTATTTCAACGATATCTATAACCTTGGAGAGGCCTTGAGCGAAGAAGCCCTCCTAGCCTATCTGAGGGAGATCAGCCTGCACCAGTACTCCTTTGAAAAAGTAGTCAAAATCAACAAACTCCACCCCGAGATACAAGGACGCTTTTTTTTCCCCTCATCGGAACTGAAATTCTATTTCTGTGTGGCGAAGGAAGAAGGGCAGCTGGAATTTGACCTCTTCCGATACGTCGGTGAATTAGTCTTTAAGGGATTTGAAATCCATCAGGCAACGGCAGTCTATGAGATAGTCCGCAAGAATTCCTCATTTTATCACCTGTTGGAAAAACATCACTTACGGGAATGGCATCAGGAGGCCAGAGCGAAAACCGGAGAGGCGTGGGCAGCCCAGGGGTAACCCCTACCCTCTTGTACGCTCATCGTGAGTTGGTAGAATCCTCGTCATGGACTTCGCGTACGAAAAAGAGGAAGGCCATAGCAGGTCGCTTGGATGCATCTCTGATGACAAATTGGATACTATCGAACTGCCACCCCTGCGGCACCCATTCGTTGAGGATCTTCTCGATGATATCTTCGGTTACGGTACTCGTCTCTATCACCTTGTAGATCAACATCAGCTCTGTCCTCGGGGAATAGCACGCAACGTAATCTTACGCTCCTGCCGAGGCAACGTGATCGCCTTATGACGAATATCGCTGCAGGATCGTTGTGATGATTCCGGAGGTTGAAGTCCCTTCGATATAGGGAACGACAATCGTCTCCTCCACTAATTCCCTCCCAATCACCTCACCCGCTTCCCAATCACCCCCCTTTACTAAGACGTGGGGGCGTAGGACAGAGATCAGTTCAAAGGGGTCGGGTTCAGCAAAAGGGACGACATAATCAACAACCTCCAAGGCAGCGAGGACCGTCATCCTCCCCTCGAGAGGGATAACGGGTTTGTTTTCACCCTTAATCTCACGCACTGAAGAATCGGTATTCACCCCGACGATGAGGCAATCCCCGTGACGGCGGGCCTCTTCGAGATAGAGGACATGTCCCTGGTGCACGATGTCAAAGCACCCATTGGTGAAGCAGATGCGCTTTCCGTCTTTTTTCAACCTTTCGACAATCTCCCGCAGCTCCTCCCGCTCCTTTAACTTATCTCGAAAGGACCGCACCTATCCCTCCTCGAGGAAGGCCCGATAGCACCGGAAGGTCTCATAGATATCCCCCTTGCTGGCCACCTCAAAGGGGGAGTGCATGCTCAGCATGGGGGTGCCGCAGTCTATGATGTCCATGCCGTAGAGGGCGAGGTACTTGGCCACGGTCCCGCCACCCCCTTCATCGACCTTGCCGAGTTCCCCCATCTGCCACGTGATCCCCTTACGGTTGAAGAGTTCCCTCATTTCCCCCACATATTCGGCGCTGGCGTCGCTGGAAGAGTATTTACCCCCGGCGCCGGTGAATTTGCTCATACACACCCCATAGCCTATCTTGGCGTTGTTCTGGGGTTCATGGACGTCCTTGTAGTTGGGATCTATCCCGGCTGTTCCATCAGCAGAGATGGCCTTGGACCGGAAGAGTACTTCCTTGATGAGTATATCGTTCGGTTCCATGCCAGCATTCCGCAGGATATCAGCGGTAAAGAGTTCCAGGAAGCGCGACTTCGCCCCGGTGTTCCCCTCACTGCCGACCTCCTCTTTATCGAGAAAGAGGGCCACGGTGGTATAGGGGGGAGCACTGACCTCCTCCATCGCCTTGAGTGATGCGTACGTACAGACCCGGTCATCCTGTCCGTAGGAGGCCACAAAGGCGCGATCAAACCCTACATCCCTCGCCTTGCTGGCGGGCACCAGTTCGAGCTCAGCGCTCAGGAAGTCCTCCTCCACGATACCATACTGTTGATTGAGAAACTCTAAGATCCTGAGCTTTACCCGCTCCTTGGCTTCCTGATCCGCAAAGGGGAGGTGTCCGGCAAGAATGGTCAGCTTTTCTCCCTCGATGGCCTCCTTCAGCTTCTTCTCCTCCTGCACCTTCCGGGAAAGGTGCGGCAACAGATCACAGATGGTGAATACGGGATCCCCTTCCTCCTCCCCGATGACGATCTTCACCTGCGTGCCGTCAGTCTTGACGATGACGCCGTGCAGGGCGAGGGGCTGGGTCACCCATTGGTATTTCTTGATCCCCCCGTAATAGTGGGTCCTGAGCAGGGCCATATCGAGCTCTTCGTAGAGGGGGTTCTGTTTCAGGTCGAGCCTGGGGGCATCGATGTGGGAGACGATGATCCTCATCCCCTCTTCGAGGGGCTTCTTTCCTATGGTGGCGAGGCCGATGCTCTTTGCCTTGTTGAGGCGGTATATCCTCTTTGCATTCCCCTTTTGAGCGTAGGCGAGGAAACCCACCCCCTGGGCCGACTGCACGATCGCCTCAACCGCCTCCCGCTCGGTCTTGGCCGCGTTCAGAAATCCTTTATACCCCTCCGCAAAAGAAAAGGCCTCCTTGACCCGTTTCTCATCATATCTATCCCAGACCAGCTCCCCCTTCAGTTTGACCCGCTCTTCTATCTTCTGTGTCTTTTCATTCTGTTTCTCCATCAACGCTCCTCCTCTGGGCAACCTAAACAATTTCAGGAAGTGAGTCAAGCAACCGTCTACCCCTCAGTGCCGCTGCGCTCAAACCCGGGATGAAGCATCCGGGCATAATAGGAACTCACGGTATACAAGGCAGCAGCCGGGTTGTGGCCGAGGGCACGATCTTTGGCGACCAACACCGTGGTGAATGCCTCACTGTATCTAAAAAAGAGGGAATCATGTCCCACGCACAGCCCTACCAAGATATTAAAATCGGTTTTTTCCTCATTGAGGATGGTCGCCTGCATAATAGGATTGCACATAGGTTCGAACTCCCCGATCCTGATCTTTTCCTCATCCTCAATCCCGATGGTTTCCTTCGGAACGCCCCCGCACTTGCACATCACGGACACGGGGGTAAACCCCTGGGCCGTGAGTATATCGGATACGATCCGCGCCTCTGCATGGAGGCCGCCGCAGAAGGCAATGCCCAGTCTCTGATACCCCATCTTGTGCGCGAACTCGCATATCTCCTGAACCCTGGGCTTGACCGGGTGAAAGACGTAGGGCTTGATGTGACGATCTGCATAACATTCCCCTTCTTGGATCGAGGCCATCCGTGCAAACTCCCTGATCTCGGGTTTCTCATACTCTTTGAGGGCCTTTTCGATGGCGGTGCGGTGGTAACTGGTCGGACAAAATTGCGGTCCCTTACCCCCCTCATTTTCACAAATCCGTTCCTTGACCGAGCACGTGGCGCATTGAGGTCGAGCCTTCTCTGCCATAACACTATCTCCTCTCCATACAGGTGGGAATGATAAAATGACTCATTTTATAGATCATATTATCACCATTTTATACCACCGTCAAGATCGAGTCACGAGTCACACAGTGAGAAAAACATGATGAAGGTTATTGCGCCAAGGGATTGGGGATCTGGGCGGGGTTCGATCCGGAGCGCAATGAGGTCTCCATCAACACCCCTGTGGCAGACCTCAGCGGGGTCAGCTACTTGCACCTGGGGTACATAACCATCGACCTCTCTCCTTAAATCATTGTCTTTACTCATTCAGCAGGTGACTTTGTGAATGTTTGAATTAGCTGTTTTTAAAGGGTTTTTCCACTGCCTAGGATTTGAGCAATGTGGCGATGACTGTGCAGTTGTGCCCTTCAGGGGATGGGGGGAGAGGGGTAATCGACAAGTTTTCAACAGATTTTGTGGAGATGTTGGTGTTGCAAATAATGTACATAATAATATTCCAAAATGTACGGGGTCCTTCCTTCGATTCCCCTCAGCCTCCTCAGCAGGGGTGACAGAAACCGGACATCTCCAGCAGCCATGGATAAGGGTTCCATGGACTGCTGGAGGAGAATCTGTGAATGAAGACCCCACGATTTTTTTGCCCCCTTGAATCCTGGGTCGGGAACAGGTATTTTTAGGCAGGAGATTATCGCCCCTTTCAGGAGGAGAAGGAGGAGGAACAAGAAGATAGATGCCGACCAACCTGCCGCCCCAGTATTTTGACGCAGAAAAGAGGTTTCGAGAGGCCAAGACCACCCCTGAAAAGGTCGCTGCCCTCGAGGCCATGCTCGCCATCATGCCCCACCACAAGGGGACCGATAAACTGCGGGCAGGTCTGCGCAAAAGGCTCTCCAAGCTGCGGGACGAGCAGGAACGGAGAAAGGGGGGGAGTAGGGCCGCCCTGTTCTCCTTGAAGCGGGAGGGTGCGGGGCAAGTGGCCCTGGTAGGGGTTCCTAATGCCGGCAAATCGCAGCTTGTGGCCGCTCTTACCAATGCCGAGCCCGAGGTGGGTGATTACCCCTTTACCACCCAGCGGCCCCAGGCAGGCATGGCGCCCTTTGAAAACATCAAAATCCAGTTGGTGGACCTCCCCCCGCTGGCCGCGGAGCACACCGAACACTGGGCCTTCAACATCATGCGGGGCGCCGACATCCTCCTCCTGGTCCTTGACCTCAGCCAGGACCCCGTCTCGGAGTTGGAGTCCATCCGGGAGATCTTGCAGGCACAGCGGATTATCCTCCGGGGCGAGGAAACGAAGGATACCGAGCCCGGCTCCTTCATCAAGGAGTGGCTGCTGGTGGGGAACAAAGGGGATCTGCCAGGCACAGCGGAGCATGCCGCGATCTTCCGTGAGCTCTACGGAGAGCGGTTCCCTCTCACGATCATATCCGCAAAAGAGGGGACGGGGATAGAAGGGGTGTGCAGCCGGCTTTTCTCGCTCCTTGATTGCCTGCGGGTATACTCAAAACGCCCGGGGCATGAAGCGGACCTGAGCAACCCGGTGATCCTGAAGCAGGGGAGCACGGTCCTCGATCTCGCCCAGGAGATACACAAGGACTTTGCCGCCAAGCTTGACTATGCCCGGATTTGGGGAGGGGGAAAATACGACGGGCAGCGCGTAAATCGGGATTATACCCTCCAGGACGGCGATATCATCGAACTGCATATGTAATCCCCAATAGTATCCTTCAGCCGCCTTAATCCCCCTACAATTGACTTATAGCAGGGGATTATCTATAATTTTTCCGAAAAGGGGGGCTTCAGCAAAGAGGACGTATGTCACAAGAGGAGTTGCATGGGGTACACGGAGGCAGGATCCTCTGCATCCACCAAGGGGCCTTGGGTGATTTTATCCTCGCGGTGCCTGCTATCAGGGCCCTGCGGGAATACCTCCAACCAACGTGGTTGGAGATCATGGGCCACCCCTGGATCCTCCCCCTGGTCTTTGGTCCCCCCTACGCCGATGCCATCACCGATATCAACAGGGCACAGATGGCCCTCTTATTTCAGGAAGATGCCCCCCTCCCTGAAGCATTGCAGGCCTATCTTCGCGCCTTTGATGCGGCCTTCTACTTCGGCCGATCAGCTACCCTTGCTCAGAATCTCCGCCGGGGGGGGAGCCGCGTGGGCATACAAAAAACCTTTATCCTCCCCCCCTTTCCAGCGCAGAGGCAACACCTCATAGACCACCACCTCTCTTCTTTGAAGGCTTTGGGGATCACCGCCGTATCCTCACCCCCCGAGTTGTTCCTAATGGATAAAGCAAAGGAAGAGGCCGAGGTATTCTTTCGCGAGAGAGGCTGGGGATTGCATGAAATCATCGCCCTCCACCCCGGGGCAGGGGGTCGTACCAAGGTCTGGCCCCCGCATCGCTTTGCCACCCTGGGGAGGACCCTGGCCCGCGGATCAGCAAAGCTCCTCATCATCCAGGGTCCTGCCGATGAGGAGGTGGTACAAGAGGTCGTCGCAGATCTGGGGGAAACCCCTTATCTGGTCGTGCATGACGTGCCGATAACTACACTGGCGGCCCTGCTGAGCCACGCCTCCCTCTTTATCGGCAACGACTCCGGCTGCTCCCACCTGGCAGCGGCCCTCGGGGTATTGACGCTCGCCCTGTTCGGCCCTACTGACCCCGCCCTCTGGGCCCCCCGTGGCAACAGGGCATTCTATCTGCAGAAGGAGGGGAGTATTGATACGATCGAGGTGGCGGATGTGCTGACGTTCCTGCAGGTGCGGATGAAGCTCCGCCTCATATCGACCGCCACCGGGGGGAAATCCATTGACATGTCCACAGCAACGTGCTCACATACAGGGGGTAATCTATAACATGAAGGAGGGAGTGAGATGGATGAGAAGCGGATCGGTACGGTTCTTGACTACTTTGCCAAGATCGGGGTCGTCGCCTTCCGGGTAGAAGAAGAAGGCCTCAAGGTGGGTGACACCATCCACATCAAGGGGCACACCACGGACTTCAGCGAGAAGGTGGCCTCCATGCAGATAGACCTCAATCCTGTGGAGGAGGCAAAGGTGGGGGAGGATGTGGGGATCAAGGTAAAGGACCGGGTGAGAAAGGGCGACGCGGTCTACAAGGTGATCGAGTAATCGAGCAATTGGATAAGTGGATGCGGAGCGGGATCGTCAATCTCCCCCTGCATGGGGGGAAGGCCCCTGCGTGGCTCTTCGAGCGGATGACCCGGCTGGCCCGCGAGCTCACGCGCGTCCTGGTTGCCGAGTTCGGCCCGGAGGAGGTTCTGCACCGCCTGTCAGACCCCTTCTGGTTTCAGGCCTTCGGGTGTCTGCTCGGCTTCGACTGGCACAGCAGCGGCCTCACCACCACGGTCTGCGGTGCCCTCAAGGAGGGACTGCGCGGCCTCGAAGGGGAGACCGGGGTCTTCGTGGCCGGTGGAAAAGGCAGGGTCTCTCGCAGAACCCCCCAGGAGATAGAGGAACACTGCAATCACATCGCCGCCGACCCCGACATACTCGTCTATGCCAGCCGGATGTCCGCAAAGGTCGACAGCAGCGCCCTGCAGGATGACTACCAGCTTTACCATCATGCCTTCTTCTTCTCCAAACAGGGGGCATGGTGCGTGGTTCAGCAGGGGATGAATCCCGCAACCCGCTACGCCCGCAGATACCACTGGCTCGGTGACGGGGTGGAGGATTTTTGTTGTGAGCCTCATGAGGCGATCTGCTGCGACGCCCGGGGGCAGGCTTTCAACATGGTCGCCTCAGAGAGCGGGGCCAACCGTGCTGCCATTGCTGCGCTCTTCAGGGAGGAACCGGCCAAAATACTGGCCGAGGCCCAAAAGATCGCCACACTGGAGCTCCCCGAACGCCACCACATCACCCCTGCGGATCTCAACAGCGCCCGCCTGCACAAGATACTGCTCAAGACGTACGAAAAGGAACCGCAGGACTTCGAAAGCGTCCTCGGTACAGCGGGGGTGGGGGCCAAGACCATCAGGGCCCTGAGCCTGATGGGGGAGCTCATCTACGGGGAGGGACCGAGCTTTCGCGACCCGGCCCGTTTCAGCTTTGCCCACGGGGGGAAGGACGGCCATCCGTACCCCGTCGATTGCTCGACCTACGATCGCTCCATCGACTTCCTCAAAAAGGCCATCTGGGCCGCCCGGGTCGGCAACACGGAAAAGGTCAAGGCCATGAAGCGGTTGAACAGCTTTTATACCTCCAAATAAGACAGGGGGCACGTCAGGGAAGAGATCATGGAACTGTTTGCCGAAAAGGCCAGAGAGTTTCAGTCCGATACCGCCCCGCTGGCCGACCGGATGCGGCCAAAAGAACTCGATGAGTTCGTCGGGCAGGAGCATATCCTGGGTAAAGACCGGGTCCTGCGCAAGGCCATCGAGACGGGTGAGCTCTTCTCGTTGATCCTCTGGGGCCCGCCCGGAACGGGCAAGACCACCCTGGCCCAGATCATCGCCCGCAGGACCGGGGCCCACTTCTTCTCCTTCAGCGCGGTCCTCTCCGGGGTCAAGGAGATCAGGGAAGTGATCAAGGAGGCCGAGGGGCAGCAGCAGTACCACCATAAAAAGACCATCCTCTTTGTGGACGAGATCCACCGCTTCAACAAGGCCCAGCAAGACGCCTTCCTCCCCCATGTCGAAAAGGGGACCATCGCCCTCATCGGCGCCACCACCCAGAACCCGTCCTTTGAGGTGATCTCGCCCCTCCTTTCCCGCACGCAGGTCTTCACGCTCCAGCCCCTGGGCCCGGAGGAGCTGACGATCATCTTGCGCCGCGCCCTCGAAGACAACGAGCGCGGTCTTGGCAAACAGAAGGTAACAATAGACGATGATGTCCTCAAACTCCTCGCCACACTGGCTGACGGCGACGCCCGGGCAGCGCTCAACGCCCTGGAGCTGGCGGTCATGACCACCCCCCCTGCGGAGGACGGGCACCGGACGATCACCCGCGAGGCGGCCGAGGAGGCCGTGCAGAAGCGCATCCTCTACGACAAGGACGGTGAGGAACACTACAACCTCATCTCGGCCCTGCACAAGAGCATGCGGGGGAGCGATCCCGATGCCGCCCTCTACTGGCTCGGGAGGATGATCGCGGGGGGTGAGGACCCCCTCTATATCGCCCGCCGGCTCATCCGCTTCGCCTCCGAGGATGTGGGCAATGCCGACCCCCAGGCTTTGGTGGTGGCGGTAGCGGCCATGCAGGCCTTTCACTTCATCGGCCAGCCCGAAGGGGAGTTGGCCCTGGCCCAGGCCGCGGTCCACCTGGCCACCGCCCCCAAGAGCAACGCCCTCTATACGGCCTATGGGGGGGTGCGCAAGGCCATCAAGGAGACCGGCACGCTGCCGGTTCCCATGCACCTGCGCAACGCCCCTACCAAATTGATGGAGGAAATGGGGTACAGCGACGGATACCGCTACCCGCATGACTTCCCCGATGCCTTCGTCGAGGAGGAGTACCTCCCCAAGTCTTTAAAAAAGCATCGATTTTATAAGCCGACCGGGCGGGGAAATGAGGGGGCGATCCGCGAGCGGCTTAAAAAATGGTGGAAGGGGAAAAAGGGATGACCTTAGGCAGCAAGGGAAAAACAGTTCTCATAATCATGGCGGCTGTGGCTGCCTTTGTCCTGATCAAGTACCTCCTCATCTCCGATGAGGCGCGGATCAAAAAGGTGATCTATAAAGGCAAAGCAGCCATCGAACAGGAAGACTTCGAAGGGGCCCTCAAACATGTGTCCCGCGACTATCAAGACGACTACGGCATGAACAAAATGGCCATTGCCGCCATCTTAAAGCGTCTCTACGCGCAGTTCGACGACATCACCATCTATGTGGAATGGATGGAGGTAGAGATCTTAGAACCCGGGCTGGGGCAGGCCGCCCTCCTCACCTGGGTCACGGCCCAGTGGGGGGAGGATGTCGGCTACATCGTCGGGAATGCCGAGACCCCGAGCCGCGTGGTCTTCACCCTGATTAAGGAAGGAAGGCACTGGCGGGTCGTCAAGGCCGAGGGGGTGGATCTGGAGGAGGAGTTCTTGCTGTGACCCAGTTTATCGCCGACCTGCACGTGCACTCGAAGCACAGCAGGGCCACGAGCAAGGAGATGGGCCTGGAGGCCCTGGACTCATGGGGGAAGCTCAAGGGGATTAAGCTCGTGGCCACGGGGGACTTCACCCATCCTGTCTACTTCTCGGAGATCAAGACCAAGCTCGAAGAGACGGGGACAGGCATCTATCGCCTCAAGGAGGGGGTAAAAGAGACCCGCTTTATCCTCTGCACCGAGGTGAGCAACATGTTCGCCCAGGGGAAAAGGACCAACCGTCGCACCCACACCCTGATTTTCGCCCCGAGCATCGAAGTGGTCGAGCAAATCAACAACGCACTCACCAAGCTGGGGAAGCTCGGCTCGGACGGCCGCCCGATCTTCAGCTTTCCCGTTAAAGATCTCGTCAAGATGATCCTCGACATATCTGAGGAGTGCTTGTTGGTCCCGGCCCACGCCTGGACCCCGTGGTTCTCGGTCTTCGGTGCCAGCTCCGGTTTCGATTCGCTGGAGGAGTGCTTCGAGGAACAAACCCGGCACATCCATGCCATTGAAACCGGCCTTTCATCCGATCCGGAGATGAACTGGCGCTGGAGCGCCCTTGATAACCTCACCCTTATCTCCAACTCCGACGCCCACTCGCCGAGCAAGCTCGGCCGCGAGGCCAACTGCTTTGCCTGCGCCATGGAATACCCGGAGATCATCAGGGTCATCAAGGAGAAGGACCCTGCGGGGTTCCTCTTCACTGTGGAGTTTTTTCCGGAAGAAGGGAAGTACCACTACGACGGCCACCGCAACTGCAACGTCCTCCTCGCCCCTCACCAGAGCAGGGCGTATGACAATATCTGCCCGGTCTGCGGTAAGCACCTCACCGTGGGGGTGATGCACCGTGTGGAGGAGCTGGCCGATCGGGAAGCGGGGTTCGTGCCACCCAATGCCATCCCTTCCATCCACCTCATTCCCTTGGAAGAGATCATCGCCGAGGCCCTGGGGCAAGGGGTCGGCACCAAGGGGGTGGATCGGGAGTACATGAGGCTGGTGGAGAAAGGGGGATCGGAATTCGCTATCTTATTGGATCTGCCGCCCGAGGAGATCGAGCGCATCGCCCAGCCCCGGGTCTACGAGGGGATCATGCGGGTGAGGAAGGGGGAGCTGAAGATCATTCCCGGCCACGACGGCGTCTACGGCCAGATCAGCATCTTCCCCAAGGAGGAAGAGGGGGAGAAACCCAAGGAAGATGAAGAACAGATGACCTTGTTTTGATCGAATTGCGCTTGCTAATGTGTCCCATATGTGCTACATTAGACCTCATGGGAGGTGACCTATGACTAAGACAGCGACGGTCAGGGCGCGTATAAAACCAGATCTGAAGGAGCGGGCGGAACGCGTTTTGCGTGATTTGGGGCTGAATCCGACGCAGGCCATTACGCTCTTTTATCGGCAAGTCGAGCTCCGCCAGGGATTGCCCTTTGAGGTAGTCGTCCCGACCGAGACGACCCGCCAAACATTTGAGGACACCGATGCAGATCGGAATCTGATAGTATGCAAGAACGTCGATGACATGTTTGAAAAACTACGCATCTGATGCTGACCCCTTTTTATACGCGGCAGTTCGAGAGAGACGTCAAACGTATGGGAAAGCGGGGGAAGAACATGGAGAAGCTCAAGATCATCATTCGCTCCCTGACAGACGAAGAGCCGATCGATCCCATTCACCGTGATCACAAACTCCTGGGCGACTGGCAGGGGAGACGGGAGTGTCATATTGAATCGGACTGGATAATGATCTATAAGATTGAAGAAAGCAGGGTGATATTCGAGCGCACCGGAACGCACGCCGACCTGTTCCGGTGAAATCAAGGAGGGGGGCAAAAACCCGTAAAAGGCGAAGAACAGATGAAGCTGTTCAAGAGAGATGAACAGCTATAATAGATGACCTATTATGCGGTGGTATCAATAATAGCCGCACTACGGAGGAGATAATGACGGTTAAAGAATTGCTTCGTAAGCGTCGAGCAGAAATAGAAGAGGTTGCAGCCAAACATGGGGCATTCGATATTCGGGTGTTTGGATCAGTGGTGCGGGGAGAAGAAAAGACTGACAGCGATATCGACCTGTTGGTCAAGACAGGTGACAAAACGACCCCCTGGTTTCCTGGTGGCCTTGTTGCCGATTTAGAGGAGATGTTAGGGTATAGCGTTGAGGTCGTCACAGAGAACGGATTGAATCCTCTCATACGCGAACAAGTCATGAAAGAGGCAACCCCCTTATGAAAGATGGAAACTGACACCCCCAGGCCACGACGGCGTCTACGGCCGGATCAGCATCTTTCCCAAGGAGGAAGAAGAAGAGAAACCAAAAGAAGAGGAAGAACAGATGAGTTTGTTTTGAAGGTTGGAAATATTTTTCATACAGTTAAGAAATAAGGGTACATATAGAATATTTTCTAATTATTCATTTATTGGACTTCTAGAGAGACTTCATGAAAGATGTTCAGAAAGAGCTCGTAAGAAACTTTCTCAGGGCGTCCATCGGCTATGGTAGAGCAGGTCTTGCTCTTTTTCGAGGAAAATCTGGTCTCGCTAAAAACAATCAAGCGACTATTGGTAATCTCGCAATTGCAACTGAACTACTTCTTAAAACCTATATCGCCAAACTAAACCTACAACTTCTACTGAAGGACGCTCCCCTCGAGCTCAAGTGTGCGCTGTCAGCACCTGAAGCATTACCCCCGTCATTTAAGAAGGCCCCGCACAAAATTGAGCTCCGCTCGTCGGGATTCAAAAGCATTGAACTCGATGAAGCTATATCGGTTTTCTCAGTTTTTTTCCCTGATATAAAAAAACGTTTTGGTGCACATTTGAAATTTCTTTCTCGATATCGAAATCTTTGCGTCCACTCTGGACTTCCTGACTTTCGTGAATATGAGGTGCAGAGAACCGTTTATCTTTACCTTTCGCTTTTCAACCACCTTAAAGAACACGAATCTGAACTTTTCAAGTACCAAACCTTGGGCGATAAAGAGGAAAACGAGAAGTTCCTGGAGCAGTTTGACGAAGAAAGGATATCTCGCGTCCATACCGCAATTGAATCAGCACGAGAAAAAGCCAAAAATATTGAGGCCACCTCTTCCGCGTCCGTTGATGCTTGGGAAGTCTGTGTCATAGAATGTCCTATCTGTGGATCTGATGGACTCATGTTCGGTGACACACAGGATGATACGGAATACGACGAGGATTATTTGCCCGTCATCAATCTTACATTCGTCGGCTATTCTTTTGAGTGCGAGGAGTGTGGTTTGAAGTTAGAAGATTATATCGAACTTCAAATGGCAGGCTTAGATCCGATTGTTGATCGCACATCTGAGTCAGATAGGTGGGCGCGTGACTACTATGAAGATTACCATGACTATTAGCTCCAGTATAGGAAACAGAAAAAAAGGAGGTCAAATCTTCATTCTTGACAATGCAGGATTACACAAACTCATCAACCATCACAGCGGATGAGGTAATTTGCACGCTAAACTCAATCACTATGCAGAGGAGAAACCTTCCTAAATGAGTAATAGGCAAGGGAGGGGGACGTTGTTGAATTCTTTCACTTTCAGAATGCACATAACCTCATCAATCATCACAGCGGATATTTGAGTTCGGGGCCAGATATTGTTTTTTACACATTCGATCACGAGGGCATAAAATGCAAAAAGGCCTAAGGGGTCAGGTTGAATTTCAACATAGTGAGGAAAAGCAAAGACAAAACTGACGTCGCAGCGGCACCCTCGCGCCGAGAAGATGAGGGATAATCGGAAAAAGAGGTGCACAATATCAGATAAAGACAAGGAGGTGCACAATATCAGATAAAGGCAAGGAGGTGTACAATGGGAGATAAAGGCAAGAAGGATAAGGACAAGGGTCGGAAACAGAAGATAAACAAACAGGAACAAAAAGCAAAAGAGAAAATAGCGAAGCAACCAAAGGGGAAAGGCGTCAAGTCTTGAATTTTAATATAGTAAGGAAAAGAAGCAGTATCATTAGAGATGAAAAGAGGTCAAATCTTTATCCTTGACAATTACGAAACAAATAAAGAAGTAGTTTAAGTTGGACCTAAGAAGAAATGAGTGATGGATACCGAGAAACAGGTGGACTGAGGTGGGGACGGAGTTTCTGGGGTGGAGCAAATGCTTCATGGCCCTTTGCGAAGCTCCATGCAACCACCGAAGGGCTTACCATCACGCTGGGTCTTTTCGGTTTCTTTCAGAAAACATTCGCATTTGCCAAATCGGAGATCACCGCAATCCGAAAGAAGCACGGCCTTTTCAGTGTTGGAGTAATTGTCGAACATCAGAAGCAAGAATATCCACCCTTTCTCTTGTTCTGGACATTTCGCTACTCCTCGCTGAAACGACATCTCGAGCAACTTGGATTTCAAGTTGCGGAGGGGTGAGAAAAGTCCAACAACGAAATCGACTTTATTGTCGCATACGCGCAAAAAATCATTTCAAGCGATGATCATATAATGAACCCAAAAACCCCAAGAACTTTAGTTCAGTTCTCCGCCATCCTCGTGGTCCTGGGGATAGCAGTGATGGATCCGCTGGCTGGCTTCTCACTGGTGGTACTCGCGGGAATTTTATCAATAATTTCAATCATCTTCGGCTCCAGAAATGTACGCATTATCGCCATCATCTTATTGGCGATCATCATCTCGTTTGCAATATGGAAGTTCCCCGAAGCCCGACAACACTTACAACGATACCGCGGCCGTGCCCCAGAAATAGAAAAAGAGGATGCATCGGTACATATACCTTCATCAACCATTAAGTAACAAATGAGCCAAACTCAAACATGACATCCCTCAATAAAATATTACTTTTAATAGTAGCTGTTATGTTAACTGGATTCTGGTTCGCCGTGATTCAGGACTTACGTTTCAACCCCCTTGAAGACATGCAAGTCTTAGGTATAGTGATAACTTTGTTTGGCTTATTCTTGTCAATTTTAAATAAAGAAATAGGCTCACGAATCTATAGATCAATTATCTATTCCAGATTTAGATTTGGAACATCATTCTGGAAAAATTTTGGTGAGGGAAATACTCAAAAGCTTTATCTCATAATCGGTACAATAACAGCTATCGCAGGAATTATAATCATAATACTTAGTTTTTATCTAAAAATTGAGGCTGCCATCGGTAAAATCTAGGAAAAAGGTAAGGATCACATGTTATTCATGACAGTTCAGAATGCACACAATCTCATCAATCATAACAGTGGATGCTTTAACCCGCTAATCCTCGGAGGCAGCAATGAGTGATGGTCAATATACCATTACGCTGGATCATGAACGGGGTTTAGTGCATGTGATTGCACAAGGTGAATTTAATAGAGATTTAGGCGATGAGCTGATCACAAACGCACGGAAGAAAGCTGCTGAGTATCAATATCATATTTTGTGTGATGCCAGACAATCAAAAGCAAAAGTGGCGTTTTCCGACTGGTTTTTGCTACCAAGAAGGTTAGCTGTATACAGAAACGTGAAAACGCGCTACATCAAGACAGCGATTGTGGTAACCACTGGTAAGCAAGAGAAAGTGTATAGATTTTTTGAAAATGTCACGCGTAATCTTGGCATGAACATCAGGATTTTCTTTCAAGAAGAAGATGCCCTGGAATGGTTACTGAGTTAAAGGGGTCAAATCTTTACACTGGGCAATTCAGAATGCACACAATCTCGGCAACAATAAAGTAACAGTATGAGTTTGAATCATGCTATAAGGGCATGAGAGAGAAAAGTTTCTATCTACTAACAAGTTAGACATCATACTATGAACAATTACCATGTTTGAGCGGAAACAAGAAAAACTGGCTCCTGTTTCAGTCTTCGTCAGGAGAATAGCATTCAGTCTTATAACGGCCGGTGTTCTGGTCTTATTTGCTTTGTTCATCGGCATTGCCGGGTATCATTGGATAGCCGGGCTTGAGTGGGTTGATGCTCTTTTGGATGCATCAATGATTCTTGGAGGAATGGGTCCTGTAAATCAGCTTACTTCAAAAAGCGCGAAAGTTTTTGCGTCAGGCTATGCGCTTTTTAGCGGACTTATATTTATTGCAGTAATGGGAATCGTTTTTTCGCCAATCGTGCATAGGATGCTTCATAAATTTCATATTGATGATATGGATTTGCAGAAATAAAGCGGTAATCAGCATCGCTGATTGAGGCGTTAAGCACATACCATCGAAGGAGGGTTTTATGTATTTCCTTATAATTGGCTTAGGTTTAATCGTGCTCATCTTAGGGCGGAAGATTTTTTGGCTTACTGTTGCAATCGTGGGTTTCCTCGTCGGCATGGAGTTTACCGGCATGCTTCTTGCCGATCAGCCGACGTGGGTACTGCTGGCAGTCGGCCTTGCAGCCGGCCTGGTCGGGGCATTGCTGGCGGTCTTGTTCCAGCGCGTTGCCTTCGGCCTTGCAGGGTTCTTCGCCGGAGCTTATCTTACACTGATCGTGGCTCAATCGCTGGGTGCCGGCGGCACGAGCATGATCCTGCCCATCGTCGGCGGGGTGGTCGGAACACTGGTCGCGGTTTTACTCATGGACTGGGCAATTATCGTGCTCTCGTGCCTGGTTGGAGCCGGAGCAATCGTTGCCCAATTACCATTAAGCCCACAACTGAGCGCGATCGTTTTTGCTGTATTGGTAATCATCGGCATTGTAATTCAAGCAAAGCTCATGGAACGATCCAGAGAACGCTAGGTGCGGCGGAAAGCAATGGAGCGCAGCTTCATGCGTGACCAATCGCAATGCACACAACCTCATCAACCATCACAGCGGAGGCGGTAAACCGCTCCGCTCATGTATAACATTAAAAAAGAAAGGAGGTATTGCATAGGAAAAAATTGAATCGGTCAACCATAATCAACATCAACAACAGGAAACAATGAAAGGAAAACCAAAATGAATATCTATATAGGAAGCTTGTCCACCAGTATAACGAGTGACGATTTAAAAGAGGCCTTTGAAGAGTATGGTCAAGTTGACGATGTGAAGATCATCATGGATAGATATACAGGAGAATCGAGAGGCTTTGCTTTTGTGCGAATGCCGACAAAAGCGGAAGCTGTCGCTGCTATTGACGGCTTAAACGGGTCTGAGCTCAAAGGACACACGGTTGTAGTAAATGAGGCCCGTCCGCGTTCCGATAAGCGTGGTGGCGGTAGACAGAAGCGCTCCTGGTAAAAAATTTTCCTCCAATAAAAAGAAAGGGGGTATATGATCAATGGATGATACGACATGGTATTTCAGACTCTTCTATGTGCCTATTGTTAATCTCATCGTCTCTATGATTCTCTTTAAGATCATAAAGGGCACGAGGATGTCCCGTATCGGTCCAGACACGTTTTGGGTGGTAGTCTATTTTGCAGAACTTATTCTCTGGTGCGTTTTGCTGTGGTTTGTCCCCTTCAGGATCAATCCGGCATTCTGGGTGGGGATTGGAATCATCGTCTTCGGTCACGTGGTCTTTGCTCTCGGCTACAGCGCCATGAGAGAACATCCCGAGAAGAAGAGCGCGGTGGTAGACTGGGGTATTTACAGCATCAGCAGACACTCCCATGTCCTCGCCGGCAAAATTACTACCCTGGGCGCTATCGTGATGGGCTGGAATTTCAATGCAACCATCTATATCGTCTTGTGGGTGTACTTTGTGGTCGGTATTATCGTGACCCATTTTGCCGTTATCAGTGAAGAAAAGAAGATCATCGAAGAATTAGGACAGGAGTATGTGCAGTATATGAGACGCGTGCCACGGTATTTTGGTATAAAGAGGCGGTAAGGGGATCATCCTCATTCGTGACAATACAGAATGCACACAACCTCATATGAAGAACAACCCAACAATTCGCATTAGACAGGCATATCCTGACGATGCATCGTTCCTTGCCAAATCGGCGCTGATTTCCGGTCGTGCTCATGTCCACAAAGGGATATGGGAAGTCATTTTAGGTGGGACAGAGAAAGAATGTTTAGACTTCCTTTATCATGTATCAGTTACTACTGTTCCGCACCTCTTTCATTACTCGTGCTATTTCATAGCCGAATATGCTGAAGACGGTCCGGTTGGCAGTTTAGGCGGATATGACCCACAGAAAATGGGTTATCAAGCACTACAACTCGCACTACCCGAAGTCTTTAAAAAACTCAACCTCTCCGCTCAAGCATTCCAAGGGGCCGAAGAGCGTTCAACGAAAATGCTCGTCTGCTTGCCCAAAGAGATAGAGGGGGCATGGGTTATTGATAGTGTCGCAACACTGCCTGAATACAGAAAAAGAGGTATCGCAGTAAAACTAATGAAGCACGTATTGCATGAAGGGAAAGAACGAGGTTACAATGTGGCGCAGATAAACATGTATATCGGAAATGCACCGGCACTGAACCTCTACAAAAAAATGGGGTTTGAAGTTATCGAAGAAAAGCGAGACAAATATTTCGAGCGTACTATTGGTTCTCCTGGGATGCTAAGCCTTGCTCGCACGTTATAAGATATTGTGCCTATGATGAATGGCGGGAGTCGCAACGTTCATTTCGACATTGCAGAATGCACACAACCTCATCAATAATGTAGGTAAAAATATTACTTAAAGGAGGGCACATGAAATGTGGGCATATATAAGCCTTGGTATCGTTTGGGTTGGATTACTCATACCGGTAATCCGAGAACGTCGTGTCTGGATTGCCTGTGCACACGGTGGAACCGGACTATTCTTTACATCATTGTTTCTGAGCCTGGGGCTGGATCAAACCGGTGATATTGCCGACATTGTATGGCTGGAAATCATTGGCTTCATCCTTCTCATCCCTGCAATAATTCTCTTCATAGCTGCAATGTTCGCTGCTGCACGCTCCACGCTGGTCAAGACCGGGATCTCAGGAATCGTTCGGCACCCCATGTATCTGGGAACAGCGCTTGCTGCGTTTGCGCTCATGCTGGTATTTCAATCGATCCTTTCCATAGTCCTTGGCATCATAGCAATAGTACTCCTCTGGATGGCCGGTACATTGGAGGACCAGTATAACATAGAGCGATTTGGCGATAGTTACAAAAAATACATGCAAAGCGTTCCCCGGTGGAATGTCTTTAAGGGGCTCCGAAAGTAACAGTATGGATGCAATCATCATCTACTGGTCAAAGACCGGCAACACCGAAAAGGTGGCATTGGCCATCCGAGAAGGCCTGCAGGAGGCTGGGACAAACGTCCTGCTCAAGAGCGTAGAGGATGCCGGAGATGTCGATTTTTTTGATTATGACCTGGTATGCATCGGTTTCCCATCCTATCAATGGAGCCCGCCCCAGCCGATGGACAAGTTTCTCAAAGATAAGTTCAGCAGCTGCCGTAAACAGGGACAGGTGAAGAAAGGCGCGCCCGCGGTGCCGGGAAAAAACGCATTGATCTTTTGCACGTATTCGGGCCCCCACACAGGCATCCGTGAAGCCATACCGGCAGGGCTGTATGCGGGACAGTTCTTCGAGCACCTGGGTTTCACCATACTCGATGAATGGTATATTGTAGGGGAGTTTCACGGGAGGGAGGCGGAAAGTACCCAGGGGAGATTGGGGGATATCCGCGGCCGGCCGAATGAGGAAGACCTGCGCACAGTGAAGCAGGAAGCGCAACTGCTCGTTGGCAAGATGAATTGAACAAAAAAAGAAAGGAGAATATCATGAAAAAAGTGCTCGTTATTGCATGTGTTCTCAGCTTATTTCTGGTAACCGGATGCAAAAAGGTCATCTTTAAGGCCGACTTCCAAAACTTTCCTCAGGGAAGTCCGGCAGGACCGCCTCCCGGCAACCCGACTGATGATCAGATTCTAGTCCACAGTGCGAATAATCCTGTTGTTATCGGTTCACAGTTAGTGTTCCGTCCGCCCCAAAAAGATGCGTATTTCTTCTCCCATCCCGTAGCAAACCAAGAAACAACGAAGTCCATCTTTTGGATTGGGCGACTCAAAACGGGGGAAGGTCCATTCAGTATCATGATTTCTGCTGAAGACACACCCGGCCTCATTTTCCCCGGCAACCCCCTGTGGATTAGAATTTTTGATGAAAAAATTGAAGTCCGGAGCCCTGACCCCGGCAACCCGGTTCTGCATAGCCACGAGCTGACCAAGAATGGACAGCATGAAATCTATATCAGTCTCCAGCTCCAAAAAGAGACGTACAGTATTTCCGTCAAACAGTTGGAAGTGCCTGAAATTAAGTTTACCGGACAACTGCATCCATGGACCGCTAAGTACATTAAAGAGCATTCACGATTAGTTATGGAGGCTGCATTCTCGCCTGCTGCAACAGGCACACATGAGTATGAGATGCAAGAAGTTATCATGCGTGAGAAGAAGAAATAGGAGGTAGATCAGGTCCATACAAAGAACGTCTCCAAATGATTGATCCTGGACTGAAGGATAAGACCGTTCTGGTCACCGGCGGGAACAACCCTCAAGGCATTGGTGCGGCCACGGCCAAGGCCTTTGCGGCCCAGGGTGCGGCCGTGTTTATCCACTATCTCCGTCAACCATTTGACCCCAAAAGCGTCAAAGATCAAAAGGAATTACAATTCCCCGGCCTACCCTTCTTCTTCGCCCAGCAGGCCAAATCCGCTGATGAGCTAGTGCAGGAGATTAAAAAAGCCGGCGGCAAGGCAGCCTCCTGGGAATGCGACCTCGCAATCACCAAGGCAATCCCCGCACTCTTTGACTGCGCAGAAGATGAATTGGGACCTGTCGATGTCCTGGTCAATAATGCCGCTGAGTACCTCGCCGACAGCTTTGTGCCAAAATCCATGCTCAAAGATCAAGATGCCGCCCTGTGGGAAGGGGGTCCCTGGATTGCTACGATTTCTGCCGAGAGTATTGACCGCCACTTTGCCGTGAACACGCGCGCTACCGCCCTCATGATGGCGGAATTCGCCCGCCGCCTTGTTGAGCGTGAAAGTTCATGGGGCAGGATCATCAATGTCAGTGCGGACTGTTCCTGGGGAAGCCCGGGTGAGATCTCTTACCGAGCCAGCAAATATGCCCTGGAATCATACAGCCGCAGTGCTGCTGCCGAGTTAGGCCCGCTGGGCATTACCGTCAATGTCGTCTCCCCTGGACCCGTGCAAAGCGGCTACATCGCGCCGGAAGCGGAAAAGGAACTGGTGGGTGAAATCCCCTTGCGGCGTATCGGCCAGCCGGAGGACATCGCTGATGTGATCCTCTTTTTGGCATCTGAGCAGGCCAGGTGGATTACCGGTCAGGTGATTACCGTCCACGGCGGCCACCGCATGGCCCTGGGACGGTAAGAAGCAATAAGAAGGATGAAAGGGAAGCATATACCCTCATCAACTATTAAGGCGAATAGATTCAAAACCATCAATAACGGGGAGAGAAAACCATGTTCAAAGAATTCAAAGAATTTGCCATGAAAGGGAATGTCGTAGATATGGCAGTCGGCATCGTTATTGGCGTGGCATTTGGAACGATCATTAAATCTCTCGTCGATGACATCTTAATGCCTCCGATTGGTCTGTTACTGGGAGGCATTGACTTTTCCAACTTCTATGTGGTACTACGAGAAGGGGTAGCTTCTCCAGGCCCCTATGCTGCCCTTGCCGATGCACAAGCAGCCGGAGCAGTCACCATAAATTACGGGGTCTTTGTCAACAGCGTCATCAGTTTTGTTATCGTGGCTTTTGCCTTATTCTTGGTCATCCGGTCAATGAATAGACTGAGAACAAAAAAAGAAGAAAAACCCCCACAGCCGCCTGAAGAGGTGCTCCTGCTGCGGGAAATCCGCGATGTGCTCAAGGCAACATAGAGGGTTAGCTCATGAAGACTGTGTTAATAACCGGCGCGGACAAAGGGATCGGCTTCGAGACGGCAAAGCAACTGGCCCAACTCGATTACTTCATTTTCATCGGCAGTAGAGACAAAGAAAAGGGGGACAGAGCAAAAGAGGAGCTACACAGCAGCGGGCTACACAACGTCGACGTCGTGGAGTTGGATGTTACCAAGAGCGACTCAATCAAAAAAGCAAGACGAACGCTCGAAACTAATATCAAACAACTTGATATACTGATTAATAATGCCGGGATTCGAGGAGAAGTCCCCCAATTAGCGTCAAAAATCCCTGTCGAAATAATGAGAGAGGTTTTCGAAACAAATTTTTTTGGCGTCATACAAGTCACACAGGCATTTATCCCGCTCTTGGAAAAATCGGAACTTCCAATCATTGTAAATGTAACGAGTGATTTAGGTTCTTTAACGTTGCGCAGCGACCCCAACAGTACGATTTACCATTTTGAAAGGGCGTGCTACGGACCTTCAAAAACCGCATTGAATGCTTACACGGTTGCGCTGGCAGTTGAACTGAAGAATTCAAAATTCAAGGTAAACTGTGTAAATCCAGGTTACACTGCAACAGATTTTAACAATTTCAAGGGTACAAAACCTGTTGCCCAAGGAGCTTCTGTAATCGTGAAGTACGCGTTACTGAACGAGAAAGGGCCGACAGGCAAATATTTCAGTGAAGAAGGCGAAACACCATGGTAAAAAATAACTATAGTACGCACCACCACACCGGATGCGCCGAAGCGCGCCGGTGAACTCAACGTACAAGGAGAAGAAAAGAAGTCGCATCGTTATGCCTAACAAATCAGATACACACAACCTCATCAACCATCAACGTGTGGTGTTTGAGAAACATGGTATAATGTCCCTGTCAAAGTCCAAACCAAGGAGAATAATATATGAAGAAACGTCAGCTTCATAAGTCAATTGAGGAACTCCGTGCCGAACTCGAGAAGGCCCAGGCAACCGATGACCACGTTCGAGAGCACATCCAGGGCTTGCTCAAAGAGATTGACGAGTTAGTTGAGGAAGGCGGAGAGATTCCAACGCATCGATATCAGCAGTTCCTGGAACGGCTCAAGGAATCCGTTCAGTATTTCGAGGCGTCACACCGTTCGCTGACGTCCGCCGTGAGTCAAGTGATCAATGCCTTAAGCGGGATGGGCATATAGTATGAGGGTATACAACTGCCCTTATTGGTGAGCTTCAGCTTTTGGCCTAAAATTAATTAATAAATTAACAGCCAATGACTAATAGAGTACTAAGTTGCCAATAAACAGTTATTTGTCGAAATCATGATATTATTGTAACATATTAAGACAAAAGAAATAATATGACGAACTACTTCATATTGATGGGAGATATCATCAAAAGTCGCAAACACGATGCAACAAAGCTGCGGCAGCAGTTCACGACTCTTTTGTCGGACTGCAATAGAGATATGCGTACTGAAATTCTTTCCCCTTATACAATAACGCTGGGTGACGAATTTCAAGGCATCGCAGGATCCATGCATGCGTTTGCTGAGAGTATCTTCTACTTGGATGAAGCGCGATTCAATAATCATTATGATTTCTTGATGCGGTACGTTGCTCATTACGGCGAGATCCAAACCCCCATCAATACCGAAGTTGCGTACGGGATGATGGGGCCGGGATTGACAAAGGCACGGGCGCTCCTGACGGATAAGCGCAGAGGCCAGCCTCGGTTCTGCTTTGACCTCCCTGACACGAGACTTGCGGAAAACCTGACGCGGTTATTCACGGTTATTGACGGGCTCACTGACCGATGGGGACAGCGGGATGCCTCACTCATCTCCGACATGCTCGCGAGCACGAACAACGAGGAAGTAGCAGCGAAACACACAAAGAACAGGTCACAGATATGGAAAAAGAGAAAACACCTCCTCATAGAAGAGTACAGGGCAGCCAAGACCGTTATTTTTGACTTGATAGATGCCGCAGAAAGGAAACAGGGGCGATGAAGTATCTCACCGCTATTATCATCTTTGTCATAGGCGAGTTGGTGAGTTTTTTCATCTTTGCCGCCCTTAAGCGGAAAACGAAATTGCCAAAGACCAGCCCCACTCGCAAGACATCTGTAGTTTCGGGCATTCTTGAGCGGGCAGTTCTGTATATAGGGCTTCTGCATGGATTCCCTCAAATCCTCATTGCGTTCGGTGCGCTAAAGATTTGCGCACGTCTCCATGCAGAGAAGAAAAGCAAGATTTCGAATACCTACTTCCTCATGGGTAACCTGATCTCAATACTCTTAGCCATGCTCTATGCTATAATCGCGCAAAAGTTCTGGGGCGCTTGAACTAAGGGAAAATACGCTTGACGATGCAGAAAGCTATAACCGCAGCAAACTATAGGTAATAAGGTGAGTTAACCGACGCTATAGGGGATAGAATTTTTTTCTTATAACAAGTTATGAAAATAATATAAGGAGGAAACTAACATGATTTACGGAGTCGTCTCGGTACGAGTGAAAGAAGGCAAGCTGGGGAAGTTTCTTGACTTATTTAATACAAACGCAGTAAAGGTGAGAAAAGAGAAGGGGTGTATCCAGTATTTTTCGCTGCTTGACATCGACGCCAATCTACCGATACAGACGTTCGAAAAAAATGTAGCCACCGTTCTTGAGCAGTGGGAGAGTGTGGAAGCGCTTCACGATCATTTTGCTGCGCCTCACATGGCGGTCTACTTTGAAAAGGAAAAGGAGTTTGTAGAAGGCGTTACAGTCAAGATGCTGCAGGAAGCATAACACAAAGGCGGAGGGTGAGGACGTTAGATAGCATTGAAATAACAGGAGCAATACATGACTGCTGTACAAAAAAAGCGCCCAACCTCAGTTACGGTCATCGGATGGATCTTTATAGCGGGTGCTATATTAATGATTTTGTCAGGGGGCATGGGTTTTGCGGCTTTTACCTTTATGAAACAAACGACAGGGGGAGTCCCACCTGTTCCTGAAAACATCCCGGGACAGTTGAGGGTAATGAAATTCGTTTTCCAGCATTTTGAACTCATAGCCATGGTGCAAGTCGCCTTTGCCATCTTTGTGATAATAGCAAGCATACAATTTTTGAGGCTTCGCCGCTGGGCCCGCATTGCCCTTGAAGTTGTCGCCTGGCTGGGATTAGTGTACCTGGTCGGTTTCGGTATAGTGTGGGTGGTGTCGTGGATAGGCATAACCTCAAATATACATCTTACAGAAGGGACTGTAGGACCGTCACCCAAGTTTAATATGGTCGGCGCTATCATGGGCTCCGTAGTGACCGTGTTCTGGGCTGTCCCTCTTGTTGTTATCATTATATTTCTCCGAGGGAAAACAATCAGGAGAGCATTATAGTAACGTTACAAAAGAATTGACAAATCACGTTCTCTTACTCGGGGTCGGCAGCCAGCATGGCGTTCACTTCGTCCTCACTCAGTGCATAGCGAAGGAGGAACTCCTCATCTGACACATTCGTTCCAATCCCCATGTGCCTGCGGATCTCAGCAACAGATGGCTGCGGGAATTCCTCCTCTAGTATTTTTTTGGCCTGAGGCAAACGGTATATCTTATCCAAGACATCTTGATTGACCGGCGCGGGTGGTGCTCCATGGTATCCGGCGACGTACTCAATAATACTGTCAGGTATCACCTTATACCGTTCTCCTGAGATCACATTCAGGGTCGCCTGGGTTGCGACAAATTGAGAAAGGGGTGTTACCATGATGGGGTAACCCAGATCCTCCCGAACCCTGCTGATCTCCTCAATCACTTCCTCCAACCGATCTGCTTTGCCCGCTTCAGAAAGCTGGCGCTTAAGGGTGCTCACCATGCCTCCCGGCACTTGATGCTGATAATAAGCGAGATCATATTCCAAAGGCGCGCCTTTGGGCCGGCCTTCCTGTTCCGCAATCTCCATCAATCGCGTGGAATAATTCTTAAGAGCGTCCTCATTCAGGTTGGCCGTGTAGCCCATGTGTTTTATGTTTTTGAGGACGTTAAAGATGGATGGCTGAGCAGTACCATTGGCCAACGGGGGGACACCCGTATGCACCCTGTCGACACCCAGTCGAATGGCTTCCAAATAGACGAGTGGGCCTAAGCCAGTAGTGCAATGGGTGTGCATTTCAAGGGGTCGCCCGTTAAGGTTTAGCTGAACGGCCGTCACGAGGGTTTTGACACTATCCGGTGTGAGAAGCCCCCCCTGGTCTTTGATGTATATCGTATCAACATCGGGGCACTGGGTTATCTCTCTGGTCTTGGTGGCATAGTATTCATCCGTATGGACCGGGCTGATCGAGTAGCACAATCCCACCATGAATTCCTCGAGGCCCGCCGCCTTCGACATCCGTGCATTCTTGACGATGCTTTCCATCTCGAGAGCGGCTTCGCTCAGCCACACTCGCCGCATCCCGTTCGCGGCCATACGCTCATACACCAATTGCATTATGGAATCCGGGGAGCGTTTAAACCCAATGAAACGCCGCCCCGTCGTCCCAAAAGCCAAACGTGTATTGGGCATAGCCTGTGAGGCAAGCCGTATTTTTTTCCACGGATTTTCCTTATGATACCGGACAGCCGTCTGCATATGGGTGCTGGCAGTAAGATCCACCGCATGATACCCTACGCGTTCTACCTCCGGCGCAAGGGAGAGTATCATGGAGGTTGTCAAACCCGTGGCATCCCAAAGACTCTGATTACCGTCTCGAAGGGAGGTGTCCACAAACTTAATCTCGGTCATTCTGTATGCTCCTTCATATGTCTTTCACCCAGCAATTTTTTTCCTTCCTCCTTGATCTTGAGCTGGCATTAGTCCAAGATGTAAACTACACCTAAGTTGCCGTCGATCTTGACCCGCTGGCCAGTTTTGATCTTTTGAGTAGCTTCCACGCAACCCGATACACAGGGGAGACCAAACTCTCTGGCCATAATGACGGGATGAGAAAGGGCCCCCCCGCCATCGGTTATGAGCCCTGTGATCACGTTAAAGGCAACGGACCATGCAGCCGATGTTCCCGGCGCTACAAGAATTTCTCCTTCATTAAGTTCGGACAATTGATCTGCTTTCATTATTACGCGGGCGACACCCTCAATCACACCTGGCGCGGCCGCAGCGCCGTATAAATCAGCCTTCAGTTCTTCCCTCACAATAGGCACCTGGGTTGACACCTGTAACGTCGGATCACTCCTCAAGACGGCTTGCGCTTGCTCGATGTCTCCGTAAAAAGGCACCGGCTCAATATTCAAGCTTTTTTCATATAATTCTTTTCTTCTCTCGACGTAAGGACGAAGGTTGATTCTTTCCATGGGTATCGCTGCCTTCCTGATCTCATTCGGATGTAAAAAATGGATGTCATCCGGCTCATCGATGCAGTTGGCCTCGGCGAACCGCCTCCCAAATTCAGTTACGATCCAGCGGCCCAAGGCCCCTGTATACAAATCACAATAATATGTATGGTCTTCGCTCCAGTAGCCGGCCTTCTGAGCTGCCTTCATCAAAACCTCAAAGGCCTGTCGTTGAGGCGCGGGAACTTTCTTTAAAACTTTCTCTTCTGTCTCCTTTCTCTCTTGTACTACTCGGGCTCGTTCCGCATCCGCTGGAAACACATCATTGACTATCATCATCTTTATCGGTCCAATAGCCAGACTGGGCTTTTCAACCCAGGCCGGGGTGTCATAGGCATGCATGCGCTCACATCTCCAGCCGTGCTCTAGGAGAAATTCGCGATACTCTTTTAACCACGTGCCCCCCTCCTTACTCTTCTCGAGCTCCACGAGCACTGCTTCATCGTCTTCGATCTTGAAGGGCTCCGCAAGACCAAGCTCGATTGCCCGTCTGCCGAAGCGCCACAACTCCCTGACTATCCAAATATCGCGGCTTTCAAATCCCCCCATCAATTTGCTGTAATCTGGATCAATGGAGGACTCCATATCGAATATATCACGCCACATCTGCTGGAATAGACCGAAAATATAATAAGAGGACATCAACATGATCATGTGCCCTTCACCTTCTTTACGGTTCATAATGTAAGCAAAGTCCAAAAAGAAAGAGAGCAGTTCGTTGTTGCTCAGTTTTCTTATATTGTTCCATTCTCTGAGCCCGCGCGAGTTCTTTGCCTCCTTATACATTTCTATGAGGCCAGTTTTAAGAGGATCCCAGACGCAATCGAAATCCTCGATGAACGGTTTGATCTTCTCTCTGAATATGGGCTCTCGTGCCTTGGCTTCTTCCTTGGTAGTCCTAATTGCGGTGATATACGGATAGCCGTTGATGAATCTGGAGTCCCAACCCTTCGTTGTCGGCAAGTGCAGTGTCTCCGCCGCATATCTAAACCCGTGGTAGTACCAATACCATCCGAGCCCAATATAGAGGGGCTTCAGGGGCGGTTTTCCATGAACCACATCACATAAAAGCACACCATAATTCTTCGGGTCATTTTCCTCATCAAATTCAAAATAACTAAGATCATAGGCTGGTAACAGCATAGTATGCTCCTTTCTTTAGTATTGCATTGAACATGAGCCTCACACTCCTGAGCCCCCGAGCTACTCGATCTCACCTTTTAATCATGTCAAAATCTGAATCGGTCTATCATTAAGTCTATCACTTGGTCCACTGGCTTTTTCTGTTGAGCAATAATCTCTGGGCGAGTCTGCAAGAGAATCACGTTATCAGGAAATAACAGATCTTCGTCTATCGCCCATTCGGTGTCCTGCGGGCAATCGAAGTGCGCTTCTAAAATCGTGCCCAATCTCCCGATTTCCTTTGCTTCTTCGTCAGTCAAACAGAAACGAGTCTGCTTCTCGGACGCTGTCTCTTCTTCTGCGACACCCTCCTCTGTACAGGTTATATGTCTCCCCTTGCTGCCCAGCTTCTTCTCGATTACCTCCAAGCTCTTTTTTTTAAGGATAAAGACATCGGGCATTGCCTCACCACCGACAACGCTTTCTCCGAGACCCCAATTAGCCTCGATAATCATTCTTGACGTATCTCCTGAATTGGGATCTGCCGTAAACAAAACACCTGCAGCACGAGCATTCACCATTTTTAGAACGGCCACGCCTATCGGATCGCTTTCAATCAACAATCCAGACCGCTTTCTAGCGGACAAGGATATCGGGTTAAACGTGCTAGACCAAACCCTTATTATCTTCTCGATAAGATTCAACTCTCCTCTAACATTTAAATGCGTTTCATATTGCCCGGGATGACTTGCCACACCAGCCGAACGTGTCGCTACTGCGACGTCTTCGGCATTGCATCGGCCGCACAGTTTCTGATAATGGGACACAATCGCCGCTCTCATCTCCTGAGGCACGTTTTTTGACTCCACAATTCCTCGCAGGTGAGCACTTGCCTCATTGAACTGTTGAATAGTTTCGAAGTCATGGTCAACCTTATCCAGATAGTGCTTTATTTCCTCGCTTGCTCCCGTAAGGGACATAAAATCCTCATAAGCTGCTAATGATAACGCAAACCCCGGAGGAACGCGTAGTCCCTTATTGCTCATTTCACCTAAATTGGCGCATTTCTTACCGACGATATCGTTTTTATCCTGCCCCAATTCCTCCAACCCATAAATCCAATTATCGGACATTACTTTTCCCCTTATCTTGCGCTCCCTCTATAAATTGTCACCTATGAGGTAACTTGTTTAATAGTACCCATAGCGCGCAACAGTCGTTCTGAAGTCGTTATCCAACCAAAGATTGCCTGAACATTAAAGATCGTTGCCTCTTGCGTTATAGGGGGGCCCATTGGACTTACGGCATCCGAAACAAGTATAGAGAAATAATCCAAAGAAAAAGCATGTCTCAGAGTCGACTCAACACATATGTTAGTAGCTGTTCCAACGAACAATAGATATGTAATGCCGAGGGTTCTTAATGTGTGAGCAAGATTCGTCTCAATAAACCCATCATGCCTGTGCTTTCTGATTATGGTATCACCCTCTTGGGGCTTGAGTTCTTCTATGATCTCAGCACCCCACGTTCCATCAATATATAGATTGTCCTTTAATTCAGGTCTCTGCTTAAGCACGACGTGAATCCTCGATTTGATAAAGCTCGGTGATCCCTCTGATCCCTTATCAGACAGATTATGGCTGTATTCCATCTGCAGATAAACGATCTTGATACCCTTTTCGCGACCGGCAGAGATTATTTTTTTGCAGGGTAGAATAATCCTAGCGGTCGCAGAAATATCGATACCGATAGCATCAAAATATCCACCTTGGCTGACAAAGGCATTTTGCATATCCACCACAAGTATTGCAGTCTTCGTACAATCTATTGTTATAGGCTCTGGTTCGGCTTCAATAACTATTGTCATTTATCACAGTCCTTACAGCAGCGCTCTATTGAGCGCATCTACCGTCGCTTTGGCAAACTCCTGTGTGTTGATGTGGTTGTCAACTGTTACTATTTCGATCTTTGAATCGAGGCTTTTTTTCAGTTCTTCGATAAATGCCCGGTCGGAAACAGGATCATAAAGGGGCCCTTCCTTCACGCTCAGTGAAGAAAATCCCTTCGACGGTATGACAATCTTTACGAGTTTTTTATTCGGATGCTTGTTGAGTCTCTTTGCCATTTCCTGAGCGATCATTTTCAACTCGTCGGGGGTAGTACGGGCTTGTACCCGTATTGCGTCTTGAACGTTATACTTTCGTTGGGCAAGTTTTCGTGACTCCCACAAAGGATCCCCTTGGTCTTTGCGCTGAATGGGCCCGCACCCGATTATATCAAAACCACATGAGGATATGACATATGGTTTACCCACCTTAACCCCGGCATCAAACCGGTCTATCCCGGTCGCTCGGTTCCCACCCAAGAGGTATTCGCTGAAACCACCGGGAACCAGATCGATGAATGCCTCAAACAGGCCCTGCCCTACAAAATCTACGGCCGCCTTTTCTCCGATTCCGGTTGCATGAAAGGATACGATATTATATTTCTCTTCCAGTAATGTCCTGATGTAATGGGCTCCCATGTCACAATACCCAAATTCGGTAATGGCAATGGATGGTTTCCCCTCCTTTTGGGCCGGAGCGGATGCTTCTACCATGCCACACATTACTCCTGCCCCGTTAATCATCAGGGTCCGTACAAAGGGGTTCATCCCCACGGTATCTACCACACTGTGCATGACGGTAATATCTCTCATCCCGAAAAATTCCGAAAATCCCTTTGCATTGGCAGGCATGGCCGCCACACTCGTAATCAAGAGTTTCGGGACTCCGAAGGGGAGGCTTTTCATCGAAGGTAAGGTAATAAGGCTTCCCGTCAACCCGGCAACGGCTACGACGCCCTGGAGTTCCCCTTTGTTATAGAGATCCAGCACAGTATTGCAGAGCCCCTCCGACATCATCGAGGTGGCCTTCTTTCTTTCCTTTGCCACGAGACCTTTGATCTCCTCTATTGTGCTTCCGCCTGCTCGGGCTAAATCTTCACATGAGATATCCGCCGTGAGGGAAGAATCAATAGCACCGGTCCCTATGCTGATATCAAGAAGCGTTGTTTTGTGCCCTCTTGCTTCAATACGGTCCTTCAGGAGCTGAAGGCCCTCTTCTCTTTCATCCAGCATTCCAATGATTGCGATTCCCATGATCGATCTCCAAAGACTAATTACGTTGTGCCTTGACAGCGACTGAATAATTATAACGCATATTGTCGCGAAAAATGTTCTTGCTGACAGAACATGTAAACATTGATAAAAATAACGATAACAGACAATTAAAAGAAGTCAATATAATTCCGAGGATTTCTCACGGATATTCCAGAAAATCATGGAACATATTGTGACTCTTTACAATCCAAAAAGCACACAAGCTCTCAGGTAGTGTGCGAGGTCCAAGTGAAAACGTATCCTTATGGCAAACTAACATTCATTCTGGTACAATAGGGCCCCAAAGGAAAACGAGACCATGCCGCAGTCAAAAGTAATGAGTCATCCCGCTAACTACGAGAACGTCCGTCAGGCCGTAGACCGGGCCTTTGAACTCTTTCCGTTGGAACTGCGGGGAAAACGGGTCTTACTCAAACCCAACGTGTTGCGGGCCTCTCAGCCACAGGAAGCCGTCACCACCCATCCAGCGGTGCTCCGCGCTGTCGTGGAAAAGGTAGAAAGCATGAATCCCGCCGCACTCGTCGTGGGGGACAATCCGGGCATGGCCAGCTATGGGGCAAACGAGGAGGCCTTCAGGAGAACAGGCCTCATGGAGGCAGCGAAAGGCTATTATCAGAACATCGGAAACGATTCGCAACAGGTCCCGTTCAATCCTGATTTCATGCCCGTAGTGAGCCTCTCCCGGGCCGTACTGGACGCCGATATCATCATCAGCCTGCCAAAGTTCAAGACCCACGGCTTAACCGTCATCACCGGGTCGATCAAAAACAGCTACGGATTTTTGCCCGGCGCCCAGAAGGCAAACATGCATAAGACCGCGGGTACCCCCCAACGCTTCAACGAAATGCTTGTTGATGTCTTCCAACTCCGGGTACCTGATCTCGTGCTCGTGGATGCCGTGGTCGGCATGGAAGGGAATGGCCCTGTCTCAAACGACCTCAGAGACATCGGCCTGATCCTGGCCTCTGACAACGCCGTGGCCGTGGACACCGTCATTGCGACGATGATGGGGATCGAGCCGTCTCGTCTACGATTCCTGCAGAAGGCTCAGGAGGCGGGGTTGGGCCACTACGACCTCAATACGATTGAACTAATCGGAGAGTTGAAACCACTCCCCGACTTTAACGTTCCCCCGCTCGGTGGTGAATGGAATATTGACAATCCCTCCTTACAGTCGGCATTTCACAGCCACGCGTCCCTTCGGCCACAGGTTGATTCTGAGTTGTGTACGAGGTGCGGCACCTGCGTTGATCAATGTCCCGTATCTGCCTTAACCATGAACGATCACCTCCCGCAGGTTGACTACGACACGTGCATCAGGTGCTTTTGCTGCCAGGAGATCTGCCCTGAGAAGGCGATTACCCTGCAGTAAATGTTTCTGGAGGTGCACCTTTGGAATTGCATCGACCGTAAGTAACCATGAAAAGACTTACAGAGATTTCACAGAAAAGTATACCCTTTGTATTCTACGCAATGGTCCTGATCGGCTTGTACCTGACCAGTCTCTATAGCTACCTCCTGTTCCATAGCGTGGCGGAGATATTTACCATTGTCATCGGCTGTTGCATCTTTATACTCACCTGGAATTCGCGGCGCCGTTTGGACAACGGCTATCTGCTACTGCTGGGGATTGCCTTTTTGTTCGTCAGCATTGTAGATATGCTTCATACCCTGGCCTATAAAGGGATGGGAGTATTTCCCGGCTATGACGCGAATTTGCCAACGCAGCTATGGGTTGTTGCTCGATATATCCAAAGTATTTCCTTACTTGTAGCTCCCGTGTTCCTTCGTCGCACACTGAACGTCAATCTTGTATTTGTGGTGTATACGGTGGTAACAATCAGTGTGCTCGTTGCAATATTTGCCAATGCCTTCCCCGTTTGTTATGTGGAAGGGGTCGGGTTAACCCAATTTAAGATAATCAGTGAGTATAGTATCTCATCCATACTCTTAGGCGCCATAGCCTTATTGTTGTACCACCGCGCTGCCTTTGACCGGAAGGTAGTGCAGTGGTTGGTTGTTTCGCTGATCCTGACCGTCATAGCTGAGTTGGCCTTCACGTTTTATATCAGCGTGTACGGGCTCAGCAATCTCATCGGACATTTCTTAAAATTCAGTGCGTTTTTTCTCATCTATATCGCTATCGTCGAAATGGGCATAGAGAAGCCTCAGCGCTTGTTATTTAGAAACCTGCAACGAAAAGAGGAGGCATTGGAAAACGCGCTGCATGAAGTACAACGATTGGCGATCACCGACTCCCTCACGAGCCTATACAACCGACGCCATTTTTCCAAAGTGGGGGAAGATGAGGTTCAGCGCGCCTGTCGCTATGGGCGATCGCTATCCGCTATTATGTTGGATATCGATCACTTTAAGCGGGTGAACGATACCTTCGGACACAAGGTTGGTGACCAAATACTGCAGGGGGTCGCTGCAAGCTGTCGCAAGACGTTGCGTGGGGTGGACGTGCTGGGGCGTTACGGGGGGGATGAGTTTGTCATCCTGCTGCCCGAAAACGATCGTGCCGCCGCCGTGCAGGTGGCTGAGCGCCTGAGAAAGAAGATCGCACACATAAAACTCAATACCACCAAAGGTCAGGCAAAGGTCACGGCCAGTCTAGGGGTTGCCTCTGTTGACTGTGATAAGCCCTCGTTGGAGACCCTCCTCAACCAGGCGGACAATGCCCTCTACATTGCAAAAAAGCGTGGAAGAAACCGGGTCAGTAAGAGCTAACGGATCCTGTCTGATTGTTATGCGTCTCATCAATGCCATCTGGGACAGGGCGTTGCATATTGTTTTTGAGATGAGGAGGTTCTTCTCATACCTCGCCGGGAAGAAGTCTGAAGTACAGGAACTAGACCTCAAAGATGTGGTTTTGGCGAAAGCGATCCTGGATGTCCACAGGAAACGCACCCACAAGGAGATGACCACTGTTCCGCTTTTCTCAATTCGACAGATCCACGAGCTCGACAGGGAAAACGCCTTGCAGACGACTCGACAGCGGCTCAAGACACTGCGATCCTGCAAAAAAGAACTGTTGGCAGCCGGAAAAATCACGTGTGATACATTGGCCCGGCTCATGCCCTCGGTATCGTGGATCAAGGTCGTGCAAGATCGACCCGGTGGATACCTTGCCTTCGAGGGGAACGGCCGGATTGCCGCGATGCAGAAGGTTTTTACCCAATCAGACGGCATAGAGGTCGAGATAGAGCAGTACCATTTTCGCAATACACGGAAAATCGTTCGGCGCTTAAATCGAGTTCGCCGCCTGAACGGACTCCTCGGCACCACCGATTGATACCTGACGCAAGTAGTAAACGGAGTACGACTCGCCTTGTAATTCAAGAATACAATCTATGCGACTAATCCTATAGCCTGCATGGTCAAATCAGCGTAATGACTCGATAAATAACAAATAGTGTGGTACTATGAGGTCAACAACTTTGATTGATGCACGTTGTGCAGCGAGGAGGAATCTGCTTAATGAAACGGGAACGTCGTAAGATCGTGCGCACGACGACCTGGTCCGCCGGTCCAGGCTGCCATGGCGGCTGTGGCGTCCTGGCACACATCGAGGATGGAAAACTGGTCAAGATCGAAGGGGATCCGGATCATCCCTGGAACCAGGGGCGCCTCTGTGCCCGGTGTCTGGCGATGACACAATACGTTGATCATCCCGACCGTTTGACCCGTCCGCTCAAACGGGTGGGTGAACGCGGAGAGGGAAACTGGCAGGAGATTTCCTGGGACGAGGCCTTTGACCTCATCGAACAAAAAATGGGCGCCATCCGGGAGCAATTCGGCCCGGAGAGTATGATCTTCTCTATGGGAACCGGCAGGGACATCGGGGCCTGGATATGCATGCTCGCCTACGCTTTCGGCAGCCCCAATGTGATGTTTGCCCTCAGCGGTATTGCCTGTTATAGCCCGAGAATCGCCGCCGTGGATACGATTCAGGGGGATTACTGCATACTTGACGCGGCTCAATGGTTGCCGCAACGCTACGATGATCCGCAGTACAACATCCCGGAGTGCTTACTCGTCTGGGGCTATAATATCCCGGCCACATGCCCGGACAACGTCTTCGGCCACTGGATCATCGACCTGATGAAGCGTGGCACAAAGATCGTCGCCATCGACCCGAGGCTGTCGTGGTTTGCCTCGCGGGCAAAACACTGGCTCAGACTCCGTCCGGGCACGGATGGGGCCCTGGCTATGGGCCTACTCAATGTGATCGTCAATGAGAAGCTGTACGACCGGGATTTCGTGGAACAATGGACCAACGCCCCCTTCCTGGTCAGAACCGATACCGGAAAACTGGTGCGCGCCAGCGACCTCGTAAAAGGCGAATCATCGGATAACTTTGTCGTCTGGGACACCGCAGGGGGAAAACCCGTCGTCTGGGATTCCGGCAAAGTAGCGTACCGATCAGCAGGCGTAAAACCGGCCCTTGACGGGGCGTATGAAATCGGCCTTTTAGATGGCACGAAAGTACCCGTTAAAACCGTTTGGACCGTGTTTTGTGAGGAGGTAAATCACTATCCGGTCGAGCGCGTCTCCGAGATCACCTGGGTCCCTCAGAAGGATATCATCGATACGGCGCGCTTTTACGCCACGAGCAAACCGGCGTCCATACATTGGGGCGTACCCATCGATATGACACCCGCAATCACCCCCACGGCCCACGCCATCGCCAACCTCTGGTGCATCACCGGGAACCTGGATATCCCCGGTGGGAACGTGATCTCCCGCTATGCCTTTGATGCGGTTGCGTACGCGCTGCCAGGGGCTAAAGGGATCATCAAATTGGCCTCGAAAGAAGCGGACAAAAAAAGGATCGGGGCTGACCGATACGGGCCCTTGAACAAATTCATCTGGCGGGCGCAGACGGACCTCGTCCTGGATCAAATCTTCACCGGAGACCCCTACCCTATCAAAGGCATGTGGATACAGGCGTGTAATCCCGTGGCCGGTATAGGTCTTGACCCGAAGCGATGGGTCGAGGCACTCAAAAAGCTCGATTTTGTGGTCGCGGTTGACCTCTTTATGAACCCCACAACCCAGCTCGCCGATGTGGTCCTGCCGGCGGCCAGTTTTCTCGAAAAAGACAGTATCAGGACATGGTGGATACCCCTGCAAAGCATCAATAAGGCGATCTCAGTCGGCGATTGCAGGTCCGATATAGAGATCAATTTCGAGTTGACCAAGCGATTTGACCCGAATTTTCGGTGGAACACCATTCACGAACTCTTTGATGAGATCATCAAGCCTTCTGGGATGACCTTCAAAGAGCTGCAGGAAAAGGGTTGGGCCTTCCCACCGCAAGGCCACCCGAGCGCCCCCTATCACCGGTTTGAGAAGGGGCTACTGCGACCGGACGGGAAACCCGGGTTTCAAACCCCTTCCGGTAAGATCGAACTGTATTCATCGCTACGAGAGGAGTGGGGTCTGGAACCCATCGCCCACTATGAAGAGCCGCCCTTCACCCCCGTCAGCCGACCCGAACTAATGAAAGAGTACCCCCTGATCTTGTCCACGGGGAGAAGGTCCCCGGCGTACTTTCACACAGAGCACAGGAATATTCCCTGGCTTCGTGCCATCGATCCCGACCCGGTGATTGAAATCCATCCCGAGACAGCCGCCTCCCTCGACATCGGTCATGGGGAGTGGGTTTGGGTCGAAAATTGGCTTGGCAGGTGCACATTTAAGGCAAAGGTCACCCTCGTGGTGCCTCCATGGATGGTGATGGCAACGCACGGGTGGTGGTTTCCCGAAAAGCCAGGGTCGGAGCCTTCCCTGTTCGGGGTATGGGAATCAAACGTCAATCAGCTTATTCCCATGGGCTTCCAAGGTAAAGACGGCCTCGGCGCCCCCATAAAGCATTTGCTGTGTAAAGTCTATAAAGTCAACCGCAGAGAGGACGGGGAGCATGCCCAAGCAATGTGAATATGGCTTGTTGATCGATTACGAATACTGCACCGGCTGCTATACGTGCCAGGTCGCCTGCGCCCAAGAATACAACTGGCCGGCGGGAATGGGGGGAATGCAGGTGATCGAGGTTGTCCAGAAGCTGCCGAATGATAAGGCGTATCTCGCCTACCTCCCTTTCCCTACCGAATTGTGTATCTTATGCGCCCCGCGCACCAAAAAGGGGCTTGAGCCGGCGTGCGTGCAGCACTGTATGGCAGCATGCATGAAATACGGACGGATCGAGGAACTGGCCAAGGAAATGAGCAAGAAGCCGAGAATGGTACTCTGGGTACCGCGATCGTGATTGTATGGTACTGAAAAGTCAAAATAAAATCTCGAAATAACAGAAAGGAGAATAGGATGGAATTTAAAGATTGTATCACGTTTGCAAATGAGTACCCCGTCGCCTATTTTGCAACGGAGGAGAACGGTCAGCCTCATGTACGGCCCATAGGGCTGTGGTTCGCTGATGCTAGCGGATTGTATTTCCAGGTTCAGACCGTAAAGGCATTCTGCAAGCAGCTCCAGAACAATAAGAAGGTGGAGGTATGCTTTCATGCACCGGCAGCCGAAGGACGTCCCGGTACGGTGTTGCGAGTAACAGGGGAGGTCGAATTTATTGATGATGCAGCGCTCAAGGAAAAAGTCCTTGAGGACAGGCCATTTTTGAAGGATATGGGGATAAAGTCTCCGGATGACCCTCGCCTTGCGTTATTCAAAATATATACGGGGGAGGCCTTCTTCTGGACTATGGAATATAGTATGCGGGAATCAGAAATCGAGAGGATAAAGTTTTGAGTCAATGCACCACGATCTTCGGCTTCGCAGTAACATCGGCTGATAGGTTGAAAGAACGATGACGCTCAATATGACTGCGGATCCTTACTCGAAAAAGGCAAAACGGTACGATGCTTTCGTTGAACCATTCGTTAGAGCGTTAAGAGTGATCGGTATGAATATGTTTCCGCTTGGTAAGGGCATGTCTGTCCTCGACATAGGGTGCGGCACTGGCACACATTTGGAGATCTATCAAAAAAGAGGATGCACGGTGATTGGCATAGATTCGTCGCCCGCGATGTTGGAAGTCGCACGGGCGAAGCTCACTGAGCGCGCAGAACTGCACCTTGGTGAGGCTTCACACATGCCGTTTCCTCCTGAATCGTTTGATCTGGTTCTCGCAATGTTCCTGCTTCACGAAACACCGGCACGAATACGATCATCAGTTATGAAGGAAGCGAAGCGCGTGACGAAAAGGAGTGGACGTTTCTTGGCCATCGACTACCATCCTGGAGCAGCCCGATTCCCGAGGGGTTGGCTTTACAAGATGGTGATACTCTTCATGGAGATTTCAGTGGGGCGTAAGCACTTCCGAAATTACCGAGACTTCATGGCCAATGGAGGCCTTGAACCGTTGATATCTAAGCTTGGTCTGGCAATCGACAGAAAAAAAATTACAGGGGGGGGCACGGTAGGACTATATCTGTTGCGAAGTAATTGAGCCGGCATAGACAACATATCGGGTGGCGGTGGAGGTGACGTTTTGCTTCACTTTTGAACGTGACGTGTTTTAAAATAAACAACTATGACACACAGCGATCTCCAGGCTGTACTCAAAACAAACGGCGACAGTAAGGAGAAAGTAGGTTTATCAGGATGAAATACCTTATCGTAACTTTTATAATGCTCGTCAGCACCGGATTGATGATAGGCTCCGTGGTGTCCGCTGAGCGAGAAATTAAGGAGTATGAGGGGAAACGTCTTGATCCTTTTGAAAGGACATACGATAACTCTATCAAGGGACCCCAGCAGGTTGATCGTAAGAAATACCGGCTCGAGGTTACTGGTTTGGTGCAAACCCCACAATCTTTGACCTATGAGGAAGTGCTTGCTTTACCAAATGTAAAGCGGGCCGTCACCCTCCACTGCGTGGAGGGATGGGATGAGCATCTCCTCTTCGAAGGGGTGCGCTTGGCCGATGTGCTGGCCTTGGCGAAGCCAAAAAAAGGAGTGCGCACTGTTATCTTCTACGCAGTGGATGGCTATTCTTCCTCATTAACCTATGACGATGTCACCCGCCTTGACCTCATGCTGGCGGCAAAGATCAACGGCAAGGTCCTCGATGCCAACCGGGGATTCCCTTTTCAGGTGGTGGCTGAATCAAAGTTGGGATACAAATGGGTGAAGTGGGTCACCCGGATTGAATTATCGAAAGATCCATACAAGGGGTTTTGGGAACAACGCGGTTACGATAATGAAGCGGACGTAGAAAAATAGTCGCTGAGAATAAAGAACGGATGTGATCAGAGCAACATTTCCACGCATCTCAGAGGAGGTTATACGATGAGGTCCCCTATATCGTATCTTCAAAGGCACACCAGACATTCGGATCCCTTCCCCGTCGGGGTCATCAAAAGGGTGGATAGGCCGACTACGGAAATCAAGGAAGAAAAAATACAGCGAGTGGATGAGCGGGAAAGTGGCTTCAATCGGGCGTTTCGAGGCGATTTTGGTCCAATCCTTCAGAGGGAGCGGCCACGATTCGTTATGAAGCACCCCCTTTCAGGCACTTTGGTGCAGATGCAGACATATCTGAGGGAGTTTGTAGATGGTTCAGCAGCGCCGGGAAAAGCCCCGCTCCCCGATGACCCCGAATTGATAACCCGTCATATCAAGGAGACCGCCTACTTCCTGAGGGCAGACCTGGTGGGAATTTGTGAGTTACCACCGTATGCCGTCTACAGCCACAGCATGCCCGATGGTGAGCCAATCGAACTGAGCCATAGATATGTCATTGGAATTCTCGTTGATCAGGATTGGAGGACCGCAGAGGCGTTTACCGGCAATGACTGGATCAGCAATTCTATGAGCTTTATGTCCTATTCTGCCTCAGGGTTTATCGCCTGTATTCTAGCTGATTATATCCGCAGGCTTGGATATCCTGCACGGGCGCACCATGCACGGAATTATTCAAGTGGTCGTCCCACCTATACTCCTTCTGGCTGGTTTGGGGGAGATGTGTCGCATTGGTGATATTGTGCTTAATCCCTTTTTGGGACCCCGATTTAAGGCTGCTGTGGTGACCACCGATCTTCCCCTCGTTCCGGACAAACCGATCGATTTTGGTCTTCAAGACTTTTGTAACAGCTGCATGAAGTGTGCTCGTGAGTGTCCTTCAGGGGCGATTAGCTTTGAGGATAAGGTTATCCATAATGGGTACGAGAAGTGGGCGTTGGATGTAGAAAAGTATACTGCCATGCGGGTGGGAAATAAGCATGGTTCAGGGTGTGGGACGTGCATCAAGGTATGCCCGTGGAACAAGCCGTATACCCCTTTTCACCGCGCTGTTGCGTGGGCCATGAGGCATGTTCCCGTGGCACGTCGCTTTTCCATCTGGGGGGATGATCTGTTGGGGTATGGGAAGCCCCATGAGGAAGAACAGTGGTGGTTTGATCTGGAAGATGTGGATGGGGTCCTCCGCATTCCCCATGCATCACATAAATGATAGCAATTATGAAGTGCATCGACATCCACCATATCGGCATCTGGGTTAACGACATGGATGAAATGATCACCTTTCTGACCGAGACGCTCGGATTGCGTCTCACGACACGTGAGCCAAGAGACACAGTTGGCTCAGGGGAACGAGCCTTGTTCCACGCAGGAGGCAATCAGTTGATTGAGATCCTCACCGAGCCGCATGTCCAGCCGCGACCCGATGTCCCCGTCCACCCCGAAGGGCATGTAGTTGGCATCCCCCATATCTGTCTGCGCGTGAGCGATCTTCCGGCCTGGATTGAGACACTAAAATCTGCGGAATACCCCATCACGAAGAGGTGGCCGGATGAAGGTTATGCAGATACCATGATGGGACCCCTGCGTGTCCTCTGGTTTACCGGTCCCAGCGGGGTTGGGTTTGAACTATTTGAGTTTAAAGAAGAAAAGTCCCTCTGAACATCATATCAAAGGGGAAACAATTTCATCAGTCTTAAGCCCTTCTCTATCAAACCCAGGACACCCAAATCCCCCGTAAGCCCATCTGTAAAAATAAGGGCACAAAAAAAGGGCTCTGTGTAGAGCCCTTTTTCGCTGTCTCTTTTTCTCTCATTCAAAAACGCCACGTAACGATGCCGTGAGAGGTATCATAGGGCGATACACTTATTTGGACGCGATCGCCTTCCATGACCCGAATTCTTCTTTTCTTCATCCGCCCACTGAGGACACCTTTGACAACGGTATTATTGTCGCACTCGATTTCCAAGGTCCCACGGCCAACGACCTTGGTTACGACCCCCTCCAATTTGATCAAATCGTCTCGGCTCATTCTCCCTCACTTGTATGAGGAGTTTCACTCCACGTTATCGTGTACGTTTGGAAGTCTAACGCTACCATACTTCAATAGTCCTGACAAGTAAAAAAGTTCTAAGTCGAATGTTACATAATATCAGTATCATTTTCTTTTAAGAGTCAGTTGGAATGGCCGACCTCAATCTCTTCGGAACTCCAACGACCTTTCTCTTTTCGTAATCGTTGATCAATACCCCTGTCTTGGCCCGCGCGACCTCGGTACCTGTCTCTTTATTGGTAATGCGGTAGATAAAGTCAAAGCCGTATTTGGTGTAGTCCTGAATAGTGACTTCAATTGTCAAGATCTCTCCGTAGAAAACCTCTGCCTTGTAGAGGACTACTAAATCTGTCATGACCAATCCAAAGCCGTCGATATCGAGTTCGGTAAAGCCATATGAGTTTAAAAACCTCACCCGTGCCTCATGAATCATGGTGATAATGGAATCATGCCCGAGATGATTATTATAATTTATGTCACTGATGCGCACCGGTATGTCGGTGGCAAATGGAAATTGTTTAGGAAGTTCGAGTGTCATGCGAACCATTAATGTCTTAACACGTAGATCAACGTTTTATATGATTTTAGAATAAATATAAATGGATTGCAATTGAGAGTACTTGAGAGGACAGAAAAAAAACAACATGGTAACGTCGGGGAGGTTACTCAAACGTAAATCTTTGTTCCTTAAAAACTCTCAGACAGGCATCAACTACCTCTGGATCATACAGGCTACCCCGGTTCCGCGAGATCTCCTCCATGGCAAGCTCAAGACCATGTGCATCCCGATAGGGTCGGTGCGAGGCCATGGCCTCAACCACATCAGCTACTGCCAGGATTCGTGCCTCCAAAAGTATCTCGACGCCGGCAAGTCCCTGGGGATATCCTGAACCATCCATTCGCTCGTGATGCTGCAGGATGATCTGAGCCACCGGCCACGGGAAAGCTATCTGTCTCACTATGTCGTAACCGCTTTGAGGGTGAACCTTGATCGCTTCATATTCGATCTCTGACAAAAGTCCGGGTTTGATGAGAAACTCAGTCGGAACATCCATCTTACCGATATCGTGAATAAGCCCTGCCATATGCAGCCCCTCAACCTGCTCCTTCGGAAGGTTCATCTCACCAGCAATAACGCAGGCCAGCCGAGTCACCCATCGTTGATGGGCAGCGGTGTAAGGGTCTTTCATTTCAATGGCTAATGCCAGGGCGTTGACCATTGCTATAAACATCTCTTGGAGTTGGTCGTTGTTTCTACGGAGCTGTTCCTCAATTCGCTTGCGCTCATCCTCCGCTTGCTGAGCAAGGGAAGAGAGTTTTTCGTTAGTCAGCGCGGTGTTGGCTAATGCTGCGAAACGAGTAAGGACAATCATATCATCGTTCTCAAAGGTCTTCCCCGCTTCAGTATGGACAAAGCCGATCTCACCCGTGACGTGCCCTTTGAACGAGAGCGGGATGGCAGTAATAGCTCGAATGGAGTTCCATCTGGGATCTGGATGGCGACCTTCCCACGATTGGTAATCATTCACTGCCATGGGTTTGCCAGTTTGCAAAACCTTACCAGTAATCCCCACACCCTGCGCAACCTGATATCCGATATGTTCGCTGAAAAGCCCTAAAGCCCCTTTCAGTTCAAGAATGTTTGCGCCAGTGTCATACTGGTAGAAAAATCCATGTTCTGCATTCACGGTGCCCGCGGCTTGGGTAATAATGAGTTCCATCAAACCATCCACATCAGAGTGGTTGGCCAAACTAATGACGGTATCACACAGAGCAACGTGACTACAACAATGACGTGATTGAAGATTATTATGTGAGCATCTTCTTTTTGTTCCTGATGCCTTCATATCAGCGACCCGTTAGCAAAATCGTAGCAACTCATTTGACACGTTAAGCTGTACTGCTCGCTTTGTCTTGTATGCGATGCACATCCTTCATTGAAATGCGATCTCAGCAAACCTAAATCTTGAGTCTCTGATAATGATATCTTTATTGTGACACCTTCCATGGGACCTTGCAGACGGAACCCACCGAAGGTAAGGGGGGGGGAGCCTACCTACTATTCGGTATACATAGTATCGAAACAATAATCAAAAATCGAGCGTTTGTCAAGCAAAATATCAATAATTACGTATAATTCGCTCATAACTGAATTTAATATTCCTCATTAGTGAAATATTGCAAAAATATGTCTTCAAATCCTTACATTGAAAGATAACATGATATCCTTTCATCATAACCCCACCCCAACTTTTTTACGAGGCATAGGAAAAACGACAAATGGGTTCGTAATCACAAGGCCGGCATGCCCTCTCGTCGGTAGCAGGATAAAAGAACGGGGACTCTATCATGTGGGTCAAGACGTAGTTCAGTAACGACGGCAAGGTACGTCCAAACCAGTTCAGATAGGGTTCTCGCAACTCACCGATCCTGTCCGGGGGAACAAAGTATCGCTCTTCCCCTTGTTTTCTTAGCTCCACGTAAGCCGCGAGGGTCCTTGCAAACTCCTCCTCCTTGCCTGATGACACCAAAAGGACATAGAGGGGAAGCTGTAAGTCGCGTATTACTTCGACGAACGTCTTAAGACTCTCGTAGTCACATTCTTCCGATGGAGAAAAAGGAATGATCCTCTTCTCAAAGTGGCTTTTGGCAACGTGCGTTATCCAACCAGTTTTGTAATCCAATATAAAACGATAATCTCCCCTTCTGTCGATCCTGTCCACCTTTCCATAGAAGAGAAATTCATTAGGACCCATGGAAAGCGGCAAGCGATATTCCTTTTCTAAGGCCTCAATGAAGGTAACCCCTGGCATCTGGGAGAGATAGCTTTGGAGCCGATAGACGGCAACATACTCCAGGAAGAATTTTTTTTCCGGGGCTAAACAGCGATGCATGGCCGATTTCGTGAAGTGCCCCCGGAAGATGGAGATCAACCTTTCAGGATCGCTGTCCGCGGTTTTTCGATACGTCCGCTTGCGATACCGCAAGAAATAGTCCTCCAAGGAACGGTGAATGATTTCCCCCAATGCAGCTGAATCCACTTCCTCAGGTACAGAGGCCGTGGGTCTGAGGCCAAGGAGATATGAATAGTAAAACTCAAGGGGACACCTGAGATACGTGTTCAGGAGCGAGGCTGAGAGTCCATGGACACGGCTCCATTCAGAGAGAAACGCTCTGACCCGCTGATGATCCTTTCCTTTTTTCTCCAGCCCCTCTTCCTTGAGAAACGATGTGCCGGAAAGACGGAGAGGGGCCTTCACAGCAGCATCCTCCCCGAGAGCGCCCCTTTGTTTCTCCTGCTGCCACAGGAGCCTTTCGATAAAGCGACTTCTCACCTTCTTCCCCTCTAGACCGGCGGCAACGGGCTTGGTGGATGCCTGCCAAAACAGATGAGCCACGTTGGCACAGGAGATGAGACGCTCAAAGTGGTAGCGGACGATAGCCTCTTCGCGCTCACGGCCTGCTAAACCAAAAGCCCCTTTCAAGGGTTCGGGCAGCAATGGATTGACCTCCTCATGGGCCGGTACGATATCTTCATTGACGTCGATCACGATGACCTGATCAAAGGAGAGGAGCCGCGTCTCCAGAAGACCTAAAACCTGGAGTCCAACGAGGGGGTGTCCCTCAAAAGGGGTACGCGCCAAGTGCAGCATTTCCCGCACCAGGGAAAAAAGAAGGCGTGTACCCATAGGGTACTCTGCAAAGAGGGCATCCTCCAGGTTGGGGATCACGCGGCTTTCTAACGTATAAATGAACTCATTATCAAGGGGATGATCGTACAAAGAGTCTTTGCGTTGCACAAAGGGTGAGAAGAGGAAATACACCAGCCCCCGCAGGGCAGTTGCCATGGATCGCGGTGTCTGAACAGCTTCCCACGGTTTGAGGAGGTGTTGGTGGAGGTCACGAACGAATTCCTGGGCTTCTCCCAGATCAAGATTCTCGGCAGCAAGAAATCTTCTATCTCTGTCCGGATCCTCAGACATGGTGAGGACTTCCACCAATTCTACCTCAGTCAGAAATGGCTTGCCGTACTGCCTCATCTTTTCTTCTAAGAAATGGAGGACGATGCGCCCCTCCTTCCCGGAGGGTGTAGGAAGTCTCCGCAAATAGGGATGCCTCATAAGGGTGAGATAGTCCTGGTGATAGTAGCCCCCCTCAGCATCACGTCCCTCCTGCAACCTCATCAGTTGTTCTAAGAGTGAAGCAAGGGCAGTCCGTTCCAGTGGATACCCGAGGGAGACATTCACCAACATACTGGGAGGGAGACTGTAGAGCGCGGGGATTAGGGCCGAGGGGTCAGGGAGTACCAAGGCGCACTGATCAGGCCGCTGGACCACTGTGGGGAGAACCTCCTGCACGTGGAGGAGTTCGGCGTGGAGGTCATAGGCCTCATAAAAATATAACTGGGGGGAGGAGGGAGTGTTCACCCCTGCTGTCTTGATCTGCAGCCCCCAATCCTCTTGCCAGCGCTTGTACAGGGGCGGAAGCTGTCCAGAATCGGCGTGCCAGAAAATCCGCGCCCCGTGAGAAAACAGATAGCGGAAGATCCTTTCCTCGGCACCGGTAAGGGCATAAAAGCCGGCCAGATAGATCGACCCCGCTCCGAGCGGTGCCCTGTCAATCTGCTCAGCAAGCAATCGTAACCGTTTTCCCCCGGTGGTAAGCCCTTCATCTCGGAGGTGGCGATCGAAGGCAGCATATATGTCCCCCAACCCCTCCACGAGGGCCCTGGCCTCCGGGGGAACATCCTCAGGATAAGGGATGTCGTGTGGCACGACCAACTCCCGGTCAATCTCTTCCATGAGGGCCGCCAACCGTATCCCCCACGGGAAAAATCTATCCCAGCTTTCGGTAATGCCACCGTATAGGGGATTATCCTTTACAATGTCAAAGAGGACCCAAGCCTGGTCAGGTGCGGAGAGGAGGTGCCGGGAAGGCTCCTCTAGCTGTACCGCTACCTCTCCTACTAAGTCCTCGATAGCAACGATCCGCGGCGGGAAAAATGGTCTGCGCTTCCCGGCTCCGATAAGCTGAAAGAGGTAATCCCGCAGATAGACGATCCCCCTGCGGTGGGGGAGTAGGGCCAGTACCTGGGGCATGGACAGGGGTTCGTCGGGGATGTAGTGTCTGCTGAAAATCTCCTCAGCCAGCTTTTGGAGAAAATTCTCCCGTAAGGGGATGACGGTGACCTGCTTCACGGCACAGTTACCACAGCGGGCTCATCGATATACAGGAGCCACCCCTTGGTGGATCGCTGGGAAACGGCCTCCACCAGCCTCTGATACAGCTCCACCTGATCCCGGTGTCCCTCCTCCCGCCTGCCCACCTTAAAATCAATCACCTCGTGCACGGTATCACCGATGACCAGCCGATCGATGCGGTGGAGTTCACCCTGGGCATCAATCACCTCTACCTCCCGTAGGCTCTTCACACCCCGTGCAAACCATGGCCTCACTTCGGTGAGGGAAAGGGCGGTCACGAGGGGGCTGAGATATTCCTTCTCTATATCCCATCGAGCCCGATCAAACCCAAGAGAAGAAAATGCCTGCAGAATGGCCCGCTCGATATCTTCTCTCCCGGAGTAGTGGTCCAAAAAGAACAGGGTGCGGTGGATGAGTTCTCCCCGTTGGATTGACCTGAGTCTGTCCGGGTCCTGAACCAAAGAGAGGGGGTGGGTATGGATCTTTATCTCCGGAGGCCTCGGACTCATACCGCCGTCCTCCCCTGCTGCATGAGCATCTCCCGTAACCAGGCAGAGAGGTAGCTCCTATTGACCCCTTCACCGCGAGGGAGCGGGAGGCTGGTCTCGTAAAGGTAGAGTTCCTCCTCTGCCCTGGTGGTAGCCACGTAGAGGAGGTTGAGGGCTTCCAGGGCATCGTTGATCATCATCTCGGTCCTCTTTGCCTCCAGGTGAGATGGAAGGGGTCTTTTCAGGTTGACAAATGACCCATCATCGAGCTTTGCCAGGCGGGGGCGTTCCAACCGCCAGTTGGTAAAGGGGATAAAGACAGCGGGGAACTCCAATCCCTTCGCCTTGTGGACGGTGAGGACCCTGACAGCCGAGATCTCCTCCGGGAGGCCTATCTTCTCCTCCATGCCCCTCGCCTCCCAGAACTGGAGAAAGTGCGAGAGGCTGCGTTGTCCCCGTGCCTCTGTCTGAAAGATAAGCTCAAAAAACCGATGGATAAATACCTGCTCCTCAGCGAAGCGATCTAAGAGGTGAAACCGCTCAACAACCTCTCTGGACAGGTCATAGGGGGTGACAAACCCCACGCGGGCCAGCAAGGGTTTTATGAGCCCTTCGAAGACCTCGGGGAATCTCCGTTCAAAGGCCTTGTAGAGCGGCGGTTGCCACCTCCCCTCCGCGAGAAAGGCCTCCAGACTCCCGGGGGAGAGTCCTGATAAACCCTGAAAGAGACGGTTGGCAGCCGCCCCCCAAAATGCGAGATCATCAAGAGGATAATCAAGAAACCGCAAAAACGCTATCAATCCCTTGATGAGATCAGAGCTGCGCAGTCGGAGGGAGTTCTCGGTAACCACCGGGATCCCTTCGACCATCAGCCAGGACGCGATATCCTCGGCGTCCTGGTTGCGCCGCACCAAGATCGCGATCCCCTTCCCTCTCCTTTCCCACAGCTCTTTTACCTGTGTTACAAGCCGCTCCCTGACCGCCTGACGTAATTCATCGCCAGAACCCACAAACGAGGCGACCTCAACCGTTCCCCCTTCCCGGCTGCGTTGCAGATGGGGAGCCACCTCTTGTTCTACCTCCTGAAAGTTGCGACATATCGACTGAGCCAGGAGGGGTGTTGCCCACCCCTGCGCCTTCTCCCCGAGGATCAGAGCGGCGATCTTGTGAGCAAATTGCTCGTCAGCGAGAAGACTATAGAGACCGTTGTTGAAAGTGACAATTGAGGACAGTGAGCGATAGTTCATCGTCAGGGTCTCTCCCGTGATGTCTTGAGGTGAAACGCTGGGGAAGTGTCCCTCTGCCACCTCTCCGAAGAGGCGCCAATCTCCTCCCCGCCACCCATAGATGGCCTGCTTGACATCGCCAACATAAAAGAGGCTCCCCCCCGTAGCGAGGCTCTCCTCCAGGAGGGGGAGGATGGCCTCCCACTGGGGACGGCTGGTATCCTGAAATTCGTCGATGAGGAAATGACGCACCTTCGATCCCAACTTCATGAATGCATAAAGCCCTGTTGTTGAACTCTCCTGCAGATGTCCCCTGACCAAAGCGTGCCATCCGCCGCCTAAGATCAAACCCTCCCGTTCGGACAGCACCCGTATCTCCTTGTACAATGCCTCAAGTGTTCTCATATAGGCATGCACCTTCGCCAGGGCAAGAAGAACGAGGTACTCATCCTTCGCGTGCCGGAGTTCTCCATACAGTTCGTCCAGGTGAGCAATGATCTCATGTGCAATTCCCTGCGCCTTACTCGTAAGAATCTCCTGGATCGTCGCCTTGGCAAAGAGGGCCTTTTCGAGATGAGACAGGGGATCGTTCAGGTACGAGGGGTTAAAGAGCCTTTTGTTGAGATAGTCGGAAACATCACATTCCATGAGTTCCTGAAGCAGTTTTTGAGCAGCCAGGCAGAATGCTTCCTGAGCCCTGCCCACATCAGGCGAAGGACCGGCAGTAACCGGCCCATCAGCCTTCTCATAGAGCTCCAGCAGCCTCCTCCTGATCCCGCGTTCCACCACCATTCCCTCCACCTCCTCGATGCTCAGGTATGTCTCGAGCAGTTCGGAGAGGAGTTGGTAGCGCTGATCACCAGCTACCCACTCAGTACGCGAGAGGAGCCGATCGAAGCACTGGTTCAGGATAGCGTCATAGTCAAAGGTCACCTCCAGATCCGGTCGCATACCCATCTCCAGCGAGAAGGCGCGCAGCAAGGCATACACCAGGCTGTCGATGGTACGGACATGGAAATCGCTGAAATGGGTAAGGATGGTATCCAGCCAGGCTGCGGCATCCGACGGCCGCAAACCTGTCTCGTGGGAGAGCCTGTTCGCATCCGCTGCTCCCAATGCGATCTGTTTGAGAGTGAGGATGATACGTTCCTTCATCTCGGCGGCGGCCCGATTGGTGAAGGTGATAGCCACGATCTGACGGAGGTCCTCCGCCGAAGGGTTCATTCCTGCCAAGAGAGAGATAAATCTGATGGTGAGCTGGTATGTCTTCCCAGCCCCGGCAGAGGCCCGGAGGTAATGGATCTGAGGACGTGTCGACGTAATCGGTACGTTCATATACGTAATTGGTTAGTACGTAGGACCCTGCAAAACGGTACTGCCGGGGTATGCAACAACGGATGTATCTCCCCTGATCTGCTCGTTAGGATGCGTAAAACGAAACTATGTGGCAAAGAGAGGATTTAATTCAACTTGACCGAGACAACTGTTGATACTCCGGGCTTCTCCATGGTAATCCCATAGAGGGAATCGGCTATCGACATGGTACCCTTGTTGTGGGTGATCAGGATAAATTGAGATTGATCGCTCAGCTCCTTTAAGACGGTAGCGAAACGACCTATATTGGCATCGTCTAAGGCAGAATCCACCTCATCCAAAAGGCAGAAAGGGGTGGGCCGCAAGAGAAAGAGTGCGAAGATAAAGGCTATGGCCGCCAGGGTCTTTTCCCCTCCAGAGAGGAGATCTACATCCTTCAGACGTTTGCCCGACGGCTGGATAAAGATGTTGACCCCCGGTTCAGGGGAGGAATCGTCGAGGATCAGTGCACCCCGCCCACCACCGAATAATCGGGGAATAAGCTTTTGAAATTCCTCATTCGCCTTGGCAAAGGTCTCGCTGAAACGCGCAGTTGAGGTGCGGTTTATCTCAGCGATGGTCTTGTTTAAGTTGTCCAAGGACTGCTGTAAATCATCTTTCTGGGCTTCGAGAAATTCATACCTCTTTTTGAGATCCTCATATTCCTCAACAGCACCGGGGTTTACCTCCCCCAATCGCTCAACCTTCTCCTTGAGCTCAGAAAGCCTCTTCTCAGCCCCTGGTATATCTTCGGGGGGGGCATAATCATCCTGTCCCATCAAGGTAGAAAGGGTAAGGTCATAACGCTCTTGAATCCTCTCCGTCAGATGCCGTATCTCCATCTCTATCTGGGAAAGGGTGATCCCCTGCTGGGCCATGGCTTCTTGAATTGTCTTCAATTCCTCACGCACGCCCTTCACTGAGGTCTCCCGTGTGGAAATCTCCTCTCGGATCCCTTTTACCCCCTCACCTTCCTGCTCAAGGGCATTCACCCGTTGTTCCCGTGTTGCGATGAACCTGCTCAGGGATTCCCTGACTTCCTTGCCCGCCTTCGTGGCATCCTCGATGCGTTTTTGCACCTCTTTCAGCTGTTCCTCTTTCTTCTTGTGTTGAGCACCGAGAGATGTCTCTGCAACATCCAATTCTTCAAGACTGCGGCTCAGGCTCCGCTCCCTCTCTTGCAGGGAGGCCAATGTGACCTGGAGCTCGGTCACCGCGTGTCGCAATTGATCTCGTTCTTCTCTGAGTTTCAGCAATTCTTCTTTGAACTCCTTGATTTGCCCCTCCTGCTCTTCCTTGGTCTTCTTGCTATCGGCAATGAGGGCGATGGCACGCTTGACCTCTTCGCGCAGCTGCTCCGTCTCCATATCGAGCTGGGTCAACTCAAATGTCAACACCTCTTCCTTGCGCTTGAGGGCAGCGAGGGCTCGCTGAGCGTCATCAACCTCTCCTGTCACCCTTAGTTCTTCCCTCTCAATCTGGTACCCATCCTCCCGCAGGGTCTCCAACTCCCCTCTAATGACGACGGCCTTTTCCGATAAATCACCCTGCCGTTGGGAAAGTTTGCGCTGCTCCCCCTCCTGCGTACGGATGGTCTGCTCAGTCTCCAAAATCTCTCGTTTGCGAGCAAGAATACCCGTGGGGGAAGGATCCCTGCTCCCCCCGGTCAGTACCCCGGTCCTATCCCAGAGATCACCTTCCATGGTCACCACAACCCCTGTCCCTACCCTGTACCATTCCTTGATCCCCGTGAGGTCTTTCACCAGCCATACGCCGTCAAACAGGTTCTCCAAGAGGGGGCGATACTCCTTCTTTATCCGAACAAAATCCTTTAACGGACCAAGGAAGTTTCCATCACCTTTGATCTGGGGAGAAACAGCAGGTGATTGAGGGCGTGGAAAATCCACTGGAAGAAAACTCCCCTGCCCCAGCTTCCCCTCTTTGAGATACGTGATGGCCTTGAGGGCATCTTCTTGACCCTTGACTATCAAGGATTGAAGCGTATGTCCCAAGGCGGCCTCCAGGGCGGCTTCATAGGGGGGATCTACCTCCATCATGTCAGCCAAGACCCCGATTATCCCCTCTTTCAACGGTGCACCATGAGAGGTCATAATAGCTTTTACCCCTTCTGCATATCCCTCGAACCGCCGCTGCATATCTGAAAGTGAGCTGAGGTGAAAACGGAGCCTATGGAGCTCACCCTCAACCTCCTTCAGTTCCCCCTCGGTGTGCGCAAGATCCTCTTGGAGGCGTTGAAGCTCTTCCTCACGTCTACGAAAATCCTGTTCCAGGGCCCCCTTGCGTTTGGCCAACCCCTGCACTGCTGCATCACCCCTCTTGATCGACGTCTCCAGTTCCTTCTTTTCCCGCTGGAGATCCTCTTGCTCCCGCCCGAGCCTTTCCCGCTTGTCCAAATAGTCTTTCTCCCTTTTGCGGCTGTCTTCAACGATGTTCTGACAATGGGTGATCTGGGCGGTGGCCTGCAAGATCTCTTCCTTTAAATCATCCAGGGCCTTCTCACGTTCTGCACATTGCTCCTCCAACCCTCCCAGCTTTGCTTCTTCCGCCTCCAAGCGTTCCTTGATCTCCGCAGACTTCAGACCGACGTCACCCAACTCCGCGCGGCATCCCTCCCTTTTCTCACGCACACTTTCCTGTTCTCGTCCGAATCCTTCTATCTCCTCCCGGTATTGGCCCTCCAATGCCTGTGATCCTTGAAGCTCCCGCTCAAGGGATCTAATCCGCTCCTCCTCCCGTTGGATCTCCCCTTCGATGCGGTAAATCTCTTCCTGAGCATGAGATAACACCTCTTCCTCGTCAAGAAGCCTGCGTTTCAACTCTTCCAGTTCCCCCTCAGTCTGGGCGGTCTGGGAAACCTTTTTCTGCTCTTCATCTCTTTTGGCCTGAAGGTATTCCTTCACCTCCGCGAGCCTCTCCTCCTGTGTACCAAACTCCACCATGGCCAGACCTACCTCCAGATCGCCAATCTCCTTCTGATACTCTCGATACCTACGCGCTCGGGCGGCCTGTCTTCGCAGTGCATTCATCTGCCTGCGCACCTCAGCGATGATATCCTGAACCCGCAGGAGGTTCTGTTTGGTCCTCTCCATCTTCTGAAGGGTCTCACGCTTTCGCTCTTTGTATTTGGTGACCCCTGCCGCTTCTTCGATGAGGTGCCGTCTGTCGTGCGGTCGGGCGTTGAGCAGCATTTCCACCTCACCCTGCTCGATAATCGAATAGGCATTAACACCCACGCCCGTTCCGAGGAAGAGGTCTCTGATATCCTTGAGTCTACAGGGGAGTTTATTGATCAGGTACTCGCTCTCACCTGAACGAAAGAGGCGTCTGGATACCATAATCTCACTATATTCACCATATCCCTCCACAGGGATGACCCCATCGTTCTCAAATATCAAGGACACCTCAGCCATCCCCAGCGGTTTCAAAGCCTCGGTGCCGTTAAAAATGACATCTTCCAAGGAACGGCTTCTCAGCTGGGTGGGGCGCATCTCACCCATGGCCCACAGTACGGCATCAGCAATATTGGTCTTGCCGCACCCATTGGGACCCACAATGCCAGTGACACGGGAGGGAAAGGTAAAGGTTGTCCGCTCCATAAAAGATTTGAACCCAACGATCTCTATCCGCTTTAATCTCATTACGATGCTTCCCCGTGGCGTCTGGATTCGATATATCCCAGGGCGCGCTCCAACCTCTTGATCACTCGCTCACGCCCAATACCTTCCATAACCTCAAAAAGCCCCGGGCTGGATGTCTTGCCGGTAAGGGCCACCCTTACCCCCTGGGCTGCCTGGCTCATGTTCAGCCCTTGCTGCACGGCCAACTGACGGAAGAGCTTCTCCAGATGGGCCTCAGCAAAATCTTGGCTCCCCCGAAGCTCTTCGAGGAGGGAGACCAAGAAGGGGGTTAACTCAGGGCGGAGGAATTTACGATCACCCTTCTCATCATAGGAAAAGTCATCCCTAAAATAGAACTCGGCCATCTCAGCAATCTCCACCAAGGTCTTGGCGCGGGGCTGAAGGCTCTGGATCACCTTGATGAGCCGTGCGTTCAGCTCCGCCTGTATCCCCCGCCGATGCAAAAAGGGCATCAGCTGCTCGGCAATCTGTTTCGGGTCACCCTCTCTGATATAGTGGGCGTTGAGCCAAAGGAGCTTTTCTTGGTTGAAGATCCCGGCCGCTTTCCCTACTCCCGCGAGGGAGAACTTCTTGATCAGCTCCTCTCGGGAAAAGATCTCCTGGTCTCCATACGACCACCCAAGCCTGGCGAGATAGTTGACCAGGGCGTGGGGCAGATAACCCATCTCCTGGTAGGCGGTGATTGAGGTGGCGCCATGCCTCTTGCTGAGCCTGCTGTGGTCCTGGCCCATAATTAAGGGAAGGTGGGCAAAGACAGGAATGGGATATCCCAGGGCCTCATACAGGTGGATCTGGCGAGGGGTATTGTTGAGGTGGTCATCCCCCCGGATAACGTGCGTAATCCCCATAAGGACATCATCCACCACGACCACAAAGTTGTAGGTGGGGGTGCCGTCGCTGCGCAAGATGATGAGATCGTCGAGTTCTTCATTGTTGAAGGTGACAGTTCCCTTGACCAGGTCTTCCACAATAGTCGTCCCCTCCTGGGGTGCCTTGAACCTGATGACAGGGGGGAGGTCCGTGGGTTGGTCCGAGCGCGCGCGACAGCGCCCATCATATTTAGGTTTGTGTCCCTCGGCCAAGGCACGCTGACGCCGTTCTTCCAGCTCTTCAGGGGTGCAGTAGCAGCGGTAGGCCTTCCCCTCATTCAGGAGCTGTTCGACATGCTCCCGGTACAGCTGTTGCCGCTGGCTCTGGAAATAGGGGCCTTCATCCCAATTGAGACCTAACCATTGCAGGCCGTCTAGAATGGCGTTGAGATATTCCTGGCTGGACCGGGCCACATCGGTGTCCTCGACCCGAAGTATAAAGGCCCCACCATGATGGCGGGCGAAGAGCCAATTAAATAAAGCTGTCCTTACCCCCCCGATGTGCAGATAGCCCGTCGGGCTCGGGGCAAACCGTGTCCTGACTGACATTATCACTTCGCCACTACTAGTGCATGCTGAAAAAAACTCCGCCGGTTATCACAGCGATCAAGATGATGTGAACCGCCAAGGCTATCAAGACGGTGACAATTGCCTGGCCTTGGGTGATCTTGTGGACCTTTTCCACCCCAACAAACTGGAGGTAAAACCCATACAAGAAGGCCAAAAACGCTATGAGGCCCCCTAAAACAGGTATGACGGACAGCCAGTATACAAGACTCACGACACCGGCATAGGCCACTACGCGGTACGTCCCTTCATATGTCCCCTTTCCCTCGAAGAACTGTTGCGCAATGAAATACAGGATCGCTGCCCCGATAAAGGATAAGATCAAACCGAAGATGAGGAAAGAGAAGAATCCACCAACCGACCCCCATCTGATGGCGTAGATCAAAGCGGAGATCCCCAGACAGACCGCCAAAAAGATCAGCGGTGAGGGAAACCCCCCGGTAGTGGGCATGTTTTGATAAAAATCCTTCGGTTTGAAGAATATCGTCTTTACCACCCCGATAAAACTCTTGATGAAGTCCTTGGGGTCAAACTCATAATTGGCACCCGACCCCTTTTGTTCTGTCTTGGTCCCCGTTTCCTTTTGCTCTACCATGGTATACCCTCCTTCTTTGAATTAACCCCTTCCTCCCCTTGAGTACATTGTACCATAAACCTGGAGGCTGAAAACACTCGCTTTTTAAAACAATAATATTACTATATTTTGACCTTTCAGAGGTCAATACCACAACATATAGTATTTGTCAAGAATTTTCCTTCTTACGTAAATGGATAGCAACCGTATAACTTGCCGTAGACTCCTCCTTCAAAAAAAAGAGAGCATCTTCTCCAACGATACATGTTATCTTTATCTTTGTTTCTTATAGCAGTGGGGAAATTCAGCAAGGCAGGAGTATAGTGATAATAATCATCATATAAAATAGTCAATTTATCACTTATTTTACAACTTATAGCAATCAAGAGTTTGTAACACTGCGCTTTTTCAAAGGAGATAAGCGGGTTTATCAAAAAAACATACAAGGTGGTTAGAAGGGTTTGTTAAATAAAGATGTTGAAAAAATGTTTATAACGAAAGAGTATAGGGGTAATTTTACAATTATTTTGTTCAGACACACAAATTTTATGTAATTTATTGTTTTTATTAATCTTTTAAACTGCCTCATTATAAGGCATTGAAATACTTTCCTTGTAATATAAAGATGTTAGGCTCTTTTCCAATGGATTTTCCACAAGTTTTAAAGAAGTATCGTTGATTAATGAGCTGGTTGATTCTCAAAAAAAAGTCCCCTCCACTTTAACCTCCAAGGGTGATCATACCTTCATGAAGTAATCTTATCATTGAGTCTGCCCTGTCGATATCCCTCCAAATCCAGGGTCACCCTTCGGAAACCTATCTCGCCGAGTTGGCGTGCAATCCCCTCACGCAGGTCGAGGATCCTCCTGCCCTCTTCCTTGGCAACCTCGATACAGGCAGTATCTCCGGATAGCAAACGGACTCGGATCAATTCAAGCCCAAGATTGCGCAGAAAGGTCTCGGCCTTCTCAACCATCCTTACCTTTTCCTCAGTAACGGACTCCCCATATGGAATCCTGGTGGCAAAACAAGTGGCTGGAGGGCGCTCAAACCCGGGGATCGCATCAGCCTTCGAAAATTCCCTGATCATATCCTTGGTGAACCCGAGCTCCCGCAGAGGGGTGAGGATACCCATTTCCTCTTCAGCCCTCATCCCAGGCCGAAAATCTGATTCATCACTGGCATTGGTAGCAGTGAGGAGAGGTTGATCTGTAGGACTCTCCTGCAGCATAGCCTCAAGGAGTTTCTTCTTACAATAATAACACCGCTGTGGAGGGTTGGTGACAATACGCTCATCGTCAAGGACAAAAGCACCATCCAGCAGGAGGTGTCTAATTCCCCTCGTGCGGCAGAAATCGTGGGCAAAGTCGAGTTCCCATGGAGGGATCAGCGGAGACTGTATTGTCAGAGCAACTACGTTGTCTTCACCCAAGACACTGGCGCTTATGGCCAGGAGAAAGGTGGAGTCCACCCCTCCTGAATAGGCGACAGCCACCTTCTTACATTGAGCTATATAATCTTCAAGAGCCTTTATGACAGCCTTGTTTGCCACGTGCAATCCTTAGTCATCCAGATTCCTCGTGGCTGCTCGCATCCCTTTTCCTGACGTGGCGGTACTTACCCACCCGCGAGCACCATGAACCGAGGGGCCTCGTAGAGCTTCACTTCCCGGTGGCCAGTGGCGACTTTATACGATAGGACCTTTACGAGCTTGTCCCAGCTGTCGATTTGAATACCGTCAATTTGTCTCACCGTCTCTAAATCACTCCAATCCCACTGCTTCACTTCTTCAAGGGAGTACGCTCTGTTTTCTCCGGTCTCCACATTGATAACCATAAGCCTGACCTGCAAGTCACTTTCTGGGAGAGGCTTAACATCAGCCCAGGGTTCTATCTGGCTCTCTAAGGCCTGAAAATAGGCCTGAAGATCCCCTGAATGGTTATTAACAGGCGGCTTTGAAGCACTGATATCGCCTCGGTCTTTTCGACAATTGTCTATATAATAGTGCCTGCCCCTGTACAGAACGCACTCATGGCATGACTGATGATCAAATGGGCAGACAAACTCTCCTTTAGTCATTCCGTATACTCCTTTGATGGTATTTTAACTCATGCGGCGGGGGCTAACATGCCCTCACGCCGATTCTTCCTTTGCTTTTAAAATTTTGTAAATACACCTGTCCATGACCACTTTGAGCCCAGCGTTCTTGGCCAATTGGAATGCCTCAGGGCTCTCAATCCCCTCCTGCATCCAAACGGCCTTGGCCCCCTTTGCTATCGCCTCTTCGACGATGGGAGGCACCTCTTCTGAACGGCGGAATATCAGGACGAGGTCTATCGGTCCAGGCACATCCCGTACTGTTGGGTAACACGGTTGGCCGAAAATCTCCTTGACCCCTCGCCGTACCGGTGTTACTGCATACCCTTTGCTCAAGAGAAATTCGCTTATCCAATAACTGGGCCGTGCTGCTTTTGGGGACGCACCGACCACCGCGATCTTCTTGCAGTTTTCCAATATCCACCCTATATCCTCTGCCGATGATGGGGGTTCTTCAACCTTGATTTCATCCCCCACGAGGACGTCACCTCCTTCAAGCACTGCCGCAAAGACCCCCTTTTCCTGCATAATACAGTTGCCTAACTGGTAAAAGATAGAGCAGCGGGCTGGACAGGTCTTCCCCCGCTGGGTTATCTGGATTCGAATGCTATCTCCGATAGTTAACACCGTTCCTTCCGCAAGATCGAGGATATCTATTCCTGTAGTATCGATATTTTCGCCATATCCACCATAGGGAACCCCTCCCAGGGCCTCACGGGGCAAAAGGCTCACATCCCTCCCGGGAGTCCCTGCATGGACATCACCCACAATACCCCATTCAGGCCTGATCTCTACGTTCCCCTGTGCCGGGGTCTTACTCACCCCTTTTGTGTCGCTGATGTTTATGGATGCTATCGAACCTTTCATTGGTTTCGCCCCGTTGCCTTGAGCGTGGGTGCGGCCCTTCCCTGTTCCTCCTCACCCAACCCATCTACTTTTTTTTCAAGCTTCTCAATTCTCCTCATGAGCCTATCCAAGGCCTCTTTAACGGGATCAGGCATCAGGTGATGGTTGAGGTCCACAGGCTCTTTGATCTGGTGTTTCCCTGCCGGCTTGGCGGGAATCCCTATTGCCGTGGTACAGGGGGGGATATCCGTCACCACCACAGATCCCGCTCCTATTTGGCATCCATCACCTATAGTAACGGGGCCGAGCACGATCCCGCCAGCCCCAATGACTACTTTGCTCCCAATAGTAGGGTGTCGTTTCTCTTTTTTCAATGAAACTCCACCGAGGACCACCCCTTGGTAGATCGTCACGTCGTCTCCGATTTCAGAGGTCTCACCGATCACAACACCGGCACCGTGGTCTATAAAAAGCCTTCTTCCGATATCGGCACCAGGATGAATCTCTACCCCCGTAAGGAGGCGATTGATGTGAGACAAAAGGCGAGCGAGAAAACGAAACCCTTTAGTCCAGAGCGCATGGGCGATACGATGGAGCCAGATCGCATGCAGCCCAGGATAGCAGCAGATAATCTCCCCCACGCTCCTGGCCGCTGGATCCCTCTCAAGGACCATCCGGATATCTTCTCTGACCCTTTGGAACATCTCTACGCCTCTGGCTAAACCGGAGCTGACCCTTTGGCCAGAGCCACATCCTCCAAGAGCGAGAGGTATCGCTCCCCAGTATCCGGAAAGACGACGACAATGGTCTTGCCTTTTACGTCTTTGTCTACCAGCTGGGCTGCCTGCATGGCAGCCCCTGAGGAGACGCCCACAAAAATCCCCTCTTCCCGCGCCAACCTCCTGGCCATTGCTTTGGCCTCTTCGGTCTTCACCTGGATAATCCGATCAATAAGCCCAGTATCCAAGACAGCGGGGACAAAACCTGCCCCTATCCCCTGAATGCCATGGGCCCCCGAAGAACCCCCGGAAAGCACCGGACTCTCCGCAGGTTCGACAGCGACGATCTCAACCTCCGGTTTACGCTCCTTCAAAATACCCCCCACTCCGGTAATGGTCCCACCGGTGCCGACCCCGGCAATAAAGATATCCACCTGGCCATCAGTTGCCTCCCAGACCTCCTCAGCAGTGCTGCGGCGGTGGACAGCGGGGTTAGCCGGATTCTCAAACTGCTGCGGCATAAAGGCCTTGCGCTCTGTGCTCATTTCCTCTGCCTTCTTCACCGCCCCTTTCATCCCCTCCTGTGCCGGCGTTAATACTATCTCTGCCCCGAGTA
>Ga0307426_1000043_pt1 | contig 64632 bp, 55 predicted proteins | sample SalMarWE160340MG_FD_202165 | JGI IMG/M metagenome (GOLD analysis project Ga0307426, IMG submission 202165) | Salt marsh sediment microbial communities from the Plum Island Ecosystem LTER, Massachusetts, United States - WE1603-40 | ecosystem: Environmental > Aquatic > Marine > Intertidal zone >... | reverse complement strand
ATTTATCAATGTTTATTCTTTTAAAATATTTTATTGGATTGTAAAAAAGTGTATAAAAAATCTCTTTCTCTAAATTGGGTTGCTCTTTTGTCTTAAGTTCATCTTCATATTGGTCTTTGATTATGTTTTTCAATTCTATAATAAAACATTCTTTATTATGTAATAGCACAGTTCTCTTTTGTTCTAAACCGCCTATATTTTGTTCAATTTCCTTAATTTTTTCCGCTAAAAATCTGAGCTTCTTATCCGGGCTCCTAATTTTTTGATAATCTACTTGACATCCCGTGTCTTTAAGTTTCAAATTGTCTCGAGCGTTATTAAATTTAGCTATGTTGTAATTTATATTAAAATAATCCGGAGTGACATCAATTCTTAAAGATAGATTACAATTAACACGATATTTAATACTTCTTGGATCTTCACCAAAGCTTTCAATTATCCCATAATCAGTAAGCATTTTAAGTTGGCTATGAATCGCTTGTCTTGATATCTTTTTTCCGAACGAGGCTGCCAATTCCGAAGCCCCTAACGGAACTTTTGCTAACTTTGATAAAATCATTCTTCTTGTAGGATTTCCTAATATTTCAAACAAGCTATCAATACTAAGAAAAACATCTCCTCCTTCTTGGTCCTCTAATTCCATTTTAATCACTCCTTTTTTTTAGTTTTCTTTTTAAATGTTTATTATCGATATAATTCTTCTGTAGGTTCTTTTGAATATGTTTCATGGGATTTTTTAGCCTTATCGGCTGATTTTAATACCTTTTCTATTGACATTTCAAATTCAGCTTTAGAAAGTTTTACTACTTTAACTGAATCTTCATTCTTTGTGTCGATTTTTGTATCAATAATAGCCTTGCGAATAGTTAAGAGTGTTGCTTCTTCACAGATTGCTTGAATATCAGCACCAGTATATCCTTCTAAATCTTGTGACAGTTGATCAATGCTTACATCTTTAGCTAATGGCTTATTTTTAAGATGAATTTTAAATATCTCAACACGTGTATCTTTGTCTGGCATCGGTATATCAACATGTCTTCCAAATCTCCCTGAACGTAATAAAGCAGGATCAAGCATATCTGGTCGATTTGTAGCAGCAAGTAATATAACGTCTTTTAATCCTTCTAATCCATCCATCTCTGTTAGTAACTGAGAGACTACTTGTTCTGTTACCTGGGAGCTAGCAAATCTACCCCTCATACCGGCTATTGCATCGACTTCATCAAAAAATATAATACAAGGAGCTGCTGCTCTTGCTTTTCGAAATGTTTCTCTTACTGCTTTTTCACTTTCACCAACCCATTTAGAAAGAAACTCTGGTCCTTTTACTGAAATAAAATTAACTTCACTTTCATGAGCTAGTGCTTTTGCTAAAAGAGTTTTTCCCGTTCCAGGAGGTCCAAAGAGCAATATTCCATTAGGTGGTTTTGAATTTAAGTGTTTGTATAATTCTGGATATTTTAATGGCCATTCAATTATTTCCATTAATTGTTGTTTTGCTTCTTCTAAACCGCCAATATCATCCCATGTTTCAGTAGGTTGACTAATTAAGACCTCTCTCAAAGCTGAGGGTTCGATACTATTTAAGGCCGTTTCAAAATCTTTCATCTTAATTAGAAGGTCAGCTAAAATTTCAGGAGGAATTGGTTTATCTAAATCAATTTTTGGTAATATCTCTCTAATTGCTAACATTGCAGCTTCTTTTGCTAATGCTTCTACATCCGCACCGACAAACCCATGAGTTTTTTCAGCTATAAGACGCAGATCTACATCATCATATAAGGGCATTCCACGTGTATGGATTAATAATATTTCATATCTACCATCTGTATCTGGGACACCAATCTCGATTTCTCGGTCAAATCTTCCAGGACGCCTAAGTGCTGGATCTATATCATTCACTCTATTTGTTGCCCCTATAACAATGGTTTCACCCCTCCCTTCTAAACCATCTAATAATGAAAGTAATTGAGCAACAACTCTTCTTTCTACTTCACCAGTGACTTCACCCCTCTTAGGAGCTATTGAATCCAATTCATCAATGAAGATTATCGAGGGTGCCATCTCTTTAGCTTCTTCAAATACCTTACGAAGATTTTCCTCACTCTGTCCATAGAACTTACTCATAATTTCAGGTCCGCTGATTGTTATAAAATGTGCCTCAGTTTCATACGCAACAGCTCTCGCAAGCAAGGTCTTACCCGTACCCGGAGGTCCATGCAGTAAAACCCCTTTAGGAGGGTCAATACCTATTCTTTTAAATAGTTCGGGATGTCTTATTGGTAATTCAATCATTTCCCGAATCTTCTGGATCTCTTCTTCTAGACCCCCAATATCTTCATAAGTAACTCTCCTTGCCTCTAATTCTTCAAGCTCTTTATGTGTTTTTTCTGAGATCGTAATTTTAGTATCTAAATGAATCCTAACAGCCGCAGCTTTAGGATTAAAATCTATAACTATAAAATCAATCCTTCGCCCCATCGCATTAAAACTGAGAATATCTCCTTTAGTAATAACACGATTTTCTAACATTCGTACCAATTGATCAGATCTCCTAAGAATAACAGACTCTTCTAACCCAGCAAATGTAATCCTATCGGCCAAACTAGCATCTATTCTTCGAATTTCTACTATATCATCTAGGGAAGCACCAATATTCCTTCGTAATGAAGAATCTATTCTGATTGTATTTGTACCTGCATCTTCTAGTTTTCCTGGATATAGTAAAGCAGCAGTTTTCTTACCCGCCACATTATGGGAGATTTCAATAACATCACCAGTTCTAAGGTTAAGGTTGCCAATTACTTCGGGATCTATTCTTATTCTTCCTCTACCAGCATCTCCTTTATAAGCATCTTTTATCCTTACTTTTATTCCTTCTCCCCTATACTCCCGGGTTATCCCACTCATTTTTTTATCACTTTATATTCATTTTTGTTTAATTTTTCATTCTATATTTTTATATATAATAATTAATAGCTCTCTGATTTCTTTATTAGAATAATAGCTAATCCATTTTTTACTTCAATATTATAGTCTCTAGTTGAAGCTATGAAAGGTAAATAAATATTTTTTATATATTTTCTAGTTTCATTTTCAGCTTTAAAGATTAACTTATTTCCTTCGTCGCAAATATCTATCATGATTTCCTCTTCACTTATTCCAGGAATTTCAAGAACAATTTCAGTATAATCATTGCAATCATTAATTTCGGTATGTGGCTCTATTATATTTAAATCCTCATCATATTCACTTGATTCTAAAGAAAGCTCACTGACATCAATTTCTTCAATATTTCTTGATTCAAGTGACTTTTTAATGCTAGGATATTTCGCTATATCTATCCCCTCAAAATACTCTTGAATCTTCTTCTCATCGATATTTCCTTCAATTCGAATCTCAGGTTTTTCCATACCTGTTTCAAAATGATATGATATCTTAATCCCTTTTACTTTCTTATCATCGGGTTTTAATCTTGATTTATTTTCTGAATCTGGAATAAATAAAAAATCCACATCAAATTTATCTGAATCTAATTTAAAATATCTTTTAATTTCATCAATAATGTCATCAAATTCATCCTTAATCATTTATCACCAAATTTTTTAATACCGTCAATTTATAATTGACAACTTAGTTCTTACAATTAAACTATACTATAAAACCTATAAAAACTTATCGATTTTGGAAAATAAAGTAGTAAAGCTTGAGAAATAAGTTTAACTAAAGATTATAATATTCTTTTAATAATTTATTTATCATTTTTCCATCTAAATTAAAAAGTTGAAAAAATAGTTGATCTAATATGGCTTTTATATTATCCCTATCATGTTTTTTTAATAATCTAATTACATTTTCTTTTAATTTGATATTTTTGGTATATGTGAAGTAATTTGAAGTCTGTATTTTTTCAATACAATTTTCAATATTTTTGTTGGATTTGCCGTAAGTAATTGCAATTAAGTAATAAGAAAATGTTTTGATTAATTCTATAATAGCTTTACTCTCTTTATTTATGAAATTATTTAGATGAGGTATAGGTAATCCTTGTTCAAGCTTAGTTTTACTTCTTTTTACAGAAATATTTTTTGCTTGAAAAATGAAAGTGACTAATCTGGAATTTAGATAGGCAAGGATAAACAGATAGTCAATCTTTTCATCGGGGTATTTTTGCCATAGGAAGTATGTATCTGAAGTGGCATAGTAAGAGGTGTTTGTATATCCAAAATTATTTTCTTTTGAAATAAATTTAAAAAAGATCTTCTCCCCCTTATCATATAAAGGTTCAAGATCTGTTAATTTTTCTATATTATTTCCTTCAAATAGGCGGATAAAAGAACCTCTTCTAGGAAAATAAAAATCATCTGAGTTTTCTTTGGCATTAATTAAAATATCTTTTAATTCTTTTTCATATTGTCGAATATATTTTGAAAGAAGAGGGTATTTCATTTCAAATAGTTGGTTTCGTTCAAGATTAGATTGTGATTTAAATTCATTTTTATTAAAATAAATCACATATCCTATATAGTCATCTTTCTCATACCCATATGCTTTAATTGATTTACTTTTATATATTTTTTTTAATCTTGATTTCTCAGCTTTAGAGAGTTTAAAAAATTCTCCATTTATACGAATAAAGAAATCATTATTCTTAATTATTAAATTTTTACCCTCATTCAATATGAAAATAGAATCTTTTATGAGAATTAGCCCATTTCGTATTTTGAAATAATCTTTTAATAATGAATTTTTTCTATTTACCTTACAATAGATTTCAATTTTGTCTACTACACCTTTTACCTCATTAGGGTATATGAGATTCCAACTTTCATTTTTTCTTAAATCTTTATTAGTTATTGCTGATATGAATCTCTTTCCATTGCTTAAAACATTTCTAGAACTTAAGTTTTTGAAAACTACTTCATTTAATGATTTAGAATTTTGATCGATTTCTTTATTTTCAATAATTTGAATTACTTCAATATTTTTATTTTTCATTTGAATTTTCTCTTGCTCAGTCTTTTTTTGTAAAATAAAAATACAGTTTTGTTGACCTTTAGCACTTTCAAATAAGTGTAAATGAGATAAATCTATATATTGAAGCAAAAAACACTCTTTTAACATATGTGGTTTTAATAATTTTATACCAGTTTTCTTAGATTTTGTAATCCAATAATTAGTGGTAATAAAGGAAAGAAGCCCACCCGGTTTTAATTTTTCTATTCCTAAATGAATGAAAAAGTAAAATAAATCCATATTCCCTACAAAAAATTTCGCACAAAAAAGATACTTCTTTATATATTCCTGAAAAATTTCAGCATTATAATTTTGTCCCAAATATGGAGGGTTTCCAATTATGATATCAAATTTTTCATTTGGATTTGAGCCTAAAAAATTATTAAATTTAAAGTCTATATTAGGATAAGATTTCAAAAGAGTGTCTTTCAAATTATCATCCATCTCATAAGCAGTTATATCGGAAAAGTTATATTTTAAGAGATATTTCAGAAAAATCCCTTCTCCTACAGAGGGCTCTAAGATTTTTAAATTAGAAGGGTCTTTTCTTGATTTTGTGATGAATGAAATTATGTTTCTTACCATAAATTCAGCAATATAACTTGGAGTAAAGATTTGTCCAATTCTATTATCTCTTTTAAAATTAATGTTTTTTATTACCATCTAATCTTAATATTGGATTAAGAATCTAAATAGTTGATGGTCGTATTATTCACTATAGTAAAGTTAAGAAAAACATAACTATTAATAGAGATATTGTCTTAAATTCCTTCTGGTATTAAAAGAATGAAAATACTTCCTTTTGAATGATCTCCCTTTATTCTATCTTCTACCCAGATTTTGCCATTGTAAAGATCGATGGTCCTTTTCACAAGTGATAATCCTAAGCCCATACCACCATTTAATGATTGTTCTTTAGAACCTCTTTCGAAAATATATTGTTTCCTCATATTTTCAATCCCATCAGCATTATCAATAAATTGAATCTTAATATATCTTTTTCCTTCAAATGGTTCTTTCGAAACTTTAATTTCAATTTTCACGTCTATATTACTATTATGTCTCACAGCATTTAATAATAAATTCTCAAAAATATCTAATAACAATTCATTTGAATAGACAAAATATTCTTTTTTCTCAGTACTAAATTGAATATTTATTTTTCTAGTTTGGAAACTTTGTTTAAGAAATTTAATTGACTCTTTTAAAGTACTGTTTACTCTAATTGGTTTAAGTGTAAATTTGGATTCATGTAGTGTCGATAATTTACGTACATTTGCTATTAATTTTGATCCTCTATTTACTTGTTCTCTGATGATTCCATACAATTCTTTAACTGTACTCACCTTTTCAGGATTTTTAAAATAAAGTACACTAAGTTCTAATGATGATAGTATATTTTGGAGTATATTATTGATATCATGTACAAATATGTCCTTGTATAAATTAGCTTGATCGTAAGCTTCTCGATATTTCTCTTCAGATTCCTTAAGTAATTTTTCAGATTCGAATTTCTGAATAAGAATTCCCATTTCTTTACCTATTGCCACTAATAACTTTAATTCATTTCTAGAGAGAATTTGATGAACGGGAGACCCAATATTCATACTCCCTACATATTCATCCTTTGAACGGAGAGGAATGATCGCAGCTGAATAAACACCTAATTCTTTCGAATTTTCCATGAATTCTGAGAAATCTTCAATATAAAATGGTTCATTTTTATCAAAAACTTTCATAAAGAGACCTTTTGATATATCTATATCCTCTACTGCAACGATAAAATCAGGATGTACATTTTTATGCAAAATAAGTTTGTTATGTTGAGTTTTAGGATTATAAAGATAGACTCCTCCTCTATCAAAGCTTACTATATCCAAAACTTGATCATAGGACTTTTTCAAGAACTCTTGAAGGCTTGTGGATTCATTACCTAATGTGATTATCCTGTTTAAGATCTCCAAAGTTTTAGCATGATCCATTAATTTTTGTTCAGTTCTCTTCCGATCAGTAATATCTATAACTATGGATCGAGATTCTTTTATTTCACCGAAATCATTAAATACTGGATTGACATTAAGGCTTACCCAAATTATTTCACCGTTTTTTCTCCTCATTTGGAGTTCTTCATCTTGAATTTTTATTCCTTTAAGGAATGTTTGGAATACTCTTTTCGCTTTATTTAAGCCATAATTTGTATCAGCATATAAATCAAAAAGTGTAAGATTTAATAGTTCCTCTTTTGTATAGCCTGATAAAGTTAATGCGGCATTATTAAATCGATGAATTTTTTTATCATTTCCAATTGAAAAAAAAGCAGTTGGAGCATTTTCATACCATTCTCGATAATTTCCTTCTAATTTTTTAAGGGCGGTTTCAAATTTTATACGTTCAGATATATCTCTACTGATCTCAAATAAAATGTTTTGATCCCCCCATCTTCCTTTTGTGACCTTAGTTTCAACAGGTATGAGTTTCCCTTCTTTTGTTAATAATGGAATTGGACATATTTCTCTTTCACCTTTTAGCATTTCTCCTATGAATATTGTAGCTTCTTCACGAAATTCTGGAGGATGAATCATTATAGCTTCCTGACCAATTAATTCATCCAAAGAATATTTTAACCTTTTTAATACAGTTGAGTTAACATATAGTATTTTGGCTTTATAATCTAATACAAATATGAAATCTTCCATTGAATCAAAAAGCTTTTTGATATCTTTTTTGGATATTCCTGATGACCCCGTTGATAGAAAATCTGGTTCTACATCAGGTTCCATGATTACTAAATTTTATGTTTTATAATAAAGTGTATTAATTTGATAAAAAGAACTGGATTTTCTATATAAATTTAAGTTTTAGCAAAAGTTTAAAAAAAAAGTGAAAACTAAGAAAAAAAACTCTCTCTTATGAAATTAACCGTGGTGATGCTCATGACGTTCCATTTTAATATTAACCGGTTTCAAATTGCCAATTGCCCACCCTGTTACTTCATTAAGAGAAGGGTGTATAATCATTGAACGATATATAGGCATAAAGGATCCTGCTTCAGGACAAGCTCTTTCTACTTTAGGTAGGCTTTTTTCATCCCTAAATTCTGGTAGTGTACAAGTAAATCCTGAATTCATTAAATATACAAATGGTTGCACTAAAAGAGCCGCATGAGGACCTACTACATGGGCTCCTAATATTTTATAAGATTTATCAACAATTAATTTTACAAAGCCATCATCTTCTTGATTACTTTCAAAACCCATTGCAAATCCTTTTGCTATGGTTGAATAATTTTTCATAGCAACATAAATCTCATAACCTTTTTCAATAGCTTCTACTTGTGTCATTCCAACATGTCCTACTTGAGGATATGTAAAGATAGCCCATGGAACTGCAGAATAATCGACAGATCTTTTTTGATCCTCTGGACCAAATATATTATTTGTGCAGGTTTCTGCTTCATAATTTGCCTTATGTCTAAATTGATAAAGACCGTTTGCATCTCCTATACACCAAATATTATTCTTATTGGTTTCTAAGTATTGATTAGTTTTTATCCAACCCCTCTCGTCCGTTACAACCCCAGTATTTTCTACCTTTAATAAGTCTGCATTTGAACGTCGTCCTGCTGCAATAAGAATTTCTTCAGCTATTATTTCCTTTTCTACTCCAGTTTTCATATTTTTTACTAAAATTACTTTTTGATTTTTGTTCAGATATGCTTTTACTGCCTTTTCATTTAACAAAACTTTCATATGATTGTTGAAACTTTTTTCCAATAGTTCGCTAATCTCAGGTTCTTCTGTTATAGTTAATCGAGGAAGCATCTCCACAATAATCACTTCAGTACCCATTGCAGAGAAAATATGTGCAAATTCTGCTGCTATAACTCCACCACCAATAATAATGAGACTCTTCCATGGCTTCTTTGGAAATCTATCACCAAAAAAGTTTTCATTGGTTATATAGTTCATATCTTCTATTCCCTGAATTGGTGGTATAAAAGATCTCGCCCCTGAGGCAATTACAAATCGTTCCGCTTTGAAATGTCCTAACTCTTTACTTTTCTTAGTATCATTCACTTTCATCTCATATTCTCCTACAAATTCTCCAACCCCCTTATACACTTTCAAATTCGGCACAGTTGATAATCCTTGGTCAATCATTTTGCTTTCATCGATTTGAGACCACATTCTTTTTGAAATTAATTCCCAATCAATATTTTCTACGTTGAACTTAATTCCAACTTTTTTGGCATGCTGAGTTTCTCGGATTAAATCAGCCGGATAGACCAAAACTTTTGAAGGGATACAACCTCGTGTTAAACAGGTGCCTCCTATTTTAGTATTTTCTACAAGAGCACAATTCATTCCTAATTGAAGTCCGACATTCAAAACACTTAATCCTACTCCGCTTCCAATAACTACTAAGTCATATGTTTCCATAATTTCATTTTTATCTATATCGTTTTTAAAGTTTATAGTAATAATTTAAAGGATAGTATTAAAAAAATTGATACAGATAAATTTTGAATATCAATAAGGAGATAATTTTATTTGAAAATTAAGAATTAGTAGGTATTAAAACTACAAAATTACTTCCTTGTTTATAGACACCTTTGACTTTATCCTCTACCCTAAAATCACCATGATAAATGTCTAATATATTTTTAACAAGAGATAATCTAATCCAAATTCCTTTTTAAAACACTTATATGGTCAACTAATAATGTTTAAATTTATGTGTTAAAATATCGATTTTAAGCATTCTCACATAATTTTAAAATAAGTTAATAGAACACTTTTAGTTACTATAAGAAAAAATAAAAAAAGGTTATGAATAAGGATCTAATTATTCTATTCTTTATGATAGTAAGATTTTTGATAATGGAACTGCTAAACCGCCAAGTAGAGACCCAATCGAGCTTAGCTTTTTTATGTAATCTTTTATATTTTTAGATACTTTCACAGCACGCGTCTTTCCCTCTATTATTGTTCCGTCAGATGATAGTAAAAAGATCTGTACAGTCTGTTCACCAGTTTCTCTAGGTTCTAAGGTTAGCCATGTTGTATCTCCATTTTCTAACATTGTTGATAATACACCCGCAATATCTTTCCCCTCAGAAGAAATCAATGGGATCTGCCTATTAGGAATTAAAAACGTGCCTCTCCCTTCAACTTCAACTTCAAGTTTTAATTTATTTGGCTCAAACCCAGGTGCATTAACCTTAATAATATATTTTTTAGCTTCCGGAGAGTTATTATAGAGGAAAATCATAATATTTAGTTCAGTGTTTAGATAAACAACTTCTTGAGCAGAAGAATCCATGTAAATCGGATCTTTAGAAATACGTTCAATATTATCTGCTAATTCTAATTGTAATCTATCAATGATATCGAAAAATCCAGGATTAAATTTTTTGATATAATTAAATAATTTAAATACATCATTAGTAGAGAAATACCAGGAACCCTCTATCAGTAAGCCTTCCTCAATGTCAAAACTATCCGAATCTACGTCAATGACTTCTTTTAGTTCTTGTATAAATTGTTCTTCCGTTAAGACTTCTTGGAACTTTAGATAATACAAAAATAAGATTTTCTCAATGGCAAAAGTTATAGGAAGCTCATCTGGTTCGGTTTCTCTAATTTTTTGTACGAATGTGGGTGTTAATATTTTATTTATTCCTGCTAAATACTCGTCCCATTTAAGATAGGTGATTGGGTCTAAATGATTTGATAAAATCTCCGCAAAGAAGTTATCTAGGAAGATTTCATGGGTCGTTGGTTTGTAAAAGTCTTGAAGACCATTAACATCATGAATATTAAGATTTAAACTCCGAATTAATAATGCAAGACCAAAACCCACTAAGGAAAAACCTGCGGCTGCAAAACCTAAATTAAATTCACTCATAAATAGCATTATTATGAATAACACTAATGATACTATGCAAACAAGGGCAATAGTTTTAAGTAAATTTGTAACTCGCTTTACATTATTCGAGAGTAAATCGAACCCATCAAGACTATCTATTGGTCTGCCTCTTTTTCTTTCAAACTTTAATCGCAACTTAAGAGAACTTTCGGTAGATGTAGCTCCTAATAGTAACATAATAGAATTAAAAAAATAAATTATCAAAACGACAATAAAAGTCAGCGCTAACACTTGGTATTCTAACGGATGATCGAAAAATGAAGTAACCGCGGGTAATACTGGAAATATATAAAAAGTGACTATAGTAATTATTACAAGTATAATCGGAAGTGTAAAAACTAAGAACTTCCCTCCCTTTGAAATATAGTTTATCATTTTGCCTTGAAATTTTTCTTTTTTGAGGATCTCTGATAAATCTTTATCTAAATCTTTTCGCATTGTATTTATCATCTTTATAAATGGTATTAATTTTTTTGAAATTAAGTAATTAGAATAATAGAACAAGTTGTTTATAAGATTATTGACTAATAGTTAGCACAGAGAAGAAGTTCATTAAATATTTTTTCTTTTAACTTCACATTAATATATATTGTTAATAGGTTAAACTTATTTATAATATAGGTAGAATGAGTTGATGATAAAATGGTTGGAAATATAGATTCAGATAAAAAAAAAAAGAAATCTGTTATTGATGAAGATGAAATTTTTAAATCTTTAAGTCATCAGGTAAGGCGAGATATTATTAAACATCTAGGAGAGAATCCATTATCTTTTACACAAATTAAGAATAATTTAGAGTCTCTTGATAGCCCTACTCTTTCTTATCATTTAAAAAGCTTGCAGCTATTATTAATACAAAAAGCAAATAAATATGAACTTTCTGAGATTGGAGAAGCTGCCTTTAATTTATTATGCAAAACTGATGAGTCAGTTAGGATTTCAAGATATAAGAGAAAATTTCTCTATGCATATTATGTTACAGTGGTCTGTTGGATAAGTGCCTCAACAATTATTCCTTTAATAATTGCTGCGGATCGTGGTTTTTTCACAATAATTTTTATAAATATTGTGATTACAATAATCTCTACCATAAATTATGTAATAGTTTGGACTTTAAGAAAAAAATATTAATTCTTATATTTTATTGTTGAACTTTTTATAAATTCAGATGACATTTCTCTCTAAATTGATAAATTGAATAATATATTCAAAGTTATTTTTAGTAAATAATTCTTTACTAAAACTTTTTCCACTCTGGTATTAAAATTTCAAGATAAATATTTATCATTTAAAGAAAATATTATATAGAATTCAAAATTTGGACTCCAGATTTTTTAAAAATATTCTTTTTTGTCAATAAAGTAGATATAAAAATATAAAAAAAAACTAATATGTGTATAAAATTATGAGCTTAAGTAAAGATTCTATCGCAATTGATATAAAAGATCTTAAAAAACATTTTAAAGAAGTTAAAGCTGTAGATGGTGTATCCTTAAAAATTAAAAAAGGGGAATTGTTTAGTATTCTTGGACCTAATGGTGCTGGAAAAACCACTTTAGTCCGAATGTTGACCACCGTTTTAACTCCTACTGCTGGCGATGCTAATGTTAATGGGCACAGCATTTTAACTGGAAAAAATGAAATTGTGAAGAAAATTGGTGTGTGTCCACAGGATATTACAATTTATGAAGTTTTAAGAGCAGAGGAAAATGTTGAGTTTGTGGCTGTTATGCATGGAATGCCTCGTGAAGAAGCGAAAGAGAAATCTAGAAAATTACTGGAAGAATTTGGTATTGCAGGAAGAAAAGACTGGTCTAAACATTTCTCAGGGGGTATGCAACGGCGTTTGAATCTCGCAATGGCTTTGATATTTGAACCAGAAATTTTATTTCTTGATGAACCCACTGCCGGTCTCGATCCTCAAGCACGCCGTCTTGTATGGGACTTTATTCGAAGTTTGAAAAATAAAGATATTACGATAATTCTTATGACACATGATATGGTTGAGGCTGATGCTTTAAGTGATCGAGTCGCAATAATAGACCAAGGAAAGATAATTGCTGAAGGAACTCCTACTGAATTAAAAGAGAAGTATGGGAGCGATAACGCATTGGAAATATCTTTCCTTAAACAGGAAGACCTTGAATTAGTAAAAAATAATATAGAAAATATTTCATTTGTTGCTAATTCGAGTGAAATCAGCCATAAGGAAAGAAAAACATTAATAGTTTCTTTCCAGGGTGGCTTAAAAAACCTTGTGAAACTTTTACAACAAGGGCTTATTAACAACATTGATGAGGTTGAAAATATGAAGTTTAGACAAAACTCACTAGAAGATGTATTTTTAAATTTAACAGGAAGGAGGTTGAGGGATTAAAGTGATAATTTTAGAAAATAGAGCTATTCAAATAGCGATTAAAAATCTTAAAGATAAGCTGCGACACTGGCAATATTTATTTTTTTCTCTTCTATTACCCATTATGTTTACCATTATGTTTTACTTTATGCTTGGCACTGAAAAAGATCCTACTGGAAGAAGTAATTTTGATTATGGTTTTCCAGGGATGATTATATATGCAATAGGTATAGGAACTATGAATGCTGCTATTATGTTTGCTAACGACAAGAAATCAGGGATGTTAACTCGCTTAGATACAATGCCAACCGGTAGGAAGAATATATTTTTAGGAGCATTAATTTCTGAATCACTTTTTTTAATGCTTCAAATAGCAATTATGTTTGTTTTTGGCTACGTTATACTAGGTTTATATTTTGAAGGTCCATTAGAATTATTTTTTGGATTCTTAATAGCTGTTTTATTTGGTATATCCGCGGTTGGTTTGGGAATTATGATTGCAAGTATATCGAAGACTGTCGAAGTAGCTAATGCTTTTTCATTATTAGTATTCATGCTACTAATTTTTCTCTCAGGGAGTTTAATGCCGTTTGAAAGTCCTATTGTATATTTCACACCCCCTTTCTGGGCTAAACAAATATTTCTGCAACTTACTGTACTTGGGCATGGATTAAATGACAGTCTGTATAGTAGTTCATTAATAGGAGTAAGTGCTGAAGCGCTTCCGATTACTATACTGGGGGGAATATTAATTGTAGTTGCTTTTTCGATTGGTTTCACTTTATTAGGTATTTTTATTTTCCAGAAAAAAACTAAATTTTAATTTTTTTTTCCTTTTTTTCTTAAAAGATTAAATCTCTATAACACTATTTATTGACCAAGTAACGATATTGGCTGGTTTGATATGCTTTTCCGAGAGTTTAATTAAGTAAATCAATTCCGCCATTGTTTTCTAAAGCATTAAATCAAATTACATAATTGAATATTAAATTATTTAGGTTTAAAATTTATTATTTTTCATCAAATCATTTCTGAATATGAGTATCGGAAAGTACTAAAATTCTCAAAATTTTACCTAATAAAGTAATATTATTAGATGAATTATCATTGTCTAGTTCTAAATTTGAAATAACTGAAATTAATGGAGTACATCGAATAAAAATACCTGTTCCTTTCCCCGTCAAATACGTATGTGTTTATCTATTTAAACTTCAGGGGAAGAATATCCTTATAGATGCTGGTTTAAATATGGGTAATTGGAAAAAAAAATTATTCTCAGCTTTTGAGGATATTAATATTTCAATTCGAGATATTGACTATTGCATCATTACACACATTCATACAGATCATATGGGCTTAGTTAAAGTACTCAAACAGAAAAATCCTGAGCTTAAAATCTTAATGCATGACATAACTCATGATCTATTGAAATGGGAAACTAATGATGAGCAGTTGCCTGAATTAGAACAAGAGGCTAGATTAACTGCAAACCAATTGATAAATTATGGACTCAATGAAGAACAAGGAAATAGAATTGTTCAGTTTTTTACATATTGGCCAAAATTTTTAGAATATCAAAAACCTGATATTATCGTAAACGATGGAGATATATTATTTGATAGATTAGAAATTATTTGGACTCCAGGGCATAGTTTCGGCCATATTTGCATTTTTGATAAGGAAAATAAGTATCTTTTTTCTGGAGACCACATTTTAAGTCGAATTACACCTCACATAGGAAATTTCATAATTCCTACTGATATGGCGGAAAAGTATAAAGATCACGATTTTAAGAATATTTTAAAGCATTATTTAACCTCTTTAGATAAAATTGACAAGTTAAATCCAAAAATAATTTTCCCTGCTCACCAAGAAATAATTTACAACCCCCATGAACGGATTCAACAAATTAAAGAACATCATCAAAATAGATTAACGGAGATTTCAAGAGTTATTAAAGATAATCCTATGACTGCTTATAGAATATCTCAAATCCATTTTGGAGAAGATTTAGACGAAATGAATTCCTATATGGCATTAAGTGAAGTGTTAGGGCATCTCTTTTATCTTGAAGCGGAAGATAAAGTAAAAACAATTGAAAGTAATGGAAAAATTTTATATTATTGCTAAATTTAAGTGAATAATATGATAGAATGGATTAATTTTTCAATCCTAATTATCTCAACTATACTAATGGCATTTTTCTATATTAAAAGTGTAGGTCCGGCAAAATTAGAACAGAAAATTGGTGAGAAAGCATATGCGAGATGTGGAAATTATCGAATTATCGCTAGTGTTTTTGAACTAATTACTGCTGTTAATTTTATTCTATATTTGTTTTTTCCTCTACCAATTCCTATTCCTCAATTTTTTATTTGGGATTATTGGATCTCTGTTATTCTTAGTTTTATTATTCTGATTCCATGTTTATACATTATGCTTAAGGGAGTTAAAGATGCTGGAAGAGAAGCTCTTTTCCCAGATAAAAAACATACTCTATACGGGGGAATATATGAAAAAATTCGACATCCTCAAGCACTTGGAGAAGTGTTTATTTGGTGGGTAATTGCATTAGTTTTAAACTCTCCCTTTCTTTTTCTATATTCTATTGTATGGTTTCCAATTTTTTATTGGTTTTGTAAAGCAGAAGAAAAAGATTTAGAAATACGATATGGAGAACCGTATATTAACTATAAAAAGCAAACGGGAATGTTCTTTCCGAAGAAAAAAAGATAATCTGATTTCAAATAATATGAAAGAAAGTAAAAATACTTCATGGAAACCCGTAGAAGGTCAGTTAATGACTCGATGGGTAAGTAAAATAGATCCTGAAAAACCACTTCCTAAGTATCCAAGACCGCAACTTAGACGGAAAGAATGGTTAAATTTGAATGGACTGTGGGATTATGCTATTCTCCCAAAAGAGCAAAATTATATTGATAGCTTTGAAGGGAAGATCCTTGTACCTTATCCTATAGAATCTGCTTTATCTGGAGTAAAGAGAAAATTGGGCCCTAAGCAAAAATTATGGTATCATCAAACATTTGCAATACCTGATTCTTGGAATCAAAAGAAAATTCTCTTACACTTTGGTGCTGTCGATTGGGAAACAACAATTTGGATAAATGAATCGTTAGTTGGTGTTCATAAAGGGGGATTTGCATCATTTTATTTCGAAATTTCTAAATATTTGAAAAAAGGAGAAGATAATGAATTAATCTTATCAGTTTGGGATCCTACAGATAAGGGACATCAAGAACATGGTAAACAATCTTTAAAGCCAAATATAATATTATATACCGCCGTTTCAGGCATTTGGCAGACTGTTTGGCTTGAACCAGTCTTAGAGACCTATTTTGAAAGTTTGAAAATGATTCCAAATATTGATCATGAAACTCTAAACCTTAAAGTGAATATCATAGGTTCCCAAAAGAATGATTTAATCCATACAATTATTCTTGAGAAAGAGGGCCAAATCATAACTGATCATGAGACAATTGAGAAAGATACTTTATTTAAAATTCAATCACCTAAACTTTGGAGTCCAGATTCTCCATATCTTTATGACATTATCGTGGAGATCAAAAGAAATAATCTAGTTCTAGATAAAGTAAAGAGTTATTTTGGAATGCGAAAAATAGCACTCGGTAGGAATATGAGGGATATTAAAGTGATAGAATTAAATAATAAACCTCTTTTTCAATATGGCACCCTAGATCAGGGATATTGGCCTGATGGATTATATACAGCTCCAACTGATGATGCACTCAAATATGATATTGAAATCTCCAAAGAACTTGGATTTAACTTGATTCGAAAACATGTAAAGATAGAGACTGCTCGCTGGTATTATCATTGTGATAAAATAGGCATATTAGTTTGGCAAGATATGCCAAATGGAGGACATTGGAGCGTATTGAAACAGATTAAAATGAAACTTATAAGTGAAAATAGATTTAAAGGAAAGAGGAAAGATTATGCCAAGAAAAATTATTATGATATGCTAAAAAGTGTGATTAATTTGCTTTATAACTCGCCCTCCGTTATAGTTTGGGTCCCATTTAATGAAGGATGGGGACAATTTGATACAGAAAAAGTAGTTGATACAATTCGAAATCTAGATTCTTCACGCCTTATAAATAATGTGAGTGGGTGGTTTGATAAAGGAGTTGGGGATATTCGAGACATTCATAATTATCCTGATCCTAAAATGCCAAACAAACTTGAAGGAAGAGCTGCTGTCGTAGGAGAATTTGGTGGACTGGGACTTAAGGTCGAAGGTCATATGTGGAAATCTAAAGGAAAATTTGTGTATAAGAATTTGCAAGATCAGCATAAACTCTTGAATAGATATAAAAAGATGATTTCAAAACTTATACTTTTAATTGAAAATGGATTATGTGCTGCAATCTACACACAAATTACTGATGTTGAATATGAAATTAATGGTTTACTAACTTATGATCGTGAAATAATAAAGATGGATAAAAATAAGTTGCGTGAGTTAAATTTAAGTTTATTCAGAAAGTAAAACAAGTATTTTTTAAAAATTTAAAAAAAAAGAATAATAGCTATTATATATTTTTTCAATTCCAGAATATATTTGTTCAGGTTTCTGGTATTAATAAAATAAAATTGCTCCCTTTTTTATAATTTCCATTGATTCTATCTTCAATCCACATTTTGCCATCATAACCATCAATAATTTTTTTAGCAAGAGATAATCCCAATCCCAAACCACGTCCTTTATTATCTATTTCTTTTTCCCTTTGAAAGATTGCTTGTTTTCGCTCATCTGAGATACCAGTTCCATTATCTTTAAATTCCAACTTAATTAATCTTTTAGAATAAAGTTCTGATTTAGAAATTATTACATTAATCTCTACTCTAGGGTTTTCATTGTGTATTACAGCATTAAATAGAATATTTTCAAACACATCTACTAATAATTCATTTGCTTTAACAAAAATGTTATCTTTAAAACCGTCTGTAGTGATATCAATATTTCGATTAGGATAACTACTTTGAAGAAATTTAATAGAATCATTTAAGACTTGACTAAGATTTTCTTGTTTAATAAGAAATTTAGATTCTTCTAGTAATGTAAGCGTTTGTACATTTCTAATTAATTTATTTCCTCTAATAATCTGTTCTTCCATAACTTGATGCAGTTTCCTTAGCTCATCTAATTTATTCAGATCAAGTAAACAAGGTCTACATAACTCAGATGCCATTTTAATGTTTGAAAAGATATTATTAATATCATGAGCAAATAGGTTTCTATAAAGATTCATTCGTTTATGTGCATCTCCGGCTTTTTTTTCTGCTTCTTTCAGTTCCGTGATTTCAGAAGTAACTTCTACAACACCGATCACATTACCTTTTTCATTTTTAACGGGAAATCCTTTAATACCCCATATTCTACCATCAGGAGAGATTATCTCACCAGATTGTTCTAAACCAGTTTTAATAGTTATTTTCAGAGGACAATTTTCACATGCTTCATTACTTCGTTGCCAGAGTTCATGACATTTTCTTCCTATTAATTCATCTGGATGCATAACTAATGAATCTCCCGCAGCTTGACTTGCCCAAATGATTGTGTTATTAAGATCTTGAAAGGCTATAAGTTCAGAAATAGATTTTAAAATTAAAAGTTTTTCTTGTTCTGATTTTTTTAATTTTTTCGTTCTATCTTCGACTTTTTGCTCTAATCCTTCTTTTATTTTTATGAGTTCTGTGATAACTTCTCCTGACCTCAAGGTTCCAATAATATTTCGATCGTTATCATAGTTTAAGGTGTTGTGCCAAGAGATAACCTTTTTTTTACCGTTCTTGGTTATTATTGGATTTTTGTGGAATTCATAAGATTCTAGATTTCCTTTAATAAAAGCCTTATGTGCCTTTAAAAGATCTGCTCTTTTCTCTTTAGGAATGCAATATTCAAACCAATTCTTCCCTATTAATTCTCCGTGTTCGTAGCCAAGTACTTCATGACCTGACTTGTTTAAAAATATAATATCACCCTTTCTATTCAATGCAACAATGAGAACTCCTATTAAATCTAAAAAATCCTCTATTGTATCATAAGTTTCCTTTATTTGATGAGTGATGATGATTTCACCCATAAAAACTTCGTTATGTATCTAAAAGTTAAATACTCTTAGAAATTGGTTTACTTTTTTGTATATTATTATTTTACATTATTAATAAAGATCTTTATCTAGTTTGTTAAAATTCATTGCTGATTTCTTTATAATAAAAATCAATACAGAAAAGTATGAAATAATTCATTTTTTTAAAAAAGATAATTTTTAATTTCCCTTCATGAATTAAATTTTTAATCACCTTTAATTTTTATTCCGACATATTTTCAATTTGTTCTGCGTTCAGAGAAGTATTTTATATAATGCTTTATGGCGTATTTGAGGAGAAAATTCCAAATCATTAATAATTTCTTTTAAAATAGTAGGATATTCTCGAACTGTAAAATAATAACGAGTTAATAATCGCCAGTGCTCTAAATCCCTCCTTCCCCGAAAATCAATAAGTTTTTTAATGACTGAGAATACATTTTCTACGGGATTGGTCGTTATATGTTTGTCTTTGAACACGGAGCAGAGTTGTTTTAAGCACACCGCGACCGCTTCATCCGAGCCGTATCTCGGATGAAACAATCCCTCTTTATGATTATAATGATAAATGTGTGTCTCGCCGTGCTTAAATGGATTTATTGGACCTCTTCTTCTTTTCCCTTTATTCTCCTTTTTTTGTCGCTTTTCTTGCTCAATGACTGCTTTAGGGCGATTTTTACCTCCCTTTTTTCGCCCTCTCTTTCCTGTTTCATAGATCCTTTTAACTGATTTGGAGATTCTTATAATGAATGTATTAGTTTCTAACAAGATATTGTTAGTTGTAGCCAAATGAGTAGTGATAATCTCTTTCTTCGCGAATTCGATCTTATCGATAACTATCCTCCCATAAGGTGGCTGATGGATATGGCGTACATGAATAAGATCCCTTTTTAATCCTGTTGCTACCCCTTTATAGGTAGAGAAGTCATCTGTAATTAACATCTCGACTGGTTGATCCAATCTTCTTTCAGCTCGTAAGATTAATTCAATAATTTTATCTGATGTTCTTTTTTCAACTAATTCAAAAGCTAGTACATTGCCTTTTTCATTTAATAGGACGACTAAATACCATGTTCTTTTAGATATATTAATCCATGTTTCGTCAATGAAGATCGCTTTAGCACTAATAGGACTTTTCCAGTAAATCTCAGTTTTTGGATGATTAGCAACCTTCTCAACAATAAGTCTCATGATTTTAGAGATTGTTGCTGGAGACGAACCGAGAATTTCTCCCAATAGTTTGGTATCTATCTTTCCGTTATACAAGACTGAAAATAAGCGCTCATTTATCGAATGTTTTAATTGAGAAAAAACTCCAGATGTATGTGAATAGAAGTGTCTATCGCATTCCTTACACTCATAATGTTGTGGATGACCTTTAACAGACGTATCATGACCATGTTTGATTATAGCTTGAGACGAACACCCACCTAACGTGCTTGGGCAAGCAAGTTCTATATAAAAAGTGGAAAATGAATCTTGCCAGCCAATTTGAACAGGAATCAATTCTGATTCCATATTAATTCTCCTAATATATTTATAGCTTTCATGATATAATGATAGACTAGGAAGAATTTAAGTTTAGTGCATTGAAAATGTGAGATTCTATTTAGAATCCACAAGCTTTAAATATTTTTGTCGATGAAGGGAAATTAAAAATTATCATTTTAAATATAAAGAGAAATTAATTTCCCTTTTTTTAAACATAAAAAACTTGAAGTACGATTATTTAATTCTCATATAAAATTTTTTCATGTTAATATATCTTCTAATTTATAGGCACTTATAGTTCCATCATCATAACAGCAAAATAGGAACTTATTTTCTATAAGGAATTGAATCATATTTATACAAGATTTTTTTTTTTTATTAAATAATATTTTACCCGTTTTTTCTTCAATCACCATAAGATTCCCCTTAGTAGTACCAGCAAAAACAAGAATTTTATCATTAATTACTATCACTTTGAGAACTTCAAAATTATATCCTTTTAATTCCCAAAGAATATCAGTAGAATCATTTAAGCAAATTAAATTTGAGGTATAATCAATTTTTTCAAATGGTATAGACTGATTAAAATGAGTAAATGAATAAGAACTAACAAGTGTTTTATTAAAAATTGGAAATGGGTAAGATATACATTTCCATACATAATCTTTGAATTCATAAGTGTTGATTTCTTTTTTTGTGTTTTTATTAATGAAATGTAATTTCTTATCATCACCACCACATAATATAATGCAACCTTTAATTGAATTCAGATAAGAAACAAAACGTATTTTATTTGAAAATCTTTTAAACCATAGTAGTTTTCCATCGATACTATTAAAACCCCTAATTGTTCCATCATTTCCGCATGCGAATATTATTTTTTTATCATCTGTATAGACTATGGCATCTCCTATACCATCTTCAAAAACTTGCCCCCATATTAAATTCCCGTCGGATGATTTCAAAACCCTTATTGTTTTATCAAGAGAATATACAATTAATTCACTTATATCATTATTGTCAATATCATCTATGAGGATTCCACTAATAGAGGCATTAAATTTATGCTTCCATAATAAAACTAAATCGTGATTAGAATTACATTTAAATACTCTTAAAATTCCATCCATTCCACCTAAAATTACTTCATTATTTCCATCATTATCAATATCATGTAATTTTATATGCCAAATTGGTATATTATTCGAAATAATTTCTTGATGCATTAGCTTGCCATTTAGTGCCAAAATTAATAATGTTCCAGTTTTAGTATACGCAATTATTTCTATTTCGCCATCATTATTAATATCTCCTAATTCAATTCCAAGTATAGGTTTATTATATTTAAAATTCCAGATTTCTTTAAATTTCAAGGTTAAAAATGACAGTTTTATGTTAAAATATTTAATTTAAATTTAAAAATAATAAATTGTTGATAATTTTTCTTAATAAAAACGAAATTTATATTTTTTATATTATTATCAAAGTTAGGATTATTATAAAATAATCAAAAATGGTAAAATAAGAATTAAGAACATAAAGGAGTAAAAAATAATGTCTTTTGACATAAAAATAGATAAGGATGCATGTACTGGGTGTGGTACTTGTTATGAAGTATGCCCTTCCGAATGCTTTGGTGAACCTGAAGGAGGCAAAGTAAACGTTTTAGAAGAAAACAGAGAAGATTGTGTAGGTTGTAGGGCTTGTGAAACCCAATGTCCTGAGGAAGCAATAGAGATTATAGAAAACTAAATTATCTGAACAAGTAATCATATATTCTTTTTTTTATTTTTTCTTTCTATTATTATCTTTAAATTAGATATTAGTATAGAGAAAAAAAATAATGGCTTTTAATCTAATTGTTTTTTTTTTACATCATGAGTATAAAAACTATCAATAGCAATCCCCAAATAATAATATTTTGTTTTTTTAAAATTTACCATAATAGAATCCTTCCACATTTTTTACACGTTCCTTCATTCACTTGGATATTAATACAGTTTTCATGGTATGGGGCGTTACACGTTTGACAGGTAAATATTTTCCCTGTATGGTCAGTAAAATCAAAACCACAATAAATACATTTACTAGTAAATGAAAATTCAGAACTATTGACATTTACTTCAATAATTTGAGTTGTTTCAGTTAATCCCGTTTCTCCAGTAGCAGGTGTTATATAATCATTTTGTTGAGGTGGTGAAACCCATTGTTCTTCTAAAGGTGGTTGAGAATTCTGTTTTTGAGGAGATTGCCAATCAGAGACATATTGAGGTGCTTTTACTTTTGAAATTCCCATTTTTTGAGATATTATCTCATCTAAAATATTTGTTAAGATCAAAGCAGAGGCATATTTACCTTTAGCTCCACCTTTCTGTAAATGCGTATGGCTAATCATATGAATTACTCGACCACCTTTTTTTCCATAATCAAACTCTACTAATACAGGGGATTCTCCCCACTTATTTTGAATTTCCCATGAACCAATTAGCACTCTAACAGTTTGATGGTTGATAATTTGTATAGGAAAAGATCTTGTTTCAAGCCACCAGCGAAATTCACTTTTTTTTGTATCTTTAACAGTTTGTTTTTGCCATTTATTTTGCTGAATTTCACTTAATACTCCCTCTAAAAATGGGTGATTTGGATCAATAATTTGACAAGCAACAACGGCATCAGCGGTCTTTGCCCGATTCCATCGTATATAACCTGGAAAAATATTTTCAATTATACTATGTATAGCCCAATCAGTTGTGATCAACCATCCACCATTCATTACAAAATCTCTAACTTTTGGATGAGAGGCATATGGGATATCACTTCCAGGGCATCCAATAAGTACTACATCATAAAGCGTGAGATCTTCTTTCATAATTTCTTTCTCTCTGATCACTTTCTTTAATGATGCATACATGTGCTCAATCACCTTTTTAGGTTTTTCATATCTTCCAGTTACAGCTAAGATTTTTCCATGTTTTTCAACGGCTTGCACTACATCTTTTTTATCTAGTGCTTCCATTTTCCGCTTCTTAACTTCTGAATATAAATCTTTCCAACTCATTTGATAAGCCTTTAAATAAAGTTATAAGGAATTTAGTGTTATTTTATAATTATCATAAATGAAATAATATATATATTTTGATTAAAAGGGATAATATTGCTAAATTTAAAAGATTTAGGGCAACCTTCGGAATTTTGGGAATATTTCGAAAAGGTTTCTAAAATTCCTCGATGCTCTGAGCATGAAGAGAAAATTCGAATCTTTATAAAGGAGGAATCAGAGAGATTAGGTTTTAAGAATAAGATTGATTCTACTGGAAACCTAGTAATCAATATTCCACCAAAAACAAAAAAAAAAACAAAAAGTGTTTTACAATGCCATATGGATATGGTATGTGAAAAAAATGAATCTATAACTCATAACTTTTCAAAAGATCCATTGAAATTAAAAATAGAAGAAATAGAAAATGAAAAGTGGCTTACAGCTGAAGGTACTACATTAGGAGCTGATAATGGAGTAGGAATATGTTATATGTTGACTCTAATGAAAAAAATACAGCAGGGAGAATTAGAATTTAATTCCATGGGATTGGATCTTTTATTTACTATAGATGAGGAACAAGGTTTACGAGGTGCATTTAATATTGATAAAAATTTTATAGATGGAAATTTTCTGATAAACCTTGATTCAGAAGAAGATGATGCGGTAACTATAGGGTGTGCAGGTGGTTTAGTTCATTTCATCGAAATAAAAAAGGATACAATAGATTTAAATCAAACCATGGAAAATTTCATGCCTATAAAAATTTTTATTTCTGGGTTATTAGGAGGACACTCAGGAGTAGATATTCATTTAGGAAGAGGAAATGCTTTAAAAATCATTGGTCAGCTTCTCTGGAAATTAAATCAAAAATTTTTGATTCATTTTTGTTCAATAGAAGGAGGTAATAGAACTAATGCCATACCTAGAGAAGGAAAGGCAATCTTTTATATTGAAAAAAATAAATCCTCGGAGATATTTTCTTTTATAAAGAACACGTTTAATGAAATAAAAGTAGTTTTTGATGGGATTGAACCGAATTTAGTTCTATCAATAGAAAAATTAGAAGATTATAATCTTAGTAATGTATTATCAAAAAAAGTTCAAGATAAATTATTAGATATAATGTACCTAATTCCAAATGGACCTATCTCAATGCATCCTCAAATTGGGGGCTTAGTATTTACATCATCTAATTTTGGGACAATAAATACTGGTGAAAAAGACATAGAACTCAAAGTAAGCCAAAGAAGCTTAAGTGAATATTTTAAAAAAGTAATATGGGAAAAAACAAAAGTTCTATTAGAAATGAGTGAATTAGAAATTAATATAAAAAAAGATTCTGATTATCCCGGATGGACACCGAATTTTCAATCCAAACTATTAGCAAAATGTAAGAAAACATATTATGAATTATTTAATGAAGACATAAAAATTAAAGCTATTCATGCTGGTTTAGAGTGTGGAATTCTTAAAAAGAAGTTTCCTCAAATGGAAATGATTTCAATAGGTCCTAGAAATGAAGGTGCTCATTCACCAGATGAACGATTACTTATTAAATCCGTAGAAAAGGTTTGGAATATCTTAATTAGTTTACTAAGAAAGTTATGTTAAATTATAAGAGTCAATAAAAGACTCTATGAAAAACTTAATAAATTTTATTTAATAATTATTTCATAATTTATGCAAAAAGATACATCTATGAAAGAGGAAATAATTGGATCAGAAACAGTTTTAGAAAGAATTAAAAGTAGAACTCCTTGGATTTTTGGAAATTCATTAAGAAAACCCAAAATTGGTTTCCCTAAAATGAGGCTCCCAAGAATTTCCCTTCCGATGCCATCAAGATCTTTGAGTGTGGTAAGTATTTTAATAATTTTATTCGTCCTTCAGACCGGAGTTGTTTATTTAATGGTTCGAAAGCCTCCTGCTTTGGGATCTAATTCTGCTGGAAAAGCTGTATTTATTTATGCTGATGTTCATGAAAGTTTTATTATTGAAGGTATTGTAGCATCAATATTGATTATTTTTTGTTCAATGGGATTTATTTTTTTATATCAAGCATCTAAATATGTATATAATAAAAAAATGGCAGTTTGGATTTTACTAATTGGAGTATTAATGATTATTATAAGTTTTATTTTACTCCAATATATGTTATCTGTGAAAATGGGAACATTATCAGTTTAAATCCTAAAATTTTGATGATTTTAATTAAATTGATATTCAAATTCAAATAGACCAAATACAATTTAACAAAATTCTTCATTGATATACCAATTAATAAAAAAAAGAAAAAAGTAATTTAAAAAAATAAGAATTAAAAGTGTTTTTGGTTATTGTGCAAAACTTTTATATGCTCCTTCGTCTAGTAAGTTCCCTTTTTCAGCATTCCAATTTGATGGCTCTATTTTAAATAACCATGCAGAGTAAGCATCTTCATTAATTTTTTCTGGCTCATCCATCAAATCTGAATTAACCTCAATGACAGTACCACTTACAGGTGAATAAATATCACCAACAGCTTTACTTGATTCAACTGTGCAATCAATTGGATCACTTGAAGGCTCGTCACCGTCCATTTTGACTTGTTCAAGTTTAGCACCTTCAAGTCCTTCTACATCAACAAAGCTAATTTCTCCAAGCTGTTCTGCTGCGTATGGTGAAATTCCAACCATTTTTGTTGAATCATCAAACCATTGATGTGTTTTAGTAAACCATTTAGCCATTTTTATCTAACTCCTTTTTAAAAAATTTATGAATTTTAATAATATTGAATTAAATAGTATGTTTTAATTAATTAAGGGAATAATTTAAAATTTTATTATTGATTTTTTCAATTAAATAATTTTAAAAATATGGATTCTAAGTTAAAAGATCAACTAAATTTCTATACTGAATTTAAACATTGGTATATTCAAATAAAAGAGGATTTTAATTTTGATCTTCAAAAGGATTGCGAAGCTCGTGATTATCTTTCCCGAATTTTCTTTAATAAAAATCAAAAATGGAATTTGGATAATGTTTTAAATTTATTTAAAGACAGGATTTTATCAAAACCAGCGCTTCTAGTATATGGATGCGGTCCATCGTTGGAAAAAACTGTTGATGTAATTTGGAAGCAAAAGGGAATTAGTTTTTTTGAAAATTTCATTAATTTAACTGCAGACGGAGCCTCAATTTTATTAAGAGAAAAAGGTATTAACGTTGATGCAAACTTCACAGATTTAGACGGAATTACTAAAAATGAATTTGAATATGCAAGTTTTAATATAGTTCATGCTCATGGCGACAATATCGAGAGATTAAAATTTTTTGAGAATGAAATCCTATCATTCCAAAACGTTATAGGAACGACCCAAGTAGAACCAGTTACAAATATAATAAATACGGGTGGATTTACAGATGGAGATCGAATACTTTTTTTTTTACGTCCTTTATTATTATCATTTCATAACTTATTTCTTATAGGAATGGATTTTGGAAGTATCATTGGGAAGTATTCTAAATTAGACGTAAATAAAAGTCAAGAAGCAACCGCTATTAAACAAAAAAAACTTCTATATGCCATGAAATTAATAAAATGGCTAAAAAAAAAGATCAAAAACAAAATATTTTTTGTTAATTCTGAGTGTATATCTAAAGATTTTGTAAATCTCTCAATAGAGGAATTCTTAAATTTTTAATATTATAAAATTAAATTTTGTAGTTTTGGATTCCCGAAGAAGTTATTTTGTATAGTAATCTTTTTTCAGGAAGACTCATAGAATTTACTAATTGAACATATCGTTGATTATGTTCTTTATAATCTAAATACACATATTCTGAAAAGAAATGATTTAAAAAGTGGTTACCAACGGGGAACACTTTTATCGAAGTATCTTTAATTAAATTAGAAGTTACTTGTGCAGTTGCTATAGTGATTAAATTAAATTTGATAGTAAGTTCATTAATTATAGTTAAAATCTTGATAAATATATCTTTAGTTCTATTAGTAGAAATTTTTGTGTTTGCAATTTCAGAATTGAAATGGTTATTTATAGTATCGATAATTAGTACATTAACATTATCTTTTTTCAGAAGACTCTCTAATTTCTGCAATGATAATAAGAGAGCCGAATTACTCATAATTTTAGATACAAAAATATTTTTAAATAATTTGTTATAATCAACATTTCGCGATGTTATGAGTTCCTTTAACCGTTCTGGGCGGAATGTATTCTCTGTATCAAAATAAAATATAAGATGTTTATTTATTATTTGAGATCTTTCATTTAAACTAGATGATTGAAAATATGTTTGAACAGATAATTGATGACACAATTGAGTTTTACCAGTTTTGTTTGCTCCAAAAATCAAATATTTCCTACCTTGGTAAAATCCACCTCCTATAGTTTCATCAAAATTTTTGGCTCCTGAAGGTATATTATATTGTAATTTTTTCAAAAATTGATAATCCTTTAGAATTTCTTTTGTTCTAACAATTTGATGCTTATCGATTTCTAATACTTCACTAATACTTATCATTATTTATGAATGTACTTTTTAGTTTAAACACAATTCGAAATTATTAATATAAAATAAGCTACTTAATTATATTAAATCTGAAGAAAAACGAAAAATTATTTTTAAAATATTCATAAAGATAAGATCATAGTACTAATAATTTTATGAAATTAAAGTAACTTCTTCAAAATATTTTTAAAAGACTATTAAAATGGCAAAAAAAAAAAGGGAAGTATGCCCTTACTGTGGTAAAAGTTTTGCTTATTTATCTCGACATAAATGCAAGATTAAAGAGCGTGTTGAAGGTCCTTTAGAAGAAAAATCTAATGTTGAGAGAAGAATTGAAAGAATTGAAGAAAAAAAGAAGGAATTTAATCGGAATTTACGAAAGGATGAAAAATTAATTCTCAATATTATAAACAGGGAAAAAGATATCTTATTTAACAGACTTAAGGAACTTAGTAATAAAGAGCGAAATGATTTAGAAGAAATTTTAGAGTTATTAGTATTGCAGTCAAAAATAAAAATGAATCGAGAATTGGTTGATGCTTCATGGACAAAACATATTTACGCTCTTGAAGAAATCGATGTGATAGTAAAAGATCTTAAAATTGATATAAACAGAAAAGATTTCATTTGGAACATGTTTTCTAGACAACCATGCTTTATTTGTCCTTTTCGAGATAAGTGCAATGAAACCAATTTAGATCAGTTTAATCCTCAGCATTGTCCATGGTTAACTGAATGGATTGAAGTAACTTCAAAAGGAGAAGAATATACTATAAACTTTAGTGAAATTGAAGCAAGAATGCAGGATATATAATCATTTTTTTTGTAAACCAATTAGATAAATTTCATTACTTTTTTTTTTAGAAGCTTTTGGTTTATAAGATTTTAAAAATCTAAATATTGATTTCATTTCTTTTGCAAATTTTTCGAAATCAGAGCCTTGGAAAGCTTTAATAACTACATTACCTTTATATTTTAGATTGTTTTTTACGATTCCTAATATGTTATAACAGAGGTTTAGCTGTCTAATGTGATCTGTAAATTTATTGCCAATCTTTTTAATAGATGCATCTGATAAGATAAGATCTAATTTAGCTCGAAAGTAAGAATCAATCTGCTCTTGGATTTCAAGCGTGGTAAGATCTGCTTTAATAGTGCCAATATTTTCGATTGGTGATACTTTCTTAATATCAATACCAATTATTTTGTAATGATCCCGATAATAGAATTGATCTTTATATTTTTCTAAATTTTCTTCTGCAAATTTTTTAGCTACTTGCAACCATGAACCAGGAGCGGATCCTAAATCTAATATATAAAAAGCTCTTTTAAAGATATTAAATCTTTTTTGAATGTCTAACAATTTATAGGCAGATCTTGCACGGTACCCTTCTTTTTTTGCTTGTTTGTAAAATGGTTCTTGTTTATGCAACTCTCTTTTATTTGCCATTTTAAATCGAATAATTACTCTTATAATTTATACATAATATCTTTTATAGTAGGTAAATCCAAATCACTTTTTATAGATAAAAAATCAAAATGAGTCCTCGAACACCGATATCCCATTTCTCTAATTTTATCAATTATAACTTCTATTTTCGGAACGGAAGGAAGTTTTAAATTTTGACATAATTTATGAACGTTATAATAAGAAATAGGCATATTATTTTCTTCAATGGCAAGAGTTAAGAGTTTTTCTATTCTTTTTTTATTGGGAGATTTAAGATTTCTATTCAAAATAAGTATCTTTTGAATAAAGTCAACATCATGAATTTTACCAATCCATAATGGTCCAGCATAATCAAGAACACCTTTATTATTGCATATTGGACATTCTTTAGGTAAATCTAAAATATTATTTCTAAATGCTGAGCGATAACCACAATTATTACAATGTATAATATAACCGAATTTTTTAAAAAAACTAGAAATTTTCTTCTTATTTTTAAATGATAGACATAAAAATCTAATAAAATGGCTAGAATAGAAAGTTAAAAGGGGAATTATCCCTATTTTATTTATATTTGCGATTCGAGAAACGAAGTATATTAAAATACGCGCACCTATTTCTTTACAATACTCAGTATGGAGTGGTTTTGCCAAATATTTCCTGATACATGCATTCGGTCGCACTCCAAATAAGACAGCTGTATCTGTAGCTGTAATACATATTAACCCATTTACCTTTTCTATTGTTTTAAAGGCAGAGTCCATATAAAGATTGGGTGTTCCAAATGGATCAATTGAAATCACATTTGGTTTTTTATGTATTTCATCTGAGCTATTTGCAATTTCAGAAAAAAGTAAATTTGCGTCCTTGTTTGTTACTTCAATTTGACTGTGATTCTTTTCTAAATTATTTAATCTAATATTTTTCTTAATTAGTTTAATGGCTTCAGGATTAATATCATTAATAAAAATTTTTTTTATTCTTGAACACTCTTTTAAAATTCTAATAGCACTTAAACCAGATGCCGCCATAGAATCTACAATTATTAACTCGTCTTTTTTAAATAAATCCCCATATGCATTAATAGCTAACGTTGAAATGTCACGATTTATCTCCATTCTCTTGTTATAAAAAACATTCATTGCTTTCGAAGGGATTGATCCGTTATCAATAGTATGAATGTAAAATTCTGTTAATCCTTCCTTAATTAAAGTTAAAGCTTTTTTTTTCATCATTCTATTTCAAATATCTAATTCAGATATAACTAAAGTATTCTAGCACCCATTATTCAAATCCTTCTTCTCTCAAATTTAAAGTGAATTCATATGATCGGTTTTCAGTTATATTGTTAAATATAAATTTTCTTTGATTTAGAGTTTTAGTCTTGGTAATTTTTAAATTAAAATTTACCCAAAATTCCATAGCTTTTCCACCACTTTGGACCTCGATAACTTGATCATCATAGTTTTTTCTACTTAATTCATTAACTATTAAAATTTCAATGTTATATATTTCATTTAAATAAGTTAGACTAGCTAATATTTGATGTAATTTGTAATTAAGGCTATAATTCTTTTCTTTATTCTCTTGGTTTAATTCTAATCGATATAAATTAGTAATTGAATCAATAATTATTAATTTTAATTTATCTTCATTATTTTCTAATTTTTTTAAGATTAAAAATTCTAAATTAAAAATAATATTATATAAATCATTAAAATTCATGGGTTTAATAATTGTAATTCTATCAAGAACTTCTTCTGAACCTTTAGATAAAGATATAAGTTTTTCATAAGGTAAATTGGGTTTTGTATAAATATAAATGGCGTTTTCATTATTTTTCACAGTATTTATGGCTGTTTGTAATGCAAAAGTAGTTTTTCCCACACCAAAATCACCCCAAATAGAAAAAATACCTTTGATAGTATTTATTTTTCTTATAATTGCATTTAATTTTAATGTCGGAAATTTCATTTGATTTAATATTTTTAATTTATATTTAATTAATATTTACAACTTGAAAAAAAAAATTTATGTTTTAACAGAGGATTTATCTTTTTTTTTTCAGTTAAATAAGGAATTAAATCATCGAAATATTTCATTTAAAATTCTAAATATTGAAAATAAAATTCCCGAGTTTAATGCTTTACTATTGACTACACGTGAGGAATTGGTAAAATATAATCTGAATAATCTCAATACTGAAATTCTTGCCTATAATAAGAAAGAAAAGTTTGAAAAATTTCTGATTAAATTAATTGCAGCATTTAAAATTGGTTATAAAGATAATTATTCAGAATTAACATTTTCAATTGATCCTGGGACTAAACATATAGGATTAGTAGTTTTCTTAGATGATTATTTTTTAATCTCTCATACTATCTATAACAAAAATGACTTAATTAAAAAACTCAAAGATTATGATGAATATTTGCAAACTAAAGATAAGAGTAGCTTAAAACTGAATTTCAAGTTTGGAAGAGGAGTTCTTCCACTTACACACCATTTGGTTTCTCAAATTTTTAGTATTTTTTATAATAGAGAAAATATACATATATTTTTAATTGATGAGTCTAAATCTTCAAAAATTAAAATATGCAATGAAAAGGGGAAGAAAATTCCTAAAGATGAAGCTTCAGCCTTAATTCTAGCCTTAAGGAACGGAATCGAAGTTAATCATAATAATTATATGAAAATATTTAACCAGATAAAATCAAAAAAACTGAAAACCAAAACATTTATGAAAGAAAACTCTAATAATTACTATTATTTAACCATAAATGTGAAAAAATTAGTAGAAAATGTGTTAAGTGGAGAATTTTCTCTAAGTAGAGCTTTAGAAATTTTGCACCAAGATCAAAAGTTGATCTAACATATTATTGTTTCAATAGTTTAGAACTGGAATCTTCTTTTAAATCATTTAAACACTATCATATTAGAAATAGATAAAAATTCTTATTAATTCTGGTATATATCTCAAGAAATATCTTATTTACTCTTATTTTCTCTAGATATACATGAAACGATTAAAAAGCCTCGATATGTTTCGGGGATTAGCTATGGTATATATGCTGGTGGGCCATATGATTACATGGTGGCCTGCTCCTGAAGAGAGATGGATTTTAATTGGTTATGTGTCCATTCTATCCACGTTAGGAGCTGTTGGATTTACTTTCATATCTGGAATAAGTACTATGATATCATATAGAAATAGACTTGTAAAAATGGAAAAAATTGAAAATTATAATTTTTCTCAGGTTAAATATGAATATCTATTTAGAGCGACTTTTATAGTAATTCTTGGTTTAATCTATAATGTAGTTGTGGCGATAATGTTCATGGATCCGTCTCAGATTTGGACTTGGTTTATATTATTAACTTTGGGAGTTTGTTTATTAATGTCATGGCCGTTATTAAAGACATCAAAAAAATTTAGAATATTTATTGGAGCGCTCATTTGGTTAGCTAATCAAATAATCTTAATTCTATTGGCTCCATTTGAAGGGCAGAGTAATTTATACGGCATTTTATTTCATATCTTATATAATAGCATTGACCAAAATATTATACTATCTTTTTTTACATTTTTTATAATAGGAACTGTTATAGGGGACATAATATATGATTTCTCTCTTATTGACAATGAGTTGGAAAAAAGGGCATATTTAAAAAAAAATTTTTTATTACCCTCATTGCTAATAGGAACTATTCTAATAGTGATTGGATTTTATTTTTTATTACCTTTTTTTTTTACGGAAGAAATTCTATCAATAAAATCAAATTTATGGTGGTTAATGTATTCTTTAGGGATTGAGATAATTTTAATTTCAATTTTCATAACTATTGATGTATACGAAGTATTTAAGCCAGAAAAGAGCTATAGGTTTTTATATTATTTTTCTTATTATTCCCTAACAGTCTTTTTATTACAAAATATTAACTATTTCTTTTTTTATAATTCTTTACATTGGTATAATCTATGGTTCTTTATTCTAATAACAGTTATATTATATGAACTTTTTTTGAGGTTATTATATAATAGATGGGGTCCAATTTTTTCTTTAAAGATCCAAATTGGTCGATTAGCATCAGGAATAACTAAAAAACTTATGAATAAAAAGATGCGGTTGTAAAAGTTGATAAAATATTAAAACGATAGAAAATAGAAAGGCAATGAGAGAAAGAATAGTCATTCTATTATTAGAAAAATTTTTATTTCTTAGGGTAATTTAAAAATGTTTTACCCCATTCTGATTGAAGAAATTTCCTTACTCTTCGTTTTCCAATAGTAGGATACCATAACATATCATGAAAAATCATAGAGGCATATGTAGGTCCTAGAAAGAAGAGTTCACTTTTAAAAAGAGGATAAAGAAATTGCAATGGTCCTTTTCTTACCATTTGGTCTCCCCAAATGACTATACTCCGTTTAACCTTAAAATTCCAATTTAACTTGGAGATATCTTCTCCAATAATTTCAATTTGCTTGAAATCTCCACATCCTAAACCTTCTTCATGAGCCATTCTTATTGCTGGTAATTCTAAAGGTTCAAATCCCATCATTTTAGCAACAATTGTATCAACAGCAACTTGATCATACCCCGCTAGAATCATATTCTTAATCCGGGGTATCATTGTTCTGGGTCCTGCACCATCACCACAGACAGTCCCATCTACAACAGCCAATATATTTGGATGGATTTGTTTTTGGATGATAAGTAAATCTACTAATACTTCAGACATATATTGATGTGAAAAATGTCTTCTTTTTGTTAAAAGCCCTCCAAAAGCATTCTTCATTGCGCAAGTTATACCCCCTTGTTTCATTTCTCCACTTGTTTGTTTCAAAGCCCCACCAATAGCTCCAGTATGGCCATGAGTTTTCATAGTTGGGAGATGTATTATTGATTTGCCAACATAAAACTTCGGAATAAGAAAACCTTCAGGAAAAATTTTTGAATCTAAAGCATGTAAACTTTTATTTTTAAGTGTAAGAAATTTGGATCTTAGAGATTCGTAAGGTACAAATGGGATTCGAGTTAAAGGAACAAACCAAACGCCATATTTATCGAAAATTAGACCCCATTTGTTTCCCTTTAATCCTTTTTCTATATTTGTTACTACCGTTCTATTTTCAGCGGAGAATATTTTCTTTGGATTGTACCCATCTTCCACCATTGTTTTCAATACTCCTTCTACTTGCCATGGTGGGCTAGAACATGCGGGAAAGAATTTAGACCAACTTAAATTTAATTTTATTATTATATTTTCATCTTTATTATAGAATTTTTCATAATTCGTAAGGTGCATTAAATTTTTATAATCATCCAAGACTGTTTTAGGCGAAGTTTTAACAATAAATACTTGAGATTTTTTTGGGTTCATTAGGTGAAAAAAAAAAGAATCATTTAACTTTATTTCTAAATTTTAATCGATCTATAACTTTAATTATAAAGAATAATTGAAAAATAAAGTAAGAATAAAAATATTAAATTGATTAGAAATATAAAAATTAATCGGAAATGTATTGCATTCCTTCATAGGATTTACTTTCCTTCTTAAAGGGTAAACATACAATATAATGATCTCCACCTAAATGAATTTTCCTAGGGGTTTCTACACCACAACCTATATGCTTATCTTTATCGGGACATCTAGGGTGAAATGGACAGCCTTCAGGTGGATTTATAGGGCTAGGAACATCACCTTCTAATATAATTCTATTAGTTTTTGAACTGGGATCGAATGTGGGTCTTGCTGATAATAAAGCTACAGTGTATGGATGTGAAGGATTGTAAAAAACCTCCTCAATAGTTCCTGTTTCGACAAATTTACCAAGATACATTACGACTATTCTATCAGCTATATGTTGCACTACACTAAGATCATGAGTTATGAATAGAAATGATAAATTGAATTGTTTCTGAAGGTCTTTTAATAAATTTAGAATTTGAGCTTGTACTGAAACATCGAGGGCAGATGTAGGTTCATCCAAAACGATTACTTGAGGATTACATGCTAATGCCCTAGCAATCACGATTCTTTGTTTTTGACCCCCAGAAAATTCATGTGGATATCGATCTAAGTGTTCTTGTTTCATTGAAACTATTTCAAGTAGTTCTAATACTCTACTTCTAATCCTATTTCTTTTTGTCATACCTTCTAAGATTCTTAGCGGTTCACCTATAATATTTACCACTTTCCAACGTGGGTTTAAAGAAGCATCTGGATCTTGAAATACCATTTGAATACTTTTTCGAATAAATTTATCAATCAGTAAATCTTTTTGAATTTGTTTAGCTAACATTTTTGCTTTGTCATAAGAAATATCTGGCGATAAGATAGTTAGAGCTAAACTTAGAATAGATAAAAAAACAAGACCCGCCAAGATAGCTGGTATCACTCCGAAAACGCCTGCACTAAAAACTATACCAAAGCTTGTCGAAAAAGCAAAAACCAGACTGAGCATGAATCTAAAGGTCTTAATAGATGGTAGTTTAGTCATCCATAAATCGATTTTTTTTCTATATTTCATAGAAATGATTGGGAAAACCCTGGTATAAAAATTTCTGAATCTTTGAGCTATTCTTTCAGATATTCCCTGCAATCTTCTCTGATCAATCCTTCTGTTTTGAAAATAGATTTCTCCATCAGTATTAGGAACTAAATTTAAAATTGTGTTTCCAATTGTTGTTTTACCACACCCACTCTCTCCTACCAAGCCTAAAGTCTCATTTTTATAAAAATTAAAAGTAACCCCATCGACAGCTTTAACTTCACCAATTTTACGTTTGAATAAACCACCATAAATAGGATAATATGTTTTAAGATTCTTTACACGGATAATTATTTCTTTTTTCTCTTTTGAATTTTCTAGTTTCTCCAATTTAATATCATTAGTTTTTAAATCTGGAAAAGTCATTTTAAACACTTTATTTTAAATATTTTAATTGAATTAAATTCTATACTTTAGAAAGAATTTCTCCTTCTTTTTCGATCCACTCAAATTTAGGTGAATCTTTATATTTTGGATCAAAAAGATGGCATGCCACAAAATATCGTTCAGCGATTTCATTTAATTGTGGCTTGACTTTATCACAAATTTCAAGTCTTTTATCACATCTGGGATGGAATCTACAACCGGATGGGGGATAAATGAGATTTGGAACCATTCCTCGAATAGTTAGTAATTTTTGATTCTTTTTTTCTATACTTGGAATTGCTCCAATCAATCCTTTTGTATATGGATGGCGCGGATTTTTGAATAAACGTTCTGCTGTTGCATATTCAACGATATTTCCACTATACATTACTGCCACTCTGTTACATAATTCAGCTATAATTCCCAAGTCGTGGGTTATAATAAGAATTGAGGTCTTAAATCTAGTTTTCAGATCTTTCATTAAATCAAGAATTTGAGCTTGGATAGTTACATCTAAGGCGGTAGTTGGCTCATCAGCAATTAAAAGAGCTGGATTGCATGATAATGCCATAGCAATCATTACACGTTGTCTCATTCCACCACTTAATTCATGAGGATATCTTTTTAATATTCCTTTTGCATCTGCAATCCCTACTTCAGTTATTATTTTTTCAACCCACTCAGATGTTACGTCATTTAATCTTGGGATATGAGATACTTCTTTTTTAAGTTTGTCAATTTTAGTTTTAATTTCTTTCTTTTCTTCTTCTGATAATCTGCCATCGTCATTATTTAATAATGCTTTTAAATCCCCTTTTTCATCTATCTTTTTTTTTCTTTCTAATAAGCGATTATCAAGTTCTTGTTTAAGATCTGCTTCTTGATGTAACATAAAGACTTCTGAAATTTGTTTACCAACATTAAAAACAGGATTGAGAGAATTTAAAGGATCTTGAAAGATCATTGTAATTTCTTTACCACGATGCGCTCGCATTTCATTCTCCGTTAATTCTAAAAGGTACCTTCCTTTAAAGGTAATTTTTCCATCAATAATCTTGCCTGGTGCTCTTACAAGTCGTAAAATTGAAAGTGCTGTAACAGATTTACCACATCCTGTTTCACCAACAAGACCGAGAACTTCATCTTCATAAATGTCAAAAGATACACCATCAACAGCTTTAACTATACCTTCTTCAGTATAAAAATATGTTTTTAAATTCTTAACTTCGAGTAATTTTTTAGGAGGTTTTGATTCAGTTTTAGCAAGAACTACTGGTTCTTTCTCATTTTCTGCAATTTCCATTATTCTCTTTTTTTTCAATAGTTTAAGTTTAAATTAATAAAAAAAATGCATGATTTAATTATAAGTTTTTCAATCTTGGATCTAACGCATCTCTTATACCATCACCAACTAACATAAATCCTAATACAGTTAGGAAGATCATAAATCCGGGCCACAATCCTGCCCATGGTGCTTCATAGGGATTCTCCCTTGCCACATTAATATCATTTCCCCATTCAATCATTATAGTTTGATTAACACCCAAAAATGAAAGTCCTGCTAAACCTAAGATATAAGATCCAATATCAAAAGTAAAAAACACAATAATTGGCTGTATTACATTTGGCAGTATGTGGCGAAACATAATTCTCCAGTTTCCTGCACCTGAAACTCTTGCCGCCTCTATATATGGGAGTTGACGCGCTTGTAAAACATTACCTCTAATCAATCTTGCATAAACAGGAATTCCTAAAAATCCCCAGACCATTAAAATGATTTGAATAGATCCTCCAAAAACAAAAATAAGGACTAAAGAGAGTATTAATGCAGGAAAGGCAAGCATGACATCACAGATTCTCATTATTACAGAATCGACCCATCCTCCAAAGTATGCAGCAATAACACCAAATAGAATACCACCAGTTACACTAACTGTAATCGATGGTAAAGAGATTGTAATAGAAGTCCTAGCACCCCATATTAGTCTTGATAATACATCACCCCCCATAGCCGTTCTTCCTAAAGGATATTCTGGAGATGGAGGATTCCATGAACCAGAATGAACGAGCATTGCATCTGCATAACTTTGAGGAGAGAGCCATGGAGCGTATACAGCTAAAGTAATAATAAAAATTATTACAGAAATCCCTAAAATAGTCAATGGATTTTTTAATCTTCGTAACAAACTTCTTTTACTGATACTTTTTTCATATTCAAATTGACGAGCTGATAATTCTTCGATTCGAGAACCTGGAAGGATAAGAAATTTAATATTCTTAAAAATCCAAGATATGATGTTTTTTGTAACCTTTTCTTTCTCTTCCACTTCTACTAATTCCTCTTCTAATACTAAATAAGGTTTTTCCATTTTTTTTTCACCTTTTTTTTATTTTTATGTATATCTTATTCTTGGGTCCAGAATTGCATAGAGAACGTCTGTTATTAAATTTGCAGATATAAAGATAATTGTTATCATAAAAACTACGGCTGTTATAACCCAATAATCCGATTGCAAAATAGCAGCAACAAATAAGCTTCCCATTCCATTTAAACCAAAGGTGGTTTCAGTTAGTACTGCACCGCCTAATAATCCAGCAATACTCAATCCAATAACAGTTACAGTAGGAATTAAGGCATTTTTTAATGCGTGTGAATGTATAACTGTTTTTTCTTTGCAGCCTTTTGCTCTAGCTGTTCTTACAAAATCTTGCTCCATTACCTCCAGCATGCTGGAACGTGTTTGTCTTGTTATCGATGCCAACATTAAAAATGATAAACAAAATACAGGGAGAAACATGTGCCAAGCATAATCTCCAATTATATACCAATCTCCTGATAGAAATGCATCAATATAGATAAAACCAGTAATCCTTGCAGGCGCTTGATATTCAGAACTTAAAAAACCAACTGGTTCAAACCATTTTAATTGATAACCTAAAATATATTGAAGTAACATTCCTAGAAAAAATACAGGAAGTGCTACACCTACTAAGGCAATACCTCTAACAATAGTATCAGGTGTTTTATTCCTATGGACTGCTGAGACAACTCCTGCTTTAGTTCCTAAATAGGAAGCGATTATTATAGAAAATATTGTAAGATCTATTGTAATAGGAAATCTTGTCATAACAAGATCCCAAACAGGTTGATTTCTTACAATTGATACAGATAAGCCCCAATTCCCCGTAAATAGATCAGCCATGTATCGAAAATATTGTACTATTATAGGATCACAGAGTCCAAGTTGGCATCTCAACTGGTGGACGAGTGCCGGTGGTGCGTTATGTACACCAGCAGCTGCCAATCGAGCTGAAATAGGGTCACCAGGCATCATTCGAGAAAGTATGAATGTTATGGTTAGTACTCCGAATAATACAGGAATCATTACTATAATTCTTCTAATTATATATTTTAATAAACTCATATTTAAACATCTTAAAATTTTTAATTATATTTCTAATTCTCGGCCTACCATCACTTTTCGTTTCTCATTTGTTGCAGAAGCTAATATTGCGGCTAATAGATTAGTACATAATAAAGTCAGTATTGTAATATAACCTTCAACCCTAATAAAATAGATATAAAACACAGAAGCGTCAAAGCCATAAACTATCCAGTACCAAATCCATGATATTATTATTATTACTGGAATATACCAAATACTATTTTTAATTGCATACTCGAAAAATGATTCTCTAAAAGACACAAAAAACATAATAGCAAAAAGGATTATAAATGACAAGAATGTACTCGGATTAAATAATATTTGATATAAAAAGATTAACTTTTGCCCAACCTGTGATGGAACTGTTTTTCTTATTGTAGAATCGTAGTATCTCGGATAAGCATTAGCTATGTATCCAAAAAATACAAAATAAATCAATAAGATCCCAAAAATAAAATTTCCTTGCCGACCGAGTAGAATTTTCGAAAATTTCATAGTTTATTCTCAAACTAATGTTTAAGTTAATTTATACATTATTATGTAAATTGAAAATTATAAATAATTTATATTTGATCCTTTATTAAATATTGGGTCAATTTGAGAAATCATTAAGTTATCTTGACAAGTACAGCCATATATTTTAATATTTCATATCTTAATGGTGGCAAAAAATTTTAATAGACACTAGGTTTTTGAGACTTTAGTTAATTTTATTTAGAACGACAAATTTCTAATTGTCTCAATAATTCATAATTTTACGAAGCGAAAAAAGCGGAAAATCACCAGTAATGGTAACATCAAGTATCAGGGAAAACCTTATTCCGTCGATTATGAGTTGGCAGGTAAAACCGTGGAGGTTCAAGAAATAAACGAAGACAAGAATCTTTTAGTTTTCCTGAACGGCGTGCTTTTAAAGGCATTAAAGCTTTAAGATTTAATGTTAAAATCGCTTTTTTTTAATTTTAATTAAAATAATATGTACAAAATACAACAAATAAAATCAGTTGAAGAGTGAAAAAAGTGACAAAATTATATTGCTGATTTGCTAACAAAATATTATTACTAACAACAATAAAGTAAAAAAAAAAATATTAATTAAATTTTTATAATATCATTTAAATATGTCTGCTTTTATAGCCATTTAGTTTTATTCATAATACCAGTGAGAATATTCCTGCATTGTCATAACGTTGTATTGAACTCCCTTTAAGTCGGCTTTATGGGTTTGTTGTACTAAATATACCCAGCCTGAGATATGACAGTGGCTTGCTGGATTTAATGGGCGGTTTACATCATAAATTAATGATTGTATCTTCATATAATAGTCTAATTGTGTTGCAGGATTAGTTTCAACTGCAGCCGCATTCATCAATTCAGTTAATCCACCAGTACTAGTATCATTAATTCGTGAAAAGCAAGAACCAGAAGCTAAGTTGAATAATGGATCAATCATATTGAATGGATTTAAATAATCTGGGCACCATCCTACATATCCAATATCCATTTCCCAAGGAGTGTTTTCACCAGTATCTAAATAAACTCCCCACTCTCTTATAGTTTCTGCAGTTTGAATTCCAATCAGGTCAAAGTTGTTGTCCATTAATTGATTCATTCGTTGGTTGGTGGTACTTCCAAAGTGTCTGTTTATTTCAAGGGGTCTATTAAGTATATCTTTACCTATCCAATCAGCAGGAACATTAACATCAAATCCAGAAATATCGATCCCGCTACGAGCAATAATATCAAGATAGTTATCTTTCAAAAGCTGTCTTGCTTTTACGACATTTGCTTCCCATGTGAGACCATTACCACTAGCTTGTACAACTGATGCATTATGTCCTGGCATAGCTCGAGGAACTGCGGTAGTTCCTTCAACAGCATACCCAGCTTGAATTTCTTCATAGATATATGTATAGTTAATTGCTAATGCTAGAGCTCGTCTTAAGTATGCAGGATTTTTCTGGTATTGAGGATTACCTGGAACGAGCATAGATCCAGTACCATCCATTGGACCACAGTAAATCTCTAAATAGAAATAACAGAGATCTTCACCAACATCTTCTACATGAAAGTCAGTATCAGCTTTATAAGTATCGATATATGTTTTTGTAACGCCTCCAACATAATCAAATTGTCCGGCTAAACCCGCAACCATTCTAGCAGTATCCTCTTCAATGATTGAACATACTACCTCATCAAAATAGGGTTTAGGACCCCAGTAGTTATTAAACCTTTCATATCTTACTTCCCAATCTCTCTTAAACCATTTATAATCATAAGGACCAGTACCAACTATATCACCAGTAGCTAAATCTAAATATGTATATCTAGGAGTAGATTCAGGTGACAAAATATTAGTTGCACCAAAACAGAGTAAATCTAATAAAGCTCCAAAAGGTTTACTTAAAACTATTGTAAAGTTGTATCGATCTACAGCATCATCTGCTATAAAATGGTCAAAGATAGGAGTACCATCAGTAAAGAAGAATAATGAGCTTGGAAATCCTACCCAAGATGTGGAATTAGCTGGAAGAGTCCCTGTTGCGTTAATAAAATATTGAACTCTTTCAAAATTCCATTTAACATCTTCGGCAGTCATCGCTGTTCCATCTTGGAATTGTACACCATGTCTTAATTCAAAGCTGATTCTAGTATCAGACTCCCAAACATAGGATGTACAAAGCACCATCTTTATTTCATAATCAGGATGAGTTGATAGGTTGTATTCAACAAGAGATTCTGTACTTTGATGTTGCATAACATGAGAAGGTACGTCCCACGTATCAATTGGATCAAGAGCCGCAGGATTTGATCCCCATCCAACAACTAATGTATTTTTTTCCCCAGCTTGTAATTTAATCGCACCACTCATTACTCCAAGGATAATATTACCTACTCCTGAAGCAGCAAGAGCAATAGCTAAAACAATTATGGCTAAATTTTTCTTTTCCATTTCCATATTAAAATCACGTAATATTTTATGTTTGTTTTTAATTTTTATTAAATGTGTTGTTAAATATGTGTTTAAATTTGTAAACTTATAAGTTTTATCTTTTTTTTTCTATTGTTTTATGAAATCACTTTAGATTGATAAGTTGCTTTTTAAATGTGAAAATTTCAAAATTTCTCTATTTTTCATTGTTTTGCCTAAATAAAATCAAATTTCGGATTAAATCCATCATTTTCGTAGAAATTTTAATTTTTTCCTAAAATTTTAATTAAAAATTAATAAAAGTGAAATGATGGGAAGAAAAGGAAGAAATTTGTTATAAATTTAACATTTCGACAATCTTCTCAAAGTAAAAAGAAAAAAATAGAATAATAAATAGTATAAATCCAGCTATTATGATTCCTTTGTCGAAAAAGGCTTTTTCAGGGTTACGAACAATTTTAGGTTTAGCTGAAGTTAAATACATATATCTCATGATTATATAAAGCGAAATTGGTATTGTAAAAATGGATATAAATTCGTAAAATGTGGCAATTCCAGGCTCATCCAAATTAAAAATTAGAATTAGATAGAGTGAATAAGTCATAAATAATGAACCTGCTATTAGAATATGAAATTGATCTAATAATCTACTAGAATATTGGTCATATATATTTTTATGTTCAATAGCTTTATCCTTTCCGAGAAACTCTAAATCACCTTTTCTTTTTGCTATACTTAAAAACATAGCTACTTCAAATAGGGCTAAAAATAACCAAGCGGAAACAAATTGCTTAATTATCATGCAACCGGCTAATGCTCTCCATAAATATCCAGTAGATAAAATAATTATGTCAATGAAAGCATACTTTTTAAAAAGATGATTATATAGTTGCCCAGTAATAATTAAAAATATAATCATTGTGATAAAACCCAAATTTGGGGGGATTATTATAAAAATCAGAAAGAAAATAATAATAGCAGTTAGTAAGAGTATTATAATTAGAGCAAAAAAAACAGAGATTTCACCGGAAGCAAGAGGTTTTTTTTTAATCTTTTCTGGATGTGATCTATCTTTTTCAATATCTCTAATATCATTAATTATATAATTAAGTGATGAGGCACAACATAATAGTACAAATCCGATTATTAAAGTAAAATAAAGTGATATTTCAAATAATTGTTTACTAAAAAAAATTCCAACAAAAATTAGTACATTTTTATAATATTGGCGAATCCTTAAAAGATGGAGAATATTTTTTATCTTGCTACCCATTATAAGCATTTTGAAAGAGACATTTATATTAAATTTTTTTAAGTCATGATTATACTATCGGGTTTGAATTTCTTCAATATTCTATACCCTAAACGACTCGAAAAGCTTGTTGATGATTTTATTTGTATCATTGCTGTATTATATTCAAAACTTATCAATTCTAATTTATTATAAGGAATCTTTATATTCTTCCCAAAAACGGTATTGATTGTTATTTCATCTTCTCTTTTCTTCATGCTCTTAAGAGTAGTTTTCTTGAAATCCTGAGAGTGGAGGTCAATGTTCTGAATATTCCCAATTTCTAAATTATTAACAGCTTTTTTAAGATATATAAAGGCTTGTAACTTTTTTTCTGATAACCACTTCAATACGTTTACTTCAGATTTTCGAGAAATAGGGCTTTTGCTAATAACTAAGTAAATTTTTTTCGGGCGAATTATTAATTCGCTAAGAGAATAATTAACCAGTTTCGCTTCCTGATTATCATTGTCGATAATAGTTAATTTAAAGTCACCTAATTTTGATGCTGTACTTATATTTATACATTTAAAAATTTTGACTTCTCCTTTAATTTTAAGAAAAACTTCATGATCTTCAAAATTCTTGAGAAAAAGATGAGAATTTGGTAATTTCGTTTTTACAAGAGGTTTTTGGATCTTTTTATTATTATTGTCCACGAAAAGATAATATCCCTCTTTGTTATTTTCATTTAATTTAATATCAATTAATTTAAAAGATATATTCTTTTTTAAGAAATACTCTCCATTCAAATCATATTGAGTGTGTGAATATAAAGATGGACTTAATACAACATTTTGAGTTGTTTTTAAATTTTGAATAATAAATTGAATAGGATCTGTTATATTATCAATATATTGAACACCAATTAACTTACCAAAAATAATTTCATCTGTAATTAGATTTTTAAAGATAAAGTGCTTTTGAATTTCAAATTTATATAATTCTCTTCGTTTAAGTATCTCCATTAAGAAAGAAATATCATCAATTTTAAAAAAATCCTTAAATTTATTATTTGCTAAGATTTGAAATTTTTCTCTTGCTTCTTCAAATTTTTTTGCATATTTTTTTTGATTAGATTTTTTTAGACATATAAATGGAAGAATTGCTTCCTTAATAGGTTTTAATTCATTACCTAAAATTGCTGCAATCCTATAATAACTAGGAGGATGGGAATTAATTAAATTAGCCAAAAGTGATCCTCTTGATGGTTTTATCATTGAATGATTTAAATAAATTGCTGTATTCATATAATCCAATAGTTGGTTATCTTTTGTGATTTTTTCTTCACTTAAAAGCATAGTGTTCAATCCAATTTCTCGACCAGATGAATAAAAACTTTCTAAGTTATAAAGAGCTTTGGCAAGTTCGTTTGCATATCCAGCTTTCTTTGCTTTTAAATCTGCCTTTCCTTCTAAAATTCTTACAAGTATAAAAAGAATCATATATATCGCTAAATTTAAAAGGATAAAGTATATCATTGGAAGCTGCGGATTTCCAAAAGTATAATCATAGTATGTAGCAGGAATACCAAGAAACATTCTTACAATAAGATCAACAGAAGTAATTAAAGTTAAAATAAGAGTATGTTTTCCTTTTGTATGGGCTAATTCATGAGCCGCAATGCCTTTCAATTCATCTTCAGGAATTTGATTTATATCATCTGCTATAATAGCAATTCGTTTATCAAATACAGAGCCGTAAGCCATAGCATTTAATATGGGATATTTTCCAAAACCTACTGTAACTTTTCCTTTAATTCCAATATCAACTTTTATTTTATTTATGATCTTCAATAGATTCTCATCTCTTACTTTATGAATTCCGAGTAATTTATCCAAAATGAATCCTGATACGAAATAAATTCCCCAATTAACTGCAATTAATATAAAATAGACATTAAAAAAGAGGTCAGTAATCTTGAATTCACTAGAAACAATAGGTCTATCTGCAATAAAAGTTAGTGGAGTATATCGGTTAATAATTACAACAGCTAGCCATGCTATAATATAAAGAAATAAAGTTAAATATTCAGGGCTCATAAATCGCCAGACAATTATGTATTTTCTTCCAAATAACAAAAATCCTAGAATGAGGATTATCCAGAAAGAAAATGCAAAACTTGCATTAATATAATCTGGATTTCCTAAATAATAAGAAAAAAGACCAGCAACAAAAATAACATTATAAGTTATTAGAGAGATTATTAAAATTTTATTAATAATAGGATAATCTTTTAATTCAAATATCCCTATCCATAAATATATTGAGAATGCGCCCATTATTGACGTAAGAAAATCTTTTGAAACGAAAAAAATAAGAAAAAAGAAAAAAAATATTGCGACAATATCACTCATTTCACTTCTTTTACCATTTTTAGCCCATTGCAGAAATTCTTCAATAGTTAATAAATAGAGGCCAAAAGTTATTAAAAAGGTCCAATCAGTTAGAAGCGTTAATAAGTTAAACTTAAAAATAAATGAATTTACTATTAAAAAAATTCCAATTGAATAGAAGGGATAAGAAAATAAAAGTAAATATCTAATCTTTTTTTTCACAGAAAATACCTATATTAGTTAACAAGTTTTTTTAATTAATTTGTCAATTAATAGATTCATTTTTAATTTTGGGTTTCAATTTTATTCATCTTATCAATTTCAAACCAGAAATACTTTATTGTAATCAGATACCATAATAACAATATAGGAATCATTAATATAAACGAAATTAATAGATTAATTGGAATATTCATTATCCAAAGGTTTACATCTTTAAAAGGAAGAGGCATAATTACAGCTTCAATAAATATTAAGAATGCCAAAATAGAGATTAATAAAACTATCATCAGAAAAATTATTCCTTTAATTCTGGGGAATTTATATAATATGAAAATAGTTGGAGCTAAAAGAACGATTAACATAATAATAAAGATGTAGGCATTTAAGCTCCCTAAACTATATTGCATGAGTAAGATAGAGAGTATGGAAAAAAAACCACATATTATTGAAATAGCATAAAAGTTTTTTAGTAATTCTGGTTCTGTTAATGGTCCTTTTGCTAATATTAATCTAGGCAATGTTAATACTGCATCTTTTTGATCTGAAGCTTTAATTCGATCATCCTCAAGTAAGATTATATCTTCTTTACTACCTTTGATACTACTGCTCTCAAAAAACCCACGTACGGAATAAATATAATAAAAACTGTTGAATATCTGAATTAAAAGAGCACAAAAAGTGGCAACTTCTAATGACCCAAATAACATAATGCATGCAATCATTGCACCTATGCTTAATGTACCTATATCTCCAGGAAATACTTTTGCTGGAAATTTATTATATATGAAAAAAGGAATTAATACTGCAATGACTGGAATTGTAAAAATCACTCCCTCAGCAGAATTCCAGATTAAACTACATATAAAAAGAAAACAGACCGCGATTAAACACGTTCCTGAACCCTCGCCATTGTAACCTTCTAACATATTTACTGTATTGGTAAAAACAGCTACAATAATGGGGATTAAGAAAGGATATATAATTGTTAATCGAGTTTGATCAAGGAAGGGAATAGTTGGTGAACTTATTGTAATAAAACCAATTAAATTAGCAAAAAAAATAGTTGTCCCAGAAAAAATTGATAAAATTATTTTATACCGTGATCTGAGTTTTTTTCTATCATCGATAAATCCAATAGCTCCTGCTATCAAAATAGTTAATAAAAAGACAATGGTTTCATTCATAAAATTAGGAAAAAATATAATTAAAAAAATTGAAGTAATGGAAAAACCAATAACTATACTAATACCTCCAGATTCGGCAATTTCTGGTTGAGCATTCTTATGGATGTCATATCCAACAAATTTCTTTTTTTTCATCAATTTTATTATGTACGGGAGGATTAAGTAAGTAATTAGAAAGCCTACAATAAATATAATAATTAAATAAAATATTTCTAAAAATCCCCATTTCAAATCAGATAATGGAATCATAATTTTTACAAAGTAAAAGCTATTTTGAAGATATTAATATTTTGAACTTTAAGGTTGAAAAAAAAAATATTTGGCTTAATATTATAGTTTCCGATTTTTTACATTATGTAAAATGGAATGTATGAATAATTAAATTATTGAACTCATTTAAGGATAGTAAATCGTGCAATCTTAATTTTTTTTACAATTTATCTATTGATTTTATAGAATTTAAACTAAAATTCTATTCAAAAAATATTAAACTCTCTTAAAAGACTTACTTATACAATTATTTTATATTTCAATAAACGAGTATTTCCTCAAAAAAAAAATTAAAAAAAGAAATTTTCCTTTTAAATCCAACACCATTGCATGGTTGTCCTCTTATAACTAATATTTATTTATAAGGATCACACAAATAGGATTTAATTTCTTTGAGATCTAAATCAAAATTCTGATTATCAACTGAATTTTTTTGATATAGAATGCTATCTTCCATTAGATTACTCCCAGAAGTTTTGTGTCAAAAACAATCATCATCACCGCTCCCATCATCACCGCTCCCATCATCAGGGCTAACTGTTGTAGTTGAAAATGCAACAAAAATAACAAGAGATATAGTAGTAATCACTGCAATTAAAAGACATAGTGTTAATAATTTTTTTTTTCCTACTTTTCTTTTCAAACTGAATTTAAACATGGTATTCTTTTCTTTAACTTTAATTAAATTGTATTTTACTTGCAAGCAAAATAAATCTTTCTTCTTATTATTTATAAATTTCGGTTTTTTTAACATATTTAAAATTTTTTCTAGTTAAATGATAAATACCAATTAAGAATTGAGTTTTATGACTTTTAATTTGTAGTCAAAAATATAACATTAAAAATATCTGTAATTGAAAAATTTTTTTAAGTAAATTATTAAAAATAATAGCCCGGCACGGAATTTCGATTAATCAGAAACCTTTTTAATATTCGAACCGTGGTCGCGGGGTTCAAGGCCCCAAATGCTTGGCCAATTTACTTAATACATAATATATGTATTAATCTACACCACCGGGCTAAGAGTTTGTATTTGAAATAGTTGATAGATTTTATTTTATTTAATTTTAAATATTAAATGGTTTAAGATCTTGATTAAAAAATTTTTCATCTAATAAATTTTTATTGGTTTTAAGGAATTCAATTTCTTTTCTTTCATCACGATACTTATCAGGAAGCATCTGTGGAATTGTATCTATAATAGGATACCAACGTTTACATTTGCTGCAAAATAATATACCTGATTCAATTTCAATGTCTAATTTTACCTTATTTATAAAATATAACTCAGGAAATATATCTTCAATATGATGGAATTCTATATCTTTAAAAATTTCTAAAATTTTAGATTTAACTTCAGAATTTATGATTTGAAAACTTTTTTTACTCAATTGGTTTGTGGAATTATTAAAGACATTTTCAAACTCATTTATACTCGATATTATTAACTCAAGATAGGATCGAAGTTTGTTTTTTTCAATAACTATATTATCCCTTAAGAAATATTCATTATTTTCTTGAAAAACCTCAATTATTTTTTCTTTTTTAATAATGGTGATATCTCTGTTTTTATAAATGTCAATTATAGATTGAAATTCTTCTGGTTTATTTTCAAAAGAAAAAATGTATAATTTTAGTGGAAAATGTTTATCAATAGGACATGCTAATATGTCAAATAACCATGGTTTCATAAATTCATTCACATTCAAATGATCTTATAAGAGATAACTCCTCAATTGCTGAATTAATTTGTCAATTGTTTTATCAATCTTTTTCCTTCTTTTTATAAAATCATCTGATAATTTTAAATATGCTGCTCTGGACGGTAATCTCCCTCTTCTATACCTGGATTCTAAAAGAGCTATACTATCCGTAACACTTATTCTCTCTGCTTCTAAAATATCTAATCTCTTTACAATAGTTCCAAAGATATCACTTGTTTCTATTAATACTTTCTTAAAAGGAGTTATTTCTTTTTGAATTTCATCAATTTTTAAGTCATTTTTAGTTAAAATATTTTTATACTTTTTTTTTGCTATCTTTTTTCTTTTAGCATCATCTTCTGCTAGTCTAGTTTCTAAGGTTAAAGCATTTTTTTCTTCATATAAAGAACAGAACTCTCTAATTTCATTAACCGGTATATATTTTGTTGATAAAACTGTAGTATCAACTTTCTTTCTTGTTTTAATTACCAATACGTATATTGATGCAATCAGTGATATTATTAATATGAATATAATAGGTCTCAATAATATATCGAATACATCAATAGTAAATGTAAATTGTACTATTTTTCTTTCCAAAGGGCAAACCGTTTCAGATAGGAATGAAAGAGTTGTAGCACCCTTAGACATCATAATAGCTGTAGGAGATTCGGTAATTGAATTGATACTACTGCAAGCCTCAATAATAATGTTGATATTCTGGTTTTTACCAAGAAAGTTATAATTTGTTGTTAATAAATCAATTTGAATTGATTGCTCAAACCAATTTAAAGAAACATAATTTTCAAATGGTAAGTCATACTCAATATTAAATTCAAAATTTGTATTTGGTTTAAGAGTTTCTCGATTAATATATAAAACAATTGTTACAGTTTTATAATTAGATTCACCTTGATCATCTATCTTTGTACCTTGGATTTCACCTAAATCATCAAAAACATAAAGATTTGTGGCAGCTTTAGGAATTTTTAATGTGAAGGTATTAATTGCTTTATATCCTAAGTTTAATAATAAGTAGTCCTCTTTTACTTTAATAATCCCCCATGGAGAGATAAAAATTTCACGATTAACTTCTTCCATCTCTACTTTTGAATTATCATTATCAATGAAATGTATTAAGGCTTCCTTGTTTTCACCCAAATTTTCTAAAAATGGGGATATAAAATCAACATCCAATTGATCTTTAATCGAATCAAAATCATATGAAATATAAGAAAGTGTAGGATTTACAAAACCCCATCCTCCATCTACTGATGTTGCCGTAGTAGGATAATGGAAGATCGCAGAAGCTTCACCTTCTATATTATATGGTACCAATGGATAAACTATTGGATAATAAACTACGTGTTGATTATCTTCCAGAAAGCTGTATGAAATAACATTTTTATAGGTATGTGTAAATTTAACGTCCCTAATTTGATAGGGTAGCAATGGAGAATCAAAATAAATTATTATCATCTGATTTCCATTCATTATTGTTGATGAACTGTCTGATAGTAGAGTATTATCACTAATTCCCGTGGCTTTAAAAAAGATTAGATCTTCAGATATATCTATAGGAATCCCAAAAAATATTGAAGTTATAGGTTGATTATTTAAATTTGTAAATGTTATAGTATCTTCTATAGATAATAACCCATATTTAGTTATAGTAGCGTTCCTATATAATTTTGTTATTATAATATTTTCTATTCCATCCAAGTCGGCAGAAGATTGTGGAATCTTGTTATTATTATAATCTGTTAAATCTATTTCTGTATTATCAAACACATATGATAATGCAACTATAATTAACAGTAATCCTATTAAAATTAATAAAAAATCTTTTCTTTTCAATAAATGACAACATTTTGTACTGTAAATTATCTAAAAATAATTAAAACAAGATATAAAAATTTTCCAATTTTTTTTTTTAATATCAAGATAAAATTTTATATGGTTTTGGCAATTAATCTAAAACAAAGTTATTACAAATTTTAGTAATATTTTAAATTATGTCATCTCGTGGAACTGAGTCAAGACGTAAAAAAAGAAGAAGTGGTAGTGCCCCAATGCCAATGGGAGGAGCAGGATTGATGAGATTTTTTCAAGATAGCTCAGTTGGGATTAAAATAGGACCTATAAGTACAGTTATATTATCGGTAGCTCTGATACTGATTGTGATATTAGCACACATAGGTGTGTTTAATTGGTTATTCATACCTGGTGGGGGATAATTTATGATAAATAACTGTTTATTGTTGAAAATGAATGAAAATTTCAGAATTTCAGAATTTAATTAAAGATCTTTATTTCAAGGCAGACAAACATAGAGGGATTGACGCTACTTTTATTTGGTTGATAGAAGAAATTGGTGAATTTGCTCGTATTTTAAGAAGTAAGGAAATTAACACGAATGATGCCTCAGAAGAATTATCAGATATTATTGCTTGGACAAATTCTATAGCAAATTTACTAGATATCGATCTTGAATCTGCAATTTCAAAAAAATATCCTGGTGTATGCGTTAAGTGTAAATCAAATCCTTGCATTTGTGGGAATTAGGTTTTTTTTCACTCAGACCTTGAAGAATATTGATAATTTCAGATCTCATAACGCGTCAAATTTTTAAATAAAAATAATATCATTTACAAAAAAAAATAAAACATTGTTATCATTTTTGTGTTTACAATGAGTCTTTCTGGAAAGAGAATTTGGATTGATGTTGAACAACCCAAAACTGCAATAATGTTTAATTCTCTCTTAAAAATGTTTGAAAACGAAGATGCTGAGTTATTAACTACTGCTCGAGATTATGATTCAACTTATCAAATTCTAGATGATTCTAAAATAAGATATAAAAAGATTGGAATGCATGGTGGTGAAAAATTAGAAAATAAGTTAGAAACATATATAGATCGTTTGAAGTCTCTTTTTCCAATAATAAAAAAATTTTCTCCTGATTATTTTGTAACTTTTTTATCTGTGGAAGGGACGAGAATCGCATATGGATTAAAAATTCCTTCTATAGGGATGAATGACGAACCTCGAAATGAACCTGTATGCAAACTAATCCATCCATTTATAGGAAATATAATCACTCCAGAATGTATACCAAAAGAATTATATGTAAAACTCTATGCTGACCCAGAGAAAATTATAAGGTATAATGGACTTGATGAAATTGCTTGGATTTCGGAATTTACTCCTAATCCAAATATTCCTAAGAATTTTGATCTAGAAGTAGGAAAATATGTGATAATAAGAACTGAACCATCTTATGCTTCATATCTCATTCATAAAATTAAACCCGAAGAAACTCAGATTAAAAAATTTTTTCCTCCAATTTTCAAAGAATTTCCAAATTATAAATACTTTCTTTTAGTTCGTTCAAGAAAACAAGAACTCTCTCTCTCAAAAGGACTTAAAAATCTTAGTAAAGAAAATAATATTATCATAACTCAGTATTTACCAAATATTGTGGATTTGTGTTTCTATGGAGCATTAGTAATTAGCGGAGGGGGGACAATTGTGAGAGAATCAAGTTTATTGAATGTGCCTAGTATTGAATTTTTTCCCGGAGAATCAGCACCGCAGGACAAATTTTTAATAAAAAATGGTTTTCCTTTAGAACACTTACAAGAGTCGAATCACATAATTGAAAGAACTATAGATATCCTTAATCATGGTCCTACTGCAGGTAGATTTAAGATAAATTCGTTTAAAAAAAAAATTAACCAATTTGAAAATCCCAATAAAATTTGCTTTAAACACGTTAAAAGTAAATTAAAAGCTAAATAAATAATTGCTGAATAATGTTTATTTATTGTAAATAAATTTTTGATAAAGAATTTCAAGTTTTTTACCTACTTCATCCCAGGAATATCTTTTTATAAATTTCTGTGCTTTTTTGATTAATAATTGCCTTTTCGAGTCATCTTGCAATAAGTTAACTATCGCTTTTGCTAATTCTTTAGGATTTCTAGGAGGCACTAAAATAGCATGATCTTTTAAAACTTCTCTATAAGCAACCAATGATGAACAAATAACAGGTGTTCCACAAGCAATTGCTTCGATTGGTGTTAAACCAAAACCTTCTGAAGCATAAGAATATGTTACGAATATGTCGCCCATTGAAAAATATGCTGGAATTTCTTTTTCAGCAATAAAACCAACAAAGTAAATATCCTTGAATTTCTGCTTCCATTCCTTGTAAATTTTTTCCATATAAAAATCTGGTTTACCTCCCATAACTAAATTGAGTTCGGGGATCTCTTTCTTTGCTATTTTATAAGCTTTAATAATATCATTTACTCCTTTATATTTAGCTATACGCCCGATATATAGAAGAACTGGACCTTTAATATTTAGTTTTTCTTTTAATTTTTGAGCTTCTTTAGGAAGGGGTTTATATTTTTCTTCAATCGCAGAATAGAGATTGAAAATTTTATTAATATCAATGTTAGGTATGTAATATTTAATCTCCCTTCTAATAAATTCAGAACATGTTGTAATATAAGTAGATTTGTTAACTGCATATTTAATCAAGAATTTTTCTATTGGAATTCTTGTAAAGTTTGTCTCAAATGGACCTAAATCATGAATTGTAGATATGAATTGTTTCTGATTAGCTAATATTATAGGTAAAACTCCTTTTGGGCTATTTCCATGAATTATATCAAATTCATTTTTTTTTAGATAATTTATAACATGTAAATTAAATTGCGGAAACCAAAAAAATCGTCTTCTAACTATATTGATTTGTAGTAGATTTGGATCTGAAAGTTCTATATTCCATTTCCCCGTAATTACTTTAACATTATGACCTTGATTTTTTAAAAAGTCATATATCCCGGTAAAAAATTTAGCTGCTCCATCTTGAGTATCAGGAGCAAAAGTTAAAGAAATGAGGCAAATATTTAATTTGTTCATATTAAATTATTAAATTCTTGTAAGTATTACAATTGAGTATTTTATGTTAATTGTTCGAATCCATCTTCAGTTATTAGGATAGTTTCCTCTATTTGGGCTACATTAATACCTTTTTTTTCAGCTAATACATAATGTACCTGTAATTTCCCTTGTTGTATTAACTCTTGAAGTCCAAAAGCTACCCCCATCCTAAATTCTTCTGCCAACCATCTCTCTGCAAATGGTAAAGTATTATAATTTTTATTTATAAAGCCAAGGAGTTGTTTTGATGTTTTTCTACGTAATGGTACTCGCCCAGCATATGGATTAAGTTCATAAATATATGAATACTGGGTGTTATGAACTGATCCTTCACCAGTACTAGCAAATATTTCAATAGCAAAAACTTCACCGACTTCCATTATATCACCACCCTGAGATCCTAATTCAGGTAATTGTTTTTCACCATGAACAATCCATCTTTCAATTTGATGACCTCCAAGTTCTCTAATTGGGTTATAATTAAAGCCTTTAATAATTTCTTCAATTTTTTTACCAATGTCTCGAGTATTAATTTTTGGTTTAGCTATCATCTTTGCAGCTCCAAGTGCAACATCAGTCGCCTGTATAATATTCTGAAGGGATTCTTCTTCACTAAAGTTTACAGAAAAGGCGGTATCCACGAGATATCCATCTATATGGACTCCTAAATCAACTTTAACTAAATCTCCTTCTTTTATTTCTAACCCATCATCTCTTATAGGAGATGTATAATGCGCTGCAATATTATTTATACATATATTTGCGGGAAAAGCACAGAAACCTTCTAATTCTTTAATTTTTGTTTCAATTTCAGAAATTAAATCAAACACTTTTACCCCTACTTTAATTTTTGGTTTAATATACTTCTTTACTTCTTGAGCAATTTTTCCGGCTTTTCGAAGGGATTCAATTTTAAATTTTTCTTCTTTTTCTTTATCCAACTCTTCCTTACTTTTTTCTTCTTGAATATTACTTTTTAAATTTTCATTCTCAGTCATTGTAATAATTAATGTGGGTTTTGATAAAAATATTTTTTAAAGAAGTATTAACTTTATTAATAAACTTAATATTAAAATTAGATTAAAATTAAAAATAAAAATAATATTATTATATTATTATCTTATTAGATCAATTACCTACTATTTGTTTAAGTTGATAAATCTTTGAGCGAAAACATCAGTGAACTCATCGACCTTTTGAGGCGAATGGAAGCGGTCAACTCCGATATTCAGGGCAGCGCTATTGTTAGCGTACAGGGGTTACCCATCTGTTCTGTTCTTGCTAGAGATGTTAATGATGGGATCGTAAGTGCAATGAGTGCTGCTATATTAAGTGTTTCAGAACGTGCGGTAGAAGAACTTGCTCGAGGAGATCTAAAGAGAATTCTTATAGAAGGTGTTGATGGGATAATAATTTTATCCAAAGCAGGGGAAAACGCTATCTTATGCACTCTTGCAAAAAGTGATGCTTCATTAGGGATGGTTTTTTTAAATATCCAAAGTGTTTCAAAAAAAATCGCTGAATCATTAGATTAGTCTAATCTGATATTATCTTCGATAAGAAAGCAATAAATAGCTTTATTTTGTTTTAATTCTTCTATTAAATTAATTGTATGATGCCATCAAACCAGCTTTTTGAACAGCTGAAATCAAAAATTTTAAGAATAGAAAACCAAAAATTGCTTGAAAAGATATATTATGAAGAACTTTCAATATGTCTCAAATCTGGACAATTTGAGGGTTTTAGAATTCTATTCAATGCATCTGTTGAATTTAATATTTTTATGGATGTAAAAAAAATTCCCAACCGCTTTAATATTATTTCAGAATTACTATTGATCTGTACCGATAAAATATCTACTGGATATCAAACCTCAGCATTAGGAGAGATTATTGACATTTTAAGATTCTTTAATGAACACAATTTATTAGAGAAAGAAATCACTGAATTTGAAAGACAAAAACTTAGGCATCTCAAGGAAGACAAGTTATTCATGGCAAATTTGAATGACTTGTTTGGTAAAGTATCAAATTCATTTATATCATATGTTTATGAAATAATGCCTAGAGATCTTTACAATTATTTTATTAAAAGTCCAATTTCTTATTTTCCTAATCACGATGGATTAATGCACTTCATTAAAAACATTTTTTTTGACCAATATACCATTTATGGTCTCAGCATTAGATATTTAAGTCCTATAGATAACTTTATTAATATTTTTAAAAAGAATTTTCTATTTAATAATAATCATTTCGAAAAGCAAAAGGACCAATTCCCTACTAAAGCTAAAGAACTCCTCGAATTTGATGTTATTTATAAATATCGGATATATTATTATGATACAGAAGAAGAACATGAACACCGTGAAATTAAAAAACACCTTGTCTCTCCTAGAAATATTTCAAAAAATTTAGAGAAAATTTTAGACAAGGATAATTATAATTTTTATAGCTTATCCATGGTTCTTCTTGGAGGTTTGGGTCCACAAGGTTTAGGTTTTACATATTCTACACCTAAAGGAGAAGTTATTGAAATTTGTTCAGATATTAGCCAGAATAAGGCAATCATTATTAAATTTAAAGAATTTTTGAAGAAGCAGTTTATCAAAAAATTGCAAACCGAGTTATTAAAGTTTTCCATTAAAGTAAATACAATTAACAGATTAATTGATTTCCTTGTAGAGAGTTTGAGTAAAGAAGAGCTAATTAATTATCACAAAAAAGAAGTAATATTAAAAAAAGTGAAAAATTTTTTAGTAGATGATATTGATCATCGATATGTTTTTAAAAATGAGTTTCATGAATTAATAGATAAAATATCAGATGCAATTTCAGCAATTTTACGTCCTATAAAAATGATTGATCAATATAAAGTTCGAATGAATTTAATTGTTGAGGGAAAATTAAAATCAGAAGACATAGCAAAATTAACAAGTTTAAAAGAAAAATCTCATTATGATGTTCTTCGTGAACGATTTTTCTTTCAATATATAGTTAACTGGTTTTATGAAATCTACAGGAATAAAGAAATTAAGAATGGTGACAAAAAAAATATGAAATAATGTGGAATGTGAATTTAACGAAATTACATTCTATTTTCTTATTTCTTGAATTTGATCAAAAATGTTATCGAAGCGCTCTCTTATTGAACCGTATAAACCTTCTTCTTCTGAGACAACTGAATTAATTGCTGTTTTTAATCCATAATGGCTTTCTGATATTAGGATCCTAATTGGTAAAGTGAGGATATCATTAATAATCATTAAAAATTCTTGAATGATACTGATAATTTGAGGTACTTTCTCACGAGTTTTATCAATAGTAGAAATATCTGATGAAATTAAGCCATTTTCACGTTCTACTTTTAATTCTTCCCAAACATTTTCTTTTAATTCAGAGAAATCAATTCCAAAATTTTCTAGAGCGATTTGAGCACCCTCAAAAAGAAAATTAACGGTATCTTTACCAGTAAAGAGTTTTACATTTTCTACCATTTCTGGAGGCGCCAAATTATCCAGAAAACTTACAAGTAAGTTATTATAGTCTCGTATTACATCAAGAGGAATGAATAATAATGTCATTTCTTTTAGTTGTTTAAAGAGATACCCAAAGACTTTCGCAAACCACTCATTCTTAAGTAATTTTTCCAAGAATCCTCCATATTCATTTAGAATATGGGTGCCAAGGTATCCTATTATGCGAATCATATCATCTTCATAATTTCTAAAGTAATCAAAGAAATGTTCTGGTTCCATATTCAATTTATCTCTGATAATATCAGAAACTCTCTCTTTTATTGATTCCAAAGGCTCATCAAGGTATTCCTCTAATTTATCAATTGAAATAACATCTTGAAGTTTATCGATGATATCAAGTTTGGTTTCTTGAACAATCTCTTCCTCTTCTAAACTTTCTTCAAAATAAATCCCTGTTGAAATCCTTTCTTCAGTTCTAGAAGAGATCAGTTCTTTCCATTCTTTATAATCATGAATTTTACAAATAAATTGCAGACATTCACCACCCCGAGCTATGCATTTTTGTTCAACTATTTGGATTCTATAATCGTTCCGTTTTGTTTTCAAAATAAAATTAGCTACACTTTCTAACATTCCACATAAACCACACGCTAAACCTTCTGATTTATCATCTTTTACTTTATTAAAATCAAAGGAATCTTCCTTATCTTGCCCATATCCAGCACAAATTGGACAATTTTTAATCTTTAAGATATAATCATTATATTTTGATTCCTCCTTAGGAATTTCTTCATAAGTATAATCTTCTAATTCTCTTCCAAAAACAACAACCCATAGAATTTCAAAATAATCTAAAACTTTTTTGGGGTTTCCAGGCATAAATTTAAATATACTTGAATGGCGTTCACATGATTCATAAGCTGATCTTTTTCCGATTTCTCTGAGAATAATAAGGCTCTCTTCTTCATTATTAGTAATTTCATTAACCTCTTTAAGAATTTCTCGATATAAAAGTGTATAAAACAACGCATTAGTGGATCGTCCAAATACTTTAGTTATTTTTTTCATTAACCATTGGAATGCACCCAAGTTTATCCCTCCTTTCCAATTTTATATTTGAATATTTGAATACACGATTTATTACCATAAGCTCTAGATTCATTTACTTTATATGGTTCTAAAGTAATTGATGATGGATCAGACGATTCCTTGCTTATAAGGGATATAAATTCAGATATAAGCCCCAATAATATTTCACAACCTGCAATTTCTATATCAGCGTATTGATACTTACATAATGCACATTTGTAATCTTGAACCCTAATTTCTCTTTCTAATTCATTGATTTCTAAAGAAACTACGCTATTCATAACTTTTTGATATATGGTTGTTATAACATCCTTTATATTATTTATTGTAACGATATTTGTAGGTTGCCAATAGTTAATATAAGTTTTGGCAATATTTTGTCCCATTCTTCTTAAATGGTCTTTTGAATCACTTATTCCATTTTTCTCCATTAATCGTGTCAATATATAGATGGCATTTCTCATTTGATTCATCGTTGCGTCTGTTTCTATTAGCTCTTTCCTTGAAAAATTCATATTTCTTTTTTCCAATCTGATATTAAATTAAATATTGAAAAAATTTCATTAAATAAAAAATTTTTATTTCAATACATAGATTATTTGTATGAAATTCAAATTTTATTTAAGGAGAAAAAAATAACTTCTTAATCTCTTTTTTTGACATTTACCAATAGAGAAAAAAAATATTTAAAAAGCGGAAATGAATTTATACGTGGAAAGGATTAAACTACATTCTATCAACGATTTCCCTAATAACTTGTTCTCCAGCAGCTCCAACCATAATACCGTTTCGAACAAGCAATTGACCTTGAACCTCTATTGGATGATTTAATAGTTCGCCATTATTGAAAAACAGAAGTGTAGGTATTGCTGTTACACCAAATTTTTCGCCAAGAGGTCTGTTTTGATCAAGATCTTCTTTTATTAACTCAATTAATCCTTCCTCTTTTAATTTTTCTAATATTGGGCTTAAAAATCGACAGGGTCCGCACCATGTTGTATAAACATCTATTATAACCTTCCCCTGTTTCATATTTTCCGTAATTTCAATGCCAAATTCTTTTAGTTCTTCAATATTCGTCATATCATCTCAATTTTTAAATTATTTGCTTTATTGCATGTTTTTTATATTATTGTAGAAATAAATATTTAATTCCTTTTATTAATTTCATTTACAATTTAAAAACAATTTCTCTTAAAAAACAATAGAAGAGAACCAAAATAAAGGAGAAAATTTCAATTTTAAAATGTGTTTTTAAAAGAATTAATTTTAAAATCGACAATAAGTTATACTAAATAATATTAAGATAAACTGATTATTTCAAATGACAACTATAGATTTTGATTTCAGAAACCAAATTCTTGGTAATGATATTGGCAATACATTAGCATATTGTTATCAATGTGCAACTTGTAGTGGTGCGTGTCCTGTAGCACAGGTTACTGAAGGTAGATATAACCCAAGACGCTTAATTTTAGACGCTTTATTAGGACTTAAAGAAAAAATTTTTGGTGCAGAAAATTCATTTAATATTTGGGGTTGTACGGTATGCGATACATGTGATGAAGTCTGTCCTCAGAAGGTCGAGCTAACAGAAATTTTCATAATTCTAAAAAACATGAGTGTAGAGAGGGGTGAAGCTCCTACTCATTATACAGGTCAGGCATCGACTGTAATGGAACATGGAAAAGCTATCCCTATGCAACCCGCTATAGAAAGAAGACGTACACAATTAGGACTACCCACGATTATGAGTCCTGATATAAATGAAATAAAAAAATTATTAGGAACGACAAAATTAAAGGAAAAACTCCCTAAAATAGAATAATTTTTTCTTATTCCTTTTTACTGTAAATTGATTTATTAATTTTAGTTAGAATTTTATAGACTTATTCTATAGTTGAATTATAATGAAAATTTAATCAATTTATATTATAAAAAATGTCAGAGGTAGAATACATTGCGAAAACCTATTATTGGTGGTAATTGGAAAATGAATCGAGGTACTCCCAATGAATCAAGAGAAATGTTAGAAAGTTTAATTCCGTTAGTAGAAGAAATTCATAATGTCGACATAGTAATTGCAGCACCTTTTACCGTTCTAACTAATACTTACGAAATTCTAAAGAATACAAATATTAAATTAGGAGCACAAAACATGTATTTTGAAGATAAGGGAGCATATACAGGCGAGATATCACCAAAATTTTTAAAAGAAATTGGCGTTGAATATGTCATTCTTGGTCATAGTGAAAGAAGGGACATTTTTAAAGAATCAGATGCTTTGATTAATAAAAAACTTAAAAAGGCATTATCTGTAAATTTGAACCCCATAGTTTGTATAGGGGAACATTTAGAAGAAAGAGAAGCGGGAAAAACAAAGAAAGTTATTAAATACCAAATTAATGAAACATTTAAAGATCTCACAAAAGAAGAGATGTTAAAAATTGTAATAGCTTATGAACCAATCTGGGCAATAGGAACGGGGATCACTGCCACTCCAGAACAAGCAGAAGAAATCCATATTTTCATACGTGAAAAATTACGTAATAAATTTGAAATGGAGACTGCTGACTTAATAAGAATACAATATGGAGGATCAATTAAACCAAGTAATGCTGAAGATTTGTTTAATAAAAAGAATATCGATGGAGGATTAGTTGGAGGCGCTTCACTTCAAGCAGATTCTTTATTTCAAATAATAAAGGCGGCGAATAACTCTTTTAAATAGTATCTCTTTCAAATGAAAAATCAGTTAAATTCTCTTCTTAATTGAATTCTTAATTTTCTATAATCTTTTTTATATCATACTTAATTTCTTAACCAAGAATTTTATTAAAAGCAGAAGTAAGCTTTACGGGGAATTCACCAAAATAACTCTGGGGATCAGCAAAAAGTAAATAAAAGAAGGGCTCAAATAATCTATTTTCAATCGTGGCTCCAATATCTGATTTTATAATACATACTTGAATTGGTTCTTCGGAGAAAAATGACTGTCTATAAATCCATTCCAAGGGAGTTATTTCAGGAATATATCCAATATGTCTTAAAATATGGTAAACATTCTCTAATGAATATTTTTTTCCAAAAGTGATAATAGGGGAAAGGTCAAATGAGGCTATGCAAATTCCCCATAAACCATAATCTTTCATATCACTCAAAAAATCATTTGCTAAGCGTTTAATATCAATTTTATGTTTTGATATTATTTGTCGCGCATTCGAATCTGTTAAAATATCTACGATTTTATTTTCTTCACTTTTATGGATAGTATCAGCAGAATCAAGAGGAGTCTTAGAATTTATAAAATTATAATAGATGAGTTTTATCTTTTCTCTAACAGATTTGTGTAATAAAAAAGTTTCTGTTTGTGCTGTAATTAATACATCTCCTTGAAAATTTTTTCTTTTATCTATTTTTTTAAATGTCTGTCTTTCTTTTTTAGATTTAAACTCAAGTACTTCTATTTTTTTATCGATATTTCGAGCAAATTCAAATAATGCAGATATAAGTCCTGCTGTAAGGTCGAATTTTGAATCAAAATCTAATTGATCTTGAAGGATAGGCATGTTTTTTGAAAAGTCAAAAAATCTAAGAAAGAGTTTTACACCTTCCGGTATAGCTTTAATAATTGTGTTATAATAAGGGAATCCTGTAGTAGAAATAATACTGAGTTCGTATATTGTCATTTGTTTTAAAACGATTTTTATATTTGGAAATTAATTTAGCGCATTTTTTTCAAATTTTAATAAATTCAAATTAATAATAATTTATTTAATCTTAAGTTAATAAAACCTTGTGGAAATTGATTCTTTTTCATACTTTAATACGATAATATTATAAAAAATTAGGAAATAATGATTGCTGGCTTACCTGGGAGTGCATGGGCTGCTTTTTGTTCAGTTGAATCTTTTTCAAAATTAATGTTTACTTTAGATTGGAACTTATTCTCAATTATTGGCTTTATTTCATTAAAAAAAATATACTCATCTTCAGATGGGAGTGTAAATTTTTGATATTTTCCTATATTTTTCATAATTTTACTAACTGTATAACTGATATATTTTCCATGTATTTTTAATTCATTATTTTGCATTAATTTTTTCATAATTTCTCCCTGGTTCTTAGTATCTTCTAATAACAACATTAGTTTATTATAGAACTTTGATTTCCACTGATCGGCAATAATTATTGAGATTTTATCCAAAGTATCTTTTTTCATTGCTATTTTTATGTTATTAATATCTGCTAAGATATTATTCAGTAATTTCCATTTATAATCAGATTCTTGAGTAAGTAGTTTATCATCATAGGAAGGCCATGATGCTAAGCTCAAGTATCCTTTTCTACCACTTATTTCCCAAATTTCTTCTGTCATATGAGGAGCTATAGGGTGAAGTAATAAAAGTAATTTTTCCTTACATTCTTCGAAAATCTCGTTAATAATCCCCTCATTTTTGTATTTTCCAAGCTCTGATGAAAATTGTATTAAATTATTAACAGCATTCCTTATTGCGAGCTTCTTCATGTTTTCTGTGAATTCTTTAATTATTTTATTTAAATAGTACTGGATCAGTGTATCTCTTGTTGTTGGATTTTCGTGTTTATTTTTAGGAGGTTCAGTTAACAACGTAAATATGTTTCTAATAAATTTATTAGCATAATCAACACCCTCTTCAGACCATTCTAATCCCGATGATGGGCTTGCTCCAAATAAAATAAAAAATCTTGCTGCATCTGCTCCATATTTCTCAATTATATCTTCCGGATTTACGGTATTTCCATAACTTTTGCTCATCTTTACTGACTTTTGAATAAGATCTATACTTCCACATTTTCTACACTTCATTTGATTTAAATCAGCTTTCATAAGGAAAGT